>Ga0326728_10001353_pt1 | contig 87235 bp, 71 predicted proteins | sample MB3enrmetagenome_FD_207602 | JGI IMG/M metagenome (GOLD analysis project Ga0326728, IMG submission 207602) | Lab enriched peat soil microbial communities from McLean, Ithaca, NY, United States - MB31MN | ecosystem: Environmental > Terrestrial > Soil > Wetlands > Peat | place: USA: New York...
ACCAAGCAGGAACTCCTGGATGCCATCGAGACCGAGTACCGCTTGTTGAAGAAGTGCATCGAAGGCCTCGACTCGCAGGAGCGGGAGGTGCCCGGTGTCTGCCACGAATGGTCCGCCAAAGATGTCATCGCTCACCTGGTTGAATGGAAGAAGATGTTCCTTGGATGGTATGAGGAGGGCTTGCGGGGTGGAAATCCATGCACTCCCGCAGAGGATCTGAAGTGGACTGAGACGCCCGCCCTGAATGATCGCATCTACCGCAAATGGAAAGACGCGAAATACGAGGTCATCCTCGCCGAATTCGAATCGACCTACACGCAGATGCTAGCCCTGGCGCGCTCCATTCCCGAGGAGAAGCTATTCCGCAAACAGCTCTATCCCTGGCTGCGCGTCTGGCCGCTGGCGCGATGGATCGCCGCCCAGACCAGTAGTCATTATCGTTGGGCTAGAACCCGCATCCGCAGATGGGCGAACCGCCGCAAGCTGCAACTAGCTTCCTCGTAGCCGTCGCCGATATGCAGGTGCCTACAGCAGCTTCCCCGCCGATAAATCCCGAATCAACCCGCGGTCGGCGGCCAGGAATTCGTAGTTCGCAAGCTCTTCCAGCCGCACCCAGCGAAATTCATGGTAGATATGGTTGACGATCTCGCCAGTAAACTCGCGCACCGCAAAGAACTGCAAATCCACGGCGCCGCCATGGCGGTAATTGTGGCGAATGCGCGTGACCAGTGGGCCAACGGTGGCCGTAATGCCCAACTCTTCGTGCAGCTCGCGGGCCAGCGCCTGTTGTGGACTCTCGCCGGGCTCGATCTTGCCGCCGGGAAACTCCCACTTCAGCGCCATCGGTTGATTCGGGCGTCGCTGGCCAATCAGAATCTCGCCGCCGCGCACAATCAGCGCCGCCGCCACAAAGCGCAACGCGAAGCCGGCAGGCCGGGAATCCGGATTGGGCTGAACTTCTTCCACCTCAATAGTGTAAATGCGCCAAATGGTTTCAGCGTTCGATTGCTAAATGTTGGTTAACAGCGCCGAACATTTTCTGAGTGAAATATCAGGCAGAGTTTCGCAGCGTTTCAGTCTCGGCTTGGGTTTATTTCGCCGTCAGCGCGCGGCCCTGCGTCAGCGCGCCCTCTACCAGCGCGTCCATCTCCGCGCGGCAGGTGCGGTGGTTCACGATTGCCGCGCGAATCACGATGCGGCCGGCAATCCGTGTCGTGGACGGCGCCACCACGCCCGACTCCTGCAACCGGATAGCAATCTCCGCGTTTACCTTATCGGAGTCTTCAGCGCGAAAGCGGAAGCAGACGATATTCAGCTCCACCGGAGCCATCACTTCCAACTCTGGCGTCGCCTTAATGCGCTCCTCCAGGTAACGGGCCAGCACGCACGTGTGCGAGATGGCCGCTCCCAGCCGCTCCGTCCCCAGAACCTTCAGCGTGAACCAGACCTTCAGCGCGCGAAATCCCCGCGAGAGGTCTGGCCCAAAGTCGCATGGCCAGGGAGAGCCGGCGGCCAGTCCTCGCTTCGCTCGCGCCAGGTAAGCAGCAGGCGATGCGAAGGCCTGCTTGTGCGCCTCCGCGTCGCGTACCAGCAGAAAACCTGCGTCATAGGGAGCTTGTCCCCATTTGTGAAAATCAAAGGCCAGCGAATCGGCGCGCTCGATTCCATCCAGCCGCGCGGCAAGATCCGGAGCCAGCCTGGCCAGCGCGCCAAAAGCTCCGTCCACGTGGAACCACAACTTCTCGCGTTTGCAAATCTCTGCGATGCTAATCAGATCGTCTATCGCTCCCGTCTCCACTGTTCCCGCTGTGCCCACCACGAAGAACGGCGTGAATCCAGCCGTGCGATCCTGCTCAATCGCCACTTCCAGTGCCTTCAAATCAATTCTGTATCGGCTGTCGGTGGGAATCCGCCGCAGCGCGTCGCTGCCCAGCCCGGCGATGTCCATAGCCTTCGCCACGCAGCTATGCACCGCGGTCGATGCGTACGCTCTCAGCCGCTTTGTGTCAGCGGCCACTCCGCTCGCGCGCACTTCAACGCCTAGCGCGGCGTCCCGCGCAATCACCACCGCCATAAGGTTCGCCATCGACGTTCCGGTAACGAACAATCCGCTCGCCCCGCGCGGGAATCCGATGATCTCCCGCATCCATTCGCTCACCTGCCGCTCCACCTCGACCGGAATCTGATCGCGGCCTCCCAGATTCGCATTCAGCCCCGCGGCCAGCATCTCCGCCACCATGCCCACCGGCGTGCCCCCGCCATGCACCCAGCCCATGAAGCCCGGATGCACATTGCCCGGCGCATAGGGCAGCACGGATCGCATGAACTCCGCATGAACCTCGGCCAGCTCTTCGCCCTTCCGTGGCGCGGCAGAGCGAAAGCGCGCCCTCGCCTCCTCTGGAATGGGCTGCCACACCGGCCGTTCGCGTATTTTTTCGATGTAGCCGAGAATGTCGTCCAGCATGACGTGCGCCTGCGCCCGAAATGCAGCCCAATCCGCCGGATCGAGCGTCTTCGCCTGAGGGTCAATGCTGGACTTCTTTTTTGGACAATTCATGGGAACCTGTGCGATTCATCTCTCTGATGACTATTTTACGTGTTGCAACTGTGCTATACTGTATTTGCGCTCAGTGATTTGGCCGTGAGCGGCAGCTAGCCCCTTCCAAGGCAACTCTGCCTGGCACATTTTTCCCAAGCAACTTTAGCGTATCCACATAAGCCTCCCATCCTGGGGGCCTCTGTCCTCGGTCAAACCAGGCCCGGCAGAAAACTGAGCGTTCGTCTCCTCCAACAAAGGAAGCCGCGCCGGCGAACCAGGAAGCGCTTGAAAGCGTGGGAGCGTGGAGCTGGTCGGCAACGTGCCGCCTGGCGTGTGTAGCGTGCGGCAGCTCCGGGCCGCGGACATTCTCCCCTTGAATGTCTGCTGGTCAGTCCTTGGAACGGCTTTCGGTTCTCCCTTGCGCAAATTTGTAAGCAGGCTCGCGCCCGAAGTGTATTCGTGCGTCCGCCTCCGTCCGGTTCCGATTGCAGGCGCCAGCAAAACTGGCGCTCGCGGAACCCAACAGGAATGTACCCTATTTTGACAACACAATTTACTCAATTCTCTCTTTCGCCCGCCTTGATGGCGCGGCTCGACGCCAACAATTTCGTAACTCCCACCCCGGTGCAGGCCGGCTGCATCCCTCCTGCTCTTGAAGGCCGCGATGTGCTGGCCACCGCGCAGACCGGAACCGGCAAAACGCTCGGCTTTCTCATCCCCATAATCGAGTTGATGCAGAAGGCCGAAGGCAAGGGTGCATTGGCACTCATCGTTCTGCCCACGCGCGAGCTGGCCATGCAGGTGGAGCAGGCCTTTCTCGCCGTTCGCACCAGCTCCGCGCAATCCGTGGCCTTGGTGGTCGGCGGACTCGCCGAGCGCTCGCAACTCGACGCCATTCGCCGCGGCGCGCGCCTCATTGTCGCCACGCCCGGACGACTGGAGGACTACCTCAAACGCAAGCTGGTCCGCCTCGACGGCGTCAAAATTCTGGTTCTCGACGAAGTGGACCGCATGTTGGACATGGGCTTCCAGCCAGCCATCGCCCGCATCGCAACCGCGCTGCCTCCCGTCCGCCAAACCCTCTGCTACTCCGCTACGCTCGAGGGTTCCGTCAAGGATGTGGCGCGCAAGTACCTCTCCAATCCCGTCCGCGTCGAGATCGGCTCGGTGCTCAAGCCCGCTGAAAACGTCGAGCTGCGCACCTTTGAAGTCGAGGCTGACAAAAAGCAGGAACTGCTTGAGCACCTGCTGGGCGCGGAGCAGGGCAGCTTCCTGGTCTTCGTGCGCACCAAGCACGGCGCCGACCGCGTGGCTCGCCGGCTGGTTCGCAGCGGCCATTCGGCCACGCAGATTCACGGCGACCGCTCCCAGGCCCAGCGCAATCAGGCCCTGCGCAGCTTCTCCGAGGGCCGCCACCGCGTGCTCGTCGCCACCGACGTAGCTGCCCGCGGCATCGACGTAGCCAACGTGGCTCACGTTATCAACTTCGACATGCCCAAGATCGCCGAGGACTTTGTCCATCGCGTTGGCCGCACCGGCCGCGCCTCGGCTCACGGCGTAGCCTCCACCTTTGCCGGTCCCGCCGAACGCGGCGACCTGCGCAAGATCGAGCGCACGCTTTCTATTCAGATGAAGCGCTTCCGCGTGCGCTCCGCCAGCGCAGAAAAAGCGGCGTAAACGCAGCGGGGCATCATATCGGAAAAAGCCGCATCCAGCATGAAACTTACGCCGGATGCGGCCTTTTACTGTTAGCTGTCAGCTAAGAGCTGTTTGCTGCTTCATTTGTTCGTCAGCGCTTCCACGCCGGGCAGTTTCTTGCCTTCCAGAAACTCCAGCGAAGCTCCGCCGCCGGTGGAGATGTGCGTGATTTGATCCGCCACTCCTGCCTGATTGATGGCTGAGACCGAGTCGCCGCCGCCGATGATCGAAGTCGCCGCGCGATTGGCTGCCACAGCCCTGGCAATGGCGTTAGTGCCCACTGCGAAGCGCGGAAACTCGAAGACTCCCGCCGGCCCGTTCCACACAATCGTCCGCGCCGTCGAAATCACGTCCTCAATCGCCGCAATCGACTTGGGCCCGATGTCCAGTCCTTGCCAGTCGGCCGGGAAATTCTTTGAGCAATCCCACACCTTGGTGTTGGCGTCCGCCGCAAACTTATCTGCCAGAATGTTATCCACCGGCAGCAGCAGCTTGACTCCTTTGGTCTTGGCCTTGTCAAGAGCCGCCTTGGCCATATCGATCTTGTCTTCTTCAACCAGCGACTTGCCCGTTGTAACTCCCAGCGCGCGCTCAAATGTATAAGCCATGCCGCCGACAATCACTAGCGTGTCCACCTTGTCCAGCAGGTTATCAATCACGTCAATCTTGCCGGAAATCTTGGAGCCGCCGATGATGGCCACAAACGGCTTCTCCGGCGATTCCAGCGCTTTGCCCAGATAGGTAATCTCCTTCTCCATCAGCAGGCCTGCAACGGCGGGCTTGAGGAAGTGCGTAATCCCTTCCGTCGATGCGTGGGCGCGGTGCGCGCTTCCGAAGGCGTCGTTGACGTACACATCGGCCAGCGAGGCCAGCTCCTTGGAGAAGGCCGGATCGTTGGCCTCTTCCTCGGCGTGGAAGCGCAAGTTCTCCAGCAGCAACACCTGGCCGGACTCAAGCTGTCGGGCCATCGTGGTGGCCACTTCGCCGATGCAGTCCGGCGCAAATGCCACATTGACCTCCTCGCCCAGCGCCTTACCCAGCAGGGCGCGCAGCCGGTCTACCACCGGGCGCAGCGAGTACTTCATATTCGGCTTGCCCTTGGGTCGGCCCAGATGCGAGGCCAGAATCACCTTGGCCTTGCGCCGCAGGGCATACTCGATGGTGGGCAGCGTGGCCACAATGCGGGTGTCGTCGGTGATGGTCGAGCCGTCTTCGGTCAGCGGCACGTTGAAATCGACGCGGATGAACAACCTCTTGTTGGCAAGATCGATGTCGCGAATCGTTAGTTTGGGCATGGGAAGGCCTTCCTTGAACTTTGGTTACAGGACAATTCTAGAGCCGGGTGGCGCCGCTCTACAAACCGGAAACCACGGCGTCCATCTCTATTTCAACACGCCAGGCAGGGTTGAGGAGTGTTGCCACCACTACCATGGTAGCCGCTGGACGAATTTTGGAAAAGGTTTCGCCATGCACGCGGCCCACCGCTTCCCAGTCCTCGGCGCGGGTCAGGTATGTGCGGGTGCGAACCACATCTTCAAATCCAACTCCTGCCTCGGCAAGCGCCATGGCGGCAATCTCAAAGATGCGGCGCGTCTGCCCTGCCGCATCCTGGCCTTCAGCGCCCACCGGCGCTGTGCCTGATAAAAATACTGAGTTCCCCACGCGTACCGCGCGCGAGAAGCCGATGATGGGTTCGTAGGGAGAAGTTCCGGGAATGTTTTTGCGCATGGCAGTGAGTATGTGATGAAGTGAAAAAGTGATGGAGTGAAGAAGCGGCGAAGCGAAACAGTGCGCGGAAAACACATTGGATCACTGCGCACTGTTTCACTATTTCACTTCTTCACTCATTCACTGAATTACAGGCCCTTCTTGGCCAAAAAGCCGAACAGATCGACGACGCGGCAGGAGTAGCCCCACTCGTTGTCGTACCAGCTCAGCACCTTCACGCTGTTGCCGACCACCTTGGTCAATGGCGCGTCCACAATGGAGGAAAGCGGGCAGCCCTTGAAGTCGGAGCTGACCAACTGGTTATCGTCATAGCCCAGGATGCCCTTCAGTTCGCCCTCGGAGGACTTCTTGAAGGCGGCATTCAATGCTTCGGCGGTAACGGGTTTCTCGGCGATGAAGGTCAGATCGACGAGCGAGACGTTGGGCGTGGGGACGCGAATCGCGAATCCGTCCAGCTTGCCGGCAGACTCCGGAATCACCAGCTTCAGAGCCTTGGCGGCTCCCGTCGAGGTGGGAATCATGCTCAGCGCGGCGGCCCGGGCGCGGCGCAGGTCCTTGTGCGGAAAGTCCAAAATGACCTGGTCGTTGGTGTAGCTGTGGATGGTGGTCATAATGCCGCTGACAATTCCGCAGGTTTCCATCACCACCTTCACCACCGGCGCCAGGCAGTTGGTGGTGCAACTGGCGTTGGAGAGAATGTGGTGCTTGGCCGGGTCGTACTTGTTCTGGTTCACGCCCAGCACAATGGTCATGTCCTCGTTCTTCGCCGGGGCGGAGATGATCACCTTCTTCACCGTCGTTCCCAGGTGCTTTTTGGCGTCCGTGGCATCCGTAAAGCGCCCCGTGGATTCGAGCACAATCTGCGCGCCCACTTCAGCCCAGGGCAGCTTGGCTGGATCCTTTTCCGCGAAGACCTTGATCTTTTTGCCGTCCACGGAGATAAAATCCGCGCCTGCCGTGATCGTGTTCTTCAGGTTGCCCAGAATCGAGTCGTACTTAAGCAGGTGAGCCAGCGTTGCCGGGCTGGTCAGGTCGTTGACCGCCACAAAATCAATCTCCGGATTGCCCAGCGAAGCGCGTAATACGTTGCGGCCAATGCGGCCGAAGCCGTTGATTCCAACCTTTACTGCCATGTCCGTATTCTCCTTAGTTGTTGGTGAGGCTGTGGTTTGAGCAGGTTCAAGCTTGCCCTGGTTGGGTGGTCAGCGGTTCTCCAATAGCTATACCCCGAATTCGCAATCGCTGAGTGGCTTTTTCCTTTAGAAAAAGACACCCTGCGCTACGTTTGAAAGGGCACATGAATTGGAGAACCGCTCATGTCCATCCGGCACGCATTTCCACCAAACTCTTCATCGTAACATCCAGGTAAGCGAAGACGAAGTCAATTCGCCTTTCTTTCCCGTTTTGCGCAGATTATCCGCTTCCATAGTGTGACCTTCCCAATATAGGAGTGTATGTGATGGAGTGCACACGATTTGCAGCACCCTTGCCAAGTATGCTATCCCCGTATCAGTACGAGTTGAAGGCGGCATGAGAAAACGTTCCCGACGACCCCCCAATACCTCCGAATCCACCGGCAAAATCGGCCAGGAAATCCCCTCGAATCAACTACGCCCGCTGGTCCCGCTCTATTTGGACGATCCTCCCGCGGCCATCCCCCAGCAGCACCCGCATCGGCCCCATGAGCCCGCGCGCCAGCCCGCGCCCCAGGCCGTGCCGCGTCCCGCCCGTCCCGATCGCCATCCCAAACAGCCTCAACCCGCGCAAAAGGAGTGGAATGAGCCGGCAGGCTCCGGGCGTCTGGAAGTGGAAACCCAGCCCGAAATGCCCTCCCTGGTCCCGCCCGCGCCGGAGGCCGGTCGCTCGCCCCAGGCCCCCAAGGGCTACGTGGTTCTGGCCATTGGCCTGCCCGGCTCCGGAAAAACTACCTGGTTCCAGCGCCGTGGCGTCACACCGCTCTCCAGCGACCTGCTGCGCAACATCCTCTTCGACGATGTCGAGGAGCAGCGCTACCAGGGGCTGGTTTTTTCTACTCTCCGCTCGCTGCTGCGCGCCCGCCTCATCGCCCGCATGCCCTGGAACTACGTGGACGCCACCAACCTCTCCATCCATGAGCGCCGCCAGTGGATCAAGATGTCCCAGAGCTTCGGCTACGAGGTGCAGGGTGTCTTCTTCGATGTGCCGCTGGAGGTCTGCCTGGAACGCAACCGCCAGCGCGACCGCTCGGTCAGCGAGGACGTCATGCGCAAAATGTCCGAAAAGCTCAAACCGCCGGTCTTCGAAGAAGGCTTTGCCAAGATCACCGTGGTCCGCGTCAAGAGCGCAAATTGACGCGGCTTTCACATTGCTTCAACGTGCTTTGCAAGTAGAATTGACTTGCTTTCTAAACTGTGTGAGGTCTGCCGAAGGGAGAAAGTTTCGCATGGCAGGTATAGCACATGCGGCTGTAGGGCTGGCCGCCAAACCGCTCCTTCCTGAAGTCAACGTTGGCTGGCTTATCCTTGGTACTGTCGTACTGGATATTCTGTGGCTGGTTTTCTGGTGCGTTGGCCTTGAAACCTCGCCTGCGTACCATGGGCCTGGCGCGCATCCTCCATATTGGGACCACAGTCTGCTGATGGCCGTAGTCTGGTCTGTGCTTTTTGGCCTGTTGGCCTCCTGGCTGGCACGCCGCTTCCGGCGTCGGGCACTGATTGGCGTCGTCTTCGGCCTGATGGTCTTTTCGCACTGGGTGCTTGACTGGATTACGCATCCGATGACGGCGCTGTCGCCCACCGACAAGGGTATACCCCTTGCCTTTCAAGGCTCGCCTCTCATCGGGCTGGGACTGTACCGGACCATCACCGCCGTCTGGGTCACAGAGATCGGCAGCGTTGTGGTGGGGTTAGCAATTTACTTCTGGGCGCGAAGACGCATGAAGCGGTTGAGTGCAAGCGCCGCTTAGAGCAGCTTTGCATAAGATGCCTCCGCGCGGCGGACAATCCGCCTCCTACTGCTTGTTCACCTCCACGTAATACAGATCCGTCGCCACCTGAAACTCATCCTTGGTCAGCGGCGTCTTCATCCACTGCCACTTAGTCGTCGGATGGATGATCTGCCACTCTCCCGGCTTGCCCACCCGCACCGGCATCGCGAACTTCTCCTCATCGGCCCGCCACTTATACATCACTAAGCCTGGCTCCTCGCCAAACAACAGCTCCAGCCGCGGAATCTGCGCGTGCCTGAGGTACTGATCAAAAACCGGCGTAAGGTTCATTCCCGTCTGCTGGTTGAAGTAACTCACCACGTCTTCCGTCAAAATATTCTGATATTTGTAGTGCTGATAAAAGCCCTTCAGCAGCGCCCGCCACTTTGCGTCATCGTTCACCACGCTGCGCAGCGTATTCAGCATCAGCGCGCCCTTGAAGTACTGATCCTGATCCGGCTCGGCATTCACGCCCCGCTCGGCAATGATGGGCCGCTGATTCTTTACCTTGGGCTTGTCGCCGTTCAGGTACTTAATAGCGTCCTCTTTGCCCCAGCGGTACTCCACGTACAATCCTTCCAGATACGTCGTCCAGCCCTCGTGAATCCACATATCCGAAGGGTCCGCGGCCGTGATGCTGTTGCCAAACCACTCGTGTCCGCTCTCGTGAATGATGATGAAGTCGAAGCGCAGGCTGATCCCCACGCCCGTCCAGTCGCGCCCCATGTAGCCGTTCTTAAACCCATTCCCGTACGCCACCGCGCTCTGATGTTCCATGCCTAAGTACGGCACTTCGATCAGCTTGTATCCATCCTTCACAAACGGATAAGTCCCAAAGTAATGCTGAAACGCTTCTAGCATTCCCTTGGCCTGTTCAAACTGTACCTTCGCCTTCTCTAAATCCTCCGGCAGTACATAGTAATCAAGCGATAACTCGCCTAACTGGTCGGCAAAGTGCACATAACTGCCGATATTCAGCGAGACATCGTAGTTATTAATCGGATAATGCACCATCCAGTCCCAGCGTGTATACCCGTCGCCCAGGTCGGTCTTGCCGATAAACCTTCCATTCGACACATCCACCAGGCCATTGGGAATCGCGACGCTGATTTCCATGCTCTCAACCTCGTCGCGCCACTGGTCCTTATTTGGCCACCACATGCTTGCGCCATCGCCTTCGCAGGCAGTGTTGATCCACACCCGCCCTGCCGGGTCCTTCTTGAAAGTGATGCCGCCGAAGCGCCCCGTCTCCTCCGGATGTCCGGAATAATAGAAATCAATGGTATAAACCTGCCCGGCGCGCAGCGTCTGCGGAAAATCAATGAAAACAGCTCCCGAATCGCGCTCGTACTTTAGCAGCTTCTCACTCCAGAGAATCTTGTCGATCTTCAGCGTCTCGAACAAATCGAGCTGGATGCGCGTGCCGTCGGTGAGCATCCTGAATCGGATCGTATTCTTGCCGCTGATCGTCTGCTTCTCCGGATCGACGCGAATGTCCAGGTGGTAATAAATCAGCTTGTTATTGGCGCGATAAGGCCCATAAGCTCCGCGCAGCATCTGCGCGCGCGTGGGCAATTCTATAGCGTCCGGCTTTGCCGCTGGCTTCTGAGCTGTGGCCGGCGTGGCAACAGGCGCGGCAACAGGTGCGGCTACGGTCGCGGTGGCAGGTTTTTCCGTCTGGCTCGCCGCTTGTTGTGCAGCCTGCGCGGAAAGCGCCGCCGTGGCTCCAAGACCAATCGCCATCAACCCATATCGGAAGGTTCGAAGATAAAATATTCGCATGGCAGCATTCTAATCGCTGAACCTGCACCATCCCACGTCCAGAAGCATCTGCCAGATCAACTCGGTGGATTGTTGCGTGCGTCGTGGGGTTTTCTACCCCCTACTCCCTATTCCCTGTACTTATATCAACTCCACGCCCCACAGATCGTGCAGGTGCAGCACGCCTTCCACGGTTCCTGCCGCATCCACCACCACCAGCGAAGTAATCTTCCGCTCCTCCAGAATCGCCAGCGCCGTGGCGGCCAGCTCCTCCGCCGCAATCGTCCGCGGATGCTCGTTCATCGCCTCACCTGCCGTTTTGCTCAGCGCCGCGCCGCCCTCGCGCTCCAGCAATCTCCGCAGATCGCCGTCGCTTATCACGCCGCGCAACCGTCCCCGCTCCTGCACCGTCGTAATCCCCAGCTTCTTCGACGACATCTCGTAAATCACGTCCGTCATCGCCGTCGAGGGAGCGACCACCGGCACTTGATCGCCCGCGTGCATCAGCTCGCGCACCTTGGCCAGCCGCTTGCCCAGCTTGCCGCCGGGGTGCAACTCGGCAAAATCCTCCGCGCGGAAGCCCTTGCGCACGCTCACCGCAACCGCCAGCGCATCGCCCAGCGCCAGCATCGAAGTGGTCGAGGCCGTCGGCGCAAGGTTCAGCCCGCAGGCCTCCTGCTCCACGCCGCAATCCAGCGCCACGTCGCTTGCCTTGGCCAAAGTCGAGTTCAAATTGCAGCAAAAGCTTACCAGCGCGTCGCCCTTGCGCTTCAGCGTGGCCAGCAGCCGCAGAATCTCCTCCGTCTCGCCGCTCGCCGACAGCGCCACCACTACGTCTCCAGCCATCAGCACGCCCAGGTCGCCGTGCACCGCCTCGGCCGGATGCAGAAACAAGGCAGGGGATCCAGTGGAACTGAGCGTGGCGGCAATCTTCTGCGCGATAATCCCGCTCTTGCCCATGCCCGTCACCACCACACGCCCGCGCTCTTCGCCGCAGCGCACAATCAGTTCCACGGCCCGGTCGAAGGCCGCCGCCATCGGCCCTTCCAGCCGCGCTGCCAGAGCCTCCAGCGCCGCTGCCTCGGTGCGCACCAAAACCGCCGGTGCGGGCTTCCGCCCTGCTTCTCGATTCCCTGAACGGGTCTCTTTTCGTGGTTCACTCATCGGTTATTGATGGTAACAGTTTTGGCGCCTGTGGTGCGGCCGTAGTAGTTGGTCATTCCTGCCTCTGATGCCGCGCAAGCGGCAGTTTGCCTCACCGCAGGTGGCTGCACCAGAGAAACGGCACGGAGTACGTACAATAGAAAAGAGGCCATCCCCGTGAAGCGCAACCCGCTGGTCATCACCGCAGTTCTCTTCATCCTGGCCGCCTTTGCCTGGGCCGGATGGGCCAACTGGGAGTACCGCCGCCAGGCCGCCGAGCGGCTGAGTGCCTCGGCTGCGCAGGGCGATCTGACTGTAGACGACACCGGTACGCCGCAATTTCTCTCTCCGCTCCAGGGCAAGCCAGCGCCTCCCTTCATCCTCGAAGACCTCAGTGGCAAAAAAGTCTCTCTCTCCGACTTCAAGGGCCGCGCGTTGGCCATCAATTTCTGGGCCACCTGGTGCGCTCCCTGCAAAGTCGAGACCCCTTGGCTCATCGATCTGCGTAACCGCTACGCCGCGCAGGGCTTCGAGGTGCTGGCCATCTCCGCCGACGACATCGACCGCGCGGATCACCGCAAATTCAGCGACGAAAAGCAGGAGATTGCGCGCTTTGTCCAGAAGATGCGTATGCCTTACCCGGTGCTCATCGACGGCGGCTCCATCAGCGAGCCTTACGGCGGACTCGACGCTCTGCCCACCACTTTTTTCCTGAACCGCAACGGCACCGTAGTCGCCGCGCAAATGGGAATGACCACCAAGGATGAGCTTGAAAGAAATATCAAGAAAGCGCTGGGGATGTAAAGCGAGTAACGAGTCGCGAATCTAAGGAACGAATCATGACTGCCTGTAAAACACAAATGCGCATCGCCCTGGTGACTGCTCTGACTTTTGTCTCTGCGCTTGCATTCAGCCAGGAACCGCTCATCGAGCCCGCGCCGCGCACTGCCGCCAAATCCGCCGTCGTATTTCTTTATCCCGAGCAGGTCACCCTCTCCGCCAACAAGCCAGCTACAATTGTCCTGCACTTCCGCGTCGCGCCCGGACTGCACATTAACTCTCACACGCCCAGTGAACCGGAACTCATCCCCGCCACCTTCGCGATTTCCCCAGCCGCTGGCGTGCGTCTCATGAATGCCGTCTACCCGCCCGGAACAGACTTCACGCTTCCTCTCGATCCCAACACCAAGCTCAGCGTCTACTCCGGCGAGTTCACCATCCAGGCCCGCATTGTGGCCGCGCCCGGCAGCCACCTGGTTGAAGCCACGTTTCGCTACCAGGCCTGCGATAACAACGCCTGCATGCCGCCCAAAACAATCACTGCGGCTATCGATGTCATCGCCAAGTAAGCGCAACTGCCTGCCGCATCTCTTGAAACTCGCGCCGCTGCTGGAACGTCGCTCTATAATGTTGCGCGGAGGCTATTCGGATGCGAATTGGATTTAATGTTATGTGTGCATTGATGATTGCAGGAATTTTGTCAGGGCCGACGGTAACAGCCCATGCCGATTCCCTTGCGGTAAAAACCGAACAAGGCAAAGTTCGCGGCAAGACCATCAACGACGGCAAGGTCAAGGCATTTCTCGCCCTGCCTTACGCCGCGCCTCCGGTGGGCGATTTACGCTGGAAGGCGTCCCAGCCGCCATCCAAGTGGAAGGGCGAGCGCGACGCGTCTAAATTCGGCGCTCATTGCGCTCAGGTTCATGTCTTTGACGACATGATTTTCCAGGACGGCGCAAACAGCGAAGATTGCCTTTTCCTGAATGTCTACGCGCCCGCCAATACCGGCAAGAAAAGCAAATTGCCGGTCATGTTCTGGATTCACGGCGGCGGCTACGCGGGCGGAGCCAGCTCGGAGCCGCGCCACAATGGCGACTTTCTGCCCCTCAAGGGAGTGGTGCTGGTCACCATCAACTATCGCCTGGGCGTCTTCGGCTTTCTGGCCACCTCCGATCTGGCCAAAGAGGCCAACGGCGCGGCCGGCAACTATGGCCTGCTCGACATGGTCTCCGCGCTCCAGTGGGTCAAAGCCAACATCAAAAACTTCGGCGGCGATCCGGACAATGTGACCATCTTCGGCGAAAGCGCCGGTTCCTTAGCCGTCAGCACACTGATGGCCTCGCCCATGGCGCGCGGTCTCTTTCAGAAGGGTATCGGAGAAAGCGGCGCGGCCTTCAGCGATACGCTGCCAACCGACACACTGGAAGCGCGCGAAAAACAAGATGGGGAGTGGGTTGCTTCGCTGGGAGTGACTACGCTGGCGCAATTGCGTGCGCTGCCGATGGATAAAGTTCTGGATGCGGCTAAAAACAAGAAGAGCGGCTTTTGGCCCGTTGTCGACGGCAAGTTTCTCACCGAGCCGGTCCCCGCCACCTACGCCGCCGGCAATCAGGCTCATGTGCCGCTGCTGGCCGGATGGAATCGCGATGAGGGCAGCTTCTTCGCCATGCGTCCCATGACCGCGGAGCAGTTCAAGGGAATGATCGGCGGCCTCTTCAAGGAGCGCACCGCCGAGTTCCTCAAGCTCTATCCTGCAGATACCGATGCGCAGGCCATGCGTTCGGCCATCGACTACGGCGGCGACAACTTCATCGCCTTCGGAACCTGGAAGTGGATCGAGGCGCACAGAAAAACAGGTGATTCACCCATCTATCGCTATCACCTCGAGCTGGCCGCTCCGCCCAGCAAATTCCACCCCGGTTCCTTCGCCTTCCACTCCGACGACATCGAGTACGTCTTCGGCACCCTCGACACCCGCCCCGGCGCTGTCTGGCGTCCCGAAGATCGCGTGCTGAGCGACCAGATGATGAGCTACTGGACCAACTTTGCCCGCACCGGCGATCCCAATGGACCCGGCCTGCCCGCTTGGCCGAAGTACGACAATGCCGACTCGCTCATCCACCTGGACAGCACAATCACCTCCGGCCCGGACACGCTGCGACCGCGATATGAGTTTCTGCTGAAGGGTATGCCGGCCTTCCACTTTTGAGGCACAAGATAACTCCAGAAGGGCTACCCTCGGGTGGCCCTTTTTGCATGCGGCAAACGAATCAGAATTCCTCTGAGAAATGGAAAACTGCTACTTCACGCCCGCAGCCGTCGCAAAACCTTCCGCAACCGCCAGGGGAATCGTACTGACTGGCGGCGGTTCGGAATTGGCGGCATTTTTGGCGTTGATCGCGTTGGAGTAATCCGGGCCGAGGCCGAGCTTTTTGAGCGCCCGCGCGTCAGGCATCAATTTCGTCTGCCAGCCCTGGTCGGCCTGATACTTCTGCATGGCCGCCTTGCTTCTCTCGTCCCACACCCCGCTAGCCTCGCCGGAAAGATAATGCTCGCGGATGAGAGCCTGCTGAATCTCAGTGACCCGGCTTGGCTCCATCGCCTGCTGGCCGCGAGGCCGGCGCGCCCTGGACTTACCCTTGTGAGTCCCATGAGTCTGCACTGTGTTCGCCGTGGCGATATGTGCGGTAGTCGAATGTGCCTGCGTGGTGTGCGTCGTTGAAGTATGCGTCTGTGCGGTGTGCGCCGGAGCGGTGTGTGTCGGCGTAGTGTGCGTCTGTGCCGTGTGCGTCTGTGCCGTGTGCGTCGCGGGTTTGCTGGTGGATGCCGCTGGTGCGGTGCTTCCAAACAAAGGCCGCGCGGCCAGGGCCGTGAACAGTGCCAACGCCAGGATTGCTCGAATAGTCAGCACGCAGGTTCACCTCTGAGACAACAGTCTCTCAACTGAACATCTATCGAAAGTGTAGCGATTTTGAATGGATAACAGCAAGTGGAAACAGGATTTGTTTGCGGGTATCCGAAACGTTACAGGAAATGGGCGCCGGAAACGGAACTTGCCTCCAGCGCCCCTCCCATCATTACTGCAGCGTTCCGCCGATCAGGTTGATGCCGTCGTCGGGATGGCGCGGGTCCACAACTTCAAAGACCACGTCGTCGCCTGTCTTCAATTTGCTCACCACGGCGTTGAACTGTTCCTTGCTTCCCGTGGGCTGTTTGTTCACTCGAATGATAACCAGACCCGGCTCCAGTCCTTGCAGATCAGCAAAGGAGCCGGAGGTTACCGCCTGAATCAATACTCCTGGGTTGTGCAGCTTGGCGGCAGTGGACGGAGGAACCTCGCGAACCACGATGCCCAGGATGGTTTCGCCTGCGTCGCCTTTTTCAGACGGGTTATTTTCTGCCGTCCGGTCTCCCATCTCGGCAAAAACCTTCTCGCGGTCGCCGATGGTAACCGTCACTTCGGCCTGCTTGTCGTCCCTCAGGTAGCCCAGCCGGATGCTTGAGCCCGGTCTGCGGCTGGCTATATCGTTTACCAGGTCGTCACCGTCCTTGATCGAGCGTCCATCGATGGTCAGGAGGATGTCGCCCGTCTTAAGGCCGGCCTTTTCCGCCGGTCCGCCGGGCTGAATCTTCTGTATGATTACGCCGTTCTTGAAGCCGTAGACCCGATTGACCGAACCCGAGAGTCCCTGATTAAACTGGATGCCGATTGATCCGCGGGTCACCTTGTGGCTCGCGCCGATTAGGTCGTTGTAGATATCCACCACGGTGTTCGACGGAAGCGCGAATCCAAGCCCTTGGTAGCCGCCCGACTGCGTGAAGATGGCCGTGTTGACGCCGATCACCTCGCCGTTCATATTCAGCAGCGGTCCGCCGGAGTTGCCCGGATTGATGGCCGCGTCGGTCTGGATGAAGTGCTGAAACTGCCCGTTGGCTCCCGGCTGGATGGTCCGGTTCTTGGCGGATATAATGCCCGCCGTTACCGTCTGCGCCAGCGCAAACGGGCTGCCGATGGCCTCCACCCAGTCGCCCACCTGCGTGTTGTCGGAGTTGCCCATCTTCACGGTCGGCAGCGGCGTGCTCGTCTCAATCTTGATCACCGCCAGATCCGTGGCCTTGTCCGTGCCGATTACCCGCGCCGGCCGCCCCAGGTCCTCGTTGTCCGGATCGGTAGATAGCTTGACGTAAATCTTGTCGTCCTTCTCCACCACGTGGTTGTTGGTGATGATGTAGCCCTTGGGATCTACGATGAAGCCCGAGCCCAGCGACTCGCGAATCTGGTTGCTCTCACCGCCCTCGATGTCGGGCATTCCGGGTATCTGCCCGCCGAAAAAGCGGTTAAAGAAATCCTGAAAGTTGTTTGGGCCCTGGCCCTGCTGTTGATCCTGGTCCTGATCGTCGTCGGGCTGCTGGGGCAGCGGCTGAATGCGGCCGTGAAAATTGCGTCGGCCCTTGTTGGTGGCTTGCTTGGGAATCGTTTGGGTATTGATATTCACCACTGCCGGCCCAACTCGCTTGGCAATCTCCACAAACTTGTTGGGCTCTACCGTGGAGTTGTTCACCTTCAGCGGTGTGGCGTCGGCGCTGTCGTTTTGCTTTTCCTGTCCGCGAACGCCGTGAGCGGCATAGGAGCCGCCCACAAGGGCAGCCGACAGCGTGGCAAGCAAGATAAACACGAATGTGAGACGGCGCGTGCGCAGCCGTTCAAAAAGCGATTTCATGGCTTCGTTGACCTCATTGTGTAGCCGGCCTCGCGGCTGGCTTATTTTGTTGGTTCAGATTGGTCAGCCTTTCAGCTGACTCCATTGTCCCTGGGTAATCTTCTCACTATAGCCAGTAGCGGGTAAACCCGTCTGGCTCTGGCGGCTATTGCTTCCTGGGACGATCCAAATCAAAATCTGTCCAGGTAACCGCCTCATTCCTATAGACGCAGATTGGCCAAAATGGTCGCATAGTCCAAACTGGCCTAAATGGTCGCACAGGCACTTATCCCTGCTCCGCGATGAGCTGGTCGATCAGTTTCTGTATCTGCTCCGCCTTGCGCGGGTTGACCTCGGTAAACTCGATCCCGGCCCGGGTCTGATCCTCCTCCATGTGGCGTATCACGCCCGCCACTCGCAGCGTGCTGCCCTTCAGTTGCAGAAGCACCTCAACGGTTGCATCGGATGAGGCCGGAATCGCCTCATCGGCCTCTATGCGGCATCCCCCCAACCCCAAATCGAGCACATAACCCAGAATCTTGCTCCCCTCCGGGAAGATGCTGACCCACGCCGTTCCCCAGCCGCTTGCGCGCGGGTTCACTCGCCGCTCCCGGCCTCCGCCCTCGGTGGCCGGCGGCCCCTGCTCGGAATCTTTGCGCGCTGAATCCATGCTCTCCACTCGTGAGATTCGCCCAATGCAGCCCTTCCGGACGAGCCTCCCCTCTAGTCTATCGGCCAAATTCCCCTTCAGAGCAGGCATTTACAATCCTTTGCTCCGGCCGGACCCGTTCCTGGCCTCTTCGCTCATCATGCGCTCTCCGGGAGCTGCCCCGGCTCATGAGAAAATAGAAGAGCAGAAGCTCTCCGGGGCCGCGCCGTTCGCGCCCCAAAATCTTGATCCAGCCCTGGCTTTACCGGCCCGCGCGAGGCCCATACCCCTCTGCGGCTCGACAATAGGAACCAATTCGAATGATCAGTGTCAGCAACGTCACCATGCGCTATGGCTCGAAGATCCTCTTCGAGGATGTCAGCGTCAACTTTGTCCCCGGACGCCGCTACGGCCTCACCGGTCCCAACGGTTCCGGCAAAACCACCTTCATGCGCATCCTTACCGGCGAGCTCGACCCCCAGAAGGGAACCGTCGTCCGCCCCCGCAAGCTCGGCGTCCTCCGTCAGGATCAATTCGCCTTCGACGCCCATCGTGTCATCGACACCGTCATCATGGGCAATCGTCCCCTCTGGGCCGCCCTCGAAGAGCGCGACCGCATCTACGCCAAGCCCGAGCTATCCAATGCCGACGGAATGCGCCTCGGCGAGCTCGAAGGCGTCATCGGCGACGAGGATGGCTACACCGCCGAATCCGACGCCGCTGTCCTTCTCGACGGTCTCGACATTCCCGAGCCGCTTCACAACCGCTTCATGGGCGAGCTCCAGGGAGGCCAGAAGGTCCGCGTCCTCCTCGCCCAGGCTCTCTTCGGCCATCCCCAGGCCCTGCTCCTCGACGAGCCCACCAACTACCTCGACCTCGAATCCATTCACTGGCTCCAGGACTTCCTCAATAACTACGACGGCACCCTCATCGCCATCTCTCACGACCGCCACTTCCTCAACTCCGTCACCACCCACACCGCCGACATCGACTACGAAACCATCATCACCTACACCGGCGGCTACGACGAGATGGTTCTGGCCAAAACCCAGATTCGTTCTACCCTCGAAGCCCAGAACGCCCAGCGCGAAAAAAAGATCGCCCAGCTCAACGACTTTATCGCCCGCTTCTCCGCCGGAACCCGCTCCTCCCAGGTTACCAGCCGCCGCAAAGAGGTCGAGCGCCTGCAAACCAACGACCTCGCCCGCTCCAACATCGCCCGCCCCTACATCCGCTTCGACCACCTTCGCCCCAGCGGCAAGCACGTCCTCGAATTCAAGCACCTCACCAAGATCTACGGCGAGCAGACCGTCATCGACGGCTTCACCGCCAACCTCCTGCGCGGAGAAAAAATCTGTCTCATGGGACGCAACGGGGCTGGGAAGACCACGCTGCTCAAAAGCCTTCTCGCCAACTATCCCGGCCTCGCCGACAAGGACTTTGTCCTCGACTCAGGCTCCGTCTTCTGGGGTCACGAAGCCCAGATCGGCTACTTCCCGCAGGATGTCGGCTCGACCATCGAGCCCGGCCTCACCGTCGCCGAGTGGCTCCATCGCTGGAACCCTGCCGCCCACGTCGAAGACATTCGCGGCATTTTGGGCCAAATGCTTTTCTCGGGCGACGAGGGCGACAAGCCGACTAAAGCCCTCTCCGGCGGCGAACAAGCTCGCCTCGCCTTTTGCAAGCTCATCCTCACCAAGCCCAACATATTAATCTTCGACGAGCCCACCAACCACCTCGACCTCGAAGCCATCAACGCCCTCAACATCGCCCTCCAGCGCTACGAGGGCACAGTCCTGTTAGTCACTCATGACCACGACTTGATCGACGAAGTCGCCACCCGCCTCTGGGTCTTCCACGAGGATGGCATCGAAGACTTCCAGGGTCCCTACTCCGAGTGGAAGGGCAAGCACAACTAAGCGTTCATAAATTACACTAGATCCGTTGTTTGGAGGAGGCATCCACATGCAAACTTACGACGGATGGGAGCCGCTGCGGGACGATAATAATCCGCAACGCGAAAAAATGCTAGGCAAAGGCGGACAAGGAGAAGTCTATTTAGTCCGGTCTTCGGCACGAGTGATGCAACGCCAAAAACTCGATGAACAAGCTCTACAGATCCTCCTTAATGTCGGTACATTAACTACCAATTCCTCAGAACTAGCGAGATGTTTGGTTGATTTGGGCAAATCCGACCCAGTTGAAAGCCTTGGTGCTTTAAAGAAGTTCAAAATCCCATCTGATAACAAGGATGAAGAAGAAAAGGCCATCGGCAGACTTAAATTAGAGATTGAGGCTTTACAGAATCTAAAAGGTCAATCCGGCATACTTCAACTAATGGATGCGAATGTTGAACAGCGCTTTATCATTACGGAGTACCACCCACGCGGTACGCTAAACAAGCACATCGGAATGTTCAAAGGTAATGTGCTTGCTGCTCTTGAGGCATTCAAGCCTCTGGTCGATGCTGTATGCAAAATTCATGAAGTGCCCGCGATTCATAGAGATATAAAGACTGAAAATATATTCGTGACATCATCAGGGAATCTCATACTCGGCGATTTTGGAATTGTGTTTTTTCAAGGTGGTTCAGAGCGATTGACGACCACATATGAACGGGTTGGGAGCCATGAATGGATGGCACCTTGGGCGTACAACAAAGAGAGATTGGAACTCAGCAAAATCAGCCCAGCGCTCGATATATTTCCGCTCGCCAAGGTTTTGTGGTCGATGATCGCAGGGCAGAACGGTTTTGCATTCTGGGAATATGACCACGATGAGAATAATCTTGAGAAGCTTTTCCCAAATGATCCGACCATGCACCTTGTGAACAGCCAAATTTTATCCAAATGCATTGTTCGAAATGAAAAGGATTGCGACGGGTCCGCGTCAAGTCTACTGTCGATGGTGGAGACACTGATCAGTCACATCAAGCTGAGCAGAGGGTTCAGAGTAGCCGGAGCAAGCACCTGGCCTTGTCGCGTATGCGGTATGGGGAATTATCGGAGCGGAGGATACGCGCATCGGTTGAGGGCACACCGCCAAGGTGGCCCACCCCAAGAACAAGAACTCGTTCTAAATGTCTATGTTTGCGATCACTGCGGTCACGCGGAGCTTTTCAAAAGTTAATAAGTTAGGTACGCTGAGCACACCAGATCTGAATTTTCAGTCTTGTGAGACCTTGAACCTAGAACCGTCAACTCTCCCGTAGGGAGAAGATGAAAATAGGGTCAGCGTTCCCGATCGATTCAGCGTCCCCTAGGGCCGCTGCAAAGACCAACTTCAATTTGGTGGCAAAAAGTCCAATTTCATGTAAAAATCGTCTTACTATGAAACGACGTACTATCCTCCGGCTTCCCCTCGTCGCTGCCGCAATTGCAACGACACGTTCAACCATCGGAACAGCGCTCGCACAGGTTGCGGAGCCACTCCGGCAAAAGGTTCTTGTAAGAGCGGGTGAGGACCGCGACAACAAGCCCTTCAAATTTCTTGGCGCAACCTTTCAAGTCAAAGTCTCAGGCAAGGACAACGAAGGCCGTTGCGTAATCTTCGATACCCTGCGCCCCGAAAAGAAAGGTCCGCCTCTCCACTACCACATCGACGTCGATGAGTGGTTCTTCGTGCGCGAGGGCGAGTTCAAGGTCAGGGCAGGAGACGAGATTGTGCGCGTGAAGGCCGGCGACTCACTCTTCGTGCCCCGCAATATGCCTCACGCCTTCGTAAAAACCAGCGAAGGTACGGCGCGACTCATCGTCATGCACCAGCCCGCCGGGACCATGGAAGAGTACTTCCGCACTGCAAGCAACTTTCCCGACCAGTCAGCGGCCTTCGAGCAGAAGTATGCCGAGCAAAACGGGATGCGCATTGTAGGACCAGCCCTCACGCCGGACTGAGATCCGTCAAGTCCACATCCTTCGTTTTTTTGACGAAGGATGGAAGACCACGCCCTCCTGCTCAATATCCCAGGTCTTGCTTGCGAGACCTGGGATATTGAAACGTTGGCAGGCCGGGAGCGGAAGGCCGGGGTGTAGCGTGGTCCCCAGGGATAAACCATCAAATATATTTCAAAATCTTGCTGATAATTATGGAGTAAACATGGTAATAACCCCAATAGAATGAATATGTTCCACGTGGAACATTTCCGCGGCTCATAACCCCTTTACTTTGCTCTTTTCTGCTGCTTCTACGCAGCCCAGGTCCCGCTTCTGGGACCTGGAATATTGAAACGTTGTCAAGCCGGGAGCGGTAGGCCGGGCTATTAACTCCGGCAATACGTCGCCCCGCTGACCCCCTGAACCCTGATCCCTGACCCTATCCAGAGCCGGGCCGAAGGCGTCTGCCTGGAAAGCCTGTCCTGAGCCTGTCGAAGGGGCAACTCCGCTTCCCAAATAACCCAATTTTTCGCAAAAACCCTCCACTTCGAAGTAGAGGTTTTCTTGCGCGCTTTTGGGCGGAAATGTTGCCTTTTATGTCACCGGGTCTTCGGAGCCGTACCAGATCCAGCGCCCCACGGCAGTATGACGTTGGGGAGGCACTTGGGACCTTCCGCGTTCGCCTTGAGCATTCCCTGAGTCTTGCTGGGAAGATGTGGGAAAACGGCTATCGCGGCGTGGCCAACCGTGCATGAGGAAGCTATAGTTACTCTTCACAATAATCCCAGTTTTATTGGCGTCCCGTATTATGATACTTCAGCCCTGACAGTGAGTCAGGTCACAGCCAGTAACCTGTCTGCAAACTAGCATCTCAGCCATGAACGCAGAGAACCTGATTCTGATTGCGCCATGTTCGCTTCTGGTGGGCGCCGCGCTGCAGATCCTGGCAGCAAAGCTATTGAATGCCCGGGCAAAGGGAATCCTGGCCTTTCTCACCTGTCTGCCGGCCGTTGCTGCCGTGGCCGCTCTGGTGGGATCGGTTAAGGACGGCCACGCCGTCGATCTGACTGCGCTCCATTGGGATAGGCTGCTGAACCTGGCCTTCCACGTGGACGCCCTCAGCGTCCTTTTTGCGTTAATGGGGACCGGGCTGGGCGCCTTCGTACTGCTCTACTCCATCGGCTACATGGCCCACGACAAGGCCGCCACCCGTTTCTACGCTACCATGCTGGTCTTTATTGGCGGATTCGTCGGGCTGGTCTACAGCGCCAACCTCTTTGTTTTCTATCTCTGCTGGGAACTGGTTGGCTTGTGCTCCTTCAGCCTGGTGGGCTTCTGGTACACCAACCGCGAGGCCGTCGCCGGCGCGCGCAAAGTGCTGCTGATGACCCATATCGCGGGCTACGGACTGCTGGCGGCAATTCTGGTGGTCTACCACCGCACCGGCAGCGCCCTGTGGACCGATCCCAAGGTGGCTCAGGCATTTACCGGCGGCATCTTTGTGCTGATGCTGGTGGCGCTGGTGGCCAAATCCGTACAGTTCCCGCTGCACACCTGGATTCCCGAGGCCATGGCCGCGCCCACCCCGGTTAGCGCACTGCTGCACGCGGCTTGTTACGTCAAGGCCGGCGTTTACCTCGCCGCCCGTATGCACAGCTTTGGCGCATGGCCGCAGGCCGGAGGTTTCGCCTGGGGGAATGAATCCCTTATGTGGGTCGGCACAGCCACCATGGCCATCGGCGTGATGTACGCCATGGTGCAGAACGATCTGAAGCGAATGCTGGCCTTCTCCACCGTAAGCCAGATCGGCTATATGATGATGGGCCTCGGCATCGGCACGCCTCTGGCCATTGTCGCCGGCCTACTGCACTGCCTCAACCACGGATTCTTCAAGGCCGGGCTATTTTTAACCGCTGGCTCGGTGCAGCACGCCTCGGGCACACGCGACATGAACCAGCTCGGCGGCCTGGCGCAGAAGATGCCCAAGACAACGCTGTCTTGGCTTATAGGCGTAGGTAGCATGATGGGCATTCCGCTGATGAGCGGCTTCGCCAGCAAGTGGATGCTCTACGCGGCTGCGTTGCAAGCCGGATGGGCGGTTCCGGCGATGGTGGCATGGGCAGCCAGCCTGGGCACGGTCTTTTTCGGCGCCAAGGCAACCAGCGCAGTTTTTCTCGGCCCGTTGACCAAGGCGACCAAAGACGCCCATGAGTCTCCGCCGACGATGATCTGGGGCATGGGACTGCTGGCCGCGGGCAGCATCGTTCTGGGCGTCGCGCCGCAGTTGGCGGTCAACTACCTGCTCAATCCGATTCTGGGCGCGCTGAAGCTAAATGCGGTGCAGGTGACGTGGTTTGGACTTTCTGCCGATGCGGGCAGTTTCTCGACCATGGGCGGCCTGGTGCTGGCTGTGGTCTCGCTGATTCTCGGAGGGCTGATCTACGCCATCGCTTATGTGTCGCGTCAGCCCAAGATTGATGGCGCTGCGCTGGCGGGCGGCGGAATTTTTACCGGCGGCGAGCCGCTGTCGGAGCAGGGAAGGCTCACGGCAGGAGATTTCTCCTCGATCTTTCTGCAGAACTGGCATGAGTTTTTCCGCTGGTCCAATGTAGATGCTGTTTACCTGGGCGTTTGGCGGGGATTGCAGGCTGCTTCGTGCGTGCTGGGCGTGGTTGTCTCCTGGATGGAACGGTACGCGCTGGCGCTGGTCGTCGTACTAGCGGCGTGTGTGCTGGCGGGCACTCGCTGGCTTGTTCCGGGGACCGACATCTCCAGGATTGGTGGCAGACTATCTTTATTAGTGCCGCCTCCGGCGCCGGTATTGCTGGTTGTTGCCTGCGCCGTGGCTGGGGTTGCATTGATTTTGGCTGCTCTAGCCCACGCGAAATGGCTCCGCCTCGTGCCGTGGATGATTCTGGCCGGCACAGCCGCCATTGCGGGGTTGATCATTCCTGATCCATGGGTGCGACTTGGGCTACTGGAACTGGGCGCGCTGTTGACTGTTGCACTGGTCTGGCAAAGCGCACGCACGCAAGCCGCGAAGCTGACCTACCTCGCGGTTGTGCTGCTCTCCGCTCTCTCTTTGGTTTCGAGCGACTTGCTGATGGAGCGCCAATCCCAGTGGGCACACGCTCTACTTATCACTAGCGTCCTCATCAAACTAGCCGCAGTTCCGCTTTTCTTCTGGCTGCTCGCTCTTGCTGATGAGTTGCCTAATCTGGTTCTCGGTCTGATCATTGCTGTCGTCGATATGGCCGCCTTCGGAGAGTTCTGGATCTCCGCGCAGTCACTTCACGGCCTGTTTCCGCATAAAGAACTTCTGCTGGGTTTGGCGGCTGCGACCTCGTTCCTTGCAGCTCTGCTCATGCTCACGCAGCGCAGCCTCAAACGATTGCTGGTTCTATCGACCGTCGAGGACATTGGCTTTCTGTTGCTAGGAGTCTTCTTTTTGACCGACCTGGGAATTAACGGCGTCGTCTTTGCTGCCGCAACCCACGCCCTCGCCAAAGCACTGCTCTTCATCTGCCTCAGCGGCCCCGAGGCCGACGGCGCGCTGGATGGCGAGCACACCGGCCTGGCCACGCGCTATCCGGTCGCTACTTTTGGATTCTTGTTTGGAATGTTGGCCATGCTGGGCGTGCCGCCGACATTGGGTTTCATTGGCCGCTGGAGACTCTACGAGACGGCGGTACAGATTGGCTGGCCGCTGGCGGCGGTTTTCATTCTCTCGTCGATCTTTGCCCTGATTGCGTACACTTTGGCGCTAACCCGCGTCTGGTGGGGACCGGAGCATATGCCGCATCCGTCTTCATCGCCGCCGCATCAAACTAAAGAACCGTTCCTATTGCAGGCCGTGATCGTTGCGCTGGTGGTGCTGGTCCTGGCTGGCGGCATCTGGCCTGATTCGATACAAATGCTGCTTGGAGGGAGACCATGAAGCTCTGGAGTAAATTGATGTGCTATTGCCGCAGCCACAGCCCATGGCTCTTTCACATGAACTCGGGCAGTTGCAATGGTTGCGACATTGAGATTGTGGCTGCCCTCTCGCCGCGCTACGACGCCGAGCAGTTAGGTGTGCGCCTGGAAGGCTCGCCGCGCCACGCCGACATTCTCTGCGTCACCGGCCCGGTCACTCACAATGCCGTCGGCGCCATCAAAACGGTCTACGGTCAGGTCTTCGGACCCAAGGCCGTGGTGGCCATCGGATCGTGCCCAGCGACAACCAACGTCTTCATCGACAGCCGCACATTGGCCGGGCCGCTGCACAAACACATTCCCGTCGATGTCTTTGTTCCCGGTTGCCCGCCGCGTCCCGACGCGATTGTACTGGGCGTGGCCAAGGCCGCGGGGATTCTGGCCGCGCGAGGCTCGAAATCACCAGTTGCTGATGCCGAGCCCGAGATCGTGGGTGACCCAGGAAATAATTGCCAAAGCTGCGCATGTAGTTCCACGGAGGTGCAGGCATGATGACGCCAGAGATTTGGAGTAGTCTGACCACCGCTTTAGCTCGCCTGCTCATCTTTCCCGGCCTGCTCTTTGCCGTTCCCGCCGCGTGGTTCTTTCTGTGGGTGGAACGCAAGGCGGTAGCGCGGATGCAGGGCCGCATCGGCCCTCCCTTCATGCAGCCGTTTTTCGATTTCATCAAGCTGCTGGGCAAAGACACGCCCCGGCGCGCGGGTGTGGGCGGATTGCTGATGAAGGCCTGGCCGCTGATTGCCGTCTCCGCGGCGGCGGGCGCGGTGGGATTGTTGCCGGTGCTGCCCGCATCGGGCGGCTTCCAGGGCGATTTGATTCTGCTGCTGGCGCTGCTCGAACTGCCTTCCATGTGCATTATCGCGGCAGGCTTCAGCTCGCGTTCCATTTTTGGCGAGATAGGCTCAGCGCGCGAGGCCGTGCTCAGCGTTAGTTACAACGTAGTTTTTTTGCTGGCCATCATCTCCGTCGCCGCTTCACAGCACACCTTCAGCCTATCGGCGCTCGCGCAACTGCCTGCCTCGCCGCTGCGCTGGATGGGCATTGCGGCGATCCTGGTTTGCCTGCCCGCCAAGCTCCATCTCAATCCCTTCTCGCTGCCTAATGCCGAGCAGGAGATCTACTCTGGCCCCATGGTCGAGTATGCCGGCCCAGAGCTGGCCATGTGGGAGCTTTCGCATGGGCTGGAATGGGTTGCGGCAACCGGGCTGGTGGCTACGCTTATCGCTCCGGCCTTTACGCTCTGGTGGATTGCCGCGCTGGTCTTCGTCGCGCTTTGCTTTGTCATCGTACTGCTCTTGTCGGCGACGGCAGCGGCCACGGCGCGCTTGCAGATCGATACAACGGTGCGTTTTTACTGGCAATGCACGCTGATCTTCGCGGTTCTGGCCGTTGCCTCCGCGCTTTTCATGAGGTATAAAGCATGAACATTTTGACCATGCTGTGGAAGAACCTGTGGGGCGGCTCGCGGACGCTGCTCTTTCCCGAACGCCCCCAGGTGAGCGAGCGTTACCGGGGCCTGGTGCGCTTCGATCCCACGCTTTGCTCCGGTTGCGCTATTTGCAGAATGCGCTGCACTGCGCGCGCCATCGAGTTCAGGGCCGGCAAAGGCGAATTCTACTGGAGCTACGATCCCGGCCATTGCACCTTCTGCGGGCGCTGCGTGGAGGGCTGCAAGGAACATGCGCTCAGCCAGGACTCCGAGTGCCCGCCGATTTACCTGACTTCAGGCGAGTTGAAAAAGTCCTACACAGTTGCCCGTAAGCAGACCGTCAAGCCGGCTGTGGTTCCGGCGGCGGTTACTACGGAGCCTGCGGCCAGCCCAGCCAATGGAGGCGCAAAATGAGTTCGATGGAGACGATAAAGAACAAACTCGGCATCCCCGTATCCTTTGTTGAACAGGGCGGCGTGCATTGGCTTGCTCTGGATGCGGCAAAGTTGCGCGAGCTTGCCAAGGCGATGAACGAAATTCACGCGCGTTTCATTACCATCACCGCCTATCAGCTCCCCAAGGACGAGGGCTTTCGCCTGGAGTACCACTGGGACCTCAACGGACAGTTGCTGGGCTTCTCCTTTCTGCTAGCCGGAAAGACCATCGAAAGCATTTATGACTTGTGCGAGGCCGCAGACTGGATTGAGCGCGAGATTCACGAAGAATATGGCATCGACTTCACGGGACGCGAGTACGAACCGCTGCTGCTGCGCCAGGGAGAGACGCTGGGCGTGAACCTGCGCGACGTTGTGGCTGTGAGTCAGGAGAAACTATGAGCTACAAAATCCCCATGGGGCCTTATCACCCGGCTCTGGAAGAACCTTACAAGCTGGACATGATCTGCGAAGGCGAGACCGTTCTGGACGCCAAGCTGCATATCGGGTTCAACTTTCGCGGCATCGAGCACCTGGCCGAGACGCGCAATCACATTCAGGCCATCGCGCTGATGGAGCGGGTTTGCGGCATCTGCTCGTTCATTCACACGCTCACCTTTTGCCGGGCGATGGAAGGGCTGACCGATCAGACGCCGCCGCCGCGGGCGCAATACATTCGCGTCATCATGGCGGAGCTGGAGCGGCTGCACTCGCACGTGCTCTGGGCGGGCATCGCAGCCAAACTCATGGGCTTCAAGACCATGTTCATGACCTGCTTCGAGATTCGCGAGAAGATCATGGACATCCTCGCCGCCATCAGCGGCAACCGCGTCAACTATTCGATGAATCGCATCGGCGGCGTCAATCGCGACATCACCGACCCGCAATCGATTCTCAAAATGGTCGAAAAACTGGAAGGCGAGATGGCGAGCACCGTCATTCCCATCTTCACAACCAGCAGAACGGCGCGCTCGCGCTGCGCGGGTATTGGCGTGCTGAGCCTGGAGAAGGCCGTCTCTTGCGGCGTTGTGGGCCCGGTGGCGCGCGCCTCAGGATTGCCTCAGGACCTGCGGAAAGACGCGCCTTACGCGGCCTATCCCGAGATGGAGTTCGACGTGCCGGTCGTACCCGACGGCGACGTGCGCGCCCGTTTGCTGGTCCGTGCCCTAGAAATCATGGAGAGCTGCAAGATTCTGCGTCAGGCGCTGGCCAAGCTGCCGCCCGGCGAGTTCCACACTGAGGGTGAAAAGTTCAACTTCATTACCGGAACCTCCACAGCTCGCGTCGAGGCGCCACGTGGAGAGGTCATGTACTCAGTCTCCTGGAAAGAGGGTTCGCGGAATCCGGCTCGAGTGCATGTGCGCACGCCGACCTTTGCCGTAATGCCGGCCATCCGCTGGATGGTGAAGGGTGCGCGTCTGGCCGACACGCCGCTGATCCAGGCCTCCATCGATCCTTGCTACTCCTGCACCGACAGATAGCAGTCCGAATCGCAACGACAGGCCGGAGCATTCTGCTCCGGCCTTCGTGTTTTCTACATCTGAAAAACATCAAATTCTCAGAATCCAGCCCAAAGCCGATATAAAGCGAGAATGTGCTGTCCCCATAGGCTGCTGATGATTCCGCCAACGCAGAGAAATGTGCCCAGCGGCAACTTGCTCATCGCCCAGCTTTCCGAGCCTCTACGCGCTGACGAAATGAGCAGCAAAACAATCGCAACCAATGCTCCCAGCAAAATTCCCAGTCCAAACGAAAGCAGAGCGCCCGGCAGTCCGAGCCACGCGGCCAACATGGCCATCAGCTTGGCATCGCCCAAGCCCATGCCCTCGCGGCGGCGAATCAGCCAGTAGACCCAGCGAATGAGCAGGACGAGAGTGGCGGCGGCGAGAATGCCTAACAGTCTGATGCCTACTTCTTTGGCATCGTCCCAGGGTGTGGGGGGCATATGCAAAGCCCATCCGACCTGTTCTCCCTGGAGAAACCACCAACCAAATCCAATTACGATACCTGGCAGAGTCAGGGCATCAGGGAGCCAAAGGTGTTCAGCATCAAGGATGGCAAGGCCCACTAAAGTCCACATAAGAAGCATCATTCCAACGGCAAATTCGAGTGGGAAAAATGCGTTATAAGAGCGATACACTACCGTAGCCCACAACCCTCCCACCGCCAGCTCCACTAGCGGATAGCGCCAGCCGATCCAGGCGCGGCAGGTGCGACAGCGTCCGCGCAGAGCGAGCCAACTGAGGAGCGGAACATTCTCCCACCAGGCGAGTGTGCGATTGCATTGGCGGCAGTGGGAGCGCGGACGGACGATGCTCTCGCCTGCGGGCCATCGGCTCAGGCAGACGTTCAAAAAGCTGCCGAAGGCCAGGCCCAGCAGCCCCGCAAAAATCGTTCCCAGAATGCGAATCATGTCGAGTTGAGTATATCGCCAGGCATCGACGGCGTGGACTGATGTCGTCGATTCTCAGCTTCCAGAAGCTGTAACAGGGGCACCCAGCCGCGAACACTGGGCTTTTCGGCGCAAACAGTTTTCGGACTTGCATTTATCCTTAGCAGAGATAAAATTGTGAGGATTCGAAGCAGATAGGAGGCTTCCGATTGATTATGTCGAATGTTTTGTTATCCACAGCAGTAGCGTTGCTGATATTCACAGCTTTCGTGCATTCGCTGCTGGGTGAGCGGCGATTAATTGGTCCGTTGTTTGCGAGACGCGAAGGAGTACTGGCCAGCGACCTTGCTTGCTTCGTTCTTCGCTTCGTCTGGCATTTACTCAGCTTAACTTGGATCGTTCTTGCCTTGATTCTGGCACAACTGGTTCGAGACCCAGTCACGGCCAGGCATTGGGCGGCGGCTGGAACGGGTGTGGCTTTCACTGGCGCAGGACTGTTCGACGCAGTGGCTAGTCGTGGCCGTCATATCGGTTGGCCACTAGTCACGGGAATCGGTATCGCAGCTCTCCTATCCATCCTGTGCTAATCCACCAGCGTTTATCCAGCACGGTAGACTAAGAGTGTATGAATCCCAAGCCCTATGCCAATGAACCTTCCGCAATGCAGTTTACGACGGACACGGCGCGTGCGGCGGCATTGTTTCAGCAGTCGGTGGCCATCATGGCGCGGCTGCGGGCTCCGGGTGGCTGCCCATGGGACCGCGAGCAATCCTTCGATTCCATTCGCAAATACACGCTGGAGGAGACCTATGAGGTCTTCGACGCCATTGAGCGGCGCGATTGGCCTCACCTAGCCGAGGAACTCGGCGACCTGCTGCTGCAAGTCCTGTTTTATGCCGAGATGGCGGCCAACGACGGCCACTTCAGCATTGCCGATGTGCTCGATCACCTGAATAGCAAGCTGATTCGCCGCCATCCTCACGTCTTTGGCGAGGAGGCTTCGCGGGCGGCGGGCAACCGGGCTGAGGTAGATGCCGATGTGGAAGGCTCTTCGTCCGCGGTGCTGCGCAACTGGGAAGAGATCAAGTTAGCTGAAAAGGCATTGCGTGCAGCGGGCGCGCCTTCGGCGGCATTGCATGCAGCAGATGAGCCATCTACGTTGAGACTCCCGATGTCGCGGCTGGATTCCGTGCAGCGGGCGATGCCGGCGCTGGCCGAGGCTGCCAAGCTCGGCGCCAAGGCGCGCAAATCCGGCTTCGACTGGCCCAACTGGCGTGATCTGCTGCCCAAGCTGGCCGAGGAGACGGCGGAGCTGGAGGCTGAGGCCGCGTCAGACGATCCGGCGCGTAAGCCAGCAGTCGAGGCGGAGCTGGGCGACCTGCTGTTTACCGTGGTGAACCTGGGGCGTCACCTGGGCGTGGATGCGGAGATGGCCCTGCGCGGTTGCAATTTGCGCTTCCGCGAGCGCTTTCGCGCCATGGAGATGGCCTCGGCAAGGCCTCTCGAAGAGCTCTCTCTGGACGAACTGGAAGCCTTGTGGATTGGAGCTAAGCAGAAGCTGGCGGCTGCCGATAAAGAGGTACAGCCATGATTTTGATTCGCTCCTGCTCGGGATTTGATGAACTAGAGGCCTGTGTCCGGTTGGAGATCGAGACCTGGGGCTACGACCCCAGTGATGTGCTTCCGCGCAAGGCCTTTCTGCTGACGCTGAAGATAGGCGGGCAGGTCATCGGCGCCTTCGATACAGAGATTGCCGACAGCCCCGCGAGCGGCGGGCCGGAGTCGCTGGTGGGTTTTGCGCTGTCGTTGCCGGGGATGAAGAACTCCAAGGACGGACCGCGGACCTATCTGCACTCGCACATGCTGGCGGTGCGCGCAGGGTACCAGAACCGCGGGCTGGGCGCAAAGCTCAAGCTGGAGCAGCGGCAGGATGCGCTCAAGCGCGGCATCCGCCACATGGAGTGGACCTTCGATCCACTGGAGATCAAGAACGCATACCTCAACATACACAAGCTGGGAGCCATTGCCCGGCGTTACGAGAAGAATTTCTATGGAGCATCCACGTCCCGGCTGCAAGGCGGGCTACCGACGGACCGACTGGTGGCTGAGTGGGAGCTTGATTCGCCCAGAGTTGAGGCGGCTCTTAAAGGCCGCAAGGCAGAGGCGCGCGAGATCAAAGCGCGGTTTCAGGTTCCGGCAGCTATATCCGCGTGGAGGGCTTCGGAGGCCGACCGAAAGCACGCTTTGACTGTTCAGTCGGAGAACCGCAGAAAATTCCAAGCGGCGTTTTCCCATGGATTGGCGGTCGTCGGCTTCACACGCGACGCGGAGGGAAATGGAATCTACGAACTGCGTCCTCTCATCCCGAGCGATGCAAACCTCGAATCCGAGGGAATGTATGCAATATGAAGATTGACGCCATCATTCTGCGCGAACTGCGCCTGCCGCTGGTGCGCCCCTTTGAAACCAGCTTCGGCGTCACCCGCGAACGGAGAATTTTGCTGGTGGAGATTCGGTCTGAAGGACTCGTCGGCTGGGGCGAGTGCACGGCGGGCGAACGGCCGTTTTTCTCCGAAGAATCGACCGACAGCGCCTGGCAGGTGATCGTGGACGAGTTGGGGCCGATGCTGGCGGCGGAATCGCCGGCGAAGGGCAGCGAGTGCCCGCAGATCTTTCGCGCGGTGCGCGGCAACCGCATGGCCAAGGCTGCGCTGGAAAACGCCATCTGGGACTTGGAGGCGCAACGCGAGCGGGTTTCGCTTTCGCGGCTGATCGGCGGAACACGCGCGAAGATTCCATGCGGCGTCTCGCTGGGAATTCAGCCGACGATCCTGCAATTAATGGAGATCATTGAAAATGAACTGGCGGCAGGCTATCAGCGCATCAAGCTGAAGTGCAAGCCGGGCTGGGACGTGGAGGTCTTTGAGCAGGTGCGCAAGCGCTGGCCGGCGATCACGCTCAGTTGCGACGCCAACTCGGCGTACAGCCTCAGCGATGCGGAACATTTGGCGAAATTCGATGCTTTCAACCTGCTGATGATCGAGCAGCCGCTGTGGCACGACGACTTCTACTTTCACGCACAGTTGCAAAAGCGGTTGCGGACGGCCATCTGCCTGGACGAATCGATTCGCAACCGGAGAGACGCGCAGGCGGCCATCGAAATGAAATCGTGCCGGATTATCAATATTAAATTGGGCCGCGTAGGCGGCTTCAGCGAGGCCATTGCCGTGCACAACGCGGCGCGGGAGCGGAAGATTCCGGTGTGGTGCGGCGGAATGCTGGAGTCGGGCGTGGGACGCGCGCACAACATCGCGCTATCGACACTGGAAAACTTCACGCTGCCCGGCGACGTTTCGGCCTCGGCGCGCTACTGGGCAGAAGACATCATCGAGCCGGAGGTGACGGTTTCCGCGTCGGGCGAGATTGCCGTACCGGATGCGCCGGGACGCGGCTACGAGGTGCGCAGCGAGCTGGTGGAGCGACTCACGGTGCGCAAGGAAACGATTCGGGACTAGCCGTTCCGGCAGACGGCGCTTACGCGCCATGAACTTTGAGTTTATCCAACCTACTTTCACCCCAATAACGAAGATCTGTCGAATCCATCACTGAATTAATCTGCAAGGACTAGTCATCCAGGAAAACAGCACTTGCACTCCGTAACTGCTTGATTTCCCACAGTCAAACCCCATTTCTGAAATAATCCGCAATAAAACAATATTTTTTTAAGGGGGGAGGGGGGTCATGCCGTGGACGTGGGCTTCCGCGGCACAGATTGGCGTAGCACCATGCCGTACGCAACCTGGGCCGCGTAGAGGAGCTTGGTGCTTTCCTCGCCATTAATAATATGAACGAGCATCCCGCGGACGACACAGGCGATGAAATCGCGGATATTGTCATATCCGGCGGGCGAGGGCATGGCATCACGATAGGCCTGTATCGCCACCTTTTCGGATTCGTACTCAGATTTGTTTTTCGCTTTTGCTTCCCTGAAGGCGCGAAACCAAGCCTTCATACAGCGGGCAACGGCAGGGTTTTCCGGTACGGCATCGGGTTCTTCCGCCGGGATTGTGGCGGGGGTGGTTTGGTTGACATCGTTCATACGGGGGATTCCTTTTCTGCTGAATTCAGACGCTTTTCTCTATTGTGCGCGTGAAAGGCATAATTATCTGCAAAGGACTGGCCGGCCAGGCGGACCACCTGCGGTAGGGGGACTGGCCGTCCAGGCGGAGGGCGCTTGCGCGGCACCTGCGGTGGAGCAGACGGCGCTTGCGCCATGGAATTTATGGTCTTCTACCCTTTTATAAAGAACGCGAAAGAATAGGGAACCCTGCATCTACTATTGCTGATAATGAACTTCTCCTGTTATCCAGAATAATGATTCGAGGATCTCTTTAAATGCTTTCATCTCTTCGGGTGTAGCTGGCGTGGACTCCTTCGACATGGAAACTGAAAAGTTCATCTTTACGCCAGGACCTGGATCAACGTACACAACATAGTCGTAGAAATCATTCTCGATATAAAACAATTTTGCGCATATTTTATACGTTGGGTGAGATACCGCTAAGTCAGAAAAGTTGGCCTTCGGATATTTTGCCTTATAACGTCTCATATCCGTCTCCATATCTTGTGAGGGATCAGTAGTTTCTTTGCTATTTACCCGGATGCGAATGTTGACATGCGCCGACCGGCTCAGTTTGTTTTCGGGAATAAAAATGATATTTGAGTAGTAATATCGAGCAACCTCAAAGACATCACTATCCCATTGATCCGGTTCTTTAACACTGAATAAAAAGCCAGGCCCATCGATTAACAGCCCATCCATCTTCTTTTCGACAGCGGGCTTGCCAGTAGACTGCGCAGGATTCTGTCCATAGGATGGGCAACAGACGAAACCAAGCAATAAAACAAAAAATGCCATCAATCCTCTACGCATAAAGTCTCCAATAATTCATTTACGATTTGTTCACCTACATTTCTTCCGAGGCTAAAGCCCGCGATGATTTTATCGACTTTTCTGCGGGGGTTGAAACCCCCGCCTCCCTCCGACAATTACGGCACGACTGAAGTCGTGCCCTTTCAAAGCTAGTACGACAGAAATAGTGCCGCTCATAAAATGTGGTTACCCACCCTAGCGGCAAAAGCAAAGACGCCGCGAGGGTGGGGCACACAGGAACAAGTGAAATACTGCCCAGGTACAAACCGGACTCCCACCCTTCCGCGGTGAAGCTGCGGAGGGGTGGGGCACGCGGAGATTTGTGGAATCCCAGGTCCCCAAAAACGAGGGACCTGGGGCGCCCGCCGAAGTCCCGCTCATCGCAAAGAACGCGATGAACGGGGCACAGCTTTCAGAATGTGCAACGATCAGGGTTTCGGTGTTGCCGGGGCAGGCTTTGCCGGCTTGGCAGCTGGTTTGGACTCGGCGGCGGCTGGCGGAGGCGAGGTGCGGATGTACATGATTTTCATGGTTCCTCCCCCGCAATGGCCGACTTCCTTGCCTTCGGCCTCTTTGTCCTTGGCCACGATATCCAGCGTATAGGTCTTGGCGCCGTTGGCTTCAACCTTTTTGGCGATCTCGGCCTTCAAATCCTCACAGGACTTGGGACCCTGGGCGTAAGCCAACACCGATGCGAATGACAAAATTACAACGGACGCTACGATTTTCATGGTGCTATCTCCTTGATTTGGAAGTGGAGCAAATCCGGGGGTAAGAGTAGCGCATGGAAGATGGCCGCGTCAATGGCTGTTTTGGAAGCTCTGATTCAGACAAAATCAGTGTTCATTTTTGCTGTGCCGCGCGGAGCGCAGGATGAGGAGAGCGATGAGATTCCAGAAGAGGACGGCGACGACAACGTAGAACAGGATGGCAGAGATCTGCTCCTGATTTTTGAGGAGGAGATAACCGCGGCTGGCGACGATGTCCGCGTAGGATTTGCCGCAACCCTGATAGGAGACAGAGAGAAAACCCAGCAGGGCGGGGAAGAGCAATCCGCAGGGGAAGAGGCGCTTGAGGATGGCGGGAAGATGCTTGCCCGGCGCGGATTCGGCGACGGCTGCGAAGGGCCGGCGCAGATAGAGATAGACCAGCATGCCCGCCGCGAGAGAGAAGAGCGCGCAGACGAAGTAAGAGACGATCAGATAATGCTCATTCGTCAACGTTGACCTTCAGAGTGGCAACCAGAATGGTGATCAGAATCAGGTAGACGGAAACGAACAGGACCGTATTTTGAATGGATGAGGAGAGGCCTGAAGCGCCCTTCCAGAGATATTCCATGAAGCGCGATTCCGGCTTCAGATCAAAGGCGATTCCGATGGCGCCTGAGAGAGAGGCAAGATAAAGAACGAGAAGAAAGGAGCGCAGATAGAAGGTGACGCCGGATTGCAGCTTGAGGATGTGGCTCAGTAGATCGCAGAGGCTGGAGCGCAAGAGAAGAAAGAGAATTGTGGGGATGGCCAGCGCGAGGACCAGCAAGACCAGATATCCGAATAAATTCATTTTCCTGTACCTCTTTCTTGAAGGAATAATCCAGTTGTTTTCAGCTACGGTCCAGTTTACCTCTAGTTGCCGCCGCCGGGCCGATTTTTTTATACGCTACCAACGTATAGGCAGAGTCAGGCCGGAAGGGATGCGACGCGCTGTTTCTACTGTTGGGCCGCCTTCACGGCTTCGGTGAGCGCAGGAACGACTTCCATCAGATCGCCGAGGATGCCGTAGTCGGCGGCTTCAAAGATGGGAGCGTCGGGGTCCTTGTTGACGGCCACGACGCATTGCGAGCCCTTGATGCCGACCAGGTGCTGAATGGCTCCGGAGATGCCCAGGGCGAGGTAAAGCCGAGGCGCGATGGTCTGGCCGGAGCTGCCGATTTGCCGCTCCATGGCGAGCCAGCCGTTGTCGCAGATGGGGCGGGATGCGCCCAGCTCCGCGCCGAGGGCGTTGGCCAGGGCTTGAATTAGCGGGAGGTTGGCGGCGTCCTTGATGCCGCGGCCTATGCCGACGATTCTTTGCGCCGCGCCGAGGTCCACGGTCTGCTCCGCGGCGCGGAAACGCTCGCTGGGGCGAGTGCGGATCTGCGCGGGCTCGATTGTGGGCGTGAAGAGGGAGACGGAGGATGAGCCGGGCTGGAGATCATCGGCGCGAAAGGCGCCGGCTTGCACGGAGAGAAAGCAAGGGCCGCTGCCGGAGTGGCGATAAGAGGCGTTGAGGCGGCCTTGCATGAGCTGGCGTGTGAAGAGGGGGCCGTCGGCGATGGCGGTTATGTCGCAGATGAGCGATTGGCCGAGACGCGCGGCGAGCTTGGGAGCGTAGTCGCGGACCTGGTAGGTGTGGGGAAAGACCACGTAGTCAGGCTTTTCGGCGGCGATGAGTTGCTCGAGGGCGAGAGTAAAGCCGTCGGCGGTGTAGGCAGCCAGCAGCGGGTGCTCGATGCGGACAACTTTGGCGAGAGACTTGGCGGCGACTTCGGCGGCGAGCGGTTCGGTTCGCGCGCCGAGGACGACGGCGTTGGCGGCAAGGCCCGAGAGCGCGGCCAGCTTTTGACCGGCGGCAACAGCCTCCCAACTGCCGCGGCTGACGCGACCGTCCTTGTCTTCGATGACTACCCATACGCCGCTCATAGGACCCTCGCTTCGAACTTGAGTTTTTCTACCAGCGCCGCCGCGGCTTCCTTGGGGGAGCCGGGGAGCATCTGGGTGGATTTTTGTTTCTGCGGCAGAGTGACGCGCTCAAGCACCGCAACGGGTGGCGAGTCTGCGGCAAGCTGAGAGGCGGGCAGCACGCGCACCTCTTTGGTTTTGGCGCGCTTGATGCCCATCAGGGTGGCGTAGCGCAGCTTGTTGCCGCCGGATTGGATGGTGAGCACGGCGGGGGTGGGCAGCTCGATCAACTGGAACCAGCCCTCTTCGAGTTCGCGCTTGACGGTGAGGCCGGAATCGGTTTTGTCCACGTGGAGGATGAGCGAGGAGTGGGGCAGGCCGAGCAGCTCGGCGAGGATGACGCCGGTTTGTCCCTGGCCGAGGTCGTCGGACTGGAGGCCGGTGAGAACGAGGTCGGGGTTCTCGGGCTTGACGGCGGCAGCCAGGAGGCAGGCTACGCCGAGGGCGTCGAGTTTGTTGAGGCCGGCGCAGTCGATGTGGATGGCGCGGTCGGCGCCCTTGGCCAGAGCCTCGCGAATGGTGGGGCCGACACGCTCCGGACCGGCGGTGAGCACGACAACTTCGCCGCCGTGCTTCTCCTTGAGCTGGAGAGCTTCTTCGAGAGCGTAGGCGTCGGACTCGTTGAGAGCCCACTGGAGGCCGGATTCATCCATCCATTTTCCGGCGGCATCGATGCGGATTTGGGCGTCGCGGTCGGGGACTTGTTTGATGGCGACAATGATTTTCATAATTTCGATCTCATGTTCATTTTAGCTGGGAGTCTCAAAAAGCGGATTGAAGGCAAGTAGAACCCCAAAATATTAACTTGCTTCGATCTTCGGCAATCCTCGCGCGGTTAGCTGGGCGATGTCGAGCAGTTGCGGAGCGGCTTCGCTTTTTTCCGCCAATGCGTCGCGGAAGATGCTGTTGCAAAAGGGGCAGGCGGTGGCGATGGTTTGCGCGCCGGTGGAGACTAACTCGGCGGCGCGGACCTGGCCGATGCGCTCGCCGGTTTCTTCACCGAGAAAGACCAGGCCGCCGCCTGCGCCGCAGCAGAAGCTGCGTTCATGAGAGCGCGGGGCTTCGACGAGTTGACCCGCGAGGGCGACGATCTTGCGCGGCTGCTTGTATACATTGCGATAGCGGCCCAGGTAGCAGGGGTCGTGGTAGACGATGCCCTCCGGGCCGGAGCGTTTTACGGGGAGTTTGTCGATGTGGCGAGCTAGGAACTCAGTGTGATGCTCGACGATGGGCGGCGCGCCGAATTCCCGCCAGTCTTCCTGGATGGTTCGGACGCAGTGGGGGCAGATGGAGATGATTTTTTTGGTTTGGGTTTGGGCCAGAGCTTCGAGGTTGGCTTCGGCCAGTTGCTGGAAGACGAGATCGTTGCCCAGACGGCGGACGGGGTCGCCGCAGCATTTTTCTTTGCGAAGGACGCCGAAGCTCACGCCGAGGAAGTTCATGACGCGGGCAAGGTCGGCGATGATCTCGCGACCCTTGGGGTCGTAGCCGCCCATGCATCCCAGCCAGAGGCAGTATTCTTGACTGCCGTCGAAGATGGGCAGGGCGGCTTTCTCAATGAACTTGTCGCGCTCGGAGGTGGGCAGGCCGTGAGCGTTGGAGCCGCGCTCCAAAGACAAAAAGAGTTTGGCGCCGTAATCGTCCTGCCAGACGCCGGTGTTGACCGCGCCTCGGCGCAGGCCGATGAGGATGGGCAGATGCTCGATGCCCACCGGGCATTGGAACTCACATGCGCCGCAGGTGGTGCATTGGAAGGGCGCTTCCTGGGGATTGTACTTGCCGAGCAGGGGTTCTTCCGATTTCGGGCCGAGGTCGTTCAGATAGCCGCGCAGGCCGAGGATGATTTCTTTGGGGTTCAACACCTTGCCTGTCGCGGCGGCGGGGCAGTGCTCGGTGCAGCGGCCGCACTCCACGCAGGAGTAGGCTTGCAGGCTGACGAGGCGGGTAAGGTCCGTTCCGGCGTTGAGGCCGAAGTCTTCGTCGCCAGCGAGAGGAGGAATCCGGCTGAAGCTGCCGCGGGAGAGAAAGACGGTGGCCGGGCTCAAGACCAGGTGCAGGTGCTTGGTGTGGGGAATGATGGGCAGAAAGATCAGAAGGGCCAGTGTGTGGACCCACCAGAGAACCCGCGTGGCGGGGTCGGCGTCGGTGAAAAAGAACGAGGCCAGGTAAGTGACCATCAGCAGGAAGATGAGGAAGGCGATGAAGCCGGACTGGTAAGAGAGCTGCTTGCCGAGCCACTTTGGGCGGACCAGGAAGCGGCGGATAAAAAGCCCCAGAATTCCCACGGCGCAGGCCAGGGCAAAGACGGCGGCAAAATCAAAGTAGAAGCGGCCAAAGAAACCTGTGGGCGATAAAAAGCCGAAGCCCAGTCCCGAGGCGAAATGGTTGAGCGTGACCAGGACAAAGGCGCAGAAGCCCCAGAAAACAAAGGCGTGGGCCAGGCCGGGCAGGGGCCGCTGGCGGATGACCTTGGCCTGGAAAGCGACCTCCCAGATGAAATCCCAGAGGCGCCTGCCGATGGGCGAGAGGCGGAAGCTGGCGTCTGGCTTGGAATGGAGGATTTTGCCGAGGACAACGCAGAAGCGGAGCCAGAAACCGGCGGCGGAGGCGGCAATCAACAGAGTTAGGAGCAGTTTCTCCGCGAGAGAGAAGGAAAGCGGTTCAGCCAGGGTTGCGGATAGAAGGAGCATAAGCGAACACACCCAACGATACAGGATGGGGTGGGGGGCTGTCGTGGGGAGGATGTGGCGGAGATTGATCTCGATCTGAATACCGATCAACGCAGCAAGTCAACCTACTCTTTGCAGAGTTAGAGGTTGGCAAGCCGGCACGACCGAGAACAAATCAGCAGCGTACTGTCCTGGGCAAATCGATGCCCCGGGTGGCATTGCGGGAATCCACAACCAACTGAATCTGCTCGACGATAACCGGTGATCGTCCCGAATAGAGTATTCTCACTTTAGAGCAGGCAATGAGATGTTGCCCGCCGCAGACAGGATATTTAGGGGGATTTTCTTGTCAAGGTATCTCGTTACCGGAGCAGCGGGTTTTATTGGACGCTCGATTGCCGCGGCCTTGCTCGAGCGCGGAGAGTCTGTACGGGGCATAGACAACTTCGTCACCGGCAAACGCTCCAACCTGGCGGGGCTGGAGGCGATGGAATTAATAGAGGGCGATCTGACGGACCCGGCAGCCTGCGCCGCAGCCTGCGCCGGGGTGGAGATCGTATTCCATGAGGCTGCGTTGGCCTCGGTGCAGCGCTCGGTGGCCGATCCTGCTGCTACCAACCGGAATTGCCTGGACGCAACTTTGAATGTGTTGGTGGCCGCGCGGGCCGCGGGGGTTCGGCGGATAATTTATGCCGGGTCGTCCTCAGCATGCGGAGACACGCCCACACTGCCCAAGCATGAAGGGATGCTGCCCAACCCCATCTCCCCCTACGCCGTGGCCAAACTGGCCGGCGAGTTCTACATGAGCGCCTTCACCCGCGTCTATGGTCTGGAGACGGTGTCGCTACGCTACTTTAACGTCTTCGGACCCTGGCAGGATCCCAGTTCGCACTATTCGGGCGTGCTGGCTATCTTCTGCCGCAAGATGCTGGCCGGGGAGCAGCCCACCATCTACGGCGACGGTGAACAGAGCCGCGACTTTACCTACATTGACAACGTGGTGGAGGCCAACCTGCTGGCTGCTGCCGCCCCGGCGGAAAAGGTCTCGGGGCGGATGATGAACGCGGCCAGCGGCAGCCGCATCACGCTGAATGAGGCCTTCGCAATGCTGCGAGAGTTGACCGGCTACAGCGGCCAGCCGGCCTACGCAGCGCCGCGCGCGGGAGACATCCGCGACTCGCTGGCGGACAATCGGCTGGCCGGGGAACTGCTGGGCTACGCCCCCACGGTTGATTTCCGCGAAGGCCTGCGCCGCACCGTGGAGTGGTACCGGAGCGGCGGGGGCGCGGTGTGAATATCGACAATTCGTCTCTTTTTACACAGCCAGCTTTTCTGGATTCTGGAATCTATTGACGGATTGAATTCCATCAAGCACACTGTCGGTGATTCACTTTGTAGCACTTTGCTGTTTTGAACCCCAGGTCTGCCTCCGCCGAACGAATGTTGGGATGGGGGATCCCTGCCTGTGCCGGAAAGAACCGAAATACCGTCTGATTTTCCCTTTGACCCCGGCCGGGGCTCTGATCAGGGGCTCCTTGCGCGGCCCGACAACGGCACGCGCCAATCCACGCGAAGCCTGCGCGAGCTTTGGGAGGTGCTGGTTCGCCGCCGTCGCATGGTGGGTTGGGTGGTGGGCGGAATGCTGCTGGCCTGCCTGCTGTATTGCCTGATCGCTCCCAATCAATATGAGGCCAGCGCGCGGGTGGCGTTGCGCACCACGCCTGCCTCGGCGCTCAGCCTGGAGGCGCCGGAGCTGTTTGGGACGGCCTCGATTCTCTCCGCGCCGGTGCAGCAGGAGACCCTGGCCAACGTCTTCCGCAGCGACCAACTGGCGTGGAAGGTGATTACCGGCCTCAAGCTCTACCAAGCGCCGGGATTCATGGGCAGATTTAAGAGCAAGTTTCCGGATTTCCGGCCCGATGCGCCGGCTGCCGATGCCCAGGATTGGCTGCTGGAGCGGTTTGAGAGGCGGCTCAGCGTGCAGACCCTGCCGCGCACGCTGGTGATACAGATTCGCTTCCGCTGCCGTGACGCGGCCCTATCGGCCGGCGTGGTGAACGCCCTGATTCGCGCCTATGAGGAGCAGGAGAGCGATGCGCGGATGCAGGCCACTAAGCAGGCCTCGGCGTGGCTGGAGAGCCAGCTCAAGGAATTGAAGGCCAGGGTTGACGAAGACCAGCAGCGGCTGGCGGCCTTCCAGCGGGAGCACGGTCTGCTGACCACGCCGGAGACGCTGGCCAGCGGCAAACCGGGGGAGACCGAGCATATCTCGGCGGTGCTGGAGATCGATGAGCTGGGGCGGCAGTTGGTGGCCGCCTCCACGGACCGCATTCTGCGCGAGGCTCAGTATCGCGCCGCGCGGCAAGGCGACCCGGAGCTGGTGATCGCCTCCGACCCGCGCTTACAAACCGAAAGCGGCAGCTTTGCCACCGCCCTGATGCAGCAGATTCACTCCCGCAGAAGCGAACTGGAACAGGAACAAGCCCAGCTCAGCATCGAACATGGCCCCAACTTTCCCCGCGCAGTGGAGATTCGCGGGCTGCTGCAGAATCTGGACGAGCAGAAAAAGGCGGAGGACGCCAAGCTGGTGGAGCGATTCCGCAGTGCCTGGCAGACGGCAGCCGACCGTGAGCAACTGGTGCGCAAAAATCTCCAGGAAATGACCACGGAAGGCATGAAGGCCAACGAAGCGGCCATCCAGTACGCGGCCATGCGCGAAGAAGCCAACGCCAACCATGAGCTTTACGTGCGGGTGTTGGCGAAGGTGGAGGAAGCGAGGCTGGCCGCCGGCATCGGGAGTGCCAATATTTCAGTGGTGGACGCTGCCCGCCCGCCGGACAAGCCGGTGGCGCCCGATCTGCCGCTTTACATGCTGATTACACTGTTTATCAGCCTATGGCTGGCGATGGGAGGCGCGTTTCTGATGGAATCGATTCATCCCTCGGTGCAGCGCGCGGGCGCGATTCTGCTGGCTGCTATTCTGGCGGGCGCGGCGATGCATGCCCAGGCGCCCACGCCCAGCACCTCCGGCCTGCCTACGGGAGTGGTAAAGCTGCCCGCCTCGCGGGATACGCGGATTCTACCCAACCCCAAAGAGTCGCCGCTTACGTGGGAGGGCCCCAGCCAGGCCGGCGTGCCGCCGATGGCCGGCACACAATCAGCCACGCCCATGCCCGCGCCCATAGCGCCCGGCGATTTTCTCGATGTAAGCGAAGTGCACACCCCGGAGTTCCATTCCGTGGCGCGCGTCTCCCCCTCGGGTACAGTGACGCTGCCCATGGTGCATGAAGTGCAGGTGGTTGGACTCGATGAGCAGGGCGCCGCGCACGCGATTGAAGCGGCGCTGGTAGCCCAAGGATTTTTACTACACCCGCAGGTTACGGTTATCGTGACCTCCTACGCCGGGCAGGACGTGAGCGTGCTGGGCGAGGTGGTGCGTCCCGGCGTTTATCCCTACACACTGCATCACCGGCTGCTGGACCTGATCTCTGCGGCCTCCGGACTGGCGCCAAGCGCCGGGAGGCTGGTGAACATCTTCCACCGCGACGACGCCAAGACGCCGCATCCGGTGGTTCTGGACCCCAGCGGCACCGACACAGCCGTGGATCACAACCCGGAACTGGCTCCCGGCGACACGGTGCAGGTGAGCCGCGCGGGATTGGTGTACGTGGTGGGCGATGTGCTGCGTCCCGGCGGATTTCCCGTCGATCCAGCGCAGGGGCTGACGGTGGTGCAGGCGCTCTCGCTGGCCTGGGGCCCGTCGCAGAACGCCGCCATGGGCAAGGCCATCCTCATCCGCGAGCAGAAGGGCGGGCGAACGCTCACCAGCCTCAATCTGAAGCGCATGTTGCACGGCCAGGAGCCGGACCAGCAGGTTCGCGACCGCGACATTCTCTATGTGCCCGACTCGGCGGCCAAAAACCTGTGGAACCGGACCGTGGAATCGGCCATTCAATCGGCGATTGGCGTCACGATTTACTCCGCGCTGGTTTATTCGCAGAGGTACTGAGGAACTGCATGCGCCGCATCGCCTGGGTACTGTTGCTGATCTTCGCCTTTGCGATTCCATGGGAGTACTCCCTGGACCTGGGCGAGCCGCTGGGCAACATTGCCCGATTCGTGGGCATGATTGTGCTGCTGGCGGCGATTCCGGCGGTTCTTCAGGCGGGGCGCATACGCACTCCCGGAGCGATGCAGTGGCTGGCGCTGGCGCTTTATCTTTGGTTTTGCTGCACGTATTTTTGGACCATCGAGCCGCTGGCGACCCTGGCCATGATGCGCGGCTACTTTCAGGAGATGATGATCGTCTGGCTGGTGTGGGAGTTTGCCGCAACCGCCGGCGATCTGCGCGCGCTATTGCGGGCCTACGTGGCCGGATCGTGGGTGCTGGCGCTGCTGACCCTGGCCAGCTTTGTCTCCGCGGATGCGATGGCCGCCGAGCAGATTCGCTTTGCCGCCGCCGGACAGGACCCCAACGACGTGGCCCGCTTTCTTAACCTGGGCTTCCCGCTAGCGGCGCTGCTGGTGAACAGCGAGCAGCGCTGGGTGTGGCGGGTGCTGGCGGCCGGCTACCTTCCGCTGGGTTTGGTTGCCGTGTTGCTCACCGCCTCTCGCGGAGGGTTTCTGGCGGCAGTAGTGGGCCTTTCAGGCTGCGCAGTTTTGCTGGCATACGGCCATCCAAAGAGGGTTTTGGCTGGAGCGCTGGCTTTGCCGATGCTTGTTGCCTTGCTGTGGTTCACTATACCACGCGGCAGCTTTGAGCGGCTGGCAACCATCAGCGAGCAGCTTCAGGGCGGCGGCCTGAACCAGCGGTGGAATATCTGGACGGCCGGCTGGCATGCCTTTGTACGGGCGCCGCTGCTAGGCGCCGGAGCGGGCTCGTTTGTGAACGCGGCAGGCACGGCGCCCTCCGATACGGCGCACAACACGGCGCTTTCGATTGCCGTAAGCGGCGGCTTGGTGGCGTTGTTTCTGGCCGTGTCCATCGTGGCCATTGCGATCTGGTCCATCACGCAAACGAAAGGACAGCTTCGCTGGGCGATGGCCCTGGCGCTCGTGGTGTGGGGCATTACCTCGATGGTAGCAACCGTGGAGGAGAACCGCAGCACATGGCTGCTGCTGGCAATTATTGCGCTGACCGGAAGGCTGGGGGTGGAGGAGCCGGAGGGGATGACGGCCCGATTTTCAGCAAACGACGCCAGAGGCTAGTAATTTTGTTGACAGATATATCGATTACTGATATAACAGCTACAGATAGAGGTATTCCCAATGCGCCTACTGTTGCCTTTCGCACTTCAAATGCCCATAGCCTTGATAGCGATCGTTCTGGGCGCTCTGGAAACCGCTGGCGGAGCGCAGGAGCTTATCCTTCAAGGCATCATCAGGAGCCACAGGTATTCATTTATCACGGGAATTCTAGGCGTTGCCGGCGGAGCGTTGTTGCTGGCGGCCGGAATCGCTTTGTTGATACGTTTTCAGCTTATGAACATATTCACACAAGCCGCCGCAAATGTTAAAAGCTTGTCTCTGTCCTGATTGGAGTGGAAAAGATTTACGGCATAACTGATCAACAAGCGAGTGAAAAACATGTCCTTTAAACCTGCGGGCCTTCGCGACGAGTTGCAACAGATGCTTCCACTGACCCCTGCGGTTTTTTTTGTTCTTCTTGCACTCGTGGAGGGGGAACGTCATGGCTATGCGATTATGCAGGAGGTCGCGTCACTCTCCTCGGAGAAGGTTCGGATGGGGCCGGGTACGCTCTATTCAACGATTCAACGGCTTGTGGACCTGTCGCTGATCGAAGAGACGCAAGGCTCCGGCGCGCCCTCGGACCATGAGAGCCGGAGGCGCTATTACAGGCTCACTCGCCATGGAAAGGCGCTTCTTGAGGCCGAACTCAGCCGCATGGAATCTGTTGTCCGGCGGGCAAGGCAAAAAAAGCTTGTGCCGAAGGAGATAGGGTGATCCTATGCCAACCGCACTTCAAATGAGCCGCCTCGCATACAGCCTTTTGCTAGCGCTCTATCCGGAAGAATTGCGATTCCGGTTTGGCGCAGAGATGACAGAGGTTTTTGCGGATGAAATTTCCGCGCAATGGCGGCAGCGCGGAATCCCCGGCGTCCTTCGCGTGTGGCTGACCGCGGGCTCTGAAGTATTCTCTATTGCCGTGCCGCTTCAGATGAGCAATCCGGCGACAATCGCAACCGCACTGGCATTTCTTATATCTTCCTTTCTCTTCTACTCGTTCTTTCGCGCGGTTTCGTAGTGAATACGTAGATTAACCAGCAGGACAAAGGTATGCACTACTTATTACTTGCACCATCGAAATCGCGGAGTACGAAATGCTCGAAGTGGAAGGACTGACAAAGTGCTACCTTGGGATTCCCGCGGTAGAAGGCGTATGTTTCCGTATTCGACCCGGCCAGATACTGGGTTATCTTGGGCCGAACGGATCAGGCAAGAGCACAACAGTCAAAATGTTGTGTGGTCTTGTCGAGCCGTCCGCCGGCAAAATCTTCTTTAAAGGCCAGCAGGTTTTCCATAGAAAGAATACCGGCTTCCTGCGGCATCTTGGCTACGTTCCCGAGGAGGCGCATGTCTACACGCAATTGACCGGGCCGGAATACCTGCGCCTTATCGGCCGCCTCCACGCCATACCTCGCAGGCAGCTAGAAATGAAGATTGATGCATTTATTCGCCTGTTTTCGCTGGCAGATGCCCGCCACAACCTGCTGCTCGACTATTCCAAAGGAATGCGCCAGAAGATTATGTTATCCGCCGCGCTCCTGCATAACCCGCAGTTGCTGGTTCTCGACGAACCCTTTTCCGGCCTCGACGTGGAGGCGATGCTTATCCTGCGTAATCTTCTTGGAGCGCTCGCCCGCGAGGGGAAGGCTATCCTGTTCAGCTCCCATGTTCTGGAGGTAGTCGAGAGAGTGTGCTCTGAAGTCGTCATCCTGTACAAAGGCCACATTGTGGCCTACGACACTATTGAACATCTGCGTGAGCTGCGGCAGAGCGCCTCCCTTGAGTCGGTATTCGCAGAGCTTGCAGTTCCGGAAAACACCTCAGCCGTTGCAGAAGAGATGGTTGCGGCTATGAAGATTGAGTGAAAAATGCCTTTAAACAAGGTACAGCGATGGATGGCCGAAACCCACAGTGGGTTGTTTGAACTGCTCCGTCATTTCTTCTTCCGTCAATTCATCAATGATCTCATTGCTTCCGATCAAGTGCGCATCATGGTCATTCTGGCGCTGGGGATCGTAGCCGGCGCCGGTCCGATGATTGTGCGCCTTTACATGCCCAAGTATGGTTATCTGCGGAGCTTGCCAACGCCGCATCTATATCTGGCCGCGGTGCATGCCGACCGGCTCTTTTTCGTTTCGCTCTCGATGATCGTTGCCGGCCTCATAACTTCGCTCATATGGCAAAGCCTTTTTCCCACCCGGCGCGATTACCTTATCCTCAGACCTCTTCCTTTACGGCTTATAAATGTGTTTGCCGCCCGATTCAACACTTCATTGGTCATCGTATTTATTGTGGTTGCGGATCTGAACATTCCTGCCAGCCTGTTGTTCCCCATGCTTGCCTCGGGCAGGTGGCAATCTCCATCCTTTGGTGTCAAGTATGTTCTCTCCCATGCGGTGGTAACCATTGCCGCTGGAATGTTTACCTTCTTCGCCATGGTGGCGATTCAGGGAGCCTGTCTCAACCTGCTGCCGGCTCGCCGATTCGATCAGATTTCGGTGCTTCTCCAGGCCCTCTTCTTCACAGCCTTTGCCGCCTCCATCCCCTATGCCTTCGATATGCCGAATTGGTATAAGTTCCTCGATGCAAAACCGCACTGGCTGTTGCTTTTTCCTCCGGCATGGTTCTGGGGCCTCTACGAGCGCTTGCTTGGGACACAGGACCTCTTTTTTCTCCAGTTAGCACACAGGTCAATCCTCGGCCTCGAAGCCGCGATTGGTCTCAGCCTCATAACTTATTTGGTCACTTATCGCCGGCATGCCGCAGGGGCATTGGAACAAAGCTCCAAAACCCCACATGCCCGGCCGCGGCGCATTCTGCAAGCCGCAAGCTGGCTGCTTGGGTGTTTTGCCGGGACGACTTACCAACACGCGGTGATTGCGTTCTCAATTCAGACGTTGACTCGAAGCCGCCGGCATAGATTGATTCTAGGCATTTGCGCAGGAATCTCTCTCGTTCTGGCGCTGCACAGCGCCGCGCCCATTGTCATTGCACATTTCCGCTTGAGCCAGCCGTGGAGCCTCTGGCAACAAGAATCCATTCTCGTCATGCCACTCATTGTGGGCACGCTGGCAGTCTCCGCGCTGTGTTATGTCTTCCAGATTCCAGCGGAACTTCCGGCTAACTGGGTATTCCGGATGGCCGAGAGATCGGAGGGCAGCAATATGCTCGAGAGTGTCGAGCGTCTGCTTTACTTGTTGGGCCTTGTTCCGACCGTGCTGCTGACATTGCCATTTGAGATATTCGCGCTGGGGTGGACTGTTGCCGCAGCGCATTGCGCTTTGTCAGCGGCATTGTTACTTCTTTTCATTGAACTGCGTCTGCGCGAGTGGCGCAAGATTCCCTTTACCTGCTCATACATCCCAGGCCATCGCAATTTGTGGCACACTATTTGGGGCTATCTGTTTCTTTTCGGCGGGTTAATACCAGTCAGCACTTACTACGAGGCGCGTTATCTCGACGCAGCCCTTCTATGGGTTATCGCCGCCGTTCTTTTACTACCCTGGGTCTTCATACGCTCCGCGCGCAGGAAGCAGTGGAAGAACACATACTCTCTCTTTGATGAATCGGAAGATACTCAAATCATAGCCGTCCAATTGACGAGTGAATAGAGTGCGGCCGCATCATTCGGTAGAGACAATCGCTAACCACTGTTAACATTGCCTTGGAATATCATCGAGCCTGTGTTGTAGACTGGCGAGTAATTCGACCCTAATGTTCCCCATTCCCCAACTCGCGCGTCTCTTTCAGGGCGCAAGCGTCAACCGGCGCATCTTCCGCGCGGCGGCGTCGGTGACGGCGGCGGGAATTCTGGTCAAGATTGTCGCGACCTTCAAGGAGTTCACCGTTGCCGGGGTCTACGGCCGCACGGACGCCATGGATGCATTTCTGGCGGCGTTTCTGATTCCCAACCTGCTGATCAATTTGATTTCCGAATCGATGAATCAGGCGCTGGTGCCGACGCTGGTACGGGTGCGGGAGCGGGAGGGCCAGGAGCGTGCGCAGCAGTTGCTATCCAGCTCGATGCTGTGGGTTTGCGGGCTGCTGACGGCGGCAATTGCGGTGATGGCGCTGACGGCGCGCGGCTTCTTTCCGTTGATTGCCTCGCACTTTCCGCCAGAGAAGATGGCGCTCGCGATCCAGCTCTTCTACGCACTGCTGCCGGTGGTGCTGATTACCGGCATCGCCACCAACTGCACTGCGGTTCTGAACACGTTTGACCGCTTTGCGCTGCCCGCACTGGCGCCGGTGGCGACCCCGGCTCTCATTATCGTGGGAGCGCTTACGCTGAGCGGCCGCTACGGCATCTGGGCAATTGTTTATGCGACGCTCGCCGGGGCGCTGGTTCACGCGGGAACAGTGGCGTGGATGATGGACGCGCGCGGTTACCACTTTCGCCTGTGGTGGCACGGGGCCACCGAGGCTACGCGGGAGGTGGCGCAGCAGTATGGCCCGGTGCTGTTGAGCGGCGTGGTGGCCTCCGCAGGATTGCTGGTGGATCAATCCATGGCCGCCATGCTGCCCGCTGGGAGCGTCTCCGCGCTGGCCTACGCCAACCGCTTTGTGAGCGTGGTGATTACGCTGCTGGCCGGAGCGGTCTCATCAGCGGTGACGCCGCATTTCTCGCGCATGATCGCCCATCGCGACTGGGCCGAATGCCGGCAGACACTGCGCACCTGGGTGCGGCTGACGGCGCTGGTTTCAACGCCCGTGGCGCTGGCGCTGATGATCGGCTCGCACTGGCTGATTCGCACGGCCTTTCAGCACGGCGTCTTCTCGCCCGCCGACACGGCCCTGGTGACGCCGGTGCTGGCCATGTACGCTATTCAGATTCCTTTTTTTGTTTCCAGCCGCGTTTTCTATCGATTTTTGATTGGCCTGCGGCGCAGTGATCTAATTTTTTATTGCGGCGCACTCAATCTGGTTTTGGATATTATTCTGAATCTGGTCCTCATGCGCTGGTATGGAGTGGCGGGAATCGCGCTGGCCACATCACTGTGGACCGTGAGCACGTTTGTATTTCTCTGGTATTGGGCCTGGAAGCTGCTTACAAAAGGGGCGGTTGAGCAGGCGTAACGCCTGAGCAATTCATCGATATAGGCCGGCTATCCCCCCTGCCGGTGAGAGGATAGCACTGTGGAGACAACCGCATGATTCCCAGGCCAGCGCAATACCTTCTACGCTTTGACGACCTTTGCCCCACCGTAGCTTATGACCGCTGGCAGCGCTGCCTGCCGATGATTGAGGAATTCGACCTGAAGCCGATACTTGCCGTGATTCCCGACAATCAGGACAGGGACCTGAATCTGTCGCCTCCGGACCCCGAATTCTGGCCGAAGATGCGGGCCATGGAAGCGGCCGGAGCTGATATTGCCCTGCATGGATATAGCCATATCTGCAGCAGCAAGGGCACGAGCATCCTGAAGATGCATCATCACAGTGAGTTTGCCGGGATTGCGGAAGAGACTCAGCGGCAATGGATTCGCGAGGGGCTGGGAGTTCTTCGCGGCCAGGGGCTGACCCCCAGAATCTTCGTTGCGCCGCGCCACGGCTTCGATAAGGCCACCCTCCGCGCGCTACGCAAAGAGGGGCTGCGGATGCTGTCGGACGGCTTTGCCCGCGTTCCTTTCAAGCGCAATGGCATCACCTGGATTCCGCAGCAGCTTTGGATGCCGGAGGAAAAATCCGGGGGAGTATGGACGATTTGCATTCATAGCAACTTTACCCATGCCGCGCAGGTGGAGCAGATCTATGAATTTATTCGCACGCATACCGCGCAATTCACCTCCCTGGACCGCGTGCTGGCCGAGTATCCACCCAAACGGCTAGGCCCGATTGAAAAACTCCATGAAGTCTGGGCGACATGGCGAGCCCAGGCCTACCAGGCACGGAGACGGCGCAGGGTTCGCCCGCGTAAGAGCGAAGATGATTAAGTTTTCTCGTGAATCTCCAGGGTCTGATCGATCAGGCGCTCATAGGCCTGAATAGAGCGATCGATGTGGAAGGCTTCAACGAAGTGATGGGCAAAACGCTCACCGGGCCGAAGGGAGTGGAGTGCGGCGAGCAAGGAAGCGGCCAGCGCATCGGTGGAGATTGTGGAGGCCAGCCACACTCCAGGTTGATCGCGCAGCAGCTCCCCGACGCCTCTGGAGGCCGGCAAGGCAACGATGGGAAGCCCCGCGGCAGCGGCTTCCAGCAGGGCATTGGGCAGGCCCTCGTGCCGCGAGGGGAGCACAAAGAGCGTTGCCGCCGGGAAGAGCGTCCAGGGATGGTCGACGTAGCCGGCAAAACGCACCGCGGCGTCGAGACCCAGGGCGTGACATTCGGCCTTCAGCGCAGCTTCTTCCGGTCCCGCTCCGGCAATCAACAGGCTGGCCTGCGGAAACTCATTACGGACCGAAACCATGGCTTTCAGCAGCAGATCGAAGCCTTTTTCCGGGGAAAGCCTCCCCACGGCCAGCAGGTGAGGGCCGGGACTGGTTTGCGGGGCGGGATGCAGGCCGAGAGAGCTGCGAATCTCCTCCACATCCACCGGGTTGGGCAGCACCGCCAGCCGGTTCTCTGGAATTCCGAGTTGACAGGCCAGGTCTTCGGCCATCGATTTCGTCTGGCAGATGATCCGGTCAGCGCATCGGTAAAGCAGCCGGTAAAGCAGGCGGGTAGACCTGGGCCGCTCATCACAGGCCAGGGTGGCGGAGATGGTTCCATTCTGGCGCACCAGGAGGCACGTTCCTCGCGGGTAAAAGGGGCGCAGCAACAGTACGAGAAAGTTCAGGTGCGCCATTCCAGAGAGGATAAGCTTAGGTTTTAGCCGGCGGATGAGCCGGAGCAACCGGAAAGCCCCGGCGCGCACCCTGGGAACGCCCAAGCAGTGGAGATGGACGGTGGCTGGCAGCGCCTCGTCCGTAAGTGCCTGCGTAATAAGCCCCAAATGCACTTCGTACTTTTCCGGCGAAAGTCCACGGGCCAGGAGCGCCGTCACGCGCTCCGCGCCGCCACCACCAAGATGCGGAATCAGCAAAAGGACCCTGGGATGAGCATTCGTGGGCATGTGGAAAACCTCGGGGAGTTCAGCGAGAATATAGCAAACGTTCATATTAATCTGCAATTACGGCGCATTTTTCCAGAAGAAATTTTCCTCTTGACAAATTAAACCATACTAATGTTTCCTGAGAGTACTGCATGTGCTTATCTCCGAAGGAGAGCTATTATTGTCTCCTATCCGTTGTCTCTGGAAGAGCAGCTGAGGCAGTGAGCGGGAGTGGACGCGCCAGATCCGGCGATGGCCGGACAGGGAGTTCCACAAGCTAGCCCGGGACTGTCAGCACTCTTCAAAATGCCACGAAAACTGTATCTGTATATCTCCAGCAGAAGACCATCCTAATTTGGTCTCATTCTGCGTTGTCACGAGGAGAGCGGCTGATTGGGCATAACGGGAGTGACCATACCGGAGCAATAAATCGCCCGGATGAGCGTACGGTGAGCAAAAACTCCTGATTCCGTCAATCGCCTTTCCTACAGCGTTACCAATGTCGTTTCACATTGGAACGCGAAGGCCCTTTCCGGGAGAGGCACGTGACCAAACGCCGCAGTCTTGTTCCAGATGAAGAATTTTTGTGCCCATCCTTGGGTGTGCGCAACTACTTATCATCCACAACCGCTCGTCCGGCCCAAGTCTACCGTTCGCATCAAAGCCCCCACATTGTGGTTGGCATAACGAACCCGCAGACCTGCCTGGTTCTAGGCGGCCGCCTGCGCACGCTGCGTGAGGCGGGTTTCCGAGTTACGCTGGTTTCCAGCCCCGGCGTACTGCTCACCCGCACCGCCGCCCAGGAAGGTGTGGAGCAGGTTGCGATACCAATGCGCCGGGGTATGGCGCCGCTGGCGGACCTTTGGTCGCTTCTGCGCTTGTGCTGGCTGATCTGGCGTCTGAAGCCCGAAATGACGGAGTTCAGCACGCCCAAGGCCGGGTTGCTGGGCTCGGTGGCTGCCATGCTCTGCGGCGTGCCGACGCGGGTCTACTTTCTGCGCGGGCTCAGGCTGGAAACCTCGACCGGCTTTAAGCGCCGTGTTCTGCTGGCCGCTGAGCGCCTGACCTCGGCCTGTTCTCATGCCGTGCTGTGCAACAGCGAGAGCCTGCGCACCCAGGCGCTGGTATTGGGCGTGGCGCCGGAGAGCAAACTGCGCCTGCTGGGGAGTGGCAGCAGTAACGGCGTCGATGTGGAGCGCTTCTCGCCGGGACCGGGCAGCCTGCGCGCCCGGCTTGGCCTTCCCACGGATGCGCCTGTGGTTGGCTTTGTGGGCCGCTTGACCCGCGACAAAGGCCTGCCGGAGTTGGTAGAAGCATTCGATGCGATTCTGGCTGCCCAGCCGCAAGCGCATCTACTACTGGTGGGCTGGTTTGACGCCTCCGAGGATGCGCTCGACAGCGCTCTGCGCTCACGCATCAGAAACCGTCCGCGCATTCACATGACCGGCTTCGTTGCCGACACGGCGCCCTATTACCGCGCCATGGACATCATGGTTTTGCCCACCTGGCGTGAGGGGTTTCCGAATGTTGTTCTGGAGGCCGCATCCAGCGGGATTCCCGTAGTGACCACCTTGTGCACCGGCTCACGCGATGCCGTAGTGCCGGAGGTGACCGGGTTGCTGATTCCTCCCGGCTACCCGGCCGCCATCAGCGAAGCCGTGCTCGAATTGCTTGGCAATCCGGAGCGCCGTGACCGCATGGGCAAAGCGGCGCGCGCATGGGTGCTTCAGAATTATGTAACTGACCGTGTTATGGGACTGACAGTGCGCTGCTATTTGAGCCTTCTCAAGCGAAATCAGCCCATCGGCACAAGAAGAGTGCCGGTCCCTGCCGGTTCCGTGCTCAATCCGATCTAATCAGGGCTGCGCCTGTGGTCCGGCGGGAATTGCCGGTACGCTGATCTCCTCCGGCGGCGCTTCGAGCGTATACGCGCCGGATTCGGCGGCATGCAACACTATATTGGGCCAAATTCCTAGAACCATCGTGGCTAAAACTGCCATCGCCAGGGCTGCGATGACGGCAGCGCCGACCCGCGTCCTGGGAGCGGTTGATTGAGCGACACTTTCATCCGGACGCTGAGCAGCCACCAAAGCCAGGCGCAGATAGTACGCGGCGGCCAGGCCGGAGTTGAGCAGGCCGAGGATGGCCAGCCTGATTGCTCCGCCGCCCAACGCGGCAAAAAACGAGTAGAACTTGCCGAAGAATCCGCCGGTGAAGGGAATGCCGATGAGCGAAACCAGGAAGAAGATCAGCAGGCTACCGAGCAGGGGCGAGCGATAGATGAGCCCGCGATAATCGCCGATCAGCGGCAGCTTTTCGTCGTAGCCGCTGACCAGCGTGACGACGGCAAAGACGCCCACGTTCATGGCCGCGTAGGCCGCAGTGTAAAAACTGGCGGCGGCGATGCCGATCGCTCCGAGTCCGGCGAAGGCGGCCAACAGGTAGCCGGCATGGGCGATGGCGGAGTAGGCCAGCATGCGCTTCACGTTCTGCTGGCGCAGCGCGGCCAGGTTGCCCACGGTCATCGAGAGCACGGCCACCACCCACAGCAGCGGCTGCCAGACGGGGCGCAGCGTGGGCAGCATCTCGTAAACCACCCTGAGCAGAAGCGCGAAGGCCGCGGCCTTGGGCGCCGTGGACATCAGCGCCACCACCGGCGTGGGCGCGCCTTCGTAAACGTCCGGCGTCCACACGTGGAAGGGCGCGGCGGAGACCTTGAAGAGAATCCCCACCAGCATCAACCCCATGCCGGCCAGGATGAACGCGTGATTCTGCGCTATGGGCACGGCGCGGGCGATCTCATAGATCTGCGTGGTACCGGTTGAGCCGAATATCATCGCAATGCCGTAGAGCAGGAAGGCGGTGGCAAAGGAGCCGAGCAGAAAGTACTTGATGGCCGCTTCCGGCCCTCGGGTGGTGTGCTTGCGGTAGCCGGCCAGAATGTAGGTGGCGATGGAGGAGATCTCCAGCGCGATGAAGACCAGCAGCAATTCAATTGCGCCGGTCAGCAGGCACATACCCACCGCGCCAAAGACGATGAGCGCGTAGAACTCACCTTGATGATGGCTCGTATCCGGCAGGGTGTCCAGCGAGAGCAGCAGCGAGACGAGAACGATGCCGCAGATCAGCACGTGGAAGAAGACGGTAAAGGCGCTGGTTTCGACCGTTCCGTAGAAGCCAGTGCCTTCCGGCAGCGAAAGCTGCCACAGGCTGGACCACAGCGCGAAGGTGGTTCCCAGAGCGGCAACCCATCCCAGCGGACGACGCGCCCAATGGGGAGGAAGCGACGCGTCGACGAGCATCACCAGCACGCCGGTCAGCGTGAGGACGACTTCGGGAAGGATGCGGAAGATGCCGGGAACAGGATTCACCGCTGGCCCTCCCCTTGCGACAAAATAGTTTGCGCTTGCACATGCGGAGGATGCGCGCCCTTCTCGATGATTGGCAGCCAAAGCATCGGCGCAACTCCCATGGCCAGCATCAGCGCGGTCAGAGGCCAGAGCACGACAAGTTGACCTGCGTGTAAATCATCAGGCGGCTTCGACGTGGCTAGCGCGCTCTCCGGTCCGAAGAAGAGCCGCTGCACCAGCCAGAGCATGTAGGCCGCGCCCAGAATCACGCCAAGAGTTGCGGCGATGGCCCAGCCATGGCTCACGCCTGTGAAGGTGCCAATGAGAATCAGGAACTCGCCGATAAAGTTGCCCAGCATGGGCAGCCCGATCATGGCCAGAGAGGCAATCACGAAAAACATGGCCGTGCGCGGGAGCTTAGCGGCAAGGCCGCCGTAGGCGTTGATCTGGCTGGTTGCGTAACGGTCATAGAGCACGCCCAACAGCAGGAAGAGCGCGCCATCCACCACGCCATGATTCAAAATCTGATAAACAGCGCCATCCCAGCCGGTGAGCGTGAGGCCGTAGATGCCCAGGGTGATGAGGCTCAGATGACTCAGCGCGGCAAAGGCCATCAGCCGCCAGAAATCGCGCTGCACGAGAGCGAGGCAAGCGCCGTAGAGAATGCCTATGACGGCAAGGCCGACCAGCAGCGGAGCCACAGCCCGCGCCTGCGCGGGGAAGAGGCCGATGTGGAAGCGCAGCATGGAGTAAAGGCCGAGCTTGCCGGCCACGACCATAGCCAATGCGACGGGCGCTTCACTGAAGGTGTCCGCCAGCCAGCCATGCAGCGGGAAGACCGGAACCTTGACAGCGAAGGCGAAGAGAAACGCGAGAGCTGACCAGTACAAAGCTCCCGCGGGGAAATTTCCGTGTGCGATGAGAATTTGCAGCGTGGTGAAGTCGAAGCTGCCGGTATGCGCATAGAGCCAGAGAATTGCGACCAGCAGCGGCGCGGAGGGAATGAAGGTAAAGAGGAAAAACTTCAGCGAGGCCTTGGGTCCGTCCTTACGGCCGTACATGGCGATGAGAATCGCCATGGGAACCAACGACAACTCCCAGAAACCGTAGTAAAGCATCAAATCCAGCGAGATGAAAACCCCAAACATTGCCGTCTGCTGAATGAGAAAGAGCGCAAAGAAGAGCCTGCGCCGCGACTGGATGGCGTTCCAACTGGCGACCACGCCGATAGGCGCGAGCAGGCCGACCAGCACCACCAGCCACAGGCTGAGTCCGTCCACACCCACGTGGAAGTGGATAGCGGGACTCTGAATCCACGGAATGTCAATGACGAACTGGAAACCGGATTGCGTTCTGTCGAAGTGCGCGGGCAGATGCAGCGTGAGGCCGAAGGTGACCAGCGTGGTGAGGAGCGCGAGCCAGTTGGGCAGCTTGAAGCGATCGGGGACGAGCGCTACGAGCACCGCTCCAGCCAGCGGAAGCAAAAGGATCAACGTGAGAATCGAGTTGTTAATTTCACTCATTCTGATGGCATTCATTTCTCAGACCCTGATAAAACTTCATTGCTCGCATCTTGAATATCATCAGTTGTCTTCACTTTTACTATTTCTTCTTTTAGACAATACAAGCCCCAAAGAAACCAAATAGGATAAAAAATGTATCCCCAAGGATCTTTTCGATTCCAGTCATGAATCGTGGCAAATATACAACCGATCATGAATACAATTAAAACAGTCATTTTGAAGTACTTCCATCGTTCACCAAACCAAAAAAGCAATCCAATTACAAGGAAGAAGTTGGTCAGTAGAGAAATATGAAGTATAAGGGTCGTCGAATCATGTCTTTTCCAAAGAGCGGAAAGAATCATCGTAGTCAGGAAGATTACATACAAAACTGCGAAGACAATCATGTTGTGCCGTTGCCGCGGAATCTTCATAACTTACAATCCTTTCTCGTTGAACAGTTCTCAATGCTCCGTCATGCCAAGGTGAATTGCCGGAAGATTGGCCAGCACCGTTGCCCACGGAACCAGCAGGAAGAGCAGCACCGCGGCAGCGCCCGCAGCCAGCCACGCCGCGTATGAGCGCAGGTTGCCCGATTGCCAGCGTTGCAGGATTGCTCCCGCAAAAGTAGCGACGCCGCCGAGCAGCCAGGCAACTCCGCCTAAAATGCCGATGTCTACCACCCACTCCAGGAAGAATTTTGAAACGGCAAGCAGCGGCTTGACTACAACTGTGCCGTAGAATTCGTCGATGAAATACTTGTTGGCGAGAAGTTTGTAACTGGCTGGCAGCGCCGCGACGTACTGCGCCGGGCGCTCAGGCTTGCGCCGGTAGAACTTGTCAGCGATCAGCCAGCCTTCAAGTGCAAAGGCTACAGTCGCGATGCTGAGGATGATTTCCAGACGCCAGTCGCCGGCCTCGGTGGGCAGCGCGCCTATGGAAGGCGCCAGGAAAGTGCCAAAGCGTTCGATGCCGATCCAGCCGCCGCAGATTGAGAGAGCGGCGAGAATCAGCAGCGGGCCGCGCATCGACCACGGGCACTCATGCGCATGGACCTCGGGACTGCGGGGTTTGCCCATGAAGGCCAAATACCACAGCCGGAACATGTAGAAAGCCGTCAGTAGCGCTGTCAAAAGACCGACAAACCAGAGGATTTTTCCATTCGTCCCTTGTAAAAACGCTGCGTAGAGAATTGCGTCTTTGGAAAAGAATCCGGCGAAGGGAAAGATTCCGGCGATGGCTAGAACGCCGATAGTTGTTATGGTGAAGGTGACCGGCAACTTCTTCCTGAGCCCGCCCATCTTGCGCAGGTCCTGCTCGCCGCCGATGGCGTGAATTACCGAGCCCGCCGCAAGGAAGAGCAGCGCCTTGAAGAAGGCATGCGTCATCAGGTGGAATATGGCTGCCGAGTAAGCCGCCACGCCGCAGCCCAGGAACATGTAGCCGAGCTGCGAGATGGTGGAGTAAGCCAGCACGCGCTTAATGTCGTTCTGGACAAGAGCGATGGTCGCGGCGAAGATGGCCGTGGCCGCGCCCACCGTGGCCACCACGCCGAGCGCAACGGGCGAGTGGTCGAAGAGGACATGTGTGCGGGCGACCATGTAAACGCCGGCCGTGACCATGGTGGCCGCGTGGATGAGCGCGGAGACCGGCGTGGGACCCTCCATCGCGTCGGGCAGCCAAATGTAGAGGGGAAGCTGCGCGCTCTTGCCCGCCGCGCCCAGCATCAGACACAGGGCGATGATGGTGAGCACTCCGCCCTGCCATGCGGGAGTTGCGTTGAGCTTCGCGCCGATCTCGCTGAAGGTGAGCGTGCCGAAGTTGGCGACCAGCAAAAACATTCCGACGAGAAAGCCGAAGTCGCCGATGCGGTTGACGATGAAGGCCTTCTTGCCGGCATCAGCGGCGGATTTCTTCTGGAACCAGAAGCCGATGAGCAGGTACGAGGCCAGGCCAACTCCCTCCCAGCCGATAAACATCACCAGCGCGTTTCCGGCCAGCACCAGCACCGTCATGAAAAACAGAAAAAGATTAAGGTACGAGAAGTACCGCGCGTAGCCCTTGTCGTCGCCCATATAGCCGACGGAGTAAACGTGAATCAGGAAGCCGACGCCAGTAACGACGAGCAGCATAACCAACGAAAGCTGATCGAGGACGAAACTGAAGTCGATGTGCAGCAAACCGGCGCTGATCCAGGGCAGCGGGCAAGTCTCGACGTAGGGCAGGGAATTAAAGGCTGGTAGAAATCCGAAGATGCCCAGAGACGCGTTGAACACCACGCAGAACGAGGCCAGCGGCGCGAGCAGCGTAATCATGGTAACGAGCCACTTAGGCAAACCGCGGCCGAGGATTCCATTGATGAGGAAACCGGCGAAGGGCAGGAGCGGAATCAGCCAGAGATGGAGATCTGCATTCATAGTTTCATACGGTCGATACGGTCGACGGCCAGGGTTGCGCGGGCGCGGAAGACGGCGATGATGATGGCCAATCCCACGGAAGCCTCAGCCGCGGCCACCATCATCACGAAGAAAACAAAGATTTGCCCCTTCACCGCGTGCCACTGGTGGGCGAAGGTGACGAACGAAAGATTCACGCCGTTGAGCATCAGCTCAATGGACATGAAGACGGTAATCAGGTTGCGCTTAATGAGAAAACCGACCACGCCCAGCGAAAACAAGACGGCGCTCAATAGAAGATACCAACTCAGCGGGACTTCCTGCGTGAGGAGAGGATTCATTCTTCGCCCGTCCTTTCCGCGCTGCCATCTTCGTGACGGGCCAGCGCCACCGCGCCTAGAATGGCGATGAGAATCAGCACCGAGGTGACCTCGAAGGGCAGCAGTAGCTTGGTAAAAAGAACGGCACTCAATTCTTCCGTCGAAGTAATTCCTTCACTCAATCGCGCCACGCCCAATCCCTGCGCGTGCAGAATCACAGTGGCGATGACGGCCAGGATTGCCGTTACCGCGGGAAAGCCGACGGCCCGCGCCGCGCGGCTGCCTAGAGTGCGCTCCTCGCGTCCGGCGTTGAGCAGCATAACGACGAAGGTGAAGAGCACCATGATGGCGCCGGCGTAGACGATGACCTGCGCCGCAGCTAAAAACTCCGCGCCCAGTAGCAGGTATAGCACGGCCAGCGAGGTCATCACCACAATCAGCGAAAGAGCGCTGTTGATGGGATGCGACTGGAGGAGGAGGTTGATCGCTCCTGCCAAACAGATACCGGCAAAGACGAGAAACAAAATCAGGTGCATCGATTCGTCACCTACGGGCAAGCCCGATTGAAACTTAGCGATAAGCCAGCCACAGGCTGGTCGCAACAATGTTCAGAATGGCCAGCGGCATCAGCCAGCGCCATCCGAAGTTCATCAACTGGTCATAGCGGAAACGCGGCAATGTTCCCCGCACCCAGACATACAAAAAGAGGAAAGAAAAAACCTTGAGAACAAACCAAGAGAGGGGCAGCAGCGCCTGGACCAAAATGTTGTGCGAGGTTCCGAACGAATCGCCGAAGGGATTGGTCCAGCCGCCCAGAAACAGCAGGGTGGCCACGCAGCCCACATTGATCATGTTGCCATATTCGGCCATAAAAAACATGGCGAACTTCATGGAGCTGTACTCGGTATGATAGCCGCCGGTCAGCTCGCTTTCCGCCTCGGGCAGATCGAAGGGAGAGCGGTTGGTTTCAGCGTAGGCAGCCATCAGGTAAATGAAGAAGGCGACGAACTGCATTCCGCCAAAGATATTCCAGCTCAGGAAGCCTCTGGCTCCTTGCTGCTCCACAATCAGGCGCAGGTTGAGAGTTCCGGCGCGCAAGACCACGCCGACCAGCGAGAGGCCCAGCGCCAGCTCGTAGCTGACCAACTGCGCCGAGGAGCGCAGCGCGCCCAGCAGCGAGTACTTGTTGTTCGACGACCAGCCGGCCAGCGCAATGCCGTAGACGCCGATGGAGGTGACGCCGAGGATCACCAGCAGGCCGACGTTCACATCAGAGATCTGGAACAGAAACAGTCCGCGTGGCACAAAGGATGCGATCCATGGGCCGCAGAACTGTGCGAAATCGTGCAATTCGACGCGCGGATCGCCGAAAGGCACAACGCCGATCAAAATCAGCGAGCAGCCCAGCGCGAGGATGGGCGCGAGCAGATAGAGCGGCCGGTAAACGCCTGTGGGAATAATGTCCTCTTTGAGGAAGGATTTCGCGCCGTCCACCAGCGGTTGCAAGAGGCCGAATGGCCCAACACGGCTTGGTCCCCAGCGGTTCTGGATGCGCCCCACGAGCTTGCGCTCCAGCAGCACGGTGTAGGCGACACCCAGCAGCATCACCACCGTCACCACGGCTACCTTGAGTACGCTCCACAAAACAAACCACAAAAACGTCACGAGTTTTCAGCCTCTTCTTGTTGCAAAGAACTACTTCGTCCGAATCTTTACCAACTGTGCCGCTTGATGCCTTTTTAGTTCCTGAAGCGCCAGGCTGTGATGCGAGAGCGTTCCGGAGGTGAACAACCCGTCGTGAACGGGCGTGATCTGGCCCCGCGTGACAGTTGCCGAAACGGGCGTAGAGCCTGGTTCTGTCGGTACATCATTGCCGCTCAGCAGATTCATACGGTCCACGGCATAGCCGGAAACCAAACGGGAAATTTCGTCAAGCACCGCCAGTGGATCGAAGGGACTCAGCTGCGGCTCGAGATTGTTGGCGGCCAGCCACACCGCGTTCATGTCTGCCTCGCCGGACTGAGCACCGCGCGATTGGCCTAAATCGGCCGTGACGCCGCTCTTGCCAAAAGGAGCAAGAGTTTTTACATCCACACCCATTGCGCCTGCGAGGCGAACAAGAATTTCAAACTCCGGCTTCACGCCAGCGCGGTCGGCGGCCTTGCGAACCAATTGCACATCGCCGAAGGTATTGGTCACCGTGCCGGATTTTTCATAGAGGCTTGCGGCAGGCAACACCACATCGGCCAGTGCCGCCGTCTCGGTTAGGAATAAATCCGCGACGATAACGAAGGTCTTCTTCAAGGCGTCCGGCTTCACATCGAGCTTTGCGACGGGGTCGGCGCCAACCACCAGTAATGCACCCAGTTCGCCTTTGCCAGCTGACTCCATCATCTCCGTAAGCGTCTTGCCGGGTGTTGCGGGCAATCCAGCATACTCGGCAAGTGCGCCGGACGCCGTGACCGGCACATAGCCGGGAAGAAGGTCAGGGAGCAGCCCCATATCCGCCGCGCCACGCGAGTTGGCGTACCCGCCGAGGAACGCAAAGCGGACATTTTCGCGCTTCAGTCCCCAGGCCACAAGCTCCGCGACTTGAGAGCCACTGTACTCAGCACCGAAGACCACCAACAAAGAATCCTCGGAACGCACGGCCTCGCGAAAGCAGGCGTTGTTGATGACAGCGTTGCTTCCGTCGAGGTACGCGGCCAGAGCAGGGTAGCCATCAGTAGGCAGGCGCAGCGTGGCTTTGGCCATGCGCTCCAGCTTGATGGCTTTCTCATTGGCGACGTAAAGCCGCGCGCGATTCAGACGAACATTCGTCCGCAGGTTCCAGGCCAGTAGCGGATGCTCTTCCGTCGGATTGCCGCCGATGAGCAGAATCGCCGGCGCGGTGGCTGTATCACGCAGGCTGGCAGCCTTGCCGTTGTGTCCAGCCAGTGCGCGCGCAAATGCGGTGTAATCGGCGGTACGCTCGTGGTCGATGTTGTTGGTCTGGAGAACGGTGCGAGCAAACTTCTGCAGCAGGTAATTCTCTTCGTTGGTGGTGCGGTTGGAGCCGATGACGCCCAGGCCCGAGCCGCCCTTACGGTCGCGCACTTCTTTCAGCTTGCGCGCGGCCATACCCAGCGCATCTGTCCAGATGGCCTCCACAAGCTTGCCTTCGCTGTTGCGAATCAGCGGCTTGGTCAGGCGTTCGGAACTCTCGACGAAATCAAAGCCGAAGCGGCCCTTGGCGCAGAGAAAGTCGCCGTTGATGCCGCTCTTGTCACGATTGTTTGCGCGGAGAATTTCAGAACCGTCGTTTGTTTGCCGCACGCCCAACGTCACCTTGCAGCCGTCGGCGCAATGCGTGCAGACAGTCGCAACGTGGTTCATCTCCCAGGGGCGCGTCTTATAGCGGTAACTCCCCGAGGTCAACGCGCCTACCGGGCAGATGTCGATGCACATGCCGCACTGCTCGCAGTCCAGATGATCGCCGCCGTTGGGTGCAATCGTCGAGTTCACGCCTCGATTCTGCACGCCCAGCGCCCACACGTCCATGCCTTCGCCGCAGACACGAATGCAGCGGTAGCAAAGAATGCAGCGCGGCCGGTCGTAGTAGACGGCTGGCGACCATTGCTGCTCCTCGCGATGCGCCTTGGCCTCTTCGTAGAGGCTCTCGCCCGCGCCGTACTTGAAGGTCATGTCCTGCAACTCGCACTCGCCGCCCTTGTCGCAGACCGGGCAGTCGAGCGGATGATTACCGAGCAGCAGCTCGATGGTTGCTTTACGCGCCTGGGCGATCTCTTCCGACTCGGTCGTGAAGACCTGCCCCTCGGCGACGGTGGTTGTGCAGGCGGTTTGCAGTTTGCCCACCTTTTCCTGACGAACGACGCACATGCGGCAGGCGGCTTGCAAGCTGAGGCCGGGGTAATAGCAGAAGGCAGGAATCTCAATGCCCGCTTTGCGGCAAGCGTCGATTAAGAGCGTTCCCGCAGGAGCCGTCAGCGTCTTTCCATCGACAATGAAGGTTACGTCTGCCATTCGTCTCCAGCGCTTCTACATTACAGCCAACTCCACGTGCTTTGCGAACGGGCAAGCCTTCCCGTTCAAATGGTCCTCGAACTCCTTGCGGAACTTCTTCACGAATCCCAGCATGGGCATGGCCGCCGCATCGCCCAGCGGGCAGAAGGTCCGGCCCAGCATATTTTCCGCAAGGTACTGCATGTTGTCGATGTCCTTGGCCTCGCCGAATCCTGCGTGAAAGCGAGTCAGCGATTTCTTGAGCCAGTCGGTTCCTTCGCGGCAGGGAATGCACCAGCCGCAGCTTTCGTGCTGGTAAAAGCTGATGGTCCTGAGCGCGAATTCGACGATGCAGGTCTGATCGTCGATGACTACCACGCCCGCCGAGCCGAGCATCGAGCTGGCCTTGCCCACCTGGTCGAAATCCATGCCGATGTCGATCTCATCCGGCAACAACACAGGCGTCGACGACCCGCCGGGAATAACGGCCTTCAACCCGCGCCCGCCTCTCACTCCGCCTGCGACCTCGTAGATCATCTTCTTGAGGTTGTAGCCCATGGGCAGCTCGTAGACGCCGGGGCGCTGGACGTGGCCGCTGATTGAAAATAATCTTGTGCCGCCGTTGCGCGGCGTGCCAACGGTTGCAAAGGCCGCGCCGCCCATGGCAATAACATGGGGAACTGTGGCGATGGTCTCGGCGTTGTTGATCACAGTAGGCCCGCCGTAGAGGCCGACGACGGCAGGGAAGGGCGGCTTGATGCGCGGCACGCCCCGCTTTCCTTCCAGCGACTCCATCAGCGCTGACTCCTCGCCCACTTCATACGCGCCCGCGCCGGTCTGCGTGATGATCTGAAATTCAGTCTCGCTGCCGAAGATGTTCTTGCCCAGAAAGCCCTTGGCGTAGGCGTCGGCAACGGCCTTTTCCATGATTTCCAGAAGATAGCGGTACTCGCCGCGCAGATAAATGAAGCCCAGCTTAGCGCCGATGGCCAGCCCGGCGATGATCGTGCCTTCGATAACCGCGTGGGGATCATGCAAGAAGATCAGATGGTCCTTGCAGGTTCCCGGCTCGCTCTCGTCGCCGTTGACCAGAACGTACTTGGGCTTGTCGGATTGTTTGGGCACGAAGGACCACTTCATCCCCGTTGGGAAACCCGCGCCTCCACGCCCGCGCAGGTTACTGGCCTTCATCTCGTTGATGATCCAGTCGGGACCCTGCGCCAGGCATTTTTTCGCGGACTCGTAGCCGCCGAGTTCGATGTACTTGTCGATTATTGCCGCGCCCTGGCCAAAGCGTTTGGAGACAATCTTGACTTCTTCGGGATGGGAGACCAGCGAAGGAAGAGTGGTCTTCGCTTGATTTTGTCTATAATTAGCCAGAACCGCGGGCACCTGCTCCGGCGTCAGCCGATTGTGAAAGTCGTAGTTCACCTGAATGGCCGGCGCCCACGAGCAGGCTCCGATGCACTCGACCTCTTCGAGCGAGAAGAGGTCGTCAGCCGTCACGCCCTTGTGACCGATGCCCAGTTCCTGCTGGAAGCGTTCGTAAATCTCGTAACCGCCGCGCAACATACAACTGATATTGGTGCAAACCTGCACGTTGAATTTGCCTGCCGGCTTAAAGCGCAGCATGGAATAGTAACTGGCCACGTTGCGGAGTTCCAGTTCTGTAATGCCGATGCGCGCAGCTACTTCGCTAATCACCGCGTCGGAGAGATAGCCGACCTCATCCTGTGCGTAGAGCAGCACGGGAACCAGCGCCGAGCGCTTCAGCGGGTACTTCGCCACCAGCGCGTCGAGCCGCGCCGCCAGCTGGGGAGAAAAGATGCTCATGGTTTCATCGCTCATCGGTCAATCTCCCCTAAAACAATGTCGATGGAACCCACTACGGCGATCACATCGGCCAGCATCCGGCCCTTGCACATGGTTTCGACGGCCTGCAACGTGGCAAAGGAGGGATTGCGGAAGTGGACGCGATGAGGCTTGGCCGTTCCGTCGGAGACGATGTAGTAGCCCATCTGCCCGCGCGGCGATTCAATGCCCTGGTAGACCTCGCCGGCCGGCACCGCGAAGCCCTCCGTCACGATTTTGAAGTGATGAATGAGCGCCTCCATCTGCGTCTTCATCTTCTCGCGGTCGGGCAGGACAATCTTCGGCGCGTCGGCCTTGATCTCGCCTTCGGGCATTCCGTCCAGAGCCTGCTGAATCATTCCGACGCTCTCGCGCATTTCGATGAGCCGGATGAGATAGCGCGCCCAGCAGTCGCCCTCGGTGGCGATGGGCACTTTAAACTGGAACTTTTCATAGCTGGAGTAGGGCATATCGCGGCGCAGATCAAAATCCACTCCCGAGCCGCGCATATTCGGCCCGGTCACGCCCAGAGCGATGGCGTCGGCGGCTGACAAAATTCCCACGCCCTTCAGCCTGTTGCGGAAGATCGGATTGCCGGTGAGCAGGTTCGAGTACTCGTCGATCTTTTCCGGAAAACTTTTGATAAATCCCTGCACGCGGTCGAAGAAATCCAGCGGCGGCTCCATCGCCAGCCCGCCGATGCGGATGTAGCTGGTCATCATCCGTTGGCCGGACAGCCCCTCGAAGATGCGCAGAATCTCCTCACGCTCGCGGAAGCAATAGAGAAAGACAGTCAGCGCGCCAATGTCCATGGCGTGCGTGCCCAGCCAGATGAGGTGCGAGTTCAGGCGGGTCAGCTCGGCCAGCAGAACGCGCATCCACTGCGCCTTTTCGGGAATCTCGATGCCGAGCAGACGCTCGACGGCCAGGCAATAACAGAGATTGTTGGCCATGGGACTGAGGTAATCGAGCCGGTCGGTGAGCGGGACGACTTGATGATAAAACTTGGCCTCGCAGGTCTTCTCGATGCCGGTGTGCAGGTAGCCGATCTCCGGCTGGAGGCGGACGACGATCTCGCCGTCGATCTCCACCACCAGGCGCAGAACTCCATGCATCGCCGGGTGCTGAGGGCCCATATTCAGAATCATGTGCTGGTCATGAGAGCCTTCCGCTACTGGGACTTCGAGGATGGGGTTGGCTGGGTTCATCAGCGGTACCCCTCCACCGGATAGTCCTTGCGCAACGGATGGCCCTGCCACTCGTCGGGCATCATAATGCGCCGTAAATCAGTATGGCCCTCAAAAATTATTCCGAAAAGGTCGAAGACCTCTCTCTCGTAAAAGTTGGCCGAGGGCCAGACGGAGGTGATCGACACAACTGCCGGAGCATTTCCGTCCACCAGCACCCGCAGCCGGATGCGCTCCTTGTATTGATGCGAAAGGATGTGATAGCTCAACTGGAAGCGCGGCGAGGAAGGGAACCAGTCCACCGCGGTCACATCCTCAAAGAAGTTGTAGCCGGCGGACTGAACCGTGGCCGTCGCAGATCGAATTTTGTCAGCGGCAATGGTCAGCGTCAGCTCGCCCCGGTCAAACTGAGCATCCAGCAGAGCAGCGGAGTCCCAGTCCAGGATGGCCTTGATCGCGGGATGTCCGCCGAGCCCCTCAAGCACAGCCACCTTGCCGATGAGTTTCTTAATTTCGGCCATCTCAGAGGTCCGCCTTGTCCTGGCTCCAATTCAGGATGCCCTTGCGCACAATGTAGAAGAGCCCCACGGCCACAAATCCCAGATAAACCACCATCTCCCAGAAGCCGAAGAGCCGCGAGCCAGTGATTGCCGGCAGTTTGCGGTAGATCACCGCCCAGGGCATCATGAAAACCGCTTCCACGTCGAACAGGATGAAGAGCATGGCCACCATATAAAAGCGCACGCTGAAGCGCTGGCGGGCATCGCCCGTGGCCACAATCCCGCACTCGTATGGGGCCAGCTTGACGGGCGTGTTGCGGTGCCGTCCGACGAACCAAGAGGCAACCACCATGATCAGTCCAAGCCCAAACGCTGCAATAATTTGCAGGAATAGTGAAAGATATTGCCAGTGGTAGGGGATCATGGCCGACCAGTCCAGGGAATTGCACCCGGCGCACCGAAGCAGAAAACTGCCGCGAAGCGTCGGGATACTGGTTTGAGATTAGGTATTTAGCCTCGTTCCGTCAAGGCGGGACGGCGCCTGCGAAGGGCGGCGCGCACCGGCTACGGAGGCGCGATAAGGCAAATCGTCCCCACCAAACTTTATGAGTGGCGATTTGCAGATAATTTCATGGTTTTATGAGACGCTGGAACCGAATCGTCCCTTGATCCACTTTGCCCTGCAGGCTGTAACCAGGACATCAGCTATCCCAGAATGTCCGATTTGTACAGAAATTGAGCACTTTCAACAACATTCCACTCTTCAAAACAGGTTGAGCAGGGGAGAGCGAGGGGCGCTCTTGTGATCCGCATTACGTTAATTCCACATTGGCACACAAGGATCCACGGTTCACATACGGAAAACAGTACGTTGGTCATCTGAAAATATCGGCGTACACCGCCGAAGAACAGAGTGAGGATAAAACCATGGCTGCTACATCAACGACCACATTCTCGATACCTGCTCGAGTGCCGGTCATCCCCGTTCCCCAGGCACGCGCCAGCCAGCGCCGCAAGATTACGCCGCAGGCCGGGCGCGCGCTCGAACTCCTTTCCCACGCTATCGAATATCTTACCGACGAGTTCGTGAACCAGGGTTTCACGTTGTCCTTAAAAAGTGAGCAATTGGAGGCCGTGCAGTTACTCATGGCGCTCAACCGCCAGGTCTATTTCGAGTGCCCTGTAGTGCCGAGTGTTGGCGAGCGGTGCCGCGCATTGCTGCGCCTTCATACAGCGTAGTCCTAATTTAAATCACTCTAGAGTTGTTCCAAAATCGCCTGAGTAAATCATAGGAATGTCGGAATCTGCGTCAAACAGGCGCGCCCGATGCGATAAACTCGGCCTGTATGAACACTCCATATTGGAAGTTGGGCGCATGGAAGCTGTGGGCCGCGGCTGTTCTCTCCGCCGGCCTGCTGGAGTTGCCCTTTCCACTGGCCGGGCCGATGCCTGTCTGGCGGTCGATATTCGCCTGGTTTGGCCTGGTCCCGCTGCTTTGGACGCTCCTTTCGCCGGCCACTCTGGAGTCGCCGCGCCCCCTGCGCCGGGGCTTTCTAGCCGGCTATCTCTGCGGCGTGCTGTGGTACATGGGCAACTGCTACTGGGTACGCGACACCATGCTCCACTACGGCGACATGCCGCCCATGGCTCCGACCCTGCTGCTTATCGGATACAGCATGGTACTGGGCGTCTACTTTGGCCTCTTCGGACTGGGAGTCGTTCTGGTGCGCCGGGCCACGGGCAGCACGCGGCTGGCGTTGGTCTTCGCGCCGTTTCTCTGGGCCGCGTTGGAGCTGGCCGCCGCGCGCATCACCTCCGTCCCCTGGGATCAGCTCGGCTACTCGCAGGTGGATAACGCGCTGATCAACCAGCTTGCTCCCTGGACCGGCGTCTACGGCATCAGCTATGTGCTGGTCGGCGTGAATGCGCTCCTGACAGGCGGGCTGACGCTGGAGTCTCGACCGCATATCGGGCACAGGGACCGGATCATTTTACGGGTGATTGGAGTGCTGCTGATGACGGCGGGTGCGGCCGGGGTTTCGATCCCGCCGCCTCACCCAGCGCCAACGGCCAACGCTGTCCTCATCCAGCCTAATCTCGACGTGGGCGACGAAAACGCGTGGTCGCGCCCCGGCGAGTGGGAGCAGCACATCGCCGAGTTCCAGCGGCTGGCCGGAGAGCAATGCAAGAGCTACATCGCCGGAATACCGCAAACTGGCGCGCCCTCCGGCGAAATCATCTGCCCGCCTTATCTTACCCATCCCGATCTGGTGGTTTGGCCGGAGTCGCCCGCGCCCTTCATCGAGCAATCCGCGCGCTTTGAGCAGGCCATGACCGCAATCGCCCGCCAGGCGCAGGCTCCTTTGATTGTGGGCAACCTGGGCGTTGATGTCTCGGCTGAGGGCGGCGCGCATTATTACAATTCGGCTCGCATCGAGAGCGCCGATGGCGCGCGCGTGGGCCGCTACGACAAAATCCACCTCGTCCCCTTCGGCGAGTACATCCCCTTCCAGAATCTCCTCACCTTTGCCCGCAAGCTCACGGGCCGTGTTTCAGCCTTCACGCGCGGAGAGGAGCCCAAGGTCTTTCGCCTTCCCACGGCCAACGGCGAAGCTCACCGCTACGGCGTCTTCATCTGCTATGAGTCGGTCTTTGCCGACGAGGTGCGCCACTTTGCGCAACTGGGCGCCGAGGCGCTGGTCAACATCAGCGACGACGGCTGGTACGGCGACACCAGCGCTCCCTGGCAGCATCTGAACATGGCGCGCATGAGGGCCATCGAAAATCGCCGGTGGATTCTGCGCGACACCAACAACGGCATCACCGCGGTCATCGACCCCTACGGTCGCGTCCGCCAGAGTATTCCCCGCCACCAGACCGACGCCCTCCCCGCCGGATACGCCTTCCGCAGCGACGTCACCTTCTACACCGCTCACGGCGATGTCTTCGGATGGCTCTGTGTCCTGCTGAGTTTTATCGTTGTCGCCTGGTCGGGAAGAAAGCTGCTTCGCGAGGCCGTCGCCTCATAGTTCAAACCAAATCAGGTCATAGAAACAACTCCTGTCGTTAACGATCTCGATTTTGTTTATGTTCCGGTACGCGATCACGTGCGCGCCTGCGGGAGTATCTTTGATTTTGCTCGCGTCACTGATTTCACCAGATCCCACTTTTAAGAACCGTGATGAATTCGTTTACGCCAAGCGCCAAAGCGCGCCCGTTCCACCGCTGTGGGTTACGCTGTAAGGACCTTTTTAGCGACACGGGCGGGGCATTCATGACGCCTACGCCCGCTCCCGGCAGGTAGCTGCAAGACCCCGTCCGGCATCCCCGCGCAAGAAAGTTGTGCAGGAAAGCTCAAAATTCGCTATATTAAAGACTCCGGCACTACCCCAGACGCGCTCAGGCCTGCTCTATTTCACTAGGCCGTTTTAGGGTCGACAGGGCGATTTCCTTGAACGGGATCGCGGGGCATTTGTGTATGTAGGACCGGAAACGGCACTTTGCACGGAATTTTCATCGAGAAGGCTGCCATGGATACCACACATCCTCGACTTCATACGCCGCATCCGCAGGGACTCTACCATCCACGCAACGAGCACGATGCCTGCGGGATGGGGTTTGTCGCCAGCATCCGTGGAGAAAAGAGCCACGGCATTATTCGCAAGGGCCTGGAGGTGCTTATCAACCTCACCCATCGAGGCGCGGCGGGCTGCGATCCGGATACGGGCGATGGCGCGGGCATTCTGATCCAGATTCCGCATACGTTTTTTGTGCGCGAATGCGGCGAGCTGGGGATACAGTTGCCCGGTGCGGGTGAGTACGGCGTGGCCATGTGTTTTCTGCCCGTTGACAAGCACAGCCGCCTGCAGTGCGAGGGCGTCTTTGAGCGCATCGCGCGGGAGGAAGGGCTGACGGTATACGGATGGCGCGATACGCCGGTAAACGGCGACGCCATCGGCCGCGAGGCGCGCGCCTCGCAACCTTATATTGAGCAGTTGTTCCTGGGCCGGCCCGCGGGCCTGGACGAAGAGGCCTTCGAGCGCCTACTATACCGGGTTCGCCGCCGGATTGAAAATGAGATGGCCGATTCGGAGATTGAGGGAAAGGAGTTTTTTTATATTCCCTCGCTATCCTGCCGCACCATCGTTTACAAGGGCCTGATGCTGGCGCCGCAGATTGAAAAGTTTTACTACGAACTGGCCAATTCACTGGTCACCAGCGCGATCTGCCTGGTGCATCAACGCTTTTCCACCAACACATTTCCCAGCTGGAAGCTGGCGCATCCCTACCGCTATATAGCGCATAACGGCGAAATCAACACCATACGCGGCAACGTCAGCTGGATGAACGCGCGCCAGTCGATTCTGGAAAGCCCCCTCTACGGAGACAAGATCAACGATCTATTTCCGGTCATCGTTCCCGGCGGCAGCGACTCCGGCTCAATGGACAACGCCGTCGAATTTCTTTATCAGTCAGGCCGATCGCTTGCCCACGTGATGGCCATGCTGATTCCCGAAGCGTGGGCGGGCAACCCCGACATGGACGAGGACAAGCGCGCCTTCTACGAGTACCATGCCTCGCTGATGGAGCCCTGGGACGGCCCGGCGGCCATCGCCTTCTCCGACGGCCGCGTAGTGGGTGCCACTTTGGACCGGAACGGGTTGCGCCCCGGCCGCTACATCGTCACCAAGGATGATCTGGTGGTGCTGGCCTCAGAGGCCGGCGTGCTCGACGTGCCGGCCAAGGATATTCGCAAAAAAGGCAGCCTGCAGCCCGGCCGCATGTTCCTGGTCGATACCGTCGAGAAGCGCATCATTTCCGACGGCGAGAACAAAAAGCAGTTGGCCGGCCGGCAGCCTTACGCCAAATGGCTCGAGGAGCAACAGGTCACGCTGGAGCAGTTGCCCGAGCCTTCGCGGATGATCGCCTCTAACCCCGAGACCCTGCTGCGCCGCCAGCGCGCATACGGCTACAGCGAGGAAGATCTGAAAATCCTGCTGGCGCCGATGGCCGCGCGGGGCGAGGAACCGGTCGGCTCCATGGGCAACGATGTGCCGCTGGCCTGCCTCTCCGAGCGTCCGCAGAAACTGTTCAATTACTTCAAGCAGCTCTTTGCTCAGGTCACCAATCCGCCCATCGATCCCATTCGCGAAGAGATGGTGATGTCGCTGATCAGCTACATCGGCACGGAGCGCAACATTTTGGGCGAGGCCCCGGAGAACTGCCATACGCTCAAGCTGCCGCATCCAATTTTGACAAATCGCGATCTGGAAAAACTGCGCCGCGTTTCCACGGGAGATCTGCTGGCCACCACGATTCCGACGCTCTTCCGCGCCGCCGATGGCGAGCAAGGCCTGCAGCGCTCGCTGGAAGAGCTGAGCGCCCGCGCCTCGCACGCCGTGGAATCCGGCTACACGCTGCTGATTCTCTCCGACCGTGGCGTCGACCCCACATATGCCGCCATTCCCAGCCTGCTGGCCATGGCTGCCGTCCACAACCGCTTGGTGCAGGAGAAGACCCGCACCCAGGTGGCGCTGATTATCGAGAGCGGCGAGCCGAGAGAGGTGATGCACTTCGCCCTGCTCATCGGCTACGGCGCCAGCGCCATCAATCCTTACCTGGCAATAGAATCGCTGCACGACCTGAAGCGGCTGGGCCTGTTGCCGCACAATCTTACCGCCAACCAGGCGGAAAAGAACTTCATCAAGGCCATCAACAAAGGCTTGCTGAAGACCTTCTCGAAGATGGGCATCAGCACCCTGCAAAGCTATCGCGGCGCCCAGGTCTTCGAGGCCGTGGGGCTTAATAAATCTTTGGTGGATGCATACTTTCCCGGCACCGCCTCGCGCATCGAGGGCGTGGGGCTGGACGTGCTGGCGCGTGAAGCGCTGATCAAGCACGCTTATGCATTCCAACCGTTGCGGGAATCGGAAACCGAGTTGGTTGTCGGCGGCCAATACCAGTTCCGCCTGGGCGGCGAGTATCATCTGCTGAATCCGGATACCATCAGCAAGCTGCAGTTCGCCGTGCGCCAGAACAATCCGGCCACCTTCCAGGAATATACCGATCTGCTGGACGATCAGAATCGCCAGCTGTGCACTCTGCGCGGACTCTTCCAGCTTAAATACGCTGTTCGTCCGCTGCCGCTGGATGAGGTTGAGCCGGCCAAAGAAATCGTGAAGCGCTTCACAACCGGCGCCATGAGCTTTGGATCCATCAGCAAGGAAGCGCACGAGACGCTGGCCATCGCTATGAACCGCATCGGCGGCATGTCCAACACCGGCGAGGGCGGCGAGGACGAAGAGCGCTTCAAGCCCGACGCCAACGGCGATTCGCGGCGCTCGGCCGTCAAGCAGGTGGCCAGCGGCCGCTTCGGCGTGACCGCACATTACCTCGTCAACGCCGACGAATTGCAGATCAAAATGGCGCAGGGCGCCAAGCCCGGCGAGGGCGGACAATTGCCCGGCCATAAGGTAGATGCGATCATCGCCAAGGTCCGCCACTCCATTCCCGGAGTAGGCCTGATCTCTCCTCCGCCGCATCACGACATCTACTCCATTGAAGACCTGGCGCAACTGATCTACGACTTGAAGAACGTCAATCCCCGGGCGCGCATCGCCGTTAAACTGGTCTCCGAGGTGGGCGTAGGCACGGTGGCCGCGGGCGTCAGCAAGGCGCACGCCGACGTGGTGCTTATCTCCGGCGATAGCGGCGGCACAGGCGCTTCACCCTTGAGCTCGATCAAGCACGCCGGATTGCCCTGGGAGCTGGGCCTGGCTGAAACCCAGCAGGTGCTGCTGCTGAACGATCTGCGCAGCCGCATCAAGGTGCAGACCGACGGCAAACTGCAAACCGGCCGCGATGTGGTGATTGCCGCGCTGCTGGGTGCTGAGGAGTTCGGCTTCGCTACTATGCCGCTGGTCACCATGGGCTGCATCATGATGCGCAAATGCCACCTGAATACCTGTTCGGTGGGCATTGCTACCCAGGACCCGGTGTTGCGCGCGCGCTTCAAGGGCCAGCCAGAGCACGTCATTAACTTCTTCTTTTTCCTCGCCGAGCAGGTGCGCCAGCACATGGCCAAACTCGGCTTCCGCACCTTCAACGAGATGGTGGGCCGGGTGGAAAAAATCGACGCCGCCATCGCCCAGGATCACTGGAAAACCAAGGGCATCGACCTCTCCACGATTCTCTACTCGCCCACGCTGCCTGCGCGCGTCGTGCGCCATCAGATCCATGCCCAGGATCACGGCCTTGCTCAGGCGCTCGATCACGTTCTGATCGAGAAAGCAGCGCCGGCGCTGGAAACCGGAAAGCCGGTAAGGGCAAGCTTCGCCATCCGCAACGTGCATCGCACCGTGGGCGGAATGCTGGGCGGCGAAATTGCCCGCCGCTACGGCTCGAGCGGATTGCCGGACGAAACCATTCACTTCAAATTCAACGGCTCGGCAGGCCAGAGCTTTGGCGCATTCGTTCCCAACGGAGTCACACTCGAACTGGAAGGCGAATCGAACGACTATATGGGCAAAGGCCTCTCCGGAGGGCGCATCATCGCCTATCCGCCCAAGGACTCCAGCTTTTTGCCTGAAGAGAGCATCCTGGTGGGCAACGTGGTGCTTTATGGCGCCACTAGCGGCGAAGCCTTCCTGAACGGTATTGCCGGCGAGCGCTTCGCTGTACGCAATTCCGGCGTAACCGCCGTGGTCGAGGGTGTGGGCGATCACGGTTGCGAGTACATGACCAACGGCCTGGTGATCGTGATCGGAAAAACCGGGCGCAACTTTGCCGCCGGCATGAGCGGCGGTCGAGCCTTTGTTTACGACGAGCAGGGTGACTTCTCCACGCGCCGCTGCAACAGGACCAGCATCGATCTGGAGCCGCTGGCCTCAGAAGCCGATGTCGCCGAGGTGCGCGGCCTGTTGGAGCGCCATCGCGACCTGACCGGCAGCCCGCGCGCCGCCTGGATTCTGGAGCGCTGGGCCGAGGCGCAGCCGTTCTTTATCAAGGTCTTTCCGCACGAGTACAAACGCGTGCTCGGCCTTCAGCAAGTCGAGTCAGTGTATTCTTCTCCCGCAAATTCGTCGCCCCTGGTGGCGGCAGCCGAGGTGCACCATGGGTAAGGTGACAGGATTTCTGGAAATCGAGCGCGAGCAACCCGTCCGCCGCGAGGTCAAGGAGCGGCTCCAGGATTGGTTTGAGGTCTATCAGCCATTTCCCGAGGAGAAGCAGCGCGAGCAGGGCGCCCGCTGCATGGATTGCGGCGTTCCCTTCTGCCACACCGGCTGCCCGGTCAACAATCTGATTCCCGATTGGAACGACCTGGTTTACAACGGCCGCTGGGAGGCCGCCATCCGTCAACTCCACGCCACCAACAACTTTCCGGAGTTCACCGGACGCATCTGCCCCGCGCCCTGCGAGGCTGCCTGCGTGCTCGCCATCAGCGAGCCGGCAGTCTCCATCAAGTTAATCGAGAAGAGCGTGGTCGAGCGCGCCTGGAAGGAGGGCTGGATTCATCCTGAGCCGCCCGAGCAGAACACCGGCCGGCGCGTGGCCGTGGTGGGCAGCGGACCGGCGGGCCTGGCCGCCGCGCAGCAGTTGCGCCGCGCCGGACATTCCGTCACCGTCTACGAGAAGAACGACCGAATCGGCGGCCTGCTGCGTTACGGCATTCCCAACTTCAAGCTGGAAAAACACGTCCTTGACCGCCGCCTTCAGCAGATGCGCGCCGAGGGCGTCACCTTTGTCGCCAACGCCCACGTGGGCGTCAACCTGCCGGTCGAAAAACTCACCGAGCGCTACGACGCCATCCTGCTGTGCGGCGGCTCCGAGCAGCCGCGCGACCTGAAGATTCCCGGCCGCGAGCTCACGGGCATTCACTATGCAATGGAGTTTCTGCCGCAGCAGAATCGCCGCTGCGAGGGAGAAACCATCGACTCCTCCATCGCCATCAGCGCCGAGGGCAAGCGCGTGGTCATCATCGGCGGCGGAGACACCGGCGCCGACTGCCTGGGAACCAGCCTGCGCCAGCACGCGCTGAGCGTTCACCAGTTCGAGATCATGCCCCGCCCGCCGGAGCATCGCGCCGCGTCCACGCCCTGGCCACTGTGGCCCTTGCAGTTGCGCACGGAAACCTCGCACGAGGAGGGCGGCATCCGCGATTGGGGCATCAGCAGCACTCAGTTCATCGGCGACCAGCAGGGCAACGTCAGGCAGTTGAACGCCGTGCGCGTCGGCCCGCCGCCTAACTTTGAACCCATCCCCGGCTCCGAGTTCACTCTAGACGTCGATCTGGTGCTGTTGGCCATGGGCTTCCTGGGGCCGGTGCGCCCGGGCATGCTCCAACAATTTGGAGTGGCGCTGGACAGCCGCGGCAACGTAGCCACCGATGCCGATTACCGGACCTCCATCGAGAATATCTTTGCCGCCGGCGACATGCGCCGCGGACAATCGCTGGTGGTTTGGGCCATCAGCGAAGGCCGCAAGGCCGCCGCCTCCGTCGATCGCTATCTGGCCACCATCGCCGAGCCCGTCTCCCAGCACCATCGCGCCCTGGCCTGAGCAGGCGGTTGCCGGAGTTGCATGCGCGGTAATGAATACGTGCAATTTACAGAGTGGCCCAGTAGCTCAGGGGCCCCGGCCTGCAAGGGCCGCAGGAAAGAGCACAGCAGTTTCCTAATTAATATAAACTGCTTACTATCTGTCGATTGAGATAAATTAACACACTATAATGAACTGAAAAGGACTCCAGGAAATTGACTGGGTGAGGGATTCAGTGAGGGAAAGTCTGCGTCTTGTGCAGCAGTTTCCTGGACTGTTGCTCTTACGGTTCTGCAATTATTAGGCGCATAGGTCCGCAAAATCATCAAGAACATCGCTTGGTTTTCGACTGCAAATGCAATATTGGCTTGCGATTCCACTCGGGAGCGGTACAATCCAAACAAATTAGTCCCCAAACAATTCACAACCCAAGAAAGGATAATCCAATGAAAATTCGCAACATAGTGCTCACGTCAGCCGCCGTGCTCTTCTGCACGGCTTCAATGTCCGCCACCAACGCGCACACCTGGGTCTCCGGGAGCGGCAGCGATTCCAACCCCTGCACCTTCGCCTCGCCCTGCGCCACCTTCCAGCAAGCGCTGGACAATACCACCGCGGGCGGCATCATCAGCGCCAAGGATGCGGGCGACTTCGGCCCGGTGTCCATTAGCAAATCGGTCACCATCGACGGCAGCAATCTCGGCAGCATTACCTATAGCGGCAGCAGCGACAGCGTGATCAGCATTATGAGTTCCTCGGCCAATGTTACAGTGCAGAATCTCACCATCAACGGCCTGGGTTCAGCAAATAACGGCATAGATGTCACAAGCGGCGGTACTGTTATCGTCGATAATTGCAGGATCATGAATATCAATGAAGGCATTTATTTTGCAGGCGCAGGGAATCTGACCGTTGAGAATTCCCGGATCGACTCCCTCAGCGGATCGTATGCTGTTGGCATTCATATTGATTCCAGTGCAGCGGAAAATGTTGTGGTGCGAAACACCGTCATTGATGTATCAACTGTTTCGGCAGACAATGCCAATATCGGCTTTACTGTCAGACCGGCCACCGGACCTGTCAATGCCTCGCTGCAGAACGTCACAATCATGGGTGCTGGAGCTTATGCTGTCGAGGTACAAGTTGGGGTCACCCAGATCACCGGCTCCGTGCTCACGCAGAGTGCATATGGAGTTTACGCGTATGGCGCCACGATCAGCGTGGCCAGCTCCATGATTACCGCCAATACCACCGGGGTCTACTCTGATACGGGGGCGAAGATCCGCCTTGATAACAACGACATTTATGACAACACGACGGCGATTGGCAATGGCGGCGGAACTGTGAAGACCAGCGGCACCAACAAGGTCAGCGGAACCATCGCCGTTCCTGCGGCCGACGTATCGGAGTCGGTGACATTTTAATTGCGGAAGTCAAATGCGGTCGGGACGCAACGCGGACATAAGCAACTGGCAAGGGAGGAGAATCGACTCTCCTCCCTGCATCGCATCCTTATCTATATGTGTGCCTGCACCGGTTCGAGTGAAACGAGCTGTCTAAATTCATTCAAAGATATTGCCGATCGTTCTCTTCCCCTGACATAGATCATTCTGCTGCCAACCCACTCAATCTTGATCGGTTATACGCCTCCGGATGTTGCAGAGATTACCATTCCACGCCGGAGGATTCAATGCATGTACTGAGACTGGTACCGAGGACTGCAAGAAGCGGAGAGTGACGGTTAACAGCAATCGAAATTCGCAGAGCTCCTGCCGCTATCGGTTGCCATAAGCACTTTATAAGACATGTGCACACATAGGGCATAGAACGCGAAATGCCACGTGGTCGATTTATCATCCGGCGCGTACGCAGGGTTATGGCCATTCCAAAGCGGCGAGGCACGAGATCAATTAATAATCGGAATACTCGACCACTCGTGGCGAGTCTTGCTCCTGTCAAACCGGATATTCGCGTCTTCCAGATGACTGAGACGCCTCATCATCCGTTCTCTGTCAACCTTGTCAGACATTTGCGACGACTTAGTATTCGGCATGTCGCTGTAAAAGTGGACATACACGTCGTTGAACTGAATCTCTTCTAGCAAGGTTACTGTGTCGTGAAAATCCTCGTCCGTTTCGCTCGGGAAGCCCACCATGACGCCTGTTTGAAAGAACACACTGCTTTGCTCCGCCACTTGCTTCAACCTCGTCCGTAATGCTCCCAGATTGGCGGGACGATTCATCAGTTGCAGTATCCTCTCATTCCCTGATTGTAGCGGTACATAAAGGTAGTGCACCTTGCCCGCCTTGCACAACGCCAGGACAGCATCGAAATACTTAAGAAATGCTTGCGGATGAAGATCGTAAATGCCAACCGTGAAGTTCGCATCGTGTTTTAACAGCCAGTTGAGCAGTTCGCCCAGATTCGTACCGATGTCTAACCCATAATCTCCAAGCGAATCGGCATATATTTCAAACCTGCGATATCCCTTTTCCAGTCCATCCATAACACTCTGGCTTACTGACTCCAAAGGCTTGCTGCGCAGCTTCCCGGTGGCAAATCGAATAGCACAGTATGAGCATTTGCGTAAACAGCCCGAAGCAACAAAAAGGCCCATGCGCTTATCTCCAGGAAGCCGGGTAGCGACGCCCACAAGCGGCACCTCTGGCAATTCCGCATCTATTCCAAGAGATCCTCTTTGCGGAGAACACACTCGTTCTTGCCCATACAAACCTTCGATTTCTTCGAATTTCACTACAACCCCCGTAAGGAGATTGAGTGCGCTGAAATCTGTAGGAGTAATCGTCTTTCCGTCAAAGACGGCCTTGAGATCATCCTTGCTCGTAGCGGGGAGGCAACTGCCCACAATCAACTCACAATCGGCCTTGATGACGGAGCGAAGGCGCTTGATCTCCTGAAGCATGTCAGCCACTCTGCTTTTACAGAAGGCGCAAGTAAAGAAAATGACCAGGTCCACTTGCGCCAAATCTGTCGCCTCGGAATAGTCATTGATAAATAAGAATTTTCGGACCATAGCAATTTCTTCCTGCCGCCTGTAGCAGGATTGATTGACGAATGTGAATGTTCTCATTGGGCACTCCCTCTAGAAACCGGCGGTGTAGACTCTCCAAATTCTGTTCAACGGCCAGGACCCCCAGGTTTGACCAACTGTCTAGTTTTGTAAAACAGGCAACGAAAGGTTGTTATCCCACTCGCGCTGGGTCGCGGCAAGATTGTGATTGATTCCGGCACTCTTGACCTTGTCCAGCCTGCGGAGCATTGCGGCCTTGTCCACCTTATTGGTCATGGCTGACGACTCAGTATTCGGCATATCACAATAGTAGTGAACATATACGTTGTCAAAATTGACACGCTTTAACAAGTGAAGCGTGTCGTCAAACTCCTCATCGCTTTCTCCTGGGAAGCCGGCAATGACTCCGGATTGCATGAAAACATGGTTGTAGCGTCTGATCTCAATCAGCTTCGTGACCAGATCCTCAAGATTGCATGGCCGCTTCATTGACTTCAGCACCCTCTCATTTCCAGACTGCACGGCTACGTAAATGTAATGAAGCTTACCAGCATCGCACAGATTTCTGATCTGGTCGAAGTATCTGATGAAGTCAAGGGGATGAACATCGAAAAGGCCGATGCTAAAGCGCATCTTTATGGCCAGAAGCTCCTCCAGCAGATTCCCAAGGTTGACATTCTGGTCGTGGCCATATGTTCCGATAGAGTCCGCATAGAGATCGAAAGCTCTGTAACCAAGCCTAACTCCATCGAGGATGTTCTGCACGACTGCATTGATCGGCTTGCTGCGAACCTGCCCGCTGGCATTGGGCTTAGCACAGTAGGCGCATCTCCTTGAGCAGCCGGCCGCAATGGAGAAGGAGGCTGTGTTGCGCCGCTGTAACCGCAGCGCCATGTCCTTCAATCGCTTTGCGGGCTTGCGCTCAATTGCGAATCGAAGAAAACGCAATACTACGCCGTCCGCAGTCATGCGGATTGCAACGAAAAACCGGGGCTTTGTTAATTGCTGGCACGCTGCTTCCCGGCCCCAGATAGGGGGCAAAGTCTCAATCGGTTTCGTAATGCCGGGTAGCAGATTCAATGCAGAAAAATCGGTTGGAGTAATAAGTTGACCAGTAAAGCGGCGCCGCAGGCGATCACTTTCCATGCCTGGCAGACAGCCACCAACTATCAGGTCCGCCCCCGGCTTCATCCGAGAGCCTATCTCTTTGATCTCACCCATCTTTTCTTCGGCAAGAAATCGTAGACCCGAACATGCAAAATAGACAACCGTATCGGCTCTGTCCATTTGAGCTGCCTCGGTCCAGCCGTTCGTCAGGAAGAAACTCCGGACCATGCTGCTCTCTTCGCGGCGCCGGTAACATGTTTTGTCGATCATAAAAAACTGGTTCATGGCGCTCCCTTTTAACTGTGCTGCTGAGATCCTAGTCATAAGAATCTAAGATACCCTATTTGAACGCAACGTCTGAAGCGAGGGTCACGAGATAGCCATAGTGCTTTCCCACTCCACAAGGGTCTTGGCGGCATTATAACAAACCTCCGAACGGCTGATTTTAGCGAGGCGATCCATCATCACTGACTTGCTCGTCTTGTTGGGAAGCGTGGAAGACACGGTATTCGGCATATCGCAGTAATAGTGGACATAAACGCTGTCGAACGCAATCGCCCTCAAGAACGCTAGCGTGTCTTCAAACTCCGTCTCTGACTCGCCCGGAAAACCGACCATGATGCCTGTTTGCAAGAATACTTCCCTGAATCTGCGGATGGCCTTGAACTTGCGAACCAGTTCCCCTACGTCGCAGGGGCGCTTCATCATCCGCAGAATCCGTTCGTTGCCCGATTGCACGGGCACATAAAGGTAATGAATCTTTCTTGCCTTGCAAAGAGAGAGAATCTTGTCGAAATGCCTGATGAACTCATGTGGGTGCAGATCGGAAATCCCTATGGTGAAATGGCCCGGATGCGAACGTACGCTATCCAGCAGTTCTCCAAGATTTGAGCCAAGGTCTTGTCCGTACCCGCCAATGGAGTCCGAAAGAAAGTCAAACGTCTTGTATCCTTTTCGCAGGCCTTCCGAAATATCCTGGATCACTACATCGACAGGCCTACTGCGAACGCTTCCGGTTGCAAACCGGATCGCGCAATAGGAACATTGCTTGTTACAGCCGGCCGATACATAAATTGCCATGCGCCTGCTTCTCGCCAGCCTGGCCGAAATTCGCCTCATTCCAGCCGTCGGACAGCAACGTGCCAACATTCTGGCAGCCCAGCGCGCGAGTGGGTAGGGAATGGCATCGACACCCCTCCAGCGCACCAGACCGGAGAGCGGCAGGGACGCGGCATCCGCGCCGAAGATCTGAGGCATTTCCTGAATCTTAGTCGTGATGCCGGGCAAATCGTTGAGCGCGCTGAAGTCCGTTGGAGTGATCGTCCGTCCGTTAAAAACCTTAGCTAGCGCTGCTGCGTCGGTCTTTGGCAAGCAACTCCCGACAATAAGTTCCGAGTCTGAGCGAATGCGCCCTTTCAGCGACGCCACTTCCCGGATCATATTGACGACCTTATACCGCATTTCCGCACAGGTGAAGAAAAGAACGCAATTTGCCTCCTTCTCGGAAATAGCCTCCGTCCAGCCATTTTCCAGGAAGAACCGTCGCACCAGAGAGACTTCAGCCTTGCGGCGATGGCACGACTTGTCAACGAAGCAAAAAGACCCCACACGCTCTCCCCTCATCCATGCCTAGCCCGGTCATCGTAATAGTAGGCAGATTAGATTCTGGCAGGCGGGACACTCCCTGCACAAAACTCACTGAACACACGTCCATGCCACTTCAAGCGGGCGCATCATGGAAATAGCCGCCGCTCCGAAACTTCAGGAACGAAATTAACCGCCGCAATGTAAAATTGTGGAGGCTCACCTACGCGAGAGGATTATATACGGACTAAGAGACCGTCCGCAAGTTCCGGTATTTCGCTTGTAAAAGTGAGGATGCAAGGTGTGGTGATGCGGCCGTAAGTGCTTTATATTAAACAGAATCCATTGGTTTGTTGAAAACCATAGCTCTGTGTTGATATGATGCTTGAACGGTAAACAGATCAGGGTGTCGTTGCGGTTTCCTGCGGTAATCGCGTCGCCTCGCGCCGCCAGCCGCAACATCGCCCAATTCAAGTCACTCGAGATACGATGAACATCTTCTTTTTCCGGCCGACCACTCGAAATATCGGTAATGACATTATCGGATACGCCACGGCGGAACTGCTCTACCAGGTCTTCGGAACAGCCACCAACATCGTCAGCATTCCTGCGTTGAAAGGTTTGCAGTTCGGCGGATTGACGCCGCGTCAAGTATATGATGTTAACCGCCTGGCTGATGTGGTGGTGCTGGGTGGTGGCAATTTATTCGAAAATGGTCAGATCACCTATGATGCTCAGGCCGTCGATGCTATGTGCCGCCCCATGGCGCTGATTGGTCTTTCCCACGGTCGCGTCTACGGCCGGAATGGCGATCTGGAGACGCGCACCGACGCGCTATCCCCGGCGGCCATTCGGCATCTCGTCAGCCGATCGGCCGTTTCCATGGTGCGAGACAAGGCATCCCAGAAGATTCTTAAGGAAATGGGCGTGGAGGTTGTGGTTGGAGGTTGTCCAACTTTGTTCTTGCCGCCTAAAGCGACGGATATAGAACCAACAGGAGACGTAATCATCTCTGTACGTCATCCCTTTCGGATGAGTGTGCAGCCCAAGATGCAATGGAGGATTGCCGACGACGTTCGGCGACTCATCGCCGCACTACAGGCCGAGTTCTCGCGACCTGTGTGCCTTGCATGTCATGACTACATCGATCTTGAGTTTGCGGCTGGGTTCCCCAATGCGGCTCCGATCTACTTCGATGACGTCGGCCGATACATATCTGCGCTGAGAAATTGCAAGTTGCATGTAAGCTACCGGCTGCACGGGTTTATGCCCTGTCTTGCGTTCGGCTCCCCAAGCATTCACCTATCTTATGACGAGCGCGGCCGATCCATGCTAGAAACGGTCGGAATGGAGTCTTGGGACGTCGACCTGCTGCGGGAAAAGGATTGCGTCGCCGCGGTGATGGATCGCGTTCATAAACTCGACATTTACTACAACGCCCGGCTTGCCGCGCTTCCGCTGATTGAGCATCTGCGAGAAACTACCATCGGTGGTCTCAAGAAACTGCGAGCGCGGATCGATCAGCCGCACCGGCTAAAGGAGTGTAGCAATGGCCACGAATGATCGGGCTGAACCGTTTCCAGGACTCTGGCTCCGCCGCAATGTTCGCGATCTCTCTGCGGGCTATGAGATGAAGGACCAGGCAACCGGCGAGATTATCGAAGTTGTGTCGCGCATGAAGGGCGATGCCGCCGCGCAGATGTTGCGTCAGCATGGCATTCAGCACCTTCATAAAGTGATCGACGCGAAGGATTTCGGGCCGCTGCGCGACCAAGTTCTGGAGCGTTTGCGGCAGCCTCTCTTCGCCATGGCCGTGGCAGTCGGCCGCGAGTTTCTAGGCTGGAAGAGTGACTTTTATATCGACGACTATATAGTGTTGAGAATTAATTTTCCCTTCGAAGTAGCACGCCGATCGGATGCATCCACTGAAAATCCCGGAACTGGCCGGCTTAGCCCGTCAGTGCGCGCCGCCTACAAAGCCAGAATGGTGATCGATCCAGTCTTCGATCCGAAGTTTTATCACGGCAACAACCCGCCAGCCGCGTGGGCACATGGGCCTCATCGCGATAGCTGGACCGGCCACTCGAGAGACGGGCGCAACATCTGGCTGGCGATCGGAGATGTGCCGGCTGAGGCCGGCATGGTGCTCTATCCAGAGACGAATGAGGACGACCTGCGCTGCGACCCGAGGTCATTTTACCTGGCGCCAGGCTGCCCCCTGCCCCTGCCGACCTTTCTGCCGTTGAAGGCGGGAGAGATGCTAGTCTTCGACCCTGAGGTACTGCATGGAACACACCTGAATACAACCAACTCGACCCGTGTGGCCATCTCCTTGCGGCTCAATACCGCCAAGCCTACTTTTGATCCCTCCTGCTTTTATGCCCGCGAGTTCTGGCGGCTGGCCAGCGATATTGAGCAGGGCAAGGACGAGGTACATTTTCTGCGCCGCGAAGACAATCTTGGACCGGTGCTGATTAGACAGCAAGGCAAGCCCCGCGCGGCGCTGCCCCGCATCCTCGGAACCCTAGATTCGGCAGCCAACGTCTTGCGGGGAACGCTCGACAAAAAATCGACCTCGGCGTCGAGAGTGATCGTCGAGGCCGCGCCGTATCGCATCATGGTGGTTCGAGTAATAAACGGTTTGAAAGCCTACGAGGCTGTCTGTCCTCACAATGGCGCTGATTTGGCCGATGGCGGGTGCGACGACTCCAAAATGTATTGTCCGGCCTGTGCTCTCGGCTTCGACCTGCAGACCGGCAAATCATCCTGCGCTTCTTTGTCGCTGCGGCATTATGAAGCGAGGGAAGATTCGGGGACCATAGAAATCCGTCTTTCGTCATGATAACGTCACCGGATTCGCAGCAGAATGGTATACTGACGGCGTCATCCCGGATGCATAGGTAATATTCATGACTGGCGACGTTGCAGCAGTGATCTGTACTCGCAATGGCTACTCGCGAGGATTCCTTGCAGAGGCGTTGAGGTCGATTCTCGAGCAGACCGTGACTCCTGCCGAGATCATTCTGGTCGACGACGGCAGCACTGACGGCACCGCTGATGAAGTTCGGCGAGCGTATCCCGGTGTAACGGTTCTAAATAATAATGGAAGCGGATTGGCGGCGGCAAGAAACACGGGAATCAGGGCGGCACACAGCAGTTGGATCGCGTTTCTCGACGACGACGACGTCTGGAGTCCAAACAAATTCGCCGAGCAATTGGCACAGGCGGCGGAATCTGAGAACCCTGAGTCAACGATTTGGGCATCAAGAGTGGCCTGCATAGAGCAAAGCAAGAACAAACCTGCTCATTTACCTATCGATGTGCATTATGCAAGCTGGCCGGCATGTCTGCTCCACTATCAGATAATGCCGTCAGGAGTTATGTTCTCGCAGGCATTGTATCAGACGTTTGGCCCTTTCAATGAGCATATCGGCTTTAGCGCCCACGATTTTTTAATTCGCTGCATCGCTGCTGGAACGTATGTGCGCTTCAGCCATGAGATATTGCTCCACAAGCGGCGCGGCCATCCCCAAATGACCTCTGTTTCCCATATGCTTGCTAATGCGATAGCTGTCGATTTGTTGCTCATTGCTTACTTGAAGATGCTGCCACTTGCATTGGCATCCAGGATCCGCGCCGTCTGGCTGCTTACGCGACTGCGCTCCTTCACGTGGCATTATGGCCTGGCCTCAGCAAGAGAATTGTGGCGCAAAACACCATTACGCCCCGTTCGCGTGGGGTTGCGCGCCTGTGCCTATTTTGCTCTTGATTCGGTAGCCTGCAGGGCTCCGAACGCCGTGGGGCAACGTCTGAGATCTGCGGCAGTACGACTATTGATCGGAGAACACTGATTCTATGCAATCATAAGCCTAAGTTGACCTTCAACGCACTATTATATAGGATAACCTTGGGCTATACTCGCCGTCTATGTACGAACTTTTGAAGAAACGACTCTCCTCATTCCGTAGTTTCCACGCAACTCCATTGACTTTGCAGACGGGACAGGTATTTCTGACGCGTTGCGGCGGGATGCTTCTGGGGCTATGCTCGACTCTTGCATTGACGCGGTGGCTGGGAATTTCAGCCTATGGCAATTATGCCTACATAGTAAGTTGGGTCGCAATCTTGACGATTCCGAGCGCAGGTATGGAAGCCCTTGTGGTTCGAGAAACGGCGATTGCGAGACAGAAGAATGCTCGTGGCGCGC
>Ga0326728_10001354_pt1 | contig 87215 bp, 78 predicted proteins | sample MB3enrmetagenome_FD_207602 | JGI IMG/M metagenome (GOLD analysis project Ga0326728, IMG submission 207602) | Lab enriched peat soil microbial communities from McLean, Ithaca, NY, United States - MB31MN | ecosystem: Environmental > Terrestrial > Soil > Wetlands > Peat | place: USA: New York...
TTCGTGGGAATTGTATGCGGAAAAAACAAAAGAGTTATTCGATCTATGCCTGGCCCGCAATGCAGCGAGCAAAAATGAATATACCTGAATAAAATTTGTACGAAGAAGAAAGGACAAGGGTTTGCGAAAATGATGGAACAGCGAGCGGTTCGCATCATGGTTCTGACTGTAATCTGTGTGGCAGTGGTTGGTGCCATTGGCGCATGGCGGTTCCATGCCAAATGGGAAAAGAAGACATGGTTTCGCACAGCACCGATCAAGCGCGGTAACCTGATTGCCACGATTAGTGCTTCCGGTACCGTTGAACCGGAGGTTGTCGTCGACATTGGTGCTCAGGTCGCAGGAACTATAAGCAGTTTTGGGAGGGATAAATCGGGGAAATCCATTGACTATGGCTCAATTGTTGAAGAGGGCATGGTCTTGGCGAAAATTGACGATTCACTATATGCAGCTGCCGTAGAAACGTCAAAGGCGCAATTGCAGCAGTCCGAGGCAAACAAGATCAGCGCTGATGCCAACGTGCTCCAGATGAAAGCGAATTTATTCAAAGCCCAGCAGGATTGGAATCGTGCTCAGAAACTTGGCCCGTCCGATGCCCTGTCAAAGAGTGATTATGACCAGTACCAGGCCGCCTACGAGGTTGCAAAGGCCAATGTGGCGGTGGCCGAGGCCACTGTGGAACAGACGAAGGCGGCAGTGGCGCAGGCCAAAGCCGGCCTCATGAGCGCGCGGATCAATCTTGGTTATTGTACCATTAAATCGCCGGTTAAAGGTGTGATCATTGACCGGCGGGTTAATATAGGCCAGACGGTTGTGTCCAGCCTGAGTGCACCAAGTTTGTTTCTCATAGCAAAGGATCTCAAGCGAATTCAGATTTGGGTCTCGGTTAATGAAGCCGATATCGGCAGTATTTCCCAGGGCCAGCCGGTGACATTCACGGTGGATGCCTATCCAGACCAGGTCTTCCGGGGATACGTCGGCAAAGTTCGCCTGAATGCGACGATGACACAAAATGTTGTCACCTACACCGTCGAGGTAGATACCAACAACGATAATGGCAAACTGCTGCCCTATCTGACGGCCAACGCACAGTTTAAAATCGGACGACGTCAGGGTGTGCTCGTGGTCCCCAATGCTGCGCTTCGTTGGTCACCGAAGTCCGACCAGATAGCTCCGGATTTCCGCCAGACAGCTAATGCTCCTGCCGGTTTATTGAGGCAAGATATTAAAAGCCCCGATACGATCGCTGAGTCACAAACACACGGTACGGTGTGGGTTAAGCAAGGTAATTTTGTCAGGCCCGTTCACGTGAACGTGGGGTTGACGGATGGCACGGTGACAGAGGTCGAAGGCAATGATTTGAGGGAGGGACTACGCGTAGTTGTTGGTGAAGCGGCGCGCGATACGGCAACTGCATCCGGCACGGATCGCAGCCCATTCATGCCCCAAATAGGACGGGGACAACGCCAAAGTCAAAGTGAGCAGAGCAGTCCAGGCACACCTGCCGGTGAGCGCTGAGATCGGTGGGGTAAGCAGGTCGGTAATGGATTTAATCCAACTGAAAGACATTCGGAAGACTTACAATCTCGGTGAAATTGACCTGCCGGTGCTCATGGGCGTGTCTCTGAATATAAGCCGCGGAGAATTTGTGGCCTTGATGGGCGCAAGCGGCTCAGGCAAGAGCACGTTGATGAACATCGTGGGATGCCTGGATCACCCAACATCAGGTGATTACTGGTTGGATGACCACGAAGTTTCCAGATTGACTGCCAGAGAACGGGCCCGGTTAAGAAACCGGATGATTGGCTTTGTTTTCCAAAGCTTTAACTTGTTGCCCCGCACGACAGCACTGGAGAACGTTTTGATGCCAATGCTTTACTCCAGGGAAAGTCTCAGCGAGCATCAAAAGAAACAGCGCGCCGCCGAGTTCCTGCAAAAATTCGGTCTGTCAGACCGGCTAGATCATCAGCCGTCGCAACTTTCCGGCGGTGAGCAACAGCGGGTGGCGATCGCACGGGCACTGATTAACCACCCACAGGTGCTTCTAGCCGACGAACCGACCGGTAACCTTGATTCGCGCACCAGCGAGGAACTCCTTCAGATGTTTCAGCAACTCAATAGCACTGATGGTATTACCATTATTATCGTTACCCACGATCCCGTCGTGGCCCAACACGCGCAGCGGATTATTTATATCAAGGACGGACTCATTAGAAACAGCCCTGATACACCCAGGGATGGAAGCGCCGCATGAAGTGGTATGGCATTTTAAAAACAGCTCTGGGTGCACTCCACCGGAATGTCATGCGTACGCTGCTGACCACGCTGGGCATCATCATCGGCGTAGCTGCAGTCATTACAATGATGGAGATCGGTAACGGCGCTACCATAGCCATTCAGCGTACCATGACCAGCATAGGTGCAAACACTCTGGTGGTTGTACCAGGCGCCGCCAACACCGGTGGTATCAACTATGGGATTGGAAGCATAATGACATTAACACCGCAGGATGCCGATGCAGTTATTAAAGAGTGTCCAGCGGTCGGAAATGTTGCACCCATTGTTCGTGCCCGCACACAGTTGGTATACGGGAACCGCAATTGGGTGCCCACCTACGTTTATGGAACCACACCGTCATTTCTGCAAGTGCGTGATTGGATGGACCTCGATATAGGCGAGACATTTACCGAACATGATGTCCGCAACGCAAGCAAGGTATGCTTGATTGGCCAGACCATTGTGAAGCAATTGTTTGGAGGACAGGCACCCATTGGTAAGGAGATCCGCGTCCGGAGTGTGGGGTTTAAGGTCATCGGTGTCTTGCGGGAGAAAGGTGCGAACATGATGGGCATGGATCAGGACGATATCCTGCTGGCACCGTGGACAACGATCAAATATCGCGTGGTTGCTTCCGCGCTCGCCGCTGCGAACCAGAGCAGCACAAACACCGCAAGCAGTACCGAAGTCACTACACTCAGTAACATTTATCCGGAAATCCAGCAGAATCTTTACCCGGTTCCGTCGGATACAGAGCAGGCTGATGCGCCTCAGCCCATCCGCTTTACGAATGTGGATCAGATCCTGACGGCTGCACGGTCTGCCGCAGCGATTCCCGATGCCATTCAGCAAATGACCACGGTGCTTCGTCAGCGTCATCACCTGCGCATTTCAGACCCAAATGATTTCAATATACGTGATATGACCGAGATCACCAAGGCAATGAGTTCGACGACAGAATTGATCACTAAGCTGCTGTTATGTGTGGCGATGATCTCCCTCATTGTGGGCGGTATCGGTATCATGAACATCATGCTGGTCTCGGTAACGGAAAGAACCCGTGAGATCGGTCTGCGCATGGCGGTGGGCGCAGAGCCCGGCGATATCCTAAAACAGTTTTTGACTGAGGCGGTGGTCCTTTGTTTACTTGGCGGCACATTGGGCATCATACTTGGTCGCGCCAGTTCCTATATCGTGACATCCGTGCTGCACTGGCCGACGGCAACTTCTGTAGGCGCTATTGTGGCAGCCGTAGCTGTGTCCGTGACCGTGGGTATTGTTTTCGGTTTTTATCCTGCATGGAAGGCCTCGCGGCTTGATCCTATCGAGGCGCTTCATTATGAATGAGGCATTGCAGACAATGACAAAAGGACAACATCACTCCTTCTGCACCTTGGCAATGTTGATCTGTTTCATTGTCTTCACGGCAAACGGATGCATGGTCGGTCCGGATTATCATCCACCGCAGCCCATGGTTCCCACCGGATGGGTCGGTACGGAAAAAGCACCGGCGGAACAGCCGTCCGTTGCCATTGCGCAGCCGGCGGATTTCGCCGCATGGTGGAAGCAGTTCAACGATCCAATATTGGACAGATTGGTCGATGAAGCAGTCAGGAAGAATCCTAACCTGCTTATTGCCGAGGCGCGCCTGCGCCAGGCCCGCGCCGCCAGAGGCGTGGCGGTCGGTGGCTTATGGCCTTCGGTTACCGCCTCCGGAAGTTACCAAAGATTGCATAATTCATCCACAAGCGTTACGCCAGGCAACACGGATCTTTATCAGGCCGGTTTGGATGCAATGTGGGAGCTTGATTTGTTTGGCGGCCAGAGGCGCAACGTCGAATCCGCCAATGCGAATATACAGGCTGCCATTGAAAACATTCGTGACGTGCAAGTCAGTCTTATCGCCGAGGTAGCGCTCGATTATATCCAGCTCCGTGGATTTCAGCAGCAGATCATAATCGCACGGAACAATCTGGATGCACAGAAACACACGGCCGACATTACACGTAAACGATTTACTGTCGGTTTTGCCAGTGCATTGGATGTTGCCAATGCTGAAGCCAGCGTTGCGACAACGGCATCTCAAATTCCTGTTTTTGAAACCTCCGAGCGGCAATCGATCTACGCCTTAAGTGTCCTGCTGGCTAGGCTGCCAGCGGATTTGATGATACAATTGTCACCGGTGGGCAAATTGCCCACTATACCTGTAAACATACCGGTTGGTTTGCCTTCGGACTTGCTGCGCCGTCGACCTGATGTGCGGGAATCTGAAGCACAGCTGCACGTTGCCACTGCCCAGATTGGTATCGCCGTTGCTGATCTCTTCCCCAGTTTCTCCCTGACCGGTACGCTGAATTGGAGCAGCAACCAGTTGCGCACGTGGTGGAATGAGGCAAGCAGGTCGTCAGCTATCGGTCCATCCATAACCTGGCCTATCTTCCAGGGTGGGGCAATCATATCAAATGTGCATGTACAGGAGGCGCTGCGCGATCAGGTATTCATCACCTACCAGGAGACCGTTCTGGCTGCTTTTCAGGATGTCGAGAATGCGATGGTTGCCTTTAACAAAGAGCAGCAGCACCGTAAGTTACTTCAGGACGCCGTTGATAATAACCGCAAGGCCGTAAACCTGTCCTTGCTGCTTTATACTGAGGGCCAGATCGAGTTTCTGAACGTGCTTGTCGCTCAGACTTCGCTCTACACCTCAGAAAATGCCTTAATGCAGAGCGATCAAAATATCGTTACGGATCTCATCGCTCTGTACAAAGCTCTAGGCGGTGGATGGGAAGCGGGGCCGCACGACGAATGATTTTAGGCTGTATTGCAGTACGGGAGACGACCTATAAAAAAGAAAATTCGTTAAGCGCTGATTTAGTTGATGGTTCAGCCATGCATACGATCAATAAAAGCCACTGGAGGATTTTATATGAAGCTTAATCGTTTGACACATTTGTTGGTAGTTTTGGTATGTTGCACAATGATATGCGCTTGTGGGTCTAATTTCAATAATAGTCCAAGCACAAGTTCTAATACGCTAGCAAATACGACCCAAATGGGCGGTGCCAGAGAAGGCAGTCCGCTTAATCTTGCCGCGACTGTTTCTACCATGGCAGGCACGGCCCAGGAATCAGGGTCCACTGATGGAACCGGTACGGCGGCGCGTTTTGACTACCCAAGTAGCATCACCACGGATGGGACCAATCTTTATGTCGCAGATACCCTGAACAATACCATCCGGCAGATCGTCATTTCCACGGGGGTGGTAACGACACTGGCAGGAACGGCGGGATCAACCGGCTCTAGGGACGGCACTGGAACAGCGGCACTCTTTTACAACCCCTTTGGAATCACCACGGACGGAACCAATCTTTATGTAGCGGATACTAACAACAATACCATCCGGAAGATTATCATCTCCACGGGGGTGGTAACGACGCTGGCAGGAACGGCAGGATCAACCGGCTCTAAGGACGGCACTGGAACAGCGGCACTCTTTTACAACCCCTTTGGCATCACGACAGACGGAACGAATCTTTACGTAGCGGACGCTAGCAATAACGCCATCCGGCAGATCGTCATCTCCACAGGTGTGGTTACTACAATTGCAGGAACGGCAGGAGTATCTGGCCATACTGATGGTTACGGGACAGTGGCGTTATTCAATTTTCCGAGCGGTATCACCACGGATGGGACCAGCCTTTACATTGCCGATACTAATAACAATACAATACGCATATTTGTCATAGCCACGGGGGTAGTAGTGACCTTAGCGGGAACAGCCGGTGTCACTGGCTACGCCGATGGAACCTGGACAGCGGCCAGCTTCGACAGTCCAAACGGTATCACCACGGATGGGACCAATCTTTATGTCGCGGATACCAATAATAATACCATCCGGAAGGTTGTCATATCTACAGGAGCAGTAACGACGTTAGCTGGAACGGCAGAAACAGCCGGTTACACTGATGGGACTGGGACAGCGGCTTACTTTTCCGGCCCTCGCGGTATCACCACCGACGGGACCAAGCTTTACGTTGCCGATTCTAATAACGATACTATCAGGGATATTCAATAACGAATGATGATTAAGATGGATAATAACATAATTTGCGCCATTTTATCATGGTCATGATATGCTATAAAGTTCTGTAACGGGATGCAGCCTTCTGCTATGATAGTGATGAGGAGCAAGAGGGTCTGTTACGCGACCAAAGATACAGAAGGAGTGAGACGGATATGGAAAGAGGTTTGTATTCGGTAATTCTATATTTCGGAATCTTTATTGCCCTGCTCATGACACCTCAGCGACTTCAGGCTGCGCTGGGTGAAAATACCAATTCTGTCGAGTCGGACAGGAGGGCAATATCGGCAGCCCGGGAGAATGTGTCAGCTTTTAGTAACTATACGGTTCACGCAATCTCTTCTCATGCGACTACGATTCGGGAATATGTTTCCCAAGATGGGATCGTGTTCGGGGTGGCCTGGAACGGACTGATCCATCCGGATCTGACACCGCTTCTTGGGTCTTATGCCGGAGAGTACCGGGAAGCGCTGTTGCAGGCACCGCGCCTCCATGGCCGCAGGCATTTCGAAGTGAAGGCCCAGCATGTCGTAGTGGAGAAATGGGGACATATGCGAAATCATCGGGGCAGGGCCTATATTCCGAGCCTGATGCCTACGGGAGTATCGACAGATGACATCAAGTAAAAAATTGTTGCTGGTATTCATTCTTGCGTTTGTGACAAGTTGTGGTGGTGGGGGTAGTAGTGCGAAAAGTAGCGGCACTCCCAGCACAGGTAGTGGCCCCACCGGCACATCGATTAATAATGTCATTCCAATAAGTGTGAACGGGTCGTCTTTAAATCAAGCCTGGGGAATCAATGCAGCCACGGTCAGCGTCAAGGTATGTACCCCGGGCACCTCGACCTGTCAGACGATCGACAACATCTTGCTGGACACGGGAAGCACCGGGTTGCGGATATTCAAACAGGCGTTAACAACTGTACCGCTTTCCCAACTGACAACCAGTTCCGGTGGTTCTCTGGCAAATTGCGTACAGTACGATGATAACACGGCAGACTGGGGTCCTGTTCAGATGGCGGGCATCATCCTTGGGAATGAGCCTGCAGTCCAGACTCCGATACAAGTGATCGATTCCACGTTTGGTGACCCCACTGTATGTGCTGAACAAGAATACACTCTAGACACAGATCCAACCACCGATGGATACAACGGCTTGCTCGGGATTGGCTTATATGCCCAGGATTGCGGCTCTTACTGTGAAACTGTCCAGAATCCAATCCCCTCGGGCTGGCCGTACTTTTCATGTAATGGATCATCCTGTACGGCTACGGCGGTTTCCACTTCCAGCCAGCTTCAAAACCCGGTGGCGCTTCTCCCGAAGGACAACAACGGCGTAATCGTGGAACTGCCAAGCATATCAGATAATGGCATGCCCTCGGCCAGCGGTTCGCTGGTACTGGGGATCGGTACCGAATCGAACAACATCCCTCCCTCCACGGTTAAGGTTTACCTGGTCGATGATAATCCGAACGATCCAAACTATACCGATTTTAATACCTGGGTTAACGGTACCTATTACCCCTATAGCTTCATCGACAGCGGTTCGAATGCATTATTCTTTTCACCACCAACAGGCACAACAAGCCTTCCAGTATGCTCGGACGATTCCGGGTGGTTTTGCCCCGCGTCGACAACTTCCTTTACAGCCATCACTTCGGGGTACAACGACACAAATCCGAACAGTGGCACAGAGGTATCCTTTCAGATAGGGAATTACGACACCCTCGTGAACGATTCATCCAATTGGGTATTCAACGATATCGGAGGAACAACCCAAGCAGGCGAATTTGACTGGGGACTTCCTTTTTATTTTGGACGCGACGTGTACCAAGGAATTGAAGGGAGGTGGTCCAGTCTTGGCACCGGCCCTTATTGGGCCTATTGAGGGAATCAGTTCGAGGTTCAATCGGTGTAAGTCTTGGTTTATGAAAGAAGGATGAGAGCTTATGGCCGACGACGGTGCACTGGTAGCCAAATTGTCCGATTGATATTCCGAACTTCTATGGTATCTGCATCGTTTTCTGAATTCACTCTCTTTTCCAATACTCTTTCCCATCATCGTGATGGTCGTTGCCGGGTATATGCTTATACGACGATGGCGCTGGACGAATACGAGCCTTTTATCTTAAAGCAGATGTGATTTTTAGTCGCTGCAGCATTTGAATATATGCTGGATATTTCAGGTATTCCAGTCTTACCGGGTGGAGTTCTCAGGACGGTTTATGGCGCCGGGGCATGGGGATGGTCATTCGCCCATCCAGTTGAGATCATTGCCATGTCTGAAGTGGCCAGCCTGAGTACGGGGAACGCTAACGGTAAGAATTTGGATAAATTACATGCCCTAAACCTTACTCCTTAAATATAACTAACGTTAAGGGCCTTCCGGGAGCCTCGGCGCAAACGGAATCCCGGATCATACCCAGTTCCCCAGTGCTAAGAACCATCTGAACATCGAAAGGAAAACCATAGCGAAATAGAGATGTGAACAATGATGCAATCCACTCTTTTATCGTGAAAATCACGACTTGTCGGTGGAATTCCCTGTTTTATCCATTGGATCGTTCTGTTTCAGATGGCAGGATGTTAAAAAAATTGCCTAATCTATTCATGGTATTACATCAGTTTCGCCATTGATGTCTGATTTATAACGCTTGATGGCATAAATCATGCTTTCTATACAGCCGGCGGGGGGATATTGGGTAACGTATAAACGTATAATAGGTGTTGGCCGTATGAAAGCACTGGTTCCCCTCATCAAGAAGACCGCCCCGCTTATTGTCATTCTCTTTCTATTCACCCTTATGGTGGTGGCACTCGACCTTCATAGTCCCCATCGTAATCGCCATCATAGTCACCATTATCGTCCCGATTCTTTAAAGCGTCTTGTCTGCTTAGAAAAGAATTTATACGACAGCATCCCTAGTTCCAATACCTTTGTTTACAGTCCGATGGTGACCTACCATCATGGCAATGCAAGGTTGATCGGTACTCCTATCCCTGTGGCCTTGCCTTTTAACGATAGAGCCCCTCCCCAGTCTTCCTACATTTAGTACCACCACAGATCACGAAATTCGTTGTCATCCGGTTTTGGTACGTAACATTTTTACGGTTGTTAGAAAGCTGGTGACAGCCATTGCCAAGAAAGGAAAGGTAAACATTATGATATCAGAATTGTACAAGAAAAGAGGACAGAGGGGTTTTACATTGATCGAGCTCATGATCGTCATCGCGATCATCGGCATCCTGGCTGCCATCGCCATCCCGCAGTTCGTCCAGTACCGGAAGCGGGGTTACAACGCCCAGGCCAAGTCGGACATCAAGAATGCCTACACGGCCGCCCAGGCGTTCTTCAGCGACACCCCGGGGGGAACGGTGACGACGACCATTCTGACCAGTTATGGCTATAAACCGACAGTAAACGTAGCCCTCTCGGTCAACAGCGGGACAATTGGCAGTCTCGGCATGCAGACCCAGGAAACGGCCGGAGGCGATACCACATACACGGTAAATGCCAATGGTGCAATTACTCCATAACCGATGCATAACATGCTACTGAAAAGGGGTAAGGATGTTTCTGAGTGCCATGAGCTGAATAAGATTAGGGAGGCAATATACTGAAAGGAGGGAGAAGAAATTGAAAATGCTTGCGAAGTTCTTCAAGGATGAAGAAGGTGCAACAGCCGTTGAGTACGGAATCATGGTGGCACTCATTGCGGCCGTCATTATTCTTGTTGTTGCAGCCCTCGGCCAGCAGGTCAGTACCGCATTTCAGTCGGTCGTGACGAACATATAACAACGGTATGCTTAAAGACTTATTCATGCCCTTGAGGAAAGATCCTCATGATTATGCTACGGTCTTTCCTCGGGGCATGAAAAAATTTGACGGTCACTGCGCTTACTTTCTGCTGGAAATAGAAGCCTAATAGATTGATATTATTACACTCGCCAAAAAAGTGTCGACAAGGCTATTTTCATTCTTTTTTGTGACAGCTGGCCGTCATGTGGGTTGCAACCGGTAACCTTCACTTTTGAAATGAAACTCCGATGTACGAATCGTAGGTGGAGTCGAGAATTTAAATATTTGTCTGAGACTGTAACCAAATTGTAACCGTCGCAACCCAAATTGGACCAATTTTTACTAAGATCACCCAACATTTCATTTGCAACTAATTGCAATCCAAAGTGTTAAAAACAAGGGGGGACCGCCTGATTAATTTGACCTTATCAAAAGCGGTTTTCTTCAGCCATGTGTTAGGGGATCGTCAGTTGAGCGGATTTCGATCCGTACAGGTTGCACGTTGCCCGGACCTCTATGACGTCCCCGCTGACGGCCTTCAAGGGATACGAATAGGTGAACTGCAGCTTGTCCGGCTGTTCCTTGTAGGTGAACTCTCCCAGGGGCTTGCCGTTTTGCGTGATCGTCAGCTTCTTGATGTAGTGATACTTGGGAAAGTGCGAGTTGTGCAGGATGGTGACCTTCAGGACCTGCTGGCCGGCGTCATACGCTAGGTCGATGTTCTTGGGGGGATGGGCATAGGCGGCCGGCGGCGGTAGCATGGCCGTGAAAAGCAGCGCCGTGAGGCAAATCATCAAATGTTTCCATCGCATGGGCCTGGTTCCTCCCTGTCTGCAAGGTGATGTCCCTGTCCTGTGATGCGGCAAGGCCTGCACGGTCCGCCCCCCGATCGCGGGGAATCGCCCGGCGCTTCGCCACGGGGTTTCCCTGCCAGTGGCAGGATGGATACCTCCGTAACGAGCAGGGGCATTTCGCCGACCTTATAATGAATTTTTCCTTGCAATTCAACCTAAAAGAGGGACTCCGGCCGGTCACCGGCTGCCGAATATGCCGCGTCCTACCCTCACGATCGTCGCTCCCTCCTCGACGGCCGCCTCGAAGTCCCCGGTCATGCCCATGGAAAGCACCTCCATGGCCGTGTCCGGCAGGCGCTCCTCAGCCAGACGGTCCCGGAGCTCCCGCAGGGTGCGGAAATAGGGTCTGGCCTGCTCGGGATCATCGAACCAGGGAGGCATCGTCATGAGCCCCTTGATTTGCAGCCCTTCCAGGGAAAGCATCCGCCGGACCAGCTCGCGCACACCAGAGAGGGGGATGCCGCTCTTGTTTGCCTCTGCGCCGATGTTCACTTCGATCAACACCGGCATCACGCGGCCTTCCGCACGGGAGCGCCGGTCGAGCTCGATGGCAAGATCGAGGCGATCGACGGATTCGATCATGTCAAAGAGCCTGACGGCGTATTTTGCCTTGTTGGTCTGGAGATGGCCGATGAAATGCCAGGGTATTGCCTTGCCCATCCGGTCGATCTTGCCCCGGGCCTCCTGGATGTAGTTGTCGCCGAGGATGTCCACCCCGGCGGCGATGGCCTCCCGGATACGCTGGTCATCCACGGATTTCGTGACGGCCATGAGCCGAATGTCCTCCGGTTTGCGGCCCGACCGGAGGGCCGCCTCCGCCGTGCGCTCACGAATCCGCCGGATATTGGCAGCGATGGGTTCAGGCATGGCCGTTCTCGAATCGGATCATCCCCACGCGCTTGAAGGTGTCCACCAGCTCGCACAGGGGCAGCCCCATCACATTGGTGTACGACCCCTTGATGGCGCGGATAAAAAACGCCCCTATCCCCTGGACCGCGTAGCCTCCCGCCTTGTCGTACGGTTCGGGGGATGCCACGTACCATTGCACCTCGTCCGGGGCCAGTTCACGGAAAAGGACGGATGATGAAACCGCCTGGCGCGCCAAGATGCCGCTGCGCTCCCGGACGAGGGCGTAACCCGTGTAGACGGTGTGTTCCCTGCCGCTCAGCTTGCCCAGCATCCTGGATGCCTCGTCCCGCGTCGCCGGTTTGCCTAAGATCTCGCCGTCGATGAGGACGATCGTGTCCGCCCCGAGCACCCATGCGTCGGGATGGCGGGCCGATACGGCCCGGGCCTTCAGGCACGACAATCTCAGGACATGGGTTTCCGGGGTTTCTCCCGGCAGGAAGGACTCTTCGATGCCGCTCGGCATCACCTCGACGGGCAGACCCAAAAGCGAGAGAAGCTCAAGACGGCGCGGCGAAAGCGAGGCAAGGATGAATCTCCCGGATGGCGAAAGGGGCATGGCGGTTCTTCAATGTGAGACTTTTATCGGTTTTTGGTGCCTCTTATAGATAATCCCCCGGCCCCTGTCAAGCAACAGGGCAGCATCGGATATGGGCGTGCGTGGACGGATATGAGGGACCCTGATCCGAGAAGGGGAGGGGACGCAGCCCGTGACGCGAAAAGCCCCCGCGACTTTTTGGTGGATTTTTCCGCGTCTTCCCTTTAATATGCGCGCCACAAGATCATGCGGAGAGAGCGATATGCAGAAAATGAAGCGAATGAAGATATTTTTTCTCGTGCTGGCCCTGGTCGTGATGTTTTCCCAGTGGGCCCTCGCATCGGAAAAGATCTTTCAGGTGACGGTTCCCGGCTGCGGCACTTGAGGCGGTTTCAACAGGATAAGTTCTATCCTGAAGCAAACGGAGGGCGTGGTCCGGTACAAGTCATTCAAGCCCAACCGGATGGTCATTACCTATGATGACGCCAAGACCTCCGTAGACAAGATCATCCGGTCGATCGAAAAAGGCGGTATGAAGGTGGAGGGGAATCCGGTGCCGCTGGAGGCCGAGCCCAAGCAGTAGGTGCCGGAAAACTGGCCGGCGGCCTCACAGGTAGCCGTTCATTTTTTTGTGCTCCAGGATGTCCACAATCTTCCGGATGTCCTGGGAGATACCGCGGCGGCAGATGAGCAGGGCGTCCTCCGTCTCTACCACGAGCAGGTCCCTCACCCCGACCAGCGCCACGAGTTTTCCCTGGACCTGGAGCAGGTTGTCCTGCGCGTCCACGGCCACGAGCCATTCCGGGTCGCGGGCGGCATTGCCCTGGCCGTCTTTGGACGCCAGCTCCCAGATGGTGTCCCAGCTTCCCACATCCGACCACCCGAGATCACCCGGGATGACAACGACGTTTTCCGCCTTTTCCATGACCCCGTAATCGATGGAGATCGCCCGCATCCCCCGGTAGACCCTTTCCGTGACGCCGGTTGCTTCCGGCGTGCCCATGGCGCGATCGATGTCCATCAGGCCGCCGTGGATGTCCGGCAGCCACCGGGCCATGGCGGCCAGGATGGTGGAGGCCTTCCAGATGAACATCCCGCTGTTCCATAGAAACCTGCCGGTGGACAGGAAGGCCCGTGCCTGTTCGTAATCCGGCTTTTCACGGATGGAACGGACGTGGTACACGGCCATTGCCGCCGGCGACGTCTTGGGATCCCCCTGTTCCAGGTAGCCGTAGCCGGTTGACGGGAAGGTCGGCGGGATGCCGATGGTGACAAGCGTTGACCCGTCCGCGGCCACAGCCTCGGCGGCGCTCAGCATCCTGCGCAGCAGGTCGTCGTGATCGATCCGGTGATCCGCGGGAAGGAGGGCCATGACCGCATCCGGGTCCTTCTTCATGAGGGCCAGGGCGGCAAGGCCGATGCACGGCGCCGTGTTGCGTCCCACCGGTTCCACCAGGACATTGGCCGGAGGGATCTCCGGGAGCTGGCGCATCAGTTCTTCAGCGTGGGCTGCAGCGGTGACGATCAGGATCCGTTCCGGCGGGATGATCGGCAATATCCGGTGGACGGTTTCCTGGATCAGGGTTTTTGCCCCCAGGATGTCCAGCAGGTGCTTGGGCCGTTTTCCCCGGCTCATGGGCCAGAAGCGGACGCCGCGCCCGCCCGCCATGATCACGCCATACATATCCAGACCTCCCCGTGATAGAGAAACGACCAGCACGTTAACAAAACGCCGTGGCCGAATCAATGCAAATCGTTGCATGACACCCGCCGCCGTGTTGCAATTTGGGGAAATTCCGTTTACCATGCGCACCCACCACGCCCTTCCAGCGGGCTGGTCCAGAAAGGCGGACGCATCCATGAAGGACAGGTATCCCAGGATCGTGCTCAAGAAGGGCCGGGACATGGCGCTCCGGCGCGGGCACCCCTGGCTCTTCTCCGGGGCGGTATCGGCGTCGGAGGGGCATCCGGGGCCGGGCGACATCGTCGAGGTGCTCAGCGCCACAGGGGCGTCCCTGGCCCTCGGTTTTTACAACCCCCGCACCGACATCGTATTCCGGAGACTGACGGGCCATACCGGTGAGACCATCGACCGGTCGTTCTGGGAAAGAAGGATCCGGTCCGCCCTGGCGCTCCGGGGACGGATCCTTTCCGCGGACACAACGGCCTGCAGGCTCATGAATGCCGAAGGGGACGCCATGCCGGGACTGGTGGTCGACCGGTACGGGGAGTTCCTGGTGATGACCGTCGCCACGGCCGGATTCGAGCGGATCAAGACCGAGATCGCGGAGATCCTTGACGGCGAGTTGAAACCGCGGGGCATCTACGAGAGAAGCGGGGGCAGGGCAAGGCGGCGGGAAGGCCTGAAGGATCATGCCGGCATCCTGTCGGGCGAGCGGGCTCCGACCCCCGTCGAGATCAGGGAAAGCGGTCTGGTATTCGACGTGGACATAGCCGGGGGCCAGAAAACCGGGTTTTTTCTGGACCAGCGGGAGAACCGTCGGCTCCTGTCCACCCTGTGCCGGGATGCACGCGTGTTGAACTGCTTTGCTTACACCGGTGCGTTTTCCGTGTATGCAGCCAGCGGCGGGGCCGCCCGGGTGGTATCCGTTGAGGTGTCGGAGGCCGCCAACAACCGGCTCGCCAGGGTCAATCTGTCCAAGAACGGGCGGGATGTGGGGACGCACCCCGTCATCACGGCGGACGTTTTCGATTTTCTGAGGGAGACGAATGACGTGTTTGACACCGTGATCCTCGACCCGCCGGCCTTCGCCAAAGAGAAAAAGGACCTGGCAACGGCCGCCCGGGGTTACCGGGAGATCAACCTGCAGGCCGCAAGGCACCTGGTGGATGGCGGCCTTCTTGCCACCTTCTCCTGCTCTCATCATATCGGGGAGGATCTTTTTGCCGGCATGGTGCTTCGGGCGGTGCGCGATGCGGGAAAGCGGGCCCGCGTGCTTCGACGGATGGGTGCCGGTCCCGACCACCCGGTCGACCTCGGCCACCCGGAGGGAGGCTACCTGAAGGGGTTGCTTCTGTCCGTGGATTCCTGAACGAACAGGACCCGTTGCTGAGCGTGACATCCGGGACATCCGCAAGTGCCCGTGGGGCTTGGTAGCTGCCCTGCCTCAAAATTTTCCGTGCTTTCCCGTACCCGCGGCAAATCTGGCAGCGCCCGACAGGGTTTCACCGCTGCGAATCACCTCCAGGCCGAGACGGAACTCGACGGCCATGGCCTCTGCAAAGGGCAGGTCAAATCCCCGGTAGGCCGCCTGGCGGTCGTGGCGCAGGCACATCTGCGGGAAGGCGGCGAGCTGTGCGGCAAGCCTTTCCGCCTCTTCCCTGGCCTTGCCCTGCGGGACCACCCGGTTGGCCAGCCCCATGCCCAGGGCCTCCTCTGCGCCAACGGGGCGCCCGGTCAGGATCATGTCCAGCGCCCGGCTCATGCCGATGAGCCTCGGGAGGCGCTGGGTGCCGCCATCGATCAGGGGCACGCCGAACCTGCGGCAGAAGACGCCGAAGGTTGCCGTTTCCTCCACGACGCGCATGTCGCACCAGCAGGCAAGCTCAAGCCCCCCGGCCACCGCGTAGCCGGAAACGGCTGCGATGACGGGCTTGGACAGGAGCATCCGGGACGGACCCATCGGCCCCGGCTGGGACAGGTCCTCCTCCAGACGGTGCACCCGCTGTTCGGACAGGCTGGTGACGGCCTTGAGATCCGCACCCGCGCAAAAATGCCCGCCGGCTCCCCACAACACGGCCACGGCAAGGCTTTCATCCTGGTCAAAGGCGGCGAAGGCCTCGACGAGCAGGTCTGCCGTGGGCCTGTCCACGGCGTTGCGGACTTCGGGGCGATTCAGGACCACCGTGCAGATGTTTCCATTCTTCTCAACGTGGACCGGCATGACGGGATCTCCTTTATGATGGTTTTTCTCGGACAAATAAAAGCATGACCGTGGCCAGGACCGTCAACCCCAGTGAAAAAAACAGGGGGATGGACGGATCGATCTCCTCCCAGAGGAGGCCGGCGATCAGCGAGGCAGGCAGCGCGCAGATGCCGATGGCCATCTGGAACACCCCGAGCCCCGTGGCGCGGAATGCCGCGGGGGAAAGCTCGGACACGAAGGTGCTCTGGACGGTGTCCAGGGCCCCCTTGTGGATGCCGTACAGCAGGAAGTTCAAGGCGATCAGGGCCGGGCTGCGGGTGAGCAGGAAGATCATGCACACCAGGCCCCATACGAGAAAGGAAAAGTACATGACGGCCTTGCGCCCGATCCGGTCGGATATCCTGCCAATCGGGAGGGAGACGACGGCTGCAGATGCCGTGAATACGAGGTAAAGCAGAGGGATGGTAGTCGCTTTGAAGCCATAATCCTTGGCGTAGATCAGCAGGAAAGAATAGCTGAACGTGCCCAGCGCAAAGATCGCATTGAGCACCAGGAACAGCCGGAAAGGGGAATCCAGTTCCTTCAGGGAGAGTCCGTGGAAGATGCGCTTGGAAGGGGGGGCCGTCTCGCGGATGTGGCGCAGGATCAGATACGTGCTCAGTACGGAGGGTATGGCGGCCAGCAGGAAGAGGTGGTGATAGCCGAGCCGGCCGAACAGCAGGGCACACACGACGATGCCGCAGACCGCCCCGAGGTTATCCATGGCCTTCATGAGGCCGAAATGTTCTCCCCGGTTGTGGTCCGAGGAGATGTCCGCCACCATGGCGTCGCGCGGTGCCCCCCGCATCTTGCCCACCCGGTCGAGGACCTTGAAGGGGATCAGGGCCTGCCAGGTGGGGGCGAAGGCGTATCCCAGGCGCGAGACGGCACCGAAGAGATAGCCTGTCCAGATGAAGGGTTTGCGGCGGCCAATGCGGTCGGAGACATACCCAGATACGGCCTTGGCGATGGACACAAAGGCCTCTCCCAGGCCGTCGATCAGACCGAGGGCGGCCATGTTCGCTCCCAGAAATACGGTCACGAACATCGGCCATACCGGATAGATCATATCCGATCCCATGTCATTGAAGAAGGAGGCCCATGCAAAGGTTCGGATGGTTTTTTTGGTTGCATCCCGCGCCATCGACCTGAGCCTCGGAGGCTATGGCGTCTCCAATGCCTTGGCAATCTTTTGGTGGATTAATTGTGACGCTAGAATGTTGCCGCCCATACCGACCTGGACGGAAACGTCCGTTTCATCCTTGGTGTTGTATTCCAGGGTAATGACGATCTTCTCCTCCTGAGCGACCGCTGTCAGGGTGCCCCCGGCGATTTTGCGCTGCTTTTCAATGTCCGTGGCCTTCATCTCCTTCAGAGTTTCTTCACAGGCGTTCCAGGCGCGGTCGAGCGGTGCATGGTACAGTGTGCTCAGCGAGCCGTCGGTGTAAATGAAGCGGCCGGACTGGATGCCCATCGTATGGCTGCCAATCACCAGGGCCGTGTCGCAGGCCGCGAGACCCGTGACCGCAAGAAAAAGCACAATCCACGCAACTGTCATTAATTTGGATGACATCATGGCAAATTCCTTCCGAATTGTGATATGCAGGGGATCATAGGGCAAGAGCACAGGCCTGTCAATTCAATTTGCAGGCGGCCCTCAAGCGCGCAGTACCAGGGAGGATTCTATGTGCGACACCTTTGTTGCCACGGCGAAAAGCACGGGCTGCGACCATCTCATCTTTGGAAAGAATTCGGATCGCGAGCCCAATGAGGCGCAGGCCATCCTGCGCGTTCCCGCCCGTCGTCATCCGGAGGAGACACTGAGGGCGACTTATATCGAGATTCCCCAGGTCCCCCAGACCTATGAGGTTCTGCTGTCGAAGCCCTTTCAGATGTGGGGGGCCGAGATGGGTGCCAACGAGCACGGCCTGGTCATCGGCAATGAGGCCGTTTTCACACGGGTCAAGTTCAACAAAAAGCGGCGGGGCCTGACGGGGATGGATCTGCTGCGCCTCGCCCTCGAACGATGCACGTCCGCGCGTCAGGCCATCGATACCATTGTTGCCCTGCTCGAGACACACGGGCAGGATGCCCCTTCGGGTTACAGGAACCGCAATTTCTATTACCACAACAGCTTCCTGATCGCCGATCGGCAGGAGGCGCACGTGCTCGAGACCGCCGGCCGCCAGTGGGCGTCCTGCAGGGTGGACGGCTTCTATGCCATATCCAACGGCCTGACCATCGAGGAGTCCTGCGACCGGGTGAGCCGGGACTGCGCCGTCTACGCGCAAAACTGCGGATGGGCCGGAAAGGCCGGGCGGCTCAATTTCCGGCAGGCGTATTCGGACCGGCTGATGACCTTTTTCAGCAAGTGCCGCCTGCGCAGGAGCAGGGCCATGGAGATGGGCCGGGAAGCCTCGGGAAGCCTGGACGTCCGGAAGGCCATGCAGATCCTGAGGACCGAAGGACAACCGGGACAGGCAGGGCCGTTTCATCCGGCCCGATCCGACATGGGGTCCCTCTGCATGCACGCCACCGGGATCCTGGTGCCCAGCCAGACGGCAGGGTCGCTCGTCGCCGAGATCCGGCCGGACGCCCCGTCCACGTTCTGGATGACGGGGACCTGCATTCCAGCGATATCCCTGTACATCCCTTTCGTGATCCCCGGCACGGCCATCCGGCAGGGGGAATTTGCGGAGCCCTCCGCGCACGCGGACCAGTCGCTGTGGTGGCGGCATGCCGCGCTTTACCGGAGGTGCCTGGAGAATTACCCGGAACTGACCGCCGCCTTCCGGGATGACCTCAAGGCCCTTCAGAAGGACTTCCTGGACGGGGAGGAGCGGATCGTCGCAAGCGGCGGGGATTTTTCATCCGCGATGGACCAGTTCTCCCGGGATTGCCTAAAAAAAACCAGGGATGCCATCGCCCTCTGGGAGGCAAGGGCGAACGCCCGCCGGGTGCCACGCGTCCCCTTCGCGCCCCTCTACCGGTATCACTGGCAAAGGTGGAACCGGCAGGCCGGGATTTCTGCTTGACAGGCCCGGTCGAATTTACTACGAACCGCCATCCGTTGCCCGAGGCAATGGTGCGGCATTTCCCCCGGAAAATACCGGGTCGATCCGGAGCATGAAATGGGCAGAGAACGCATCACACGCCGCCAGAAGGATGTCTCCCGTCTCCTCAGGGAAAAGAAACAGGTCCAGCGGGAAAGGATTGCCCAGAACAAGAAAAGAGGAAAAGCTGCACGATCAACATGAGTGTACGATGGACAGCAGATGACATCCGGCAAATGCAAACCCTTGGCCTGAGCCCGCAGGCCGTCGCATCCCAACTGAAAATTTTTGAAAGCGGCGTTTCCGTTCTGCGCCTGGACCGGCCCTGCCGCCCCGGAGACGGGATCCTGTCCGTGTCGGAAGAGGAGGCAAGGCAGCTGGTCGCCCTCCATGACCGGGCGGCCGGCGAGGGACGCTTCACGAAGTTCGTCCCGGCATCCGGTGCGGCCAGCAGGATGTTCCGGGACTGGTACGGCATCCTCGAGGAGGGGCCTGACTGGGCCGTGGAAGCTCGGGACCGGTTCCTCGCATCGCTGGAACGATACCCGTTCTTCCGGGAACTGGAGGCCTCCCCGGCCGGGAGGGACGGGCGGCTGAAACGGTGGCTTGCGGAAAAGAACCATCACACGATCCTGTCGTTTATCCTCGATGAACAGGGCCTCAACCTGGGAAATCTTCCCAAGGCCCTGCTGGCATTTCACGGCTATCCGGAAGGGAGCCGCACCGCCGTGGAGGAGCAGCTTGCGGAAGGAGCCCTGTATGTCCGGGATGCGCAAAAACGCTGCCGCCTTCATTTTACGGTCTCGCAGGAGCACCGGGAGTCCGTGTCCTCTTTTCTGGCCCGGGCCACCGCGCCTGCCGAGCGGCGGTGGGATGTGTCGTTTGACATAGGCCTTTCCCTCCAGGACCCCTCCTCGAGCACCATAGCCGTGGACCCGGAAAACCGCCCCTTCCGCGATGAAAAAGGCGCGCTCGTTTTCCGGCCGGCCGGCCACGGCGCGCTCCTTTCCAATCTCCATGCCCTTGGGGGCGATCTTGTTTTCATCAAGAACATCGACAATGTGGTTCCCGACCGCCTCAAGCCGGCGATGGTTCATTACAAGAAGGTTCTGGGGGGCTTGCTGGTGCAGATCCAGGCCAGCATCTACCGGTATCTGGGCGAGCTGGAAGACCGGGGCATCACCCAGGACGTCCTGGACGAAATCCGGCAGTTCTGCCGCGAGCGCTTTCATGTCGTTTTCCACGAGGGGTTTCGGAAAATGCCGGCCTGGTATCAGGCCCAGGGGCTGCACCTGTTGCTCCACAGGCCGCTCCGGGTCTGCGGCATGGTCCGAAACCAGGGGGAGCCGGGGGGAGGGCCGTTCTGGGTTGCGGAAGCCGACGGGACCACCTCCCTTCAGATCGTGGAGGAAATCCAGATCGACACCGCATCGTCCCAACAGCGGCAGATCTGGCAGTCCGCCGCCTATTTCAATCCCGTGGACTTGGTGGCAGGCGTCCGTGATCATCACGGTGAGCCGTTCGACCTGCAGCGCTTTGTGGATGACAAGGCCTGGACGATCGCGAAGAAGTCCGAGAAGGGCCGCGAGCTCAAGGCGCTGGAGATGCCGGGGCTCTGGAACGGCGCCATGGCGCGCTGGAACACGGTTTTCGTGGAAGTGCCCGTGGAAACGTTCAATCCGGTCAAGGTGTTGGAGGATTTGCTTCGCCCCCAGCATCGCGTCGCCGAGCCGTGACGGTGATACAAGGGTCCCTGGCGGGTCGCGGGAGCGGCCGCTGATTGCGTCGTTCTCCGCAGTCCATAAGGATCATTCCGCAAGAGGTGATCACTGATGATCGATTTCAATCCCATGTTCTATCCCGAATCGGTTGCCGTTATCGGCGCCTCGCCCGACATCATCCGTGACCGTGCGGGATTTTTCAACAGTTTCCGGCAGTGCTTCAAGGGGAAGCTCTATCCCGTCAACCCGCGCCACCCTGAAATTCATGGCCTGAGGTGTTATCCAAGGATCACGGATGTCCCCGATGTCGTGGACTACGTCCTCATCATGCTGCCCCGCGACAAGGTCCCGGCAGCCCTGGCCGATTGCGTGCAGGCGAAAGCCCGGTTTGTACTGGTTTTCACCTCCGGCTTTTCCGAGGTGGGTGACAAACAGCGGGAGGAAGACCTTTTGGCCATCCTGGAGGGGAGCGGGACCCGGATGATCGGTCCGAACTGCGTCGGCGCCCACTGCCCGGAAAAGGGTCTGGTCTACTATCCGCAGTTGATGCAGGAAACCCCTGGAGACGTGGGGTTTTTTTCCCAGTCCGGAGGCCATGCCCTGAATTTTCTCATGCGTGGACGGTCCATGGGCCTTGGGTTCAACAAGGTCATCAGCGTCGGCAACCAGGCCGACGTGAAGATTTCCGACTTCATCGAATATTTTGCCGACGACCCCAAGATCAAGTTTATTTGCGGCTACATTGAGGACATCAAAGACCCGGAGCGCTTCCAGGGCCTGGTTGCCGACGCCATTCTCCGCAAGGGGAAGCCCGTCGTGCTCTGGAAGGGAGGGAGATCGGAGGACGGCTCCCGGGCGGCCCAGAGCCACACGGGGGCCATGGCGGTTCCGGTGGCCGTGTGGGACTCGATCATGGGGCAGATGGGCGTTATCAACGCCGAAACGCAGGAGGAGCTGTTGGACATTATGCTCGCATTAAAACACGGCTTCAGGCCGGCCGGGCTAAGGGCCTGTGTGGCCGTGGCGGGAGGCGGCAGCTCCGTGGAGCTGACGGACGCGTTGAACCAGAATGGCGTCGCCGTGCCGGTCCTGTCGCCGGGCATTCAGGCCAGAATCGGCGAGGGGATATCCCAGGTCAACACCTCGACGCGCAATCCGATCGACCTGGGCATGTTCGGCTTTGCCCCGGATATTCTGGTGCAGTCCGTGGCATGCGCGGCAGAGGACCCGAATATCGATTTCATCGTTGTCTGCCAATATCTGGAGATCATCTATTCCATGCTGAAGGATTTCTGGGAAGCCGGCATGGAAACCATGATCACGGGCCTTTCGAGGATATCAAAACCCCTCATCCTGCTGTTGCCGCAGATCATTTACAACCGGCCGGACGTGGCGGCCCTGCACGCCTCCTTCATGGAGAGGCTCGGCCGTGCCGGCATCCTTTATTACACCGACGCCGGAAGGGTGGCGCGGATGGCCGTCAAGGTACACCGCTTCCGGCAGTATCTGGAAAGGCATCCGACGCGTCCGTGAAACTTCAGGACAAGGGCAAAGAGGCCGAAGGCATGTGAGACAAAGGCACGTGCCGGTTGCGTCAAATGATCCAGCGGGCGGCATCCTCGCGAGATGCCGCCTGAATTGTGAGCTCCTGCCTGGCGTTTTCTGCCTCGCAGATGGCCAGGGCCGGCCGGTCTTTGGGGCAGTCGCTGTAGAGGGCGCAGAGGGACGCCGCCGTGGCCAGGGTCGACGCATCCCCGCTGTCGGGAACCAACACGGAAGGCCCGGGATAATCGGCCATGCAGAGCAGTGCGTCGGCCGGCCGGGACAGTTTTTCTATGGCCAGGTTGTCCCGCATGTTTCTGCCGATGACGATCTTGCTGCCGTTTTCGATGCGGAAGTGCCGGCCGTGCTTCAGAAGCTCGATGTCCCGCACGGCGGGCTCGGTCGTATGGCGGTAAAGATCCCGCAGCCGTCTGGAGAAGATGGGATCCGTCAGCAGGCAACCCCCGGCCGGCCGGGGGTACTCTTGGATGTCCCACTGGCTTGCCAGAAGCATCTGGCGTTTTCTGCCTCGGCCCTGGATGTCCAGCAGCCGGGCGCGGTCAACCTTGCCTTCCCGCTCCGGCTTCGTTTCGGGCAGCAGGCGCGCGCTCAGGGGGCGGAGCACATAGTCTTCGTATCCTGAAAGCTTGGCCACGACATGCAGGGACTGCCGGTTCTGCGACATGGGCCGCTGGCCCAGGACTTCCCCGGTAAAGATGAAATCGGCCTCCTGTTCCCCCATCATTTTTCCGGCCCTGCTCAGCATCAGGGCATGGCAGTCGATGCAGGGATTCATGTTCCTGCCGAATCCGTAGCGCGGCGACCTCATCATGTTCAGATGGGCTTCGGTAATGTCCACGACACTCAGGGGCAGGCCGATCTGCTCTGCCGCTGCCCTTGCCCTCGCCGCATGGAAGAAGGGGGTTTCAAAAGTGATCCCCAGCACGGCAATGTCCTGTTGCTGAATGAGCCGTACGGCAAGCATGCTGTCCAGCCCACCGGAAAGGAGGGCAATGCCTCGGATGTTCAAGGTTGATGATCTTTCATGTTGGAATGGGTTCGGGTTGGATCAGAATCGGACGATATTGACCTCTCCATTCCGGTAAAGCAGCGGGTACAGATCGGGGTTGAAATCGAAATCAACCAGGTACCATGTCCCTTTGGGCGAGCTGATTTTCAGCGCGGGGAAGCGGAAGTCCGCCCTGGTCTTGCCGGTGGACGATTTCAGGGGGAACGAGTAGTCGCCTGCGGCAAGGGGAACATTGACGGCGTTCATGGCCTTCTCCACCGCGCCCCGTCTGGAAAGGGAAGGATCCAGGATCACAACCTCGTACCCCTTCTGCTTGAGGATGTTGATAAATTGCTGCGGCATTTTTTTGGCGTTGAATAAAACGCGTTTGCCCTGGTATTCAGCGGTGAGATCGCCGTGGATTTCGAGGTTGAATCCGTCCTTGCCTTTCTCAAAGATCTGGATGTTCTTGTCACGTACCGTCGGGATGTCCAGGCGGCTCATCAGGTCCGCAACCAGGTCGACGGCGGATCCGGACGGCGTCGCCGGGGAAATGTGCAGCGCGTCCTGTTTGTCCGCCGCGCTGATCATGCCGGTCTTTTCGCTGATTTCCAGGATCTTCCAGCCCTGTTGCTCGCTGATGTTTGCGGCGGGTTCGGGCAGCGGCGCCTCCCCTTCCGCCAGGAAGGACAAGGCGTACGAGGCGGGCTTCTTCGGGGACTGTTTGGCCTCCGAGGCCGGTTGCTTTGTCTCCGACACCTGCCAATCCGCCCGGAGCACCACCTGGGGATTTTCATTCAGGACCAGCGGCTGCGATCGCTTGGTCATCCGATAGGTCCGCGACGCATCGAATATCTTCTGGAGGCTCTCCGCCAAGGGTTCCTCGGGGAGGAGCGAGGCGATGGCGTAGCGCTTCCGGCCGGTCGTGATGAGCTTGCGGTTCTTTTCCGGGAGGCGCTTTGCGAAGTCGATCAGGATCAGGCTGCCATCGCTGAACTCGACGACGGGGATCGATGTGCAGTCGATCGTCATCTGGCCGCCGCGGCTGAGGGGCAGGATGTACTGTCCCCTGGTCGTCAGTTGGCCGTTGCACGCCCTGACGATCTGGCGGATCGTTTCGATCCGCCCGACGGAGGGGGCGGGTGCCTCGGCGGGCTTCGCCTTCGGGATTTCAACCGCCGCTTCCTTTTCCGGCCGGGCTTCGGCCTTCCCTTCCTTGACGGCCGGCAGTGGCTTTTGCGGGAAGTAGAGGACTTCCCCAATGCGGATGCGGTCGGGATTGGCCAGGGAGGGGTTCAGCCTCCGGATCTGTCTGATCGAGGCGGGCGCGTACCGTTCCGTAACGCCGAAATCGCGGGTCAGGATTTTGGTCAGGGTATCCCCCTTCTTCACCATGTAGGGGGTGCCGGCCGTGACGGGCGGCGCCCCGGCCCCCGGGACATTTCCGGGCAGGAGGATGGTCTGCCCCTCCTGGATGCGCTCCAGATCGGTCAGGCCGGGATTGAGGCGCTGGATATCAGTATACAGGGAGGACATCCGGCGGTTCGACATTTTGCCGAACTGGCTGCGTACGATGCGTTCCAGGGTATCCCCCTTGCGGACAACGTATTGCCTATGCTGCTTTGGGTATCCCCCGATCCTTTCGAATCTAAGGCGGGCCGTGGGCTCTCGTGACGGCCATGCCTGCCCGGCCGGGAATATCAGCATCATGGTGAGCAGCAGCAGTGTACAGCGGCAAAGGATTTTCATACCGGAAGCCTCACAATCGAAGAATGTTGTCTTGCTGGTTCGTCACGCAATCCCCGTTAATATATTCGAATTCGCTGCAAAAGTCCAGATGGTCTGTTGTTTGCGCTCATAACAGCCGGTTCAGGGCGGCCTGAACGATGGCCCACAGCAGGGCCGCACAGGTGGAGACCATGGCCAGGCCGGCCAGTGCGTGGTCCAGCATGGTCTCGGACCGCTTGCCCTCGTGGCCCAGAAGATACCCGACCAGGATGCCGGTGACTATTCCGCCGCCGTGCGCCCAGTTGTTGATCCCCGGCACGATAAAGCCGAACACCAGCAGGCCGATCACCCATCCGATGGCCTGCTTGTAGATGGCGTCTCCGAAATATCCGCCCCGGCTCTTCCCGTAATAGAGGATGGCGCCGATCAGGCCGCAGATGCCGGCCGAGGCGCCGATCGTCAGGGGAACGCCGGCCATGTAAGACAGCACAAAGCCCGCGATGCCGGAAAGGATGTAGATGATCAGGAACCGGCCGGCGCCGAACGCGGACAGCACAAACGGTCCCAGTTGTGCGAGGGCGGCCATGTTGAAAAAGATGTGCAGGATGCCGCCGTGGAGAAACGAGGCGGTGAGCACCGTCCACCAGCGGCCGAAGAGGCCGATGGGAATGTATCCCGTGGCGCCAAGCAGAAACAGGCTGTCATCGGAAGGCGCAAGGAAGGTCATGGGGTTCGCGGACGTCCCGAGGCCCGGGGGGCGCAGCAGCAGCGATAAAATGTAAAGGGCAACGTTTGTGCAGATGATCGCCGGCACCAGGTGTGTGGAAAAGACGGAGAACCAGCGCAACGGCAAAACCTTCCAGGACGCGCCGGGGCGGGAGAGCCCGCAGTAGGGACAGGATGGTTCGTCCCTGCTGATCAGGCGGCGGCAGTTTGGGCAGAGCAGGGAGTGCCTGGTCATTTGAAGTAGGCCATCATCACGGGGATCGCCACAAAAGTTCCGATGGATGTCGTCAGGTTGACGAAAGCGACGATGATCAGAACCCTTGTGATCTTGTTTCGGAAGAATCCGCGCACGGACATGATGTCATCCGGCAGGCTCAGGAAGTCCCGGACCCTCGGTTTTCTCAGGTAGGCCTCGGTGAATCCGGCGATCCAGCCGGCGGCAAACAGGGGGTACAGGGTGGCGACCGGGGCGGCAAGGGCCGAGGCCATGACGGTGACGGGATGGGACAGGAGCAGCAGGGCGCCCAGGGCGGCGAAAAATGCCGTGATGGCCGACCACCAGCCGATCATCTTCAGGCTGGCATCGCTGCCGGAGATGAAAAACCCAGCGGCAAAGATGGCGAGCACAAGCGCCGAGAGCCCCCATGCCGCAAAGCGCTCGGGAAACGGCCGGGGAGGGATGTGATTGAGGGCGTCCAGATCCACGGGCTGGCCGATCTGCCTCGCGATGCCGGGGATGTGGCCGATGCCGGCCACGGCGACAATTTTTGAGCCGGGAGCCCTGCTGATCTGGCCGGCCATGTACTGGTCCCGCTCGTCGATCACGACGGTCTTCAATGCCGGAAGCCTCTGCCCGGCGGTTTGCAGCACCGCTTCGAGCATGTCCTCCTGCTTGAGCTTTTCAATGTCCTCTTCCGAGATTTCGTCCGTGAGGAAAAGATAGAAGATCAGCCCCGGCAGGAGCCGGATCTTGGAGAGCACCCCCATCTTCCGCCACGAGCGCAGGAGGGTGATGCGGATCTCCCGGTCCGCGAGCACGACCGCGGCGCCCGTTTCCTCGGCCAGCCGGATGGCGCGCAGCATTTCCTCGCCCGGCTGCGTGTGGAGCCGGAGCGCCAGCCGTTTTTGAAAGGATGCCATGATCAGTTGAAACAGCAGCAGGGATGCGCGCTTTTCGCGAACGACCTCCAGGATGTCCATCTCCTGCCATTGGTTTTCCCGGCACATGGCGTCGTAGCGGGACTGGCACAACTCCACGCAAATCGCATCGGGCCTTTCAGCCCTGATCACCCGCTCGACCAGGTCGACGCTTGCCCTGGAGACGTGGGCCGTTCCGACCAGAATGATGTCCCGGCCATCGTGGGCCAGACGCTTGATGTGATCTTCCTTTGTCATCTCGTGCGGTTTTACGCGGCCACGACCGGCGCCGCGATTCGAGTCCATAACAGCAACATCCGGTCCTGTAAAGGGAAAAGGGGGGTTCCACAGTGGCCGGCTGTTTTGTTTCAGAGGAATTTGCGGTCGATGGCGAGGTGCGAAAAATACCCGGTAACGGCCGCGAGGTAGTATGGCAGGGCCGCTTTCCAGTCCATGCCGAGCACGAAACACGGCAGGATGAGGATCGGGGAGGGGACGATGACCATGGCTAAGAGCGTGTGCGTCCAACCCCTGTGGCTGCCGAGGATGGGCAGCAGGGCCAGAAAGCCGATGATGGCGGACAACCTGTACGCGCCTCGGATGAGGAAGAAGATATCCACCGCCAGAATGATCCCGTAGAACAGGTACTGCCCCTTGCTGGTGGTATCGACATCGGGGAAGAAGGCAAACAGCACCACGAGTCCCAGGATGAGCAAGGTTTCCGGGAAGGTGTAGCGGATGTGAAAAAAATAGAGCCATCCTCCCAAAAGCAACAGGAAGAACAGGATGGCGCCGACGAGATGTCCCTTGTAGCTGCTGATCGTCTAACACCCCCTATCGTCTCCGTGTGCGCGGCGCAAAGCGGCTAGAGCTCGAGCACCAGGCCATCCGTTGCCGCGATCGTGTTGCGGAAGGTCCTTCCAGCGATAACGGCGGAGTCCCTGCGCTCGGCGATGCTCCGGTAGAGCTGCGCATCGAAGTGCGTCAGGACAAGCTGCCCCGCTTCACCTTCGATGGCGATGCGGGCGGCCGTCTCCGGGTTCAGATGCGGCCATTCGGCATCGTCCTGGCCCGTTTTGTAGGCGCATTCCGCGATGAGCACATCCGCCTGGCGTGCCAGGTCGACCGCGTTTTCGCAGTACCCCGTATCCGGGCAGTAGGCGACGGTTTTGCCGTCCAGAAGGATGCGGTATCCCATGGTCAGGGAGGCATGGCGCAGGGGTTTGGCCTGAACCGGGAAGGGAAGCAGGGCGGCATCGCCGGGCAATTCAACGATGCGCACGGGATAGGGCAGCCGATCCATGGCAAGGGTAAAGGGGCTTGCCGCAAGGATGTCGAGCGTCGGACGGGTTCCGCCGGGAATGCAGATGGTCAGTCCGCCGGCGAATGAAAATTTGGCCAGAAGATGCAATCCGGCGACGTGATCCAGGTGATAGTGGCTCAGCAGCAGGTAGACCGGGCGGCCGGCCGCACCGGCCGCGTAATCGTCTGCCCGGTGGAGGCCGTTGCCCGCATCGAGGATGACATCCATGCCGGAGGCCTGCAGAAGGGTGCAGATCGTGTTTCCGGTATGCGTGTCAAACCAGCCGTTGGTTCCCAGGAAGATCACTTTCATCGCCCGGCGTTTATATAAGAAACCCCCTCCGGATGTAAAGGCGAAATCCGCCGGCCGCGCGAAAAGAACTGGTTGTTGCCATCTGCATGACTTTTGTGTATAGGGGTGGCGCGTTTGGCAAAGGCGCATGTCCGGACGAAGTCACGTCCGTGTCATATGAGGAGGGTTCTATGTATCAACACAGCAAACCGGATAATCTGGTCGATTTTCTGGAGCAGTCCGTCAAGAAGTTCCCGGACCGCCCCTATCTGGGAACCAAGAACAAAAGCGGCGTCTACGAATGGGTGACCTACCAGGCAGTCGGCAGGCGCGTGGACCATCTGCGCGGCGGCCTGGCGAGCTTGGGGGTCGGGAAGGATGACGCGGTGGGGATTATCGCCAACAACAGGACCGAATGGGCCATTGGCGCATTTGCCACGTATGGCCGGCAGGCACGCTACGTTCCCATGTACGAGGCGGAGCTGGTCAGGACCTGGGAGTACATCCTTCGCGATTCGGCGGTGAAGGTTCTGTTCGTGTCAAAGCAAGAGATTGTTGAAAAGATCAAGGATTTCCCGTCGCGGATCCCCACGCTGCAGAAGATCATTCTGATTGAGGGGTCCGGGAAGGACACGATGGCGGAGCTGGAGTCCGTCGGTGAAAAAAACCCTGTCGCGTCCATCAAGCCAGGCCCCGAGGACATCGCCTGCCTCATTTACACATCGGGGACAACCGGGGATCCGAAGGGCGTCCTGCTCAGCCACGGCAATTTCACCAGCAATGCCAAGGGTGGCCTCAAGATGTACCCGGAACTGAACGAGCACGACGTCAGTCTGTCCATCCTTCCCTGGGCCCATTCCTACGGGCAGACGGGTGAGCTCTACGCCATCACCCTGATTGGCGCCGCCATTGGCTTTATGGAAAGCGTCAACACGGTGGTCAACGACATGGCCCTGGTGCGCCCCACCTGGCTGATCGCCGTGCCGCGGGTCTTCAACCGCATTTACGACGGCCTCTGGAAAAAGATGGATGACGAGGGGGGCCTGGCCAGGAAGCTTTTCGTGATGGGCCTGGAGAGCATAAAGAAGAAACGCGAGCTGGAGGCTCAGGGCAAGTCGGACTTCATGACCAACCTGAAGTTCAAGATTGCCGACAAGATCGTTTTTCAGAAGATCCGGGAGAAGCTCGGCGGCAGGTTGAAGGGCTCCATGACCGGCAGCGCGGCCATGAACGTGGAGATCGCCAATTTTTTCTTTGGCATCGGGGTGCCTCTTTACGACTGTTACGGGATGACGGAAACCTCCCCGGCCATCTCCATGAACGCCTCTTACAACTACCGGCTGGGCAGCGTCGGCCGGGCCGTCGACGGGGTGAAGATCGTCATCGATCAATCCGTGGTCGAGCCGACGGCGAAGGATGGAGAGATCATCTGTTATGGACCCAATGTCATGAAGGGCTACCACAACAAGCCTGAGCAGACGCGGGAGGTCATGACGGCCGACGGGGGCATCCGGACCGGCGACCGCGGCCGTTTGGACCAAGACGGGTTCCTCTACATCACCGGCAGGATCAAGGAGCAGTTCAAGCTGGAGAACGGCAAGTTCGTCTTCCCCGCCTCCATGGAGGAGGACATCTGCCTGGTGCCCGAGGTGGCCAACGCCATCGTTTATGGAGAAAACAGGCCGTTTACGGTTTGCCTGGTCGTTCCCGATTTCCTGACGCTGGAAAGCTATGCCGAAAAGAACCATCTTCCCTCAAGGGACATCAAGGAACTGGTGAAGCGCGACGATGTGCGCGGTATGATCGCCGAAAAGATCACGAACGCGCTCAAGGACAAATACGGCGGATACGAGATTCCCAAGAAATTCGCCCTCCTGTCCGAAAACTTCACCCTGGAAAACGGGCTGCTGACGCAGACCATGAAGCTCAAGCGGCGGGTGGTCGTGCAGCAATACCAGGACATGATCGAGTCCATGTACCGGAAATAATAAGGGATTCAAAGGCTTCCTCGCTGCGGGAGCCGCCGGATCGGGCGATCGTCCGGTATCCCCTGCTCATTTTTTGGAAGCCGTTGAACGTTTCTTCAAAAATTCTCGGCGGAACCCTCTGGTCCGGCCCGCGGCGGCCAGTCTTTTGTTCCTTAAATTCAGCCACTTGAAAGTTAATTTGTTTTTTTGATACGGGATGGCACGATATTTTCATGATAAAGGCTGAGGTTTATATGTGAAAGGGAGGCATCGGATCATGAAAAAGAAAATATCAACCATCCTCGTCACTGTGACGATTGTTCTGCTGACCGCCACGTTCGGCTTTGCCGAGTTTACGGCATCGGGGACCGGGCAATTCCCGTACTTCCAATTCGGATGCCTGGTCGTGGGCGGGCTGATCATTCTATCCATGAAGCACAAGTACGATCGCATTTACATTCAGGAAGCGGTCGGCGCATTCGCCCTGTATGCCGTCATGGTGGCCCTGTTCACCGCCCCGGTGATCGAGGCCATCAAGAGTATGGTGAGCTGAGATATCCACAGGATGGGATGGTGACGCATCCCTCCGGGATAGGGGGAAGGAACCATGCTGGCCACCAGAAAAACCACCGGTCAATGGCACGCGGTCCATGCCGCCGTGGATGCACTGGCATCCTGGGGAATGGCCATCCTTCTGACCTCTTTTCTTTTCCTCTTTATCGACTACGAACTGGGTGGCCACGACGGGACCGGGCCCACCTTCATCATCGGCCTGTTTGCCCTGGCCGCCGCGGCCACGGCCTTGAGAGCCCTGCTCGAGGGGCGGAAAATCCGATAGATCATGACACAGAGCCTCTCAGTATGCCTTGGATACCGAGGGGCTTTTTTGCCTCCTGGCCGCATCCGTCTCCTGCATTCCGACAGACGCAAGCATCCTGAGTGCACCCCGGGGCGGATGCCCTGCGCGGGGGCTGCCCCATGCGAGATCTTCATGGACACTTTTTCTGATTGTTGATAGGGGGATCCCGTGACGGTGTTCCGATGTCCGGGGGATTCAGAAAACAGTCGGTCTCACGCTTAGGAAAAAGGAGGGGAGCCATGGAGGAGAGCATCTACAAGATCATTGAAATCATCGGCACGAGCAAACGGTCCTGGGAGGATGCCGTAAAAACGGCGGTTGAATCGGCGGGGAAGCAATTGGAGGATCTGAGGGTGGCAGAGATTGTCAAGCTTGATGTGACCATTGAAAAGGGCAAGGTGACGTCTTACCGGGCGCGGATCAACGTTTCCTTCAAATACCGTGGCTGAGGTGGCGAGGGAATCTCACCGCATGCAAGGGATCCCGGCATGCGGGGAGAACACGGTTGAAAGCACGAGGGGGAGTGCCCGGCGAACCGGGCATCCCCTTTTTTAGGGTGGGGTTCCGGTGTCCCATGGCCCGTCCCCGGCTGAAAATCCAGGCGCTGACGCGCAAGCCCCTTCCCTAGCATCCCATCCACAGAATCTTCACAGGATTGTCCATCCCAAAAGGGAAGGCTTCTTTTGCTGCAGGAAAAATGTTATAAAAAAAAGGCCGTCCCCCATAGTGCATGAAAACAACGAAGCTGCGCCCCCATCATATTTTCTGCGAAAGATTCCTGCCCCTCGATGATCTGGGACGAGGCGATGCCTTTGCCCGCGCAATCCGGAACATGAAGGAGATGCTGGAGTCGGAAGACCGTGTCCTCATCGAGGTAACGGAAGGGATCGACGACCTGTGCCAGGATTGTCCCGACCGCGCGGGGGATCGCTGCGAAAACGCAAACGGCAACGAGGAAAAGGTGAGGAAGTGGGACAGCAGGATCGCTGCGGGGCTGGGCATAGCCTACGGGGAGCGCAGATCAGCGGCGGAATTCCGGGATCTGATCCTGGCCAAGGCACCCCTCGATTTTTGCCGTGAGCGTTGCCCCTGGAAGATGTTCTGCAGTGTCTTTGGCATCCCATGAAACGCAATGCGCGTCCCGGACAGAGGGCCTATGCTGAAATTATTCAATTCCCTGGGAAAGAGGCTTGAAACCTTTCATCCCGCCAACAGGGGTACCGTCTATATTTTTACCTGCGGGCCATCCGTTTACCAGAGGGCCCACATGGGGAATTTCCGGACGTTCCTCTTTGAGGATGTTCTGGTGCGCTACCTGAAATATTCAGGTTATCATGTGCGCCGGGGGATGAATTTCACCGACATCGAGGACAAGGCGCTAACGACGGCCCATGAAAGCAAGGTGAGCCTGGAAAGGCTTACCTCGCGGCATATCCGCACCTTTATGGATGAGATGCGCGCCCTGAAGATGGAAAGGCCCGACTATCTGCCGAGGGCATCCAAGCACGTCCGGGATGCGATCAAAATCGTTGAAGCCCTGCTCGAAAAGGGGATCGCCTACCGCTTCGGGAATAACATCTACTTTGACCCCCTGAAGGTTCCCGGCTTCGGCAAAATTTATGGCCTGGACATGGGGAAATGGCCGTCCAGGAAGGTCCGCTTCCACCTGGACAATTATCCGACCACGCGCTGGAACCTGGGTGACTTCGTGCTCTGGCACGGCTGCCGGCGCGAGGAGCGGGTCTGCTGGGACGCGGAGGTCGGGACCGGCTGGCCGGCCTGGAATGTCCAGGACCCCAGCATGATCGTTTCCTTCGTGCATGAGCCGCTTTCCATCTTCTGCGGGGGCATCGATAACCTGGTTGGTCATCACGATTACAACGCGGCCATCCTCGAGTCCATCCGTCCCTACCCGGCGGCAAAGTTCTGGCTGCACTGCCATCATCTAATGATCAAGGGGCAGACGATGTCCAAAAGCGCGGGCAATGTGCTTTACATCGGGAGCCTGCGCGACCAGGGCTATGCGATGGAGGCCATCCGCTTTTTTTTGATATACGGTCATTACCGCAGCCAGATCAACTACTCGAAGCGCCGGATGCGCCATATGGCGGAGCGTCTCGGAACCCTGAGGGGGCGTATCGCGCAGATTCGGAAGGCTGCCAGGGGGAAACCTGATGCGGGCAACCGGACGGCCCTGCGTATCCGGAAGATCTTCCGTGATCACATGAACGCTGACCTCAACGTGACGGAGGCATTCGACGGCGTGGAAAGGATGCTCCTGGAAACGGTTCCGGAGACGCTCCAACCGTCCGCGGCCTCCGCCATCCTGGATGCGGTGCGCTCGGTCGACAGCGTCCTGCAAATCTTGCTCTAGATGCCCGAGGGGTATGCCAGTTAGCCGCGCAAGAATCTGGATCCTTTTACTGCTGGTCGTGTCCGTCCTGGCCGTTTACTGGAACGTACAGGATGGCGGTTTCCTGAATTACGATGACCAGGTCTACGTGACCGACAACCCGCATTTGAGACTGGGACTGACATGGCCGGGCGTCCGGTGGGCATTCCGGTCCACGGATCTTGGCTTCTGGCACCCGCTGACGTGGCTTTCCCTCCTGCTGGATTATCAGTGGTACGGCCTGCATCCGGCCGGTTACCATTGGACCAATCTGCTCCTTCATCTGGCCAACACGCTGCTGCTGTTCGCGTTGCTGCACCGGATGACGGGCGCCTGGGGGCGGAGCTGCCTGGTTGCGGCCCTGTTCGCCCTTCACCCGCTGCACGTGGAATCTGTCGCATGGGTGGCAGAGCGCAAGGATGTGCTTTCCGCCTTCTTCTGGATGCTCACCATGGGGGCCTACATTTTTTACGCGGAGCGTCCCGGGTGGGACCGGTACCTCTTGACGCTGTTTTTTTTCCTTCTGGGACTGATGGCAAAGCCGATGCTGGTGAGCCTGCCGTTGGTGCTGCTGCTGATCGACTACTGGCCGCTGAACCGTTTTCGCGGGGCACAGTCCCATGCCTATCCGGGACCTGCCGTGCCGGAGGGCAGGAAGGGGGTGCCCGCCGCCCTCTCCACGCTGATCCTGGAGAAGGTCCCCCTGGCCTTGCTGTCAGGGGCCGCATCATGGCTGGTTTATGCCACCCAGCAGCATTTTGGAGCCCTGGCATCCCCGGAGGTTTTTCCCGTCCCCAACCGGATGGCCAACGCCGTCGTTTCCTATGGGGCCTATCTGGCAAAAACAATTTTCCCCTGGGGGCTGGCCGCGTTCTATCCTTATCCCGGGCACTGGCCGCTGTGGCGCGTTCTGCTGTCCGGGTTCGTGCTGCTGACGCTGAGCGTTTGGTCGCTTCGCTATGCCCGGCGGCTTCCTTATCTGGCGGTGGGATGGCTTTGGTTCCTGGGGGTGCTGCTGCCGGTCATCGGACTGGTCCAAATCGGCTCCGCGGCCATGGCGGACCGGTTCACCTACCTGCCCCTGGTGGGGATTTTTCTCATGATGGTGTGGGGCTCTTTCGACTGCCCGGGCAGGACAAGGCAGGCCGCCTTCCTCCTGATGGGTGCGGCCCTGATCCTGTGGTCCTGCCTGTCCTGGATGCAGGTGCAGTACTGGCAGAACGATGTAACCCTGTTCCGGAGGGCGATCCAGGTCACGGACGGAAACTACAAGGCCATGCATATCCTGGGCCTGGCCTATCACAGGCAGGGAGACGATACGAGGGCCCTGGATTTTCTTACGGAGTCCATCCGGTTGAAACCGGATGAGAGCAGGGTGCACAACGATCTGGGCGTGGTCTATATGGGGCAGAAGCGATTCCGGGATGCGCAAAGGGAATTCACCCTGGCCTTGAGATTGAGACCCGATAACGTGAAGGCGATCAACAATCTGGGGGCGGCACTCGCATCGCAAGGGATCACGGAAGAGGCCGAAAAATATTTTAACGCCGCGTTAAGATGGGAACCGGAAAACAAAGACGCCATGGACAATCTCCGGAAGATCCGAAAACTGCCGGGGAGACGTGCCGGGGCCGGGATGCGCTGATGGCGCGGTGTTCGCCTGCGACGCCGGGGAAAGAATACAAAGTTGAGGAAGTATCCTGCAAAGTGTGGTAGAGGTTTCCATCGATCAACGGGGGGGGAGGGCCGCACCATCCATGATGCGGCCGTGCATGGCGTTCAAGGAGGCTCAAGATGTTCGATACTAAAATTGGGGCAATCCCAAAATATCGCCGGCGGGTATTGCTCGTGACATGCCTCTTGGCATGGCTGGCGGCCGGATGTGCACACAAGCCTGTCATGTACGCGCAAAAGGCGCGGGAGAATGTCGAGCAGGGTCTTTACGATGAGGCCATTGGAAATTACAGCATGGCCATCAAGGCCGATCCCCGCATCGCTGAGACGTACGTGGACCGGGGGAACGTTTACGCCCGCCGGGCTCTATCGGACTACGACACGGCCATCAGTGACTTCACGACCGCCATCTCCATCGACCCGAGCCTCGTGTCGGCCTATATCAATCGGGGCATCGCCTACAGCAGAAGAGGCTACTACGACCAGGCGATCGCGGATTACACGAAGGTCATGGAGTTGGATCCCAAGAACAACTATGTGTACAACCTGAGGGGGAGCGTCTATTTCAGCAGGGGCCAGTATGACGAGGCCATCGGGGATTTTACGAAGCTGATCGAAATCAATCCCCGAAGTTCCGAGGCCTATTACAACCGGTGCGACGTATACCTCTACAAGGGCTCGTACGCCAAGGCCGTTGACGATTGCAGCAGGGCGAACGAAATCTATCCGGAGTTCGCGCTGCCACACTACAATCAGGCCCTGGCGTATGAACACGAGCAAAATGTCAAGGACGCCATTGAAGCCTACAAGAGCTTTCTGAAATACGCGTCGAACCAGTACGCATCGCGCATCGATCGTGCGAAACAGCGGATCGACGTGCTGGAGCGCAGTCTGGCCGGAGCGGCCACGCCGCCGAAGGAAAAGCAAGGCGAGGCGATCCCGGCCCCGGCGGAAAAGCAGGGGGAAGCGGCGAAGGCCCCGGCGCAGCCCGAGCAGGGAGGGAAGTAGACACGCGGCAGGGGGCGCCTATCGCAGGTAGCTGTGCAGGCCGGGCAGGTAGTTGACGCCAAAATAGGTGAACAGGACGGAGGCAAAGCCAAAGACGGTCATGAGCGCCATCCTTTTGCCCTGCCAGCCCCGGACAAACCGGGCGTGGAGCATAATCGCGTAAATGATCCAGGTGACCAGGGACCACGTTTCCTTGGGATCCCAGCTCCAGTATGATCCCCATGCGTAATGCGCCCAGACGGATCCCGTCATGATGCCCAGCGTCAGGAAGATGAACCCCAGGGTGCTGGTCTGATGCATCAGCCTGTCCAGGTTTGCGGAAGAGGGGAGGCGGCTGATCCACCCGTCAGTTTTCGTGGCAAAATCCCTTAAAAGGAAGATGAGGCCGCAGCCGAAGGCCATGGTGAAGCCCGCGTACCCCATGAAGCAGGTGACGACGTGACCCGTCAGCCAGTTGCTCTGCAGGGCCGGAATGAGGGGCTCGATCCGGTCATTCATTCCGGGGGCAATGGATGCGTATGCCATCATGAGAAATGCCACGGGCACGACGAAGACGCCGATGGTCCTGACGGCGGTGAGGCGCTCCAGGGCGAGCTGGATGAAGACGATGGACCATGCAAAGAAGATCATGGATTCATAAAGGTTCGACAGGGGGATGTGGCCGATGCCGAGCTCATAGGAGGCCTTCCAGCGCAGGAGCAGCGCGACGGTCTGCGCCGCAAGCCCCGCCCAGGCGGTAGCAGTCGCCAGGCTTCCCCAGAACGCACGGTTGAATAGCAGCCTGAAAAGGTAGAAGACGAAGGCGGCAAAGAAAACGAAGGTTACCCAGCTGAGGATCGTTGTATGGATCATCATCGCTTCATGGTCTCCCTGAGCGAGATGCAGAGCCGGTCTATTGCGCGATCCAGTGCCGCCTTGTTCCGGTTACTCCTGCCGGCTACGCGCACCAGCGCCCTGCCGTCGGCAGGGCTGATCGATACCCAGAAGCGCTGGTGGGAGAGCCACAGGGCCGTCAGGAGCCCGATGATCATCACCAGGGCGCCGGCGGCAACCACCGGGGTCCCAGGGTCGTAGACGGCCTGCAGGCCGGTGCTGAAAATCGGCTCTATTCGTTCCAACGTAAAGCGGTACGGCTGAAACAGGGCGGGATTGAGCAGTGGCACGCGGGACAGCAGATCGGGATTCTCCCGCTTGATTTCTTCGATGTACTGGAGCAGCCAAAAGGTCGCGGTGCCCCGGGATGACGCAATGGCGATCTTCACGGCCGGCCCCATCTCCATCAGGTTTTCCTCGACGCGTAAAACGGTTGCCCTGGCTTTGCCTTCAGGCAGTGTGAAGACAGACCCCTCCCGGACCTTCAGTGCCTTGCCTGCGGCGCCGCCTCTTGCATAGGAAATGTAGGCCGTCCCCCCGCGGGATTGATTATAACTGGACTGGTAGAACCGAGTGTTCTCAAAGGTGATGGGATGGTTGACCAGGACAGGACCCTGGTAGATCACCCGGCCGTTCCTGAGGAAGGAAAGGTCCGTGCGGTACGTCTTGGGGAAGCCGTTTTCGTAAAATTCAGCGGTAAATTTATCGCAGCGGACCGTAAAGTTTGGCCTCCCGGTGCCTTTGCCCCCCGAAAGCAGGGCATCACCGGCGGACTCCCCTTCCTTGAGGGTCACGTAGGCATTAAATCCGAAAAGGGAGCCGATGATGGATCCGGCAATAATGATCAGGATACTGGCATGAACGAGGTAGACGCCAAAGTGGGAGCAACGCCCCCGCTGGACCGACAGGATGGTCCCCTCGGCCGTCTCGTTTTTCCGGACACTGCGGAATTTTTGTTTGAGGCATGGCTCCAGCATCCGGGTGGCCTCGGCCTGGCTCTGGCCTGTGGCCAGGATATGGTCAGGCGGCAGGCCGGTGAAGAGACCCGCTGGTGCCGGAAAGGGGGGGGCAAAGGCCTGTCTCCGGGACAGGGGAAAACGGTTCAGCGAACAGACGACCAGATTCAGGGATAGCAGGCCGATGAGTCCGTAGAAGAGACGGGCGTGGTACAGGTCGAACAGCTGCAGGGACTCGAAGAGTCCGGCCACGCCCGGCGAGAGCCTGTGGATCAGGTCTTCGGCCTCTTCCTGTTGCGGAATGATGGTGCCGGCAACGGACAGAAGTGCGATGAGCGTCAACAGGACAATGGTGAGTTTTACGGATGAAAAAAGCGACCAGAGCTTCCCGGCAGGTTTCGGCATGCTTCACGCTCCCTGCGGTTGGGCATCTATGAAGGAGCGCAGGGTCTCGCCGGTGCTGAATCGTGGCGTGAAGGACAATCTCCTCTTGATCTTCTTGATGTCCATGGACAGCGGATAGCGGATGTCATCGACTGGCGCCTTCCCGAACAGGACGGTTTTCGCCGGTTCAAAGTATCGCACGCCCTCATCGGCTGCCGGGTGGAAAGTACCCGACACCTTGTGGAAGGCAGCCTGGTAGAACGCCTCGGCGTCGCCGTCTTCGTGCGTAAACGGCATGAGGGGATCGTTGCCGCGCATGCCGATGATGACGGGATTTTTCATGGACTTACCGGTGGTGCTCTTATACGATTTCTATGATGATTCCGCCTCTTGAAATTCGCGCGCAGTGTAAATGACGCCGCGAGCGAATGTCAACCAGAATGTGTGGATCGTTCCTGCAGCAGGTAACGTTCCGGCAACGGCTTTGCATTTTTTCATCTCTCTATGCTATAGATCCTCTCCGGTGCCCGTCGCGTCCCGTATCTTTACTTGCCCGACGGAATGTTGCATAGATCTTTTCACGGATTCAGACCGTTGCTCTGCCCCTGATCAGATGAGGCAGGTCGATGCCGCAGGATGTCCCGACATCGACCTTTCTCCATACATCCTATTCAAGGAGATGCGGCCATGGAGGAGAAGAATCTCGTACTTGCTGTGGATGTCGGCACCACCGAAACGAAGGCAGTGCTGGTAGGCCCTGATGGCTACATCGATTCCGACCAGTTCACATGCAGCCTCTCGTATCCGGCGAAGTCCTGCGTCGAGCAGTCCCCCGGGGAAATTTCGGATGCGATCTATGACACCAGCCGGGACGTGCTGGCGGCGCATCCGGACCTGACGGGAAGGATCGCCGGCCTCGTGTTCACCAGCCAGATGCAGAATACGATTCCCGTGGGCAGGGACGGCAAACCCCTCATGAACATGCTTTCCTGGATGGATCAGCGTGCCGCAGAGTATACCCAGGAAGAGATGTTCCGGGGAGTCGTCAAAATCGAGGGCTACCCCATCTTAAGGCTGGTTCAGTTCATGAGGATCACGGGCGGCGCGCCCGGGAAAAACGGCAAGGATACCGTCTGCAAGCTTGCCTGGATGAAAAAATATCAGCCCGACCTGTACCGCGCCACCTACAAATTTCTGGACGCGAAGGACTATGCCGTTTTTCTGGCCACCGGCAAGTACGTGACATCCTATGACATGGCGTACATCACCTGGCTGATGGATACGCGCCACAAGGATATGGGCATGTGGCGATGGTCCGAAAAGATTCATGACATGTTCGGGCTCGATGCCGGCAAAATGCCGGAATTGCGGTATTCAACCGCCATCGTGGGCACCGTCACGGAGGAGTTCTCCGCGAAGACCGGGCTTCCGGCCGGACTGCCCGTGATCAACGGCTCCGGCGATCTTTTGACCTCGGCGATCGGGTCGGGCGCCATTGAAATGGGCCATATGCATGTCAATATCGGCACCGCCGGCTGGGTCGCCACGCATCACCCTACTTCCGCCGTTGACACGAAGCACTACATCGGGACCATCGTCTCCGGAATCCCCGGCGAATTTCTCCTGATCAGCAAGCAGGAAACCCTGGGCGCCGCCCTGGACTGGCTGAGAGGCATGCTGTACCCGGCCGAGCTCATGAACGACATGCCCGTCTCGGAAGTGTACAAGGTGATGGACAGGGAGGCGGCCAAATCGCCCCCCGGCGCGAACCACGTCATCTTGACGCCTTGGCTGTTCGGCGAGCGGTCGCCCATCAACAACCCTCACCTGCGCGGACAGGTATTCAACGTCGGCGTCAACACGACCCGGGCAGACCTGTGCCGGGCGGCGATGGAGGGGGTTGCCTTCAACATCCGCTGGGGAATGGAATATGTGGAAAAGATGTCGCGGAGAAAAACCAAGCCGGCCACGGATGAGGTTCGTCTGATCGGCGGCGCGTCCAAAAGCGACATATGGTGCCAGATCTTTGCGGATGTCCTGCAGAAGCCCATCGTGCAGATGATGAACCCCCAGATGGCATCCGCCCAGGGCGCGGCGACCATCGCCATGGTGTCCTTTGGGATCTACAAGAACTTTGGCGAGATCGGTAGGATGTTGCGGAAGGGGAATCTGTACAAGCCGAACCCCGGCAACCGGGAGGTGTATGACCAGCTCTACCGGCACTATCAGGCGCTGTACAAAAACAACAAGGGCAATTTTAAAGAGCTCAACCACTGAGGAAGATCTGTGATGAAACGCTTTATTGAGGATTGCCGGGATGAATCATTCGATATGCTCGTGATCGGCGGAGGGATCACCGGCGCGGCCGTTGCCTACGACGCGGCCAGCAGGGGCCTGGGCGTTGCGCTGGTGGAAAAAGGCGATTTCGGCTGGGCCACGTCCGCGGCCACGTCCAAGGTGATCCACGGTGGCCTGCGCTACCTGAAGACCTTTGAATTCGACCTCGTGCGCGAGTCCCTCAAGGAGCGCCGGATCATGGGGAATATCGCTCCCAACTATGTCTATCCGATCCCCTTCATGTTCGTCAATCCGTCGTTTGTCATCAAGATCGGGCTTTTCCTGTACGATTTGTTTGCGTTCGACAAGAAATTCACATGGGACAAAAGCAAGAGAATCCCCAATCATTATGGCCTCTCCCGTGAAGAGGTGATGAGAAGGGTGCCGAATGCGAAGAAGGATGGATTGAAAGAGGCCCAGGTGTATTACGACTCCCTCAACATTTTCCCCGAGCGCATGACGCTTACCTTCCTGAAATCGGCCGTGCATTACGGCGCTCGGGTTTCAAACTATACCCGGCTGGAGGATTTCATCATCACCGGGGGGAGCAAGGTTTCCGGAATCGTGGTGCGCGACCTTCTGAGCAACCGGACACACACCATCAAGGGGGACCTCACGATCAACTGCACCGGGCCCTGGGCGGACATTGTCCTGAGGCTCGCCAAGAAGGGGGATGCCCAGGATAAGATACGCCGCTCTGAAGGCATTCACGTGATTGTCAGGAACCTCATCAACAACCAGGCCGTTGGCACCATGACCAAGACGGGCCATTTCTTCCTGATCCCCTGGCGCGGGCATTCGCTGATCGGGACGACGGACAAGGAATTTCCCGGCACACCGGATGAATACCGCGTCACCAGGCAGAGCATCGAGGAGCTGCTGGATACGGTGAATCAGGATTTTGGCAACAATGACCCCATCCAGTACCGCGACGTCCTGTTCGCCTATGGCGGCCTGCGCCCCCTTCTGGACGCGAAGGGAGAGGACATTCACACCACCACCCGCAAGTATGAAATTTACGACCATGCGGACAAGGGGCTCTCGGGCCTGATCACGGTTGAGGGCGGCAAGTACACCACCAGCCGCAACCTGGCCCAGAATGTCTTGAAGGCGGCCGAGAAGAGGCTGGGGAAAAAACTCGCCAGATGCAGGACGGCAAGGCAGAGGCTTGTCGGTTGCGAGATTGAGGACATCGAGGGGTTCATTGATGCCATCAAGAAAGAGAACAGCGATTTCAAACCGGAGACGCTCGAATACCTCGGCAGAAATTACGGCACGGAGTATAAAAAGGTTCTGGAGCTGGCGCGGCAGGACAAAAGGCTTGCGGAAACCCTAAACGATGACGGCGAGGTCCTGGCAGAGGTTGCCTATGCCGTGCGAAGCGAAATGGCCGTCACGCTGAAGGATATCTTTTTCCGGAGAACGGGCATCGGGACATTGGGCAATCCCGGCGGGCAGGTGATTGCCCGGGTCGCCGATGTTGCGGCGGGCGAGCTGGGCTGGGATGCCGGCCGGAAGGAGAAGGAGATCGGAGAGCTGATGGCGGCTTTCAGACTTCCCGAATGAGGCGCGGGAGGTCCGTGGCCGATCCCGGGGCTTTCCGCGCGGGTTCTTGTCCCGTGCCGTCGGTGGGCAGGGGATCCATGAGAAAGCAAAAAAAGCGGGTGGGGATGATGACATGGCGAAGGTAATCGTGCTCGGAGGCTGTGGCGCTGTGGGAAGCGTGGTCGTGCGGACGCTCGTCGCCCAGGACATGTTTTCCGACGTGGTGATCGGGGACTGGAATGTGGAGAAGGCAGACGCCCTGTGCGGCCGTCTCGGCCGGAAGGTTTCAGCGGTGCAAATCGATGCCGAAGATGCCGGCAGCATCAAGGCGGCCGTCAAGGGGTTCGACATGGTCATCAACTGCGTCGGGCCGTTCTACAAGACGGTCAAGACCGTGCTGGGCGCCGTGATGGAGCTGGGGATCAACTATATCGACATATGCGACGATGTGGACGTGACCCAGGAGATTCTGGACATGGATCAGCAGGCAAAGCGCGCGGGGATCATCGCCATCATCGGCATGGGGAATTCACCGGGTGTCTCAAACCTGCTGGGGAAATTTGCCGCGGAGAACCTGCTGGATGAAACGGATTCCATTGACATCTTCCATGCACACGGCGGAGAGCCGATTGAAGGGGAGGGCGTGATCGGTCACCGCTTCCACTGCATGAGCATTGACATACCCATGTTCCTGGACGGCAGGCTCGCCTATGTCAAATATTTTGAACCGGACGGGATCGCCCTCAGGCAGAGCTTTGAATTCCCCGTGCTGGGAGCCGTGCCGATTTATCCCTATCCGCACCCGGAGCAGGTGACGATTCCAAGATACATCAAGGTGAGGCAAGTCACCAACAAGGGATCGGTTATTCCCAACGAATACTATGACCTGACCAGGGAGCTGTGCCGGCTCGGCCTTGCGGACAAAGAGCCGGTTGACGTCAAGGGAACCAAGGTGACCCCTTACGACTTTGCCGTTGCCTATATCATCAAGCAGCGGGAAGTCATCCTGAAGAAGACCAACTTTGGAAAACAGCGCGGCTGCCTTTCCGTCATCGTAAAGGGGAAGAAGGGCGGGTCATACCGGGAATACCGGTTTCACCTGGCCTCAAGAAGTGAGGCCCTGGGAGAAGGCACCGGCATCCCGTGCGCCATGGGCGCGATGCTTCTGCATCAGGGTAAAATCACCGCCACGGGCGTGCTTCCCCCGGAGGCATGCATCAACCCGAATGATCTGATCGCCCTCATCCCGCAGGTGATGGAGCTGGACAGCAGAAAAGAGGGCGGTGAATCCTTTGGGGGCATTATCGTCCAGAGTGTCGATGCACAGGGTAAAATTACGACCCTGGATCTTTTCTGAATCGCCATGGATGAGGAGGCGAGCGCATGAAGCAGGAAGACCGAAGATACATTCTGGCCATCGATCACGGCACATCGGGCATCAAGGCCTCCCTCGTCTCCACGCATGGCCGGGTGGTTGCGTTTGAGTATGAAAAAACACCCATCTATTATTTTCCGCGCGGCGGCGCGGAGCAGGACCCCGCGGAATGGTGGCGGGCCCTCCTCAGTGCGTCAAGGCGTTTGATGCACCGGCAGGCATGTCCGAAGGAGGACGTCGTTGCGGTATGCATCTCAAGCACCTTCTCCAGCACGGTTGCGGTGGATCGGAAGGGAAGCCATCTCATGAACAGCATTACATGGATGGATTCGAGGGGTGCGCCGTATGTGAAGAAGCTCATGGGAGGCTTTCCCAGCCTGGAAGGGTACAACATCCTGCAGGTCTTGCGGTGGATTCCCAAGACCGCGGGCGGGCCGACCCTTTCCGGCAAGGACGACATTGCCCATGTCCTGTACATCCAGCAGGAACACCCGGATGTCTACGAAAAAACCCACATGTTCCTGCCCAGCAAGGACTATCTGAATTTGCGCTTGACCGGTGAGTTTGCGGCCTCGTACGATTCCATTCAGCTCTTCTGGGTGACCGATATCCGCGACATCAACCACGTCCGCTATGATGACAAGCTCATCCGTATTCTGGGCATCGATCGTGCCAAGCTTCCCCCTTTAAAATATTCGACCGACATCCTGGGGAGGATTCTGCCGGAGGTAGCCGACGAGATCGGGCTGTCCCGCGAGGCCAAGGTCGTCATGGGGTCTCCTGATCACCAATGCGCCTGCCTCGGCTCAGGTGCCGTGCGGGATTTCGAGGGGCATCTCTATATTGGTACGTCCTCCTGGGTGCAGTGCATCATCCCGTTCAAAAAGACCGATTTGCTGCACCAGATCGCCTCCTTCCCCACTTCCATTCCGGGCAAATACTACACCGCCAACGAACAGGATATTGCCGGCGGATGCCTCAGTTTCTTTTTCGACAATATCATGTTTCCTGAAAACAGCCTCCTGACAGGAAAGCCGGCGGTGGATCCGTACGGGAAGCTCGATGAGACCGTGGAGGCCGTCCCGGCGGGAAGCCATAAGCTCCTCTTCACGCCCTGGCTCAATGGTGAGCGCACGCCGGTGGACGACATCCATTTGCGGGGCGGTTTTTTCAATGTCTCAAAGACGACCAGGCAGGAACACCTGTTGCGCGCGGTTCTGGAGGGCGTCGCGTACAATACCCGCTGGAGCCTCCGCTATGTCGAAAATTTCATTGGCCGCAAAATGGACCCGCTCTCCATGGTGGGGGGCGGCGCCAAATCCGATGCGTGGTGCCAGATCTTTGCGGATGTCCTGGAAAGGTCCATACGCCAGGTCAAGGATCCCATCCAGGCCAATGCCCGCGGTGCCGCATTCATAGCATCCGTGGGCCTGGGGTATATCAGGTTTGAAGACATCCCCGACCTGGTGGAATATAAAAACACGTATAGCCCCGACCCCGCGAACCGGGCGATATACGATGAGCTGTTTCGCGAGTTCTTGCAATTCTACAAAAAAAACAGGGCCAGTTACCGCAGGCTGAACCGGGCATAGCGGATCGCCTGCCGTGCGATTTCTTGCGGTGGGGCTTGGGCCGTATCTTCAGATTCTGACGGGCAGGATGACGGTATCGATACCTTCCCATTGCAGATTCCGCTGAATGGCAAAGGCGGTTTCATTGTGCAGGAACCGTTGAATGGACCGGTCGTAACGGAAAATAAGTTTTCCGGTGAACACCATGGATCTGGGGAATTCGCCGGACAGGACCCTGCACAGATTGGTCGCCGTCTCCACGACGTCGGTTCCAGTGTCGATCCTGTAGTCTGCAGAAAATCCATAGGAACGCGCAATGTGCACATATTTCTGGAGGCCTTCTTCCAGGGATGCCTTCAGCGCATTCAGTTCCGCAACGCCCTTGAACACCCCCGAATCGATCTCAGCGACGGATACAAAAATGAAATTCTTGTACAGATTCGGAAACTTCCTGATAATGGAAATCCAAACATGGATCCCAAAACCGTTAAAACCCCCAACCAGCACAATAGCCGTCATCTCGTTCGGGTTTACCGGCTCACTGTTGAATTTCCCCCCGTCCGGGAGCGTCTTTAAGATGTCTTCCAGCGAACGCACCGCGCCCCCGACCTTCCGGTAGTGCCGTCGGGTCTGGTAGCATAGGCCGATGACGGCAGACGTGATCATGAGCGTTACCCAACCGCCCTCGCCGAACTTCTCGTATAGGGTAACGAGCAGGATCGTAACGCACAGCATCAGGCCGACCACATTGACCGGGATGTGTCTTTTCCAATCCGGATCGCTGTCCCGGTTGCGAAGGTATAGGCGGATCATCCCGAACTGCGAAAGCGAGAAGGTCAAAAAGACGTTGATGGAGTACATCACGATGAGCGCGGAGATGGAGCCGTGGGTATAAAACAGGAGCAGGAGCGACGCGGTTCCCATCAGCAGCACGCCGTTTTGCATGGTGAGGCGTTCCGAGAGCATCGCAAAGCGGCGGGGAAGCCAAAAATCCGTGGCCATGTTGGCCATGACGCGCGGGCCGTCGATGAAACCGGTCTGCGCCCCCACGATGAGCAGTGCGCCCTCCGAGAGGATCGTGATGAATGCCAGCCATGCTCCCAACGGCCAGTTATGAAACGTTTTGCTTGCCAGGATGGCATTCAACGTTCGCCCCTCTACCGGCTTCAATTGAAAGAGCGCGTAGCATACCAGCAGGCCGCCCGCCGTAAGGGCCAGCGAGGTTGCCATGTATGCCATAGTCCGTTTCCCGGTTTGCACCTTTGGCTCACGCATGATCTGCATGCCATTGGAAACGGCCTCGAGACCCGTATAGGTGCCGCCGCCCAGAGAAAAGGCACGCAGGAAAATGGCCATGATGCCGATGAGGCCAATGGTCGAGATGTCCCGTGTCAGACTCCCGTTGAATTCGTTCAAGACGGGCTCGATCTGGGGAGCGCGGCTCAACAGGCCGTAACCGATCATCAGGGCATGGGTCAGGATAAAAACGATAAAGATGGGGGCCAGGGTGATCACCGATTCCTTGACGCCCCTCATGTTCATGATGACCAGGATAATGATGAGGCAAGCCACGAAGACCAATTTATACTTTTGAAAGGCAAGGGGAAGGAAGCTGAAGAATGCATCCCCGCAGGACACCAGCGAGACCGTGATGGTCAGCATATAATCCACGAGCAGCGCGCATCCGGATATAACCCCGGCACCCTCACTGATGGTGTGGGTTGAGACCACATATCCGCCCCCTCCACTCGGGAAATGCTCGATGATCCGCGTATAGGCGTAGGCGATGACGAATACCGTAAAGGCAGTCGCCAAAGCGATAAAGACGGCGATATAGGAGTGGGTGCCAAGGGCCTTAAACGCTTCCTCGGGTCCATAGGAGGATGAGGAAAGGCCGTCGGCTCCGAGGCCTATCCAGGCGAGCAGGGGTATGAGGGATAATTTATGAAAGATGGACGGTTCATTGACGTCGCGCGGGGCCCCCAGAAGTTTGCGCCACCACTTTTCCGCCAGTGTCTGTCCAGGCCCTGAGTCAGGAAGTCCCATGTTCTTCAAGCAATAAAAGCTCCATAGCGGCAGGTCCTTACCTCCATGTATTTGGATTGTCAAATAAAATGTTCCACCATGCAGGCGGACAATCCAGACGGGAGCGTGCCCCTTGAACGGGCAGATTGCCGCAGATTATCAATCAATTTGACTAAGTTCGTAAAGTCGTATAGGATGATAAAAAAAGGGAAGGGGTTGATTATCGTGTTTGAAGGTCTTTTCCAGCCGATGCATCTGCTGGTGATATTGCTCATCGTTCTGATCATTTTTGGCCCGGGCAAACTGCCCGAGCTGGGAAGTTCGATCGGCAAGGCTATTAGAGGCTTCAAAAAGGCCATGAATGAGCCGGAGACTAAACCGGAAGATTCAACCACGGAAGCCAAGAAAATCGAGGACAAAAAAAGCTGAATCCTCCCCCGCAGCCATTCTCCCGCATCGCCGTCTCATTCCCACACCTCCGTTGCTCCGAGTCTGTATCACACGCCCGGTAAGTGCCATGACCCGGCCGGACGAGGTCCCTTCGATTCCATCGACGAACGCCGCGCCCCATGATTGCCGGCAGCCATCGGGTTCTCCGCCGGCCAGGCTTCACCTGCCTGCGTCGCTTCGCCTCTGGGCCCTGTCATGCACCTTCCACATATCGTCATCCGTGAAACAGCGCTCGCTTTCATCCGGATTCATGGCGTCCTGATCCATTTTCCTGCGGTCATACGGCTGGTTAAGTATCTCTTCGTAGTATTCATGCTGGATCAGAAGGTTCATAATTTCGGAGGTGCCGGTCCAGATAAGGCCGAGCCGGATATCACGCAGCGCCCGTTCAACCGGATAAACATCGGTATAGCCGATGCCTCCCATCACCTGCATGGCGCCGTTGACGATATCCCAGGCGGCTTCCGTGGCATAGCGCTTTGCCTCGCTGACGATCCGCCTTTTGTTGGGGTAGTCTTCATCGACGGCACGGGCGGCCATGTACGTCAGTCCCCTCGCTGCGTCAAGCCGGGTAATGCAGTCGGCAACCTTGAAGTGAACGGCCTGGAATTTCCGGATGAGCCTGCCGAACGCGGCCCGCCGGTTGGAATACCGCACGGCCAGATCCAAGGCGGACCAGACGCCGAGACAGCCGGAAGCGGAGGTCAGGCGCTCCGGGATCATCATCTGATTGAAGCAAAAGGCGCCTCCATGCAGCTCGCCGATGAGATTCGCTCTGGGAACCACGGCATCCCGGAATACCAGTCTTCCCGTGCCGCCTCCGCGGCAGCCCAGCAGTCCGTAATGGTATTCGGTCTCCACGCCGGGCCCCTTGTCTATGACCAGCAGGCTGATTTTGCCGTACTTGTGGGCATCGGGTTCAAAATTGGTTCGGCAGTACACCAGGAAAAAGTCCGCGCCCTCCGCTCCCACAACAAAGCGCTTCTGGCCATTGACGATGAAATGGTCCCCTTCAAGAACCGCCTTGGTGGTCGCGCCGAAGAAATCCGATCCGCCCCGCGGTTCCGTCAGTGCCTCCGCGGCAACAAGCTTTCCCTCGAGATACGGCCGCAGGTACCTTTCCTTCTGTTCCTCGTTGCCAAATATATGCAATGCCTCGCCCACGATGGACGGCATCACAAAGGCGCATCCCAGGGCCATGCCGAGGCATCCGATCTCCTCGTTGGCCGCCACCTCGGCCACCCATGACAGGCCGCGCCCGCCGTATTTTTTGGGGAAACGAATGCCCCTGAGATTGTGCCTGGCCAGCCTCTCAACGAATTCCCGGGGGTATTCAACTTCATCCCGGTCCATCTTTCTCAGAAAGTCACTAGATACCTCCTCCCGCACAAACTTTCTCACCTCGTCACGGAGCGCCCGCTCCTCGGATGTCAGCATGAAATCATACATAACGAACCTCCCCTCACAATCGTGAGCTGTCTATGACATAATTTTCGCCTCAGGAGACCATTTCCTCAATGATTGCCTTTACCGGCTGGATCTCTTTGATGAGGGCGGCGACTTCTCCCGCCCCAGCCGGGAACAGGTCAAAGTTGCCCGTCGTCCACGCCTGCGGGGCGTCGGCAAACTTGTATTGCTGCGCAATGTCCATGGCAGGGTCGGCAGACAGGTCCTGCATTTTCTTGTTGGCGATGACGCGCATCTTTGTGTTCATCTCTTTCATGGGAAGAAGCGTTGTGCCGCCATCGCCGCAGGCAACGATGGCCTCCTTCCACGCCCTGGGGGCGGGGCTCTCTTCGGAGGCAATAAACCGCGTCCCGATCTGCACGCCCTGCGCTCCGAGAGCCAGCGCTGCTCGGTAGCCCCGCGAATCGGCAACCCCCCCCGCCGCCACGACGGGGATGTTCACGTGGTCCGCGACAAGGGGCACCAGGACCATGGTGGACGATTCAGATGCGACCGAACGAATCCCGCCGGACTCCGCTCCCGAGACGACCAGTCCATCGACCCCATCCCTGCAGGCCTTGACGGCATGGGGAAGAGAGAGGAGCACATGGAGGCCATGCAGGCCAAGTTCGTGGATCGGGGGATAGATTTTCGCTGGTGCTCCCACCGATGTTGTAACCGCCGTAACGCCCGCATCCTTCAGAATCTTGAGAATCTCATGATTGGCAGGATTCATGATCATCAGGTTTGCCCCGAAGGGATGGTCCGTCAGCTGGCGGACTTCATTGACCAGCATTTTTACCTCCTCCGGGCTGGAGAAACCCAGTGCGAGCATTCCAAAGGCCCCAGCTTCCGAGATGGCGGCAACCAGCCGCGGGCTGTTGAGGGCACCGATGGGTCCCTGGATGATGGGATATTTGCATCTCAAAATTTCCAGTAGTCCGTTCATGGCCTTCCTCCTGATGGGGTGGATTGTAATGCGATCGTTGTGAAGCCTTTCAACATATAGACGGTGCGGACCGGCGATAGGGCGTCGTTCCTTCCCGTCCGTCTCTAAACAGTCCACCGGTGCTTGACAGAAACCGGGGGACGAACTGTTCCGGTCACCGTGCCTTGCCCACGGCGGCGACATAAATCACGAATTCGTCCTGCCCGTCGATCCGGAGGAGCCGGTCCATTTTTTCCTGATCGTATGCGGCGATGGCACAGGTTCCCGCACCGATTGCTTCGCAGGCAAGATAAAGGTTTTGACAGACATGGCCGGCATCGATGGCAATGACCTTGTGCGCGGCGATCCCGTAACGCCATTCCATCCGATACGGGATAGCCGCCCATATGAATGTAACGGCCGCTGTCCCTGGATACGGTTGACCGTAAACCGCCTCAACAATCCTTCTCGACAATTGTTCCTCGGCGAATTCAAACAAAAGTTGGTGCTCGACAGGGAGGTATCGGTAGATTCCCTGATCCAGCCCCCCGATATTCAAAATGCAGAGATACGTTTCTAGTGCATGACGACAGCCGGCCGAAGGGACGGTCCTTAACGCGTGGCCGGGGTCGAACATCTGCCGGATGCCTTGGGTGGACCACAGGAGGAATGCAAGTTCTTCAATCGAGACAGGCTCGCTGCTGTAAGATCTCCGGCTTTCACGGTTCCGGATAGCCGTTTTCAAATCGATTTTACCGATGTCCTTCCATTGTTCATATCGTGGCAGGTCGGTACGTTTGCTTTCTTTTGCACAAGGTTTCTCGACAGGAGGAGGCGCAATCCCCTGATTTTGATCCGTCTGGGAAAAATCCACGATCTTGCGGATGCTGTCTTTCAAGAAGGACCGGTATTGGTTTATCAGATCTTTTCTCATGGGAACCCGGATGAACCTTAAGCGACGCCGCTATTATAACACTTTCAAATGTTGCATGCCAATGTGATCGCCCCGGTGAGGCGCATGCGCACCACCCCTTGCCATGCTGGGCCGGGTCCTGCCGTTCTGCAAGGGTGCCCGTGCTTTAGGGGGAGTCCATGCCCATCCATGTGGCCATGTGCTCCATTCCACCCGTGTCCGACGGCGCATGGTTCTTGCTCCACCGTCCCTGCAATCCGGCAGCATCTGCGGCTATCTCAAAGTGACATAGGGCGATACCCATGTCCACATCCTGCAGGCTGATGCCCCAGAGCATGTCAAATCCCGGGGATCGCTTGAGGAGGAAATGAAATATCGGCCGGTGTGCCTCTTTGAGGATCCGCCAGGGCTGCCGGTTCGCCGCGGACGGGGCAAGCCTGACACACTCGATCGCCTCGGCGTAGGATCCCGCCGCATGGGTGGACAGGGGGAATCCGATCCGTGCTTCAAAAAACAACTCTCGCCATGGTTTTCTCTTGTCAGCGCCTGTGGAGAGTCGAAACATCCGCTCCAGCATCGACTTCTGGTCCGTGGGGTAACCCACGGGGCTGATCGCGGGGACCATCTCGTTTCCCTGTATCTGCATGCGACGTGCAAAACCGGCACGATTAAAGGTTCCTCCGAGCCAGCAGGTGCCAAGTCCCGTCGCGGTTGCTTCCAGGATGTTCCGCTCCATGGCATAGCCAAAATCCGTCAGGCAGTGTGTATCCTGGACCGCCGCGCCCGCCATGTAGTAGCGGGCGTCCCGGATCACGCCGTAGGTTCCCAGCTTCCGGATCTCGGCCTTTTCAACCTCGTTCAAATCTAGGAGCTCAAAACGGAGGACGGAACCGAATGGGCCCGTCCGATTGGACTGAAGAAATGCCTTTAGCCGGTCAATTTTCTGCACCTCGATCGGCCTTGCACTGTAGGTTCGGCAGGAAACCCTTTTACGGATGATATCGGTAATGGGCGACGCCTTATTTTCCATCATCCCTGTCCTTTCCAGGGGATTCATGACGGTCCGGACCCGCCTCCTGTGCTAACCCTTGCTGTCGGTTTTCCCCCGGGGCACGGCGCTGGCGCGTGGTATCAAGGATTGGTGGGATGTATCCGGCATGCCCGATTCCGGCACCGGTGCCAGGGGATCATGGCCTGAAAAGTGTGGCGTCTTTTCTGGATTTAATCCAGGACCGCTTCAACGCGGCGGTTCCTGTGTCTCCCATCGGCGGTTTTGTTGCTTGCCTTCGGCCTGAAGTAACCGAAGCCTTTTGCCCTGATCCTTGCAGCATCGATTTTGAACCGCGTTTCCATTACCTTCTTAACCGCTTCGGCCCTTCTCTGGGATAGCCTGAGGTTGTACTTTTCTCCGCCCACATTATCCGTATGCCCCTCAATGAGGATGTTCCAGTCGGGATGTTTTTCCATCACATCGGTAATCTTTTTTATTTCTTTATAGTATTTTGGTTTGACAATAGCCTTGGCCGTGTCAAACTCGATCACGAGTGTTACCCTGCCCTCCCTGAGCATCGCCTGTTCCACCACGGTCGCAGCCTCCGGTGCCCTCTTTGTTTCCACAGCGGGCGGCGGTGGCGCGATGACTTCGGGTTCCTTGGCCGGCGGCGGTGGCGGAGGAGGAGGGGGCGGTGCAGGCGCGAGGCATATCCTTTCCACGAAGTCGGTCATCTCAGCGTCGCCCATGAGCAGGTCGCCCCTGGCAGGAAAACCGCACTGTCCAATTGTTACAACCTCGTTCAGGATCTTTCTTCCTTTCTCGCTGTATCCCACCTGGACCGTATAAATGCAGAGCCTGTCCCCCAGGTCAGCCTTGACATTGGTGGCGGCCTGCAGCAGCGCGCTACCCATGTCTTCGCCATCCGTGAATATGACGAGGGCAATTTTCCCCTGGACTGCTTTTAAATCATCCCCGGCAGCAGTGACTGCCTTATCAAGCGGGCTGTTCCCGCAGCGGAAGTGAACTTTCTGTATGACTTTGTCCAGCGCATCGGGATCGTACGTTGTCACTCCGTACAGCAGGTTGGTTGCATCGAAGAGGCAGTAGTCACTGCCAAAAGTCCTCAGCGCGGCATTGATTTTCAGATCGGGAATGGTTCTGTTGAAGATATCCACGAGGTACTTCTCGAAGCTAAACTTGTGCTGACCCGAGAAGTAGTAATGGGCCATGGAGCTGGAATTGTCCAAGATGATGTAGATATTATCTACGTTTTGAATATATTGTCCCGATCTGAGCTTCGCATTCAGCACCTGTCTGCTTGCCTGAGCGGGGGCTGCCAGAAACATTGCATGCATGACGGGAAGCAGTAGAAGACAGGCAAGGGACAGACGATGGCGCCTCATCAAGGCATACCCTGATTTTTTTGTGGGCTCATGACACGGGGCCGTGTCCCGGCGCGCCCCGTACAGGATAGCCCTGATCGCCCGTCTCATAAGCCATGCCTCCATGCCTTCCCCTCGGTGTCTGTAGCACATTTTGGTTTAAAGTGCCGCCTTTTTTGATCGGTGCGGATGAAAGATCCGCATGGACGGGCATCCGCGGTTTCAAGAGGCAAGGGGCATGCATGGCCCGCGCTTAAATGGCCCCATGGCTGTCCTTCTAGAAGATTGATTCGCGGAAGCCCATGGAATACTCGCGCAATTTGCTTAAAACCGTTTCACGACCCTTCCCGGTGAGCAGGGAGGCCTGCCACGAGGCGATATGGATGGGGATGATTTGTGGAAGCACTTGATGCTGATCAATGACCAGCTTAAATATGGCTGTGTCATATTCTTTGCTGCTGGCATAGCCAAAAAGGAAATTGCCCAGGGAATAGACGATGATTCCATTCTTGTATTTTTCTATCCCCTGCAACACATGCGGATGATGACCAATGATCAGGTTGGCTCCGCATTCAACCGTAAAATGGGCGAGATCGACCTGAAAGGGCTCAGGATAGTTCGATCCTTCCTGTCCCCAGTGGTAGTTGACGACAATGAAATCGACTTTTTCATTCTCCCTGAGCGCCCTCAGATCGTCCCGGATCAACGCCTTGATGCGGGGAGCCGTCCCGGGGCTTCCTTCTGATGCCGGGTACCATGAGCCATTCCCATAGTAGGCAAGGAACCCGATCTTTTTTCTGTTGACCTCGAGGATCACCGGTTTTCTTGCCATGGAAAGATTTTCACCCGCCCCCACATGCCGGATGCCCGCAGAATCTAGGTAGCTCAAGGTGTCCAGAAGCGCGTCCTTGCCATAATCATAAATATGATTGTTTGCCAGGCAGACGACGTTGATGTTGGCATCCTTCAACACCCCTAGATATTTTGGATGCATCCGGAAATTGAATTCCTTGGGTGTTTTATCTCCCCTCAATGAAATGGGGTTTTCCAGGTTGATCATCCGGATATCCGCCCGACGAAACCAGTCGAGCTTCGCAAAAGGGTACCGGTAATGATCCTGAACAACCCTCTCGAAGGAGTGGACAAAGGCACAGTCACCACCGAATACCATGGTGATGGGCTCCTGTCTTTTCACGTTTGCCGATACAAGCACCGCCGCGACCAAGACGAGGATGACAATGAGAATGCAAGCTATCTTTTTGCGACCATTCACAATCCCGACCTGATAGGGCGAATTCGTTACGCGCTGCCTGTTACGCAGGCGGTCAGTGTCGTGCATATCCTACGGATCCCCGCAGAGCCTGAGAACCAGGTCGGTCATGATCTCGGATCCCCTTATCAGGTTGTCTATGGATATCCTCTCATCGATGCCATGGATCAGGCCGATGTCCGTCAGCGGAAGGATGACGGGCATGAAACCATAGGATGGGACACCTTTTTCCCGAAAGAACCTGGAATCCGATGAACCCAGCATCAACAGTGGCGCCACGATGCCCGCGGGGAAATGCCGCTGCATCACCTCTTCCATGATCCGGTAATGTTCCGTATCTTTTGATGATCCGTTGGGATTGTGACCTGTCTGGTAAATCACCTCGATGTGCTCATCTTGCAGGGCTTCCTTGACCCGTTCGGTCATCGCATGCGTGTCATAACCGGGCAGCAGCCTTATATCCACCTCCGCCTCGGCCTGGCTCGGTATGACATTCACCTTTGAGCCCGAATGAAGCATATTGACACTGACGGTATTTTTCAGCATGGCGGAGAACTGAGGAACCCTGAGCATTCCGCTTTCTGTCAGAACTTTAATCAGGGTCTCCTCCTTGCCGTCATCCAGGTAAGGCTTCATAAAGTCGAAGCTATGTGCGATGCATTTGAAATATTCCGCGGTGTCGGGCGTCACGATGGGCGGTGAGGGCATGCTCAGGAGCCGGTTAACGGCCTTGATGAGTATTTCAAGGGCGTTGGCTTCGTGGGGCATGGAGCCGTGACCACTGCGGCCCTTACTTTTTAGCTTCAGCCAGCAGATTCCCTTTTCTGCCGGGGATATCAAGATCAGTGGCTTTCCGGGGATGATGCCCGTTATCCCGAAACCTCCTTCATTGATGACCAGGTCGGCCTTGAGGTCGTCCGGATATTGTTCGAGCAGAAATTGAACCCCTTTGACGCCCATTGCCTCTTCATCTGCGACGGCCAGAAAAATGAGATCCCGGCTAAGTGCGATCCCCTGTCTTTTCATGGCGAGAAAGGCCATCAATTCCAGGATGCCCTGCCCCTTCATATCCAGGGCCCCGCGTCCGTAAACGAAACCGTCCCGGATTTCACCACCGAAGGGGTCAACCGTCCATTCGGATTTGTCCGCCGGAACGACATCGATGTGGTTCAGTAGAATGACAGGGCCTTTTTTGCCGGATCCCCGGAGGACAGCGCGGATGGACTGGCGTTGCGGTCCGGCTTCATATGTTTTGTAGAAGATGCCCTCGTGTCTGAATAAGCCGGCTAGGAAATCCACAGCGGGAGCTTCATTGCCGGGAGGGACCGATGTGTCTATCCGGATATACCGGGAAAGCAGATCGACGGCTTCGTGATACATAGGGCGTGCTCCAATAGGGGTACTGATCACGGAAGGAATCCGGACATGGCTCCATCGCGGCGGCCTGCCCCGGCTGCTTCCATCAAGGTCGGGATGTCCATGTCCCGCCCCGTTGTCTCCTGACACGGTTGAAGCGTTCCGCTGGAACTTGCTGATCCTGTCAGCGCCAAGGGCGAGACGATTCGGCATGCGGCACGGGAATCCCTTCCAGCCATCCTTTCTCTAAAACACCGCGCATGCCATCTTTCCTAGCTATGTTGCAGTGTCCTTCTCATTTCACCTTTTCAACGAGTACTGCGTTCGCGTTTCCGAAGCCGCCGCACAGGGTTGCCAAGCCGTATCTTTCGTCGGGGTAGTCCGTCTTCATCCGGTTCAGCAGGGTCACGATGATGCGCGCTCCTGACTCACCCAGCGGATGCCCCAGGGCGATGGCACCTCCCCAGGTGTTCACTTTTTTGAAGGGCGCGTTTTCATTGTCTAGCTTCAATTCCCTTATGCATGCCAATGACTGGCTTGCAAATGCCTCGTTGATCTCGATCGTGCCGATGTCGTCGGGAGTCAGGCCGGTTTTTAGCAAGAGCCTCTTTACCGCGGCGATAGGTCCCACACCCATGACGGTGGGGTCATTACCCGCCTGAACACCAAATTTGTATTTGAACATGTAGGAAAGGCCGAGTTGATCGGCCTTTTCACGACTCATCAGCAACAATGCCGCAGCACCGGCGGTAAGAGGGGATGACATAGCCGCCGTTATCTTCCCATTTTCCTTGAACGGGGTTTTCATGGCCCTCATTTCAGCCGGGTCCATCTTTTCACGGATCCACTGATCGCGGGAGACCATAAACTCGCTCCCGTCTTCTTTCAATCCCCTGACAGGCACGATCTCGTTCGCAAACTTTCCCAGATCGCGCGCCTTTTTTGCGCACTCATGGGAAAATATCGCGAAATTATTCATGTCGTCCACCGATACGCCGTAGGTGTCCGCCACCTTTTCCGCGGTCGAACCCATGGGCAGATCGTTGGGGCTGTAAATCTGGAACAGCCTCGGTGGGAAGTCCATGTTGGCCGCTATCGGCACCTTTTCCATGTCTTCGACCCCTGCGGCGATCATGATGTCGGTCTCACCGGCAATGATCGCCCGGGCCGCGTCCATGGTGGCCGACATCCCCGACGGGCACTGGTTGCAGATGGTCTGGGACGGCACGCTTTCAGGGAGCCTCGAAGCCAGCCAGGCCAGTCTTCCGATGTCATTCTGCATCCCCGATGGGTTCGCAGACCCTACAAATACGGTGTCCACATCCTCGGGTTTCACCCCGGGGTTCCTTTCAAACAGGGCCGTATAGACGGCCGTGAGGAGTTCGTCGGGCCTCACCTTCCTGAACCACCCCTTTTCGTTGTGGGCCCGTGCGTTTGCGGTACGGACACCGTCGATGAATACGCATTCTCTCAACATGGTCTTCCTCCTTTTCCACGGATATGGGGATCAGATGGCAAACGATTCCGGCGCTACCTCGACCGGTGATTTGTCAGCCAGCTTGATGCATTTGCACCGGCCCTCGATCGTGGGAGTGATATTGGATGCAAAGTATTTCCATGAGGCGACCTTCCCCTGGTAGAACGCCACCTCTGCGTTTTCCTTTGCAAGGGCGGCCACCTGCGCAGCATCCGTGCCTGATTGCTTACAGAGGGCGTCCAGCTTTTCCTGCGCGATGCGTGCGGCGTCCAGCAGCCTCCACCCGACGACGAGATCGCCCATGATCATCAGGAAAGGCCTCGCATTCATCACGGGGATGACGTAATCCATGCTCTTGCCCCATTTTGCAAAGTTCATGGTCAGGTCGCCGACCGCTCCCAGGGCATGCTCAAGTTGCTCCGCGTAGGGCTTGAGGTCTTCCCGCTTTTTCATCTGCTCGACGGCTGCCGATATCTCTCCAAAGAGGTTCATGAGGTTGCGGCCCTTGTTCTGGCCTAGCTTCCTGCCCACGAGGTCGAGGGACTGGATGTAGTTGGTTCCTTCATAAATGGCCGCGATCTTAACGTCCCGGAGATACTGTTCCATGGGATATTCGCTGCAGTAACCATAGCCACCGAATATATCGATGCCGAGCGAGCATATCTCGACGGCCTTGTCCGAGCAGTATGCCTTGCTAATCGGGGTCAGGAGCTCGACGAAGCCCCTCATCTTGGCCTTCTCCTCACCGTCCGTGGCGACGTGCTCCATGTCAATGCAGTAGGCGATGAAGTAGTTCATGGCCCTCATGCCTTCCACGTGTGACTTCATCCAAAGCAGCGACCGCCTGATATCCGGATGGTTGATGATGGCCACACCCGGCACGGCGTTGTTGCCCATGTCCTCGATCCTCCGGAACTGGATCCTGTCCTTGGCGTACTGGACGGCATGTTCGAAGCTCACGCTCGCCAGATCCAGCCCCTGCATGCCCGTGCTGAGCCTGGCCTCGTTCATCATCATGAACATGATCTTCATGCCCGCCCGTTCATCGCCCATGAGCTCGCCGATACAGTTGCCGTTCTCACCGAAGTTCAACGTTGCAGTTGCGGAGCCCTTGATCCCCATCTTGTGCTCGATGTTGCCGGTGATCACGTCGTTCAATTCACCAAGACTCCCGTCGTCGTTGACCCGGTACTTGGGTACGATGAAGATGGATATGCCTGCCGTGCCCAGGGGATCGCCTTCGATCCTCGCGAGCACGGGGTGGACGATCTGCTTGGTCAGGTCGTGGTCGCCCGAGGAGATGAAGCACTTCGTGCCCGATATGCTGAACCGACCGTCCGGCAGCCTTCTGGCCGTCGTCTTCAGGGCGCCCACATCGCTGCCCGCACCCGGCTCGGTAAGGCACATGGTGCCGGACCATTCGCCGGCGAACATCTTCAGGGCATACTTCTGAACCTGTTCCGGACTTCCGTAACTTGCGATCATCGCGGCCGCCCCGAGGGTCAGGCCGGGATACATGCAAAAGGCGTAATTCGCCGCGCCGAAGAGCTCGGAGCAGGCGGTGTAAACCGTCATGGGTATCCCCTGTCCGCCGACCTCGGGAGGCGCCATGGGGCAGAGCCAGCCGCCCTCAACGTATTTCTTGTACGGGCCGTGGTAGCACTTCGGCGCAAAGACCTTTCCATCCTTGAAGACGGCAGGGTCATGCTTGTCCCCCGCCTCAAAGGTCGGCAGAATTTCTTCCACGGCAAATTTCTCCGCCTCGGTGAGCATCATGTCGATCAGGTCACGGGAAAATTCCTGATATTTTTCGAAAGAAAAAAGCCTTTCGATTCCGATCTGCTCATAGAGTGCGAACTTCTGATCCCTCGTGTTCACCAGTGTGTTGCCCATTGTTCATCTCCTTATCGTTTGTGATGATGTGTGTCGCCCCGAAGACACCGGCGCAGGCCAAACCCTCCCCCCGTGCATCGAGCAATCGATCCAGGAGCCATGAAAGGCATTGCGACGGGCGGTGCCGGTGTCTTTACCTCGCGATCCTGCTTCTTGGCCTGAAATTGATTGGTGTCCGGTTCACTGTCTAAACGGTTATGGATGTTGCCGAGCGCAGCGTTCATTGCGTATCGATGAACCACCGTCTGTTATAGAACGAGCGCTCGTTATTGCTGATCGGTGTATATGGTACCCCGTGCTATTGTCAAGCGAATTTATTGGTGTGAATCTTGTTTCCCATCATAGGTTTTCAGGGGCTGGTTTGGATGGATCAGGGCCGTGGCGGACCCTGGCATTCGCCAGGTTGTCAAGGGGCGAATCAACAAAAAGACGAACATCTCCCGCAGAAGCCGCCGGTCAGGATACTTCTGCATGACCCCGGTTGCATTTTGGATTTCCTTTCGGCCCTTTGTTACAACGGCCTTTCCCGTGCCGGATGCAACGGCCAAGGTTTCACGCCCTGCCCGATGATCTTCTGTTGCGCCTCGCTGGCTGTCTCTGGCTTCCTCTTCGTTACTTCGCGGGGGAAGGGGCACTCTCAAGGAATATCTTTTCCACGAAATCGGTCATGGCGGCATCACTTGCAAGGTTGTCTCCCTTTTTGGCGATTCCGCATTTTCCCGTCTTTGCTATCTTGTCAAGAAGATCGGCTCCATCTTCATCATTTCCGATCTGGACGGTATGGATGCACACGCTATCACCCAGCATGCGTTTCACGATTTGTGCGGCCTTTACCGGAACGTCGGTCATGTCCTTTCCGTCCGAGAAGATAACGATAGCGCTTTTCCCCGGTACCTTGCTGAGACCGGTGCCGGCCAGGGTGATGGCCACACCCAGATTGCTGTCCCCGAACGGGCAGCACAGCTTCTTTATCACCTTGTCGACCGCTTCAGTATCATACTTCTCTATCCCGTAGTTTAATTTTATCATATCAAAATCAATAAAATTGTTCCCAAAGCTCTGAACGGCGGCTTTGAGGTTCATATCGGGAATGGTCCTGTTAAAATTGCCCACCAGCTTCTTTTCAATGTCAAACTTATCCTGTCCGGCATAAGACTCCAGCATGGAGCCGGATTTATCGATTATGATGTACACATTATCGACTTTTTGCACATAATTTCCGGACTTGAGTTTAAGACCAAGATCCTGACTGCCGGCAAAGGCTGATCCAGCCCAAAAGAAGAAGCATAGAATCATTGGATACCAACATACTTTTTGTTTACGCGACATTTCACGACCTCCTTGACATTTTTATGTGTGATGCATGTTCCAATACACGCATTTGTCCATTTAGTAAACCTTACTTATGGTCCAGGACAAGCACATAAACGTGTTCGCTTCCTCCAGGGGGCCATCGGTGTATCGGCCTGCAACGGATACCTGTACCACGGATGTGATGGGGAACCGGCGTTTGATGGTTGTTTCGGATCGAAATATTCTGTGAAATGTCAGAACGAGAAGACCACATAAAAAAAACGGCTCATCGCCGAGCCACACGAACCGTTGCAATGCATTTGCCCGCTCAATTTACCAGGAACCACCGGAATCGGCGTGGTCGTCTTGGATATTGGGAGTGGGTTACCAGTTGCTTGGGTGGCACGCCGAATCGGGACTGATGTGAAGCCGCTGGGTGCCGTGCCGAATCCCTGCCCGTTCAGAGGACCATGGCTGCTTCGATCCTGTCCGTCCTTGGCCACGATCTGTCAGCGCTTTTCACTAATGATGTGTCCCATACCCTTCCGTGAATGGCCATGCCCCATTTATACGGGATAAAGATGACCGACGTATTGCATTCAAACATGCGTCCGTCCTTGTGAAGACCAATGAATTCGAATTGGCAGGCCGCGCGGTCACCTCTCACGCCGTCACGGAATATTTTCTGCACGGATTCACGAGATGCCGGAGCGACCAGCCTCATCAATTCAAACGCCGGCTGGTAGATCTCATCTTTTGAATACCCGAACAGACTTTCGAAACCCTGATTGACAAATTCCAGTTGCCGGTCGAATATGACGTATTGCGCGTCAGAAAAAAATGAAGCGCTCAGCGGGTAGGGTTCGTTTGTGCCATTGCATCCGTTCAACATTTCTTCGTGTTGCATTCTTATTCTTTCCAGTTCGGCAATTCTGGCACGCAATGCATGGAGCTCGATGGTTAGCTGTTTTTTTGTTTTGTTCTCGTCTTTCATGTGCCACCTATGAGATATCAACGTTGGTAATGGCTCTAAACACCGTGTCGCGCTGTACTGGGAGGCCTTCTGTGGAACAGGACTATAGTGTATAACAATGTAATATAAATGTCAAGAAATTCTTTCCGGGTGCAGCGTCTGTTTCTGATTTTCTGCTGCAACGATTGCGGGCTGACATCTTCCACGTGTGGTCCGGATTAGAAAAGCATCGAAGCGATCCTCACCAGACAATACATGAAGAAACGCCTTGGAGTGAGTCAATTCCACGATGAGAAGCCAATCGATCCTTGCTAGATGTGTCTGATGCGCGTGTTTCGCCAGTTCCGAATCAGAATAAAGACCGTAATAATAACCACGAGGATTGGAAATAGCACCGGAAGGAAGATGGAACCCAGGAAGTTTCGTACGTGCCACACGAGGTTGGAAGATAGCTCGGACAATTTGGCGGCGATCATTCCATAATCGATCATCATCCCACCCCCCTTTTAAGGGATTCTAAGATCCGCTAAATGGGGAAAACCGAAAGCCATGCCCTTTCCATTGATGTAAGTTAATTATAATTATTTGTATTACATTTGTCAATGGTATGGCCGGTGGTCCTCGCCTGGGCACGTTTGCATGGAATATCAGGTGGTATGCATAAACTTGGGATTCTAGGTCCTGGGGGAGCCTTTTCTAAAAATCGACGTTCATACGGTTCAACTGTATGATTTACTTAGCTTTCTTCGCCTGCCAGTGGGAGGACCCTGCCGAGGTGACAATAGATGAGATATTTGGGACCGGTCTTGTATCTTCCTTCAATTTCTCGGGATGCTGATCATCGTCTTTGCTGAACCGAATATGATCAGCCGGACTTGCGAAGGTCTGGAGCGGTCCGTGCGGGATCTGGTGCTTTATGTGAGGTCAAGTTCTGTTCAGGGGAAATTACTGCTTCCCTTTTTTCGTATCGCTGGTGTCCTCCCATTTGACGCCCAGCCTATTTTCAAGCAGGCTGATGGCATGGAGCATGATGTACGCCTCGTCATTGGTGTGAGTGTCCAGGGCTATATCCATGCCCTTTAGTAAATTCCTCATTCGCTCGGAGAGGTAGTTCAGGGAAGTGGAAATGTAGACCGGAAAATACCAGAAGTAAAACAGTGCCAGTGCCAGGCACACCGATCCAATGATGGCCATGGAGTTAATGAAGCGGGAGGAATCGTGCTTGACCAGCTGGTTTTTCCGCACGACGGCCTGCATGTTAACGTCATAGATGGCGTTCAAGGATTGCCTCAGCCTTTCGCAGGCTGGAAGGAAGTCGTTGACGTAGGAGGGGACTGAGCCGAGCCCGCCCTTCATCTGAAGACAGAGTTTCAGGTACACGTCGTAGTCATGGTTCAGTGTCTCCACATATTCCTTCTCATGGATTTCAGTGATATTGCCTTGCTCCGCTTTTAGGTTGGCCTCGAATACATTTCTCCCGGATTCAAAGAGCCTCTCGTAATAATCGGACATTCTCCCCGACCGCCCCGCATTGTAGAGGGTGCTGGTGATGGAAGTTTTCATGTCGTCGAGACCAGAAAGCATATTCTTGGCATAGATAAGGGAGTTGTAGTTGTCCTTTAAAATGTTGTCCGATTCCTGGCCCAGTTTCCCGACGTAGTAAGAGCCGAAGCCTGCGATGGTGAAAATGATCAGGAACAGAAATCCCAGGCCCAACGTGATCTTTATTTTTAAAGCCATATTTCCCCCTTGATCCACACGGTATGGGATTTTTTTATATATGTCTCCGAATGGTTTTGGGCCAACGGGGTCGGCAAGGGTGCGGGCTAATAAGCCTCCAGCCCCATCGCGCGCTCCAGCCTCGCATATGCAATACTGTAGTCCCCCAGGGCGTTTTCATAATCAGATTTTGCCCGGGTGAGAAGGGTCTGCGCGTCCATAACGTCCGTCGTTGTGGCGACCTGCTCCTTGTAGTGATCCGTTACCATCCGGAAATTCTCTTCCGCTTGTTCGACGGCCTTTTTGGCCACTGCGATGACCTTCACCGCCTCCCGGATCTGGAGCCACTGGTTCCGGACCTGCAAGGTAATCTGGTCTTTGATGTGCTCGATCGCCAGTGACACCTGGCTCTCGCGGCCGCGTCCCGCATCAACCTTGTCTCCCGTCCTGCCCCACTCCCAGAAGTTCCAGCTTGCGACGGCCCCGACGTGCCAGTCTTCCTGGCCCTCGGCAAAATCGGGATCTCCCGAGACCCCCGGCCTGTCGCCGCGTCTCTCATAATGGCCAGCGGCACTGATGGTGGGGAAATACTCGCTGCGGGCAACCTTGACCATTTCCCTGCTCTGGGCCAGTTGAGACCGATACGCCTTGATCTCAGGCCGGTTCTCCATGGCGGTTTTCCCGCATGCTTCCAGGGAAAGCTCAAAGGGTTTGTAGGTCAGGATGTCCTCCAGGTTCACGGGTGTATCCACCGGCTGGCGCAACGTGGTGTTGAATTTCGATTGGGCGCGCTCAAGGGCATTTTCCGATTCGATCACGAACTGCTGCGCCTTGGCAAACTCCACCTCTGATTGCAGGACATCATTCCACGGGACGATCTCCACCTCGAAGAAACTCTTGGCCATATCAAGGTGGGTCCGGATCTGTTCCAGGGATTGCTTCGAGACCGCCAGGAGCCTTTTCGCTTTCAGGACTGAAAAATAGGACATCTTGACGTCCTGGATGGTGTCCAGGATGGTCGTCTGTTGATTCCACCGGGCCGCATCGGTGCCAAAGCCACTCGCTCTGTAATTGGCCTGGATGGCACCCCCTGCAAAGACGGCCTGGCGTGCCTCCAGGGACCAGGTGTAGCTATCCTTGGCCTCTATGGCAAATTCTTTCGGTAGAATGTTAAACGGTGGCGGAAAGGGGGGGATGGGGATGACGGGCGGTTCGTTCGTGTGCGTATACCCGTAGGAGGTGTTGAACTGGGGGTAAAATTCCGTAAGGGCCTCTGCATTCTGTGCCTGCGTGATGCGCACCCCTTCTTTGGCAGATTCGATGACGACACTTTTCTTGAGCGCCATGTCAATACTCTCATGGAGACTCAGGACAGGTAGAGAATCCGCCGCCCATGCCAGAGATACCCATGAGCAACAAACGGCGAGCAGGATGATTAGTTTCCCGACCCGGTGCCATTTACGTCCGAATTGTTTACGCTTGTGCATAACCCGTGTTTCCAGTATATCGTGATGGGTTCCATCTCTGCCCGTTCGTCTCCCCCAGGGACGGGCTATTCGGATGTTCCGCACCCTGTATGGGGCAGAGAGGCGTGCCATCGTCATCGGCGGGCATGGATGCTTCGCCTGGGTGTATTCCCTGGCATCTGTACCACAAGTTCCGTCAGAGTTCCGCCCCTATTTTATTATCGCCTCCTGAAGATTTCAAGGCGATTTCCCGTTCGTCAATCCGGGTGCTTGTTCTAAAAAACACCTGGGGGTGGGCTGCCCGGAAGAACGGCGCACGGGGATTGGCCATGAATATGCCGCCTTCCTTTTTTATACGTTGACGGCCCCGATTTTTTTTCCTACTATCATCCCGTAAGGTGACGCAGGGCCTGCGGGGACTCATGCGTAGGATGATCAAACTGGGATTAGGACTTGTTCCGGAAAGGAAAAAGAAACCATGGGAAAATATTATGCTCGAACAGGAATCGTGGCCCTTCTCAGTCTCGTTTTTCTGTCAATACCTGTGATGATCTGCGCGCAATCAGGAGGCACCCCGCCCATCAGCGTGCCGCTGGTGCGTGAGGGCGACTTTGCCCTGAGCCTGTGTCCGGCGTTGGGATTGGGGGAGGCCCAGGATGAAAGCGATGCCGAGACCCGGCTCGGCGCCAGTGGCGTCGTTCCGCGAAACGGCTGGATCGCTGACTATCCAGTAACGCCGGATATCATCGGGGAACTGCAGAAGGCAATCAGCGCAGCGGCGAGATCTGCGCAGTTGAGCATGTCAGAGGACGAGGCCCTGGGAAAGCTCGGCGACGTGGTGTCGGGAAGCGGCCTTGCCGTGAGTCCTTACCCCGGAGGGGAGCCCTACCAGGCCCAGACGTCCGAAGAGAATTATCCCAGTCCGTCTCAGCTAGACGAATATTATGCCGGTGCGGGTCCACCGGTTATCACCTGTTACAATCCACCGCCAAATTATTACTACCTCTATGCCTGGATTCCCTATCCATTCCTTTGGGGTGGTTTCTGGTTCCCCGGGTACTTCATCCTTCACGATTTTCACAAAACGATCACTGTTCACAACAGGGTCTTATTCGTCTCCAATCATTTTAACGATGTCAATGTTCACAGGGTATTTCGGATTGACCCGCTGTCCAGGTTCAATGGAAAGACTTACGCAGGTATCGGTGCCTCGAGAAGCGGGCGCTATGTTTCCACCGGGATCCCCAGGAGCGACCGGTCCATCTTCCATGCGTCGCGGCAGCGTGTGAACCTGGGCAATAAGATGGCCAGTCCGCACCCGTATTTCGGCAAGACGATCAGGCAGGGACCACCAGCAGGCGGGAAGGCTGCCGCTCCGCATGGAGGAACTGAAGCGGGGAGGCCTGCCCCGCGCGGTGGAGGATCCGGGGGCGGGCAGCAGAGAAAATAAACGGCGGATCAGTTTAATGATTTCATTGCTGGCCGGGACGATGCGGTCTGTCCGTCAGACCCCGCCATGCCCGGTTCCACTGATGGGACGGGCCGGGAATCGGAATGCAATGGGACATGCTGAGGGGGATGTCTCCGTGATGACATCCGGGAATACGAACGGAAGCCCCTTTATTGCTCTTCGGGGAGCATTTCCACGAGTTTGCGCAACATGTTGACACTTGCGGAGAAGCTGACAAGGCTTGTATCGATGCAGAGATGATAATTCGTCGCATCGGTCCAATCGATCCCAACCATATCCCGGAGGAATCGCGCTCTTTGCTGGTCCGAATCCCTGACCATGGCCAATGCTTTGCGGGTATCGGTGAGCCTCTGCGCCTTCATCAGGCGCTCTGCGCGAAACTCCAGGGGGGCATGGATGAAAACCCGCAGCATGCGGGGATGGTCTTTCAGGGCGCGAAAGCCGCCGCGACCGATGATGACGGCATTGTAACTACCGGCGATGTCATTCATGATCCGGGACTCCAGGGTAAACAGGTCCCTGTCATAAACGGGGAGTTCAATTTGGGTGCCGAGTATTTCCGGAGCCCCGAAGCAGAAGGCCTTGAGCAGGTTCGCGATGATGCCCGATGACTTCCCGTCATAGTTTTCCAGCCAGCTGACATCCTTCCCGAGATGCTTGGCCGCCTGGCGCAGGATCTCCCGGTCCACGTATTTGTAGCCCAGCTCCTGCGCGAGCAGATAACCGACATATGAGCCCCCGCTTCCCATCTGTCTCGATATGGCGATGGCTGTGTGTGTATGGGCGTTCATGATCCCCTCCGTTTGGCGCGTTGTCGGGCATGCCTGTCTTCTATATACTACGTCTTTTATGAGGAAGATCAAGAAAATTGAGGCCGGAAAGATTGCGGACCTCGAAAAAAATTCGGCCGCATGTCATCCCTCAGCGGCCCGTTCCCGGGTTTTCAGTATCAAGCCTTCTGCTGTGACCATATTCGCCCCATGCGGATGGACGGGTGGTGTCAGGGAGCGCCCGTAACCATCAAGCATGCGTATTATCCGTTGACATGAAAATCAATTGATGGTTACTGAAATGATATATCAAGCATGAAGCGTCCTGGGCAGTCTTTCTTTTTTAAGAATCAGAAACTCGAATTCAAACGTTCTTTCCTCTAGGACGAGGATGGTCTTACGGAAATGCAGACAGCGGGGACACTGAAAAGATTCGATCCAGACGCATTGCGGGACATTCTATACATTAGGCGCAATTCCTTCCCATCGGAGTGGACATACGATGATGCGGAAGCATATTACAGGGCCATGCTCATGAGCGAGGCTAATATCCATATCTTTTTGAGGGACGATGGAAATAGAATTGGCTATCTGTTGGCCATTCCCCACAATGATGCGGTTGCAGAATTAAAACGCGATGATCCCGGCATGGAAGAGGATTCGAAAAGATATTATATTGAAACCGTTGCCATCCTTCCTGAATTCAGAGGTCAGGGGGGGTTCTCTAAAATGCTCCGAAAGTTAACCGGGGAATTGGGCCCGAAGGCAGGTAAAATTTCCCTTCATGCGAGAATTACAAATGGGTTTAGTAAGATCATGCAGCAAAAGGGAAGCGTTACAAAAATAAGAAGAATCGAGCAGTGGAAATACTATCGTTACGAGGAGCCGGCTGACTACCTGGAGGTGGAATTTTAAAGTGCACGAAAAGGTGCGCCGCGGAGGAATGCAGCAGACCGGCGTGAGGTGCCTGACAAGGCAGAAATTCATTGGGGATTCCCGTGGAAGTCCTGGGACCTCGCATCGACGACAGGCACTGGCGATGCACTAAAAAAACTTGCCCCTGTGTAGAGTTTTCTGTCCGGGTCTGAATCAATTGTTTGTCAGGGGAATTTGCCGACAAGGCCCAAGGCCGCGGCGCACAAGCGTATGGAGGTCCCATGCCGCCGATCTATCGATATGATTTAACCGTCACAGAGGACATGATTGACGCGAATGGTCATGTAAACAATGTCGAATATGTGAGCTGGATGCAGGACGCTGCCGTCCGCCACTCGGAGCACAGCGGGGCTACCCCTGCCATGAAGGCCATAGGTGCGATATGGGTGGCACGGTCGCACCGGATCGAATACCTTAAGCCCGCCTTCGGCGGGGATCACGTCAGCGTATTGACTTGGATATCCGGCTTTCGCAGGGTGCAGTACCTGCTGAAATACCAAGTTGTTCGTCTTGAAGACGATGCCGTTCTTGCCAGGGCCGAATCGTACTATCTTTTTGTGGATGCCAAAAGCGGCCGACTGCGATCCATCCCCGCGGAGGTTTCTGTGGCTTTCGATGTGTTGCCGGTGGAGAAAGAAAGAGAGCTTCTCGCCGCCTTTATGCTCAGGTGAAAGCTCGCATCAATAATCCGGGTCAGGAAAACGGCGTTGCGAAATGGAGAAGCGGTCTGCCCCAAAAGGCAGGGCGCGTTTTCACAGCGTCGGTCCTTCGCCGAGGCTCCAGTGCCACTGACGGGCTTGGCAGTTACTTGGCCACGTCCTGTCATTCCAACCTTAGGCCAGACGCACCCGACCAGCTTTTTCCCCCCGGCATGAGAAAGACAAGGGGAAGGGCGCAAAGGAGTCCCGCGCCGAAGGACGAAAAGGTGATCATAAAGCCAAGCGGATAATTTCCGCTCACTTGGACGATAAAGGTGGTCAGCGCGACCCCCAGGGCACCGCCTACCGTGCGGAACATGCCCCGGAGGCCCACAATGCTGGCTACCTTCTCAGGCATCAGCTCGATACAGGCATTGTTGGCAGCCGGATTCGCAATGCCCACGCCAATTCCCATAAGGAGTATCAGCAGGGATAGTGTTCCCGGGATCCCCATGCGGATACCGGTCATTCTCCAGAGCGGGAGACCCTGCCCCAGCATGATAAGGGAAAAGGAAATGATGATGAAACCGAGTAGCATGGGTTTACGGTATCCCCATCGCCTGAGCAAAAAAGCGGTGACAGTCGAAGCAGGAATGATGCCAAGGGACCGCGGAGTCAGAATCATGCCGCTCATCAGCTTCGACAGATGGTGAACCGAGGTCGCGTAGAGGGGTATGAAGGCAAAAGAGCCGAAGATGAAGGCACCCATGATGAGATTCAGTAGATTTGCCGCCAGGAAAGGCGTTGATCTCAAAAGGGCAATGTCGAGAATGGGATTTGTTTCCCCCTTTTCCTGTTGGAGGAACAGGGCCAGCAGGCCAAGACTCAAGCCGATGCAAAGCGCCGTTGCAAGAAGATAAGGAATGGCAAAACTCTTGGCGATGATGTTCAGGCCGACCATGAGCAGCAGGACAGATCCGCTCATGAAAAAGGCCCCTTTGAAGTCTATGTGGGGCGCGGAATGTGTCCCGGAGTCTTTAAGTAGCGTCAGGACCAGGACAATTAAAACCATGCCGATGGGAAGATTGATATAAAAGATATAGCGCCATGAATAGTGGGCCACAATCCAGCCCCCGAGGTTTGGTCCCACAATGCCCCCTATGGGGAAGATACTCGTGAAAAGGCCGATCATCCTTTCCCGGTTCTCTGGGAAATAATCACTTACAATCCCGGAGGCCGTGGGGAGGAAACTTGCCCCCCCTATTCCCTGGAGGACCCTTAAAACAACCAGTGTATAAATGTTGTTCGCGAAACCACAGGCAGCGGAGCTGGCGGTGAAGAGGATGAGTGATACCAGGAAAACCCTTTTCCTGCCGAAAGTGTCGCTGAGGTTCCCCGCCAGCGGCATCGCCGTCGTGATCCCAATGTAATAGATGGAGATGGTCCAGGAGGCCCAGACGACATCGACACCCAGTTCCTTCATGAAGCTGGAAAAGGCCACCGCAACGATGGTACTGTCGATGGAGAACATGAGAAGGCCTATGGAAGCAGTGGTAAATATGAAGTAGCGCCGCATCTCAGCAAATGTCCGTTCAGTGAAGTGTGGTCAGGAACGAGCCCCTTGCTTTTTACTACATTCCCTTTGCGCATTGAAAGTCATAATCACAAAATCATTTCCATGTGACGACTGTTACCAGGCAACAGTTGCCTGTGAAACATGTTCCATCCTTTTTATGTATCGCAAAAGTACCCATAGCGGCATCGCAACCAGCCCCGAATCCCTTGCAGAATTTGTTTGACAACGGGTACCATTTAGAATACCGATTCGATGAAATCAAAAAAAGGCTTGATGTTCGGGGGCATGCTGCCTTTGTTCTTCATGACATCGGGTCATTGTGCAAAGGGGTATTTCCATGACGGAAGAGGACAGGGGAGTGACATTTCTGCGAACAATGGCGTTGGTTTCCGCCGCTGCCATCATGCTGGTTTTTCCCCTCTTGTCAGCCTGCAAAAGGGGGGAAGGGGAAAGGGCCTCCTCTCCGCCCGTTGTGTGGGCGGCACAGGTTATCCAGCAGAACGTACCCATATACACAGAATGGATCGGTACGACGGATGGCAAGGTCAATGCCACCATCCGTGCCCAGGTCCAGGGCTATTTAATCAAACAGCATTACCGTGAGGGCGATTTTGTCAGGAAGGGACAGCTCCTCTTCGAAATCGATCCGCGCCCATTCCAGGCTGCCCTGGATCAGGCGAAGGGGCAGTTGGAGGAGCAGCAGGCGCGTTGGGCGACGGCCAAGGCGGACCTTGCCAGGATCGCACCCCTGGTCAAGCAGAACGCCATCAGTAAAAAAGACCTGGATGATGCCATGGGCCTTGAGCGGGCAACGCACGCGGCGGTGATCTCAGCTCAAGCCGCTGTGGAAAAAACGGCCTTGGACGTTGGCTTCACAAAGATTGCTTCTCCCGTTGATGGCATCGCCGGCATTGCCAAGGCCCAGATCGGGAACCTTGTCGGCCCCGGACTGATTGAGGAGCTCACAACGGTATCGACCCTTGATCCTATCAAGGTCTACGTGTCTGTTGATGAACAGGAATACCTCGGGATTGTCGGGGAGGGCGGGCCTGGTTTCAGGAACATACCCCTTGAATTGATTTTGTCGTCAGGCCGCGTCCATCCGTACAAAGGGTACTTTGCACTCGCCGACCGACAGGTAGACGTGAAGACGGGCACCATCAAACTCGCGGCCTTCTTCAGCAATCCCGGAAATGTCATACGGCCGGGACAGTTTGCCAAGGTCCGTGCGAGAAGAAGGGTTAAGGAAAACGCGCTGCTGGTGCCACAGCGGGCGGTGACGGAACTTCAGGGAGGCTATCAGGTGGCCGTTGTGGGACCGGACCATAAAATTGACATCAGATCGGTAAAACCGGCGGAACGGATCGGCAGCCTCTGGGTCATCGATGAGGGGCTTCAACAGGGAGACAAGGTCGTCGTGGAAGGATTCCAAAAGGTGAAGCAGGGCATGACCGTGAATCCGCAGCCTTACGTTCCATCCGCCGGCGCTGCATCCTCGGGCATCAAACAACAAAAATCGACGCCATCCAGTTCAGGGCAATAGCAGGCCGTTATGTCGAAATTCTTCATCAACCGCCCTATTGTCGCCATGGTGATCTCCATCATGTTCGTCGTCGTGGGTATCGTGGCGGCATACAGTCTGCCTATCGCCCAGTTCCCGGAGATCGTCCCTCCCGAAGTCCAGATCTGGACGACTTATACCGGAGCGGATGCGCAGACCGTCGAGCAGTCCGTGGCAACCCCCATCGAGCAGCAGCTCAGCGGCGTGGATAACATGAATTATATGTTCTCCCTCAACGCCAATAACGGTAGCATGCGGCTGACGACCAGCTTCGATGTTGCGACCAACCCCAATACGGACCTGGTCCTTACCCAGATCCGGCAGAATCTCGCCCAGCCGCAGCTCCCCGAGGATGTGCGCAATTACGGGGTCACGGTCCAGAAGGCCCGCTCCGCCCCCCTCATGATCCTTTCCCTGTATTCACCCCACGGGACCCATGATGCGACCTTCCTGTCGAACTATGCCTACATCAACCTGGTCGATCAGCTGCTGCGCGTGCCGGGCGTCGGCATGGCCACGGTCTGGGGTTCCGGCATGTATGCCATTCGCATCTGGGTCAAGCCCGACATGCTGGCCAAGCTCGACATAACGGTTCCCCAGGTTATCAATGCCGTGCAGAAACAGAATACGGTCAATCCGGCGGGGCAGATCGGCGCGGAGCCCGCGCCTCCCGGTCAGGAGTTCACATATTCCGTCAGCGCCCAGGGCCGCCTGATCACGCCGGAACAGTTTGGACAGATCGTCCTAAGGGCCAATGCCGACGGATCGGTTGTCCGCCTGAATGATGTTGCCCGCATTGAGTTGGGCTCGCAGGTTTACACGTTCCGCGGGCGCCTGAACGGGAAGCCCGCCGCCAATCTTGGTATCTACCAGTTGCCCGGAACGAATGCCATCGATACGGCAAACGGTGTCAGGAGGGTCATGGAACAGGCCAAGGCGCGGTTCCCGTCGGATCTCGATTATGTTGTGGGTCTGGATACGACACGGGCCATTACCGAGGGCATCCATGATATCTTCAGGACATTTTTGATTGCCCTGGCCCTGGTCATTGTCGTTGTTTTCGTTTTCCTCCAGGGCTGGAGGCCGACTCTCATTCCGGCCATTGCCGTTCCGGTTTCCCTCATCGGTACCTTTGCCTTCTTTCCCTTTCTAGGCTTCTCCATCAACACCCTGTCCCTCTTCGGTCTGGTGCTGGCCATCGGGCTGGTGGTGGACGACGCCATTGTCGTTGTGGAGGTGGTCGAACGTCATATCGAGGAGGGCATGTCGCCGAGGGATGCGGCATTCAAGGCCATGCAGGAGGTTTCCGGCCCGGTCATGGCCATTGCCCTGGTGCTCTCGGCAGTTTTTGTCCCCACGGTGTTCATCCCGGGCATTACGGGCAGGCTCTACCAGCAATTCGCGGCGACCATTGCCATCTCGGTGCTCATCTCGGCCTTTAACGCCCTGAGCCTCAGTCCCGCCCTGGCGGCACTGCTCCTCAAGCCGCGGAAAGAGGCAAGGGGGCCCTTGCATTCCTTCTTCACTTGGTTCAACCGCTGGTTCGGCCGTGCCACAAATGGATATGTGGGGTTCTGCAGGGTTCTGATCCGCAAAAGTGTCCTGAGCCTTCTGTTCCTTGCGGGGATCACGGTCGTTTCCGCTGGGATCGGAAAGGCCATCCCTACAGGATTTTTGCCGGAAGAGGACCAGGGCTACATGTTTGTCAACGTGTCGTTGCCCAACGCCTCCTCCATGCAGCGCACCGACGAAGCTTGCAAGGAGATAGAAAAGATCATGGCGGAGACGCCGGGCATTCAGTACTATCAAACCATCATCGGCATCAGCCTGCTGAGCCTGGTGCAGAACACCTACAGCGCCTTTTTCTTTGTGAACCTCAAGCCGTGGAAGGATCGGAACACGCCGGAACAGCAATATGACGCGATCATGTCCCACCTGAACAGGGAACTGGCCAAGCTGCCGCAATGCACCGCCTTCGCCTTTTCTCCGCCCGGGATTCCGGGCATCGGGACGGCCGGCGGTGTCACGATGATCCTCGAGGATCGTGCCGGCAGGGACCTCAGTTTTCTGTCGGAGAATGTCAACAAGTTTCTGGACGCCGCGCGCAAGCGGCCGGAGCTCGCCTCGGTAAGAACGACCCACCTCCCGACGGTGCCGCAGGTCTTCGTCAATGTCGACCGGGACAAAGTGCTCAAGCAGGGGATCGATGTGGAAGAGGTATATCAGACGCTCCAGGCTTTTATGGGCGGTTATTTTATTAACTACTTCAACCGGTTTGGGCGGCAATGGCAGGTCTATGTCCAGGCAGAGGGGGCTTACCGCACCAAGGCAGAGGATGTCGGGCAGTTTTATGTGCAGAATGATCAGGGAGACCCGGTTCCGCTCTCGGCTGTCACGACCATCGAATCGCGCATGGGGCCCGAGTTTACGATGAGGTACAACCTGTACCGTTCCGCACAGATCAACGCGGCGGCCAATCCCGGTTACAGTTCGGCCCAGGCCATGAAGGCACTTGAAGAGGCCTTTGCCCAGAGCATGCCGCGCGAGATGGGTTTTGATTATCTGGGCATGAGCTTCCAGGAGAAGAAGGCACAGGAGGGGATACCGGCGATTGTCATCTTCGGGTTCTCCCTGCTCTGCGTTTTTCTCATTCTGGCCGCGCTGTATGAAAGCTGGTCCCTGCCGGTCAGTGTTCTTCTTGGAACGCCCGTGGCAGTCTTTGGCGCCTTCACGGCGATCTGGCTCCGCGGCCAGGTCAATAACGTTTATGCACAGATCGGCATGATCGTGCTGATCGGTCTGGCCGCCAAAAACGCCATCCTGATTGTTGAGTTTGCAAAGAGAAGGCATGAAGAGGGGAGACCTTCCGAAGACGCCGCCCTTGAAGGGGCGCGGTTGAGGCTCAGGCCGATTCTCATGACGTCGTTCGCATTTCTCTTCGGCACGCTTCCTCTTGCCATATCCACGGGATCCGGGGCCGTGGCAAGACAGATTATGGGGACCGCGGTTATGGGCGGCGCTGCCGCCGCATCGTTGATAGCCATCTTCCTGATCCCGGTGACATTCTTTGTTGTCGTCAAGATAACCGAAAGACGCAAAAAGAAGGACGGCCCGGAAAGCGGGGGAGGGGATCATGCGTAGGATCCTTTCTTTCCTTCTGCTGGTGCTGGTCCTTTCCGGCTGCACGATCGGTCCTGACTACCGAAAGCCGGTTATCGAGACCCCCAGTGCCTGGCGTTTTGAGGAGAAGGAAGCCCGCGAAATCACCAATGCGGCCTGGTGGCAGCAGTTTAACGACCCTGTGCTCAATGACCTCATCCGGACGGCATTGGAGGAAAACAAGGATGTCAAAATAGCCGCGGCACGGGTTGAGGAATTCATGGGCCTGTACGGGGTGACGCGGGCGGCCATGTTTCCGCAGGTTTATGGCGGGGCCCTTGCGGGCAGAAGCAGGCAGAGCGAGCTTCAGGCCACTCCGCTTACATCGGCAACCCAAAATCCTGCAAGCACTTATGCCCTCTCGCTGAACGGCAGCTGGGAGCTCGACCTGTGGGGCAAGCTGAGGAGGGGGACGGAGGCGGCCCGTGCCGACCTTCTGAGCCAGGAGGAAGGGCGGATCAGCGTCATGCTTTCGCTGGTCGCGTCTGTCGCCAGCGCTTATGTGAATCTCGGCACGCTCGACAGGCAGCTCGATATCGCCGTGAAAACCGCGCAGAGCCGCAAGGAATCCTACGATCTCTTCCAGCTGCAATACCAGGCCGGCGTCATATCGGAACTCGAGTTGAGTCAGGTCAAATCGGAATATGAGCAGGCCCTCACGACCATCCCGGTTCTTGAAAAGATGGTCGCCCAGCAGGAAAACGCCCTGAGTGTGCTCCTGGGACGGAATCCCAGCCCGATTCCGAGGGGCAAAAAAATTGATGATCTTGTCCTTCCAGCCGTGCCCGCCGGTCTGCCCTCCGTTTTACTTGCCAATCGTCCGGATATACGACAGGCGGAGCAAAATCTCATCGCCGCCAATGCCAGGATCGGTGTTGCAAGGGCACTCTATTTCCCGTCGATTTCCCTGACGGGTTCGTTCGGTGTGTCCAGCACGGACCTGTCGAATCTCTTTACAGGGGCAGCCCGGACCTGGAATTGGAGCGCCCCACTGGTGACCCCAATCTTTACGAGCGGTGCCATCAGCGGACAGATAAAAGCGGCTGAGGCACAGCAGCAACAAGCCCTGTTTCGCTACCAACAGACCATCCAGACGGCATTTCGGGAGGTGGAAGACGCCCTGATCGACCAGAAGCGGTCGAGAGATGAACTCGAGATTCAGGATCGGCAGATTGAATCCTTGCAGAGCTATGCCCGTTTTGCGCGCTTGAGATTCGACAACGGCTATACCAGTTATATTGAGGTGCTCGATGCAGAACGCAGCCTCTTCAATGCGGAACTGGTTCATGCCCAAACGAAGGGTGTTCTCTTTCAGGCGCTCGTGAATCTGTACAAGGCGATGGGCAGCGGCTGGACAATCGAGACCGGCGGGAAAGCAACCCAGCGTGATCCGGAGCGCTCAGCCGGCACAACGGGGAGGTGAAGTTTCCCCCCTGACGAATGAACCGGATGAACATTCATGGCGCCATTGAGATGCGCACGTCACCCGGGTAGCATTTAACATGGCAGGGCGGCCTTCACACGAAAAAACATTTCAGACGGATTGGAGGGGGAGCCCATGCTTATCCTGTCGCCACTTTTATTCTTTGACATGGAACGCCCTCTTATCCTAATCTTTAGACCATCAAAAATGAATCCTTATCAATAACACCTTGCCTATGCTGGCAAAGCTAAAAAAAGAGGTTATCTTTGCAGGTGCGACATTCTGCATTTTTACCTTGCCCGTCATTGCTCATATCATCCTGCATCCCGCCTCATTTCAATGGGATTTCAAGCGGTACTACTTCACCGGCAAGCTTAGCCTCCTGGGTGCCAACCCGTATGATGTCGGGAAAATGGTCTCGCTCTTCTGGGATCAGCTTTGCATAAAACAGTCCTTTATCTATCCTCCTTGCACGCTCTTGCTCTTAAGGCCGATGGCTTACTACCTGAGCCTGACGCAGGCTTACTACCTGTTTTTTGCCCTCAAGCTCATCCTGTATGTGCTCCTGATCGTCATGTGGAAAAGGACCTTTTTCAGGGACACGAGCACCCCGTGTTTTGTCCTCTTTGCGCTTGCTTCCATGGGGGCCTTCGCCGCATACATGGATTTGTATTCAGGAAACATCTCGGTTTTTCAGCAGGTGTTCTTCTGGGCCGGGATCGCCTGTTTATTGAAAAGGAATATCATGATGTCCGGTGCGTGTATCGTATGCGCCTCATCCATAAAATTCTTCTTTATAGGTCCGTTGCTGCTGTTATTGTTAGCGGCGGGCTATTGGCGCCATTTTCTTTTGTTTGCAAGCCTGTTTGCAGCCTTGGTCGCCAACGCTTGTCTGGAGTCACCGGCGTATTTTGATGTCATAAAGAATAATATTCAGCATATTGCATTGAAGGAATTGGGCCTTTACGCCATTTCCATCAGGAATTTTTTATATGACCTTTTTTCTGTGTTTCAGAACCTGAACGTTTGTAATCCGGATATCCTTTACGGAACGATAGCTACTTGTATCGCCGCATACACCCTGTATGTCATCATCCGAAATCTTTCCTTCTTGCGGCAAGAAATGTTTTTGCTGGTTAACTTCACTATTGTTTCTTACTGCACGGTGGTGCCGCTGCTGATAGATTACGAGCAAGTGATTGTGATTCCACCCACCTGTTTCCTCTGGGACTATTTCCGCAGAAGGAAGCACCGCCTCACAGGGTTTCTTCTGATCCTGCCTTATTTTTTTCTTACCCAGAACGTCCTTTTACCGATCATCACGTACTTCGAAAAGATAACCGGATGGACCATGTCCGGCAGCGTCGTTGCGGGCATGATGTATCTCCTTCTTAATTATCATGTGTTGTTTGCCCTGTGCATAACGTGGGGCATGTATTTATTTGTCATTGAGAAGGAAAATAAGAGGGCCGTAGCGTGCCCGCGAGACACGAAAGGGGAACCATCTTGGAAAATTAATTCCATGTGAAATACAAGGATGAGGGCAGGCTCTGCTGTACATTGTTATGCTCCAGGTGCTGGTTGCTTAACAGGGAATATCATCGGGTGCAATTCATATGAACAAATGGAAGAACATCCTGTGCAGCCAATTTTTTATATTCGCAGTTTCTCTTGTCATTTTCTTTATCGCGGCTGCGTTCGGCTGGGAGAAGCTGCGCTTCGGGTTTGATTTTGTCGATGAAGGCTATCACATGACGGAAGCATGGCGGCTCACAGTCGGGGATCGCTTGTTTCAAGGGCATACGAGAGGCGCGACCAATCTGTCCCCTTTGATCAACAGCATGATTTTTAGAATGATCCCTGACCTCACCCTGTTGGGATTCAGAAGGATTCAATACATTTTGACAATCCTGTCCCTGTTGTTGTTGGGTACGGCCCTGTACAGAATCAATAAACAATATTGGTACCAACCCCTGATCTTTTCAATATTCGCTTTCACGGGTTCTGAACCCATCGGGATGTTCCCTGATCTTAACTACTATACATATGCTCATCTGTTCGTTACCTTGCATCTATCCTTCCTGCTGATCGGGTTTTATCTCGAATCCAAAGCGGCGAGACGTTTTCTGTTGGCAGTGTCGGGGTTCTTTCTGTGGTTAATCAGCTTTAATCTGCTCCATACGGGCCTGGTTCTTCTTTCACCGCTGTTATGCTTTTACCTGCTGAGAAAAACGAAGACCCCGCAGCTTTCCTTCGAGGCGAAAGACCTTTTTTCTGTGTTGCTTCCGGTATTGTTATGCTGGATCCTTTTTGTCGGCGTTTTCAATATTTCCTATCTGAAAAACGTCGTCGTATCCCTCCGGTTGATGTTTTCGTCGGCTTCCTATGCGCCTGGCGCACTTTTTTATGTGAGCTTCAGGTTTCTCGAGTGTGTATGCGTTTCCGCCATTTTTTTAGCAACCTTTCTTTTTTGCTTATCGAGGTTCAGGACTCTGCTTCTCATACCCGCAATTTTTGCCCTTTCACTGGCCATGTACTTCATCATGGATACGTCACTCTTCAATTTGCTGTACTTGCGGTTGTATTCGCGCTTCTATTCTGTCGCAATGTGGTTTGCCGCCGTAATGACGGCGGTATTTGCGATCTTGTTTTGCCATATTGCTGGCAGGATCATGGCGCATCGACCTGCAGACAAAACAGAGGTACTGGCCACGCTCATGATGATCCCGTGTGCGCTGCTATCCATCAGCATGAGCGTTTTCTCTTTAATCGGTGCCTGCAATGTCCTGTATTCGTCCATTCCAGTGGTTGGATGCATCGGCATTCTGATTTTATCTCTTGAGAATGTTCGGGCAAGATCCTACTTTGCTAGATTCATCATTTTGCTGATATTCTTTGCCCCCTTCTATTATTCGACAGCGTGGTCCGTCTCGAGGCATAGCGGTTACGACGTATCACCAGCGCAAGTGAACGCTGAAATAACTGAGGGCGTCGGCAGGGGAATCAGGACAAATGCCGTTTATGCGCGCCTGTATGACTGGATTCGCTTTACAGCGGGAAGATACACCACGAAGGATGATTTCATCATATCCTATGTTGTTTCACCGATGGTTCACATGATCACCAAAAGAAGACCGGCACTTGGCGAATCGTGGATTGACTTGCATAATTTTACCCCTGAATATCTGAAAACGGCAATCACTCACATGGAAAAGAGCGGGCGCGATCCGAAGATCGTTTTTATCTTTGACAGGAGACCCGCGCTCTTGCCGGTGATTCGGCTGCAAGAACCCATATATTTTTGGTGGAAGGAGCCCGTAGATTTTGGGTTGAAACAAACGGTATATCTGTGGTCAGATCAGGAGATATCCGCTCCCTCTTCCGATCCGATTTCGCAGTATGTAGCCGGGCATATGCACTTGGTCGATACCTTGAGGCTTTACGATGATGTTTTTGTGTACTGTTTTCTTAGGAATGAGTAAATTGCCCGGGTACTGCCATTCTCTTGAGCCGTCCGGATTGGCGTAAGAGTCCTTCGGAAAAAAATCATATTTTGAGGCTTGCTGAAAACATGGGAATGTCCTAGTGTGAGTGGCGACACTCACGGTATAGGCGTGTTTGTCCATAACCCGTTGGCGGGATACACGGTCGTTAAATCCTGCAGAAGGGCTCTGACTGGGCAACCTTCCATCCACAGCAGAACCAGCGGATTGCGATGCCATGAACACAAGGACTGCCATGAATAGAAGCAACAGGGATCGTATCATCAGACTGGTGATAGGCCTGCTTTGGGCTGTCTTGTTCATCGCCTGTGATGGAACGGGTGGGACATCGGGTCCGAATCCGGATATGGGCAGCCGTGTTTTCAATTTATTAATGGGGTCATAAAATAGTTTATACAAGAATTGGTGATATTCTTCAAAGTATGCACTAACTGTTCATCATCTGAGCTATAAGTGGCATATCCCCCTTAGAAAATGTAACCTATTTACTGCCCCCATTAATAACTTGGACGTGGAACGTCAACAACAATACCATTACCAAGACCGGAATATGCCAACAGGATGTCAATGCCATCACGGCCTATGTCTACGATTCGAAGAACGTTCTGGTGGCATCAGGTGGTGAGTGGTCATGTTCGCTATATGAAGGTACGATAAACAATATCGCCGTTGGTTCAGATTATTACATGATTGTCGAGGCCCAGGATTCTGACGGGTATCTTACGTGGATCGGGGAGGTCACGAATTTCAATGCGAGTGCCGGAATAGTGACCAATGCGGGGACCGTGACCATGCGCACCGTTTCGGAGGTTGGTTCTATTGCCGTGACCCCAGCCAGCCCATCAGTCTCCCTCGGATCATCCCAACAGTTTACCGCAACGCTTACCTTTGATGATAATGGCAGCATTAATGTTAATCCCATAGCGTCATGGACTTCTTCCAATGAAGGGGCGGTGACGATCAACGCGGCTGGGCTTGCAACCTCACTGGCTGTGGATTCATCTACCATTACCGCGACGTTTGCAGGTCTTTCCAATTCAACGACCATCAAGGTATCTGATTGATCCTGTGGCCATGAATTTTGACTGGTTTCCCCTTGCTGGACTGCACTTGATTCCCGTGTGCCCACGCCATTGGCTTCGCATTTTTTGCCGTTTCTGCCATGAGATTTCTTTAACCGGTCTTTAGTACTTTAACTTGTGGGATGGGTCCAACGGGCAATCTATGCCATGCCATCAAAAGGCGCGAATTTACTGAAACAACCTCTTGGCAAGACAGGGAAAAGTACGTTGAGGTAAACATATTCATGTCACGTTCGAGGGGAGCTATCTGTTAATCTTGTGAGAGGTAAATAATTTAGAAATGTACCCAAATGCCGCCATTGTTCAGGTTGGTGTTTCCTGAGTTGGCGTTGGGTGGAGCAATGACAAAGTAAAAGGAGGACGGGCTGTAGGTCTGTTGCCCCAGATTCGCGCGGTTTGCTACGACCGTCGGACCCAGGCTGGATAGGCTGTTGAATAATGCAGACAGTGTGCCACTTAGCACGTTCTTGAATCCGATTTCCAGGCTGGTGAGCTGCCGGTTGGCTGGCGAACTGAAGTTCGAGAATGTTGCCTGGATGAAGAAACCTTGCAGGACGATGTTGGTGCTCGGTGTCCCAAAACTGACATTCGCCCAGTTCTGATCCCAGCCCAAACCGGATCCGGGATTCCAGTACCCCATTTTTAATGAATCGATAGTCCAGTATCCTTCGGCGGCGATATTGAAATCGGCTTCCGCGACGCCTGTCGTTGGATTGAAGGTGAAGCTCGAAAAACCCTGCCCTGTCGCGGAATCAAGCTCATTGTCGGACATGGCCAGCATGTTTGCTGACGTCTGCGATGGCATTGCAAAGATGAGCATGCTGAAAAGAAAAACCAGCGTGATCCCTTTCATTGATTTGGTGCCGAACCGATATGTAAAACTCATGAATTATATCCCTTTTGGCTTTCTGTACTATGTTCAAAAATTTTGTCAAGACGATATTGAGCATAAAAGCGGTCTTGTAAAAGAAAAAGCTGCGATATTTAGCTGAAAACACTATGAAATTTCCGACCACATACCTCCTAAGTAGGAAAATGTCATTCTTTTTTTCTCGTATAGGATTCTTTTCGTATCAGCCTGACGACCCTCCGCATTTTTTCAGACCGTAATTGTCCTGATTGATATGGTCTGCTATGACGGCAAGGGAAAGAACATCACCTCTGTTCCCTTGAAAGTCGCTATATGTGATTGTTTTCATCCTTCATCTGCGCACTTTCATTAAAGACGCTGCAGAGCCATCAGGAACAGCAGTGAAATTCTGATCAGTAATATTAGCGTTGTCCACGGTTATGGAGAGGCTACTAGGAGTGAAGGTATAGCCAACCATGGAAGGAGTGATGATATACAATGAACCGTTTGTAGCATTGGTAAACGAGTAGTGTCCATTAGAATCTGTTGTCGTTGTCAGAGAACCGGAACTCCAGGTTAGGGTTATTGTTACACCTGGTAAACCATTTGCACTGGGGGGCGATGCAGCACCACTCGGTATTACCTGGCCTGCAATATAGTATGAAGGAGCTGGAATAACTGTCATCACAGTCGAAGCCGAGATAGAGCCAAGAGATGCTCCAATAGTCGTCACACCAGTAGCCACCGTTTCTGCCTGGCCACCCGCGGTGATAGTCGCAACTGTTGTATCGGAAGAAGTCCAAGTCACGACAGTCGTTAAATCTTGTGTTGAATTATCAGTAAACGTTCCCGTTGCAGTAAATTGTTGAATATATCCCAGTGCAACTGTAAGGGTCAGAGGCGACATGGTAATGGTCGTCAACGACGAGACAGGGTACATACTTACCGTCCCGATGTCCGTTACCGCGCCGGGTGTTAGCGTTATGTTGGTTATTTGTCCGGTCCATGTTACGGATGCACTGGCGTCTTCAGCCAAGAATATAAAATTGTAATAATCGGAACCAGCCGGAATGTTATCTATTTCCCCTTGCAGTGCTGTACAGTCAAATGAAGCCGATGCCACTTGGCTGCCGGAGGCGTTGTAGACATTGACAGTGATTGTAGTGACACCACTCGCACAGGCATCATTATTCAGGGATGCCCTGACATTGGATGTGGCAAGACCCTTCCAAACCAAGCTGAAACTTATGCTGCCTTTGCCTGAACTTGAGCCGCCGTTCGCGCCCGGATCTGAGCCACCCCCACCGCTGCACGCGAGCATAAAGACAGCAAGAAAGATCCACAGCAATACATGCCGGACGCAGGTATTGAATTTGTAAATGCTGGGGATCTTTACACGGACAGTTTTGTTCTTTACCAAATTCATAGCCGAACAGCCAAAACACTAAGAGGGCATATCAAATGGATATAATTTTTGGGCCAGTCATACCTTCGGAGCAATCCGCGCATGTCATTCAGGCAGGACTGAAACGGTCAGTGCGTCACAGCGCCTCCGACAGTAGCCCCTGGAACCAGGTAGACTTGAAGCCTGTACACTTTAATTCCGTCAATCGCGATGGGACCCAAATCCTGTCCACCGACGCTCACATCCGCAATCCGGATTGAACCTGAGATTGCGGGTATCGTCGAATTATTGGTTTGTCCGAATCCAAGGTCAATGACAGTTTTGCCGTTCAACGTATCATACAGCGGATTACTGGGAGACATAGAACTGATTGTGAACACGTCGAAGGTGGCAGCTTGATCCTGGAACAGGTTGCCTAGCTGAAAACTGCCGCTAAAACCCCACGAAGCAGGATTCTCGGCAGCACCGGTGGCTGTCTGTGCAAAATGAATTCCACTGAAGGTCAAAGAATTAGAAATGGAGGTGTTATTGTATGTGTAGTTTAACGAACCAATGCTTGCTGGAAGATCAAATTCATAACTGATACCCTGGCCGGTATCTCCGATACCCTGGCCCGGCCCGTGGGCAGATAAATAGAAATCAAAACTGGGCATCTGTATGTTATTGATGCTCAGGCTGCCAAGGTCCTGACCGGCAAAAAGGACATGCTGGGCATTCACATAAACGATCTGCTCCCAACCGGGTTCCTCGATCATGAGCACCGTCCTGCCATTGATCGGACTGCTTGGCGATGCCACGGTGCCTACGTCAATGGTCAACGGATACACTGTGTTATCGAACACGTTTGAGAAGTACATTGCATTATAAGACCCTCCTGGGCCATCGTTAAAGGTCAACCCCTGCAGTTCAATGGCATTTCCCGTATCCGTGTCGTATAATTTGAAGCTGTCCATGGATATACTGGTCGTGACATCGCTCACCACTATGCTAACGCCCATCTGACCGCTGATATCGCTTATTTCATTGTCTGTCAGCGCCAGCATTGCCGCCAATGCGGGAATGGGAATCAGCAGGATGGCCAATGTCATGAATAATTTCTTCATAGTTAAAACCGTATTTCTTGTCGCAAAGCCCTTTACATCTGGTGCACCGGATACCCTTAGTCCCGTGCCCGCGACTGTATCGATCTCTCCCTAGCCAACGTCGCGCATCGTTGATGCTATTCCATCGCCGATGTTTGGTCAAGTCTTTTTGCTCCTGTTATTGGCTCTACGAGCGCGATAGGGGAATATTACTACTAAAGGTGGAGGGTATTCCAGTAGGCAGGCCATGAATTTACCAGAGGGCAGGGGAAGATTGAAACATTCACTATCCGGCTACGGCTGCAGGTCGCGCTTTCTTTATAAATATGCCATCCATCATTATCTTCCGCGTCCGCTTGATTTTGAACTTGATACCTTGATGAGGTAAAGTCTCAAGCTTCAAACATAGACTGACATGTGTTTATATTTCTTTGCCGTTCAATTTCTCCCACACCTTATGGGACCATTTGAAGGTAACCACCGTGCGGGCACTGATCGTCATTGCTTTTCCCGTCTGGGGATTCCTCCCCGTCCTGGCCCTTTTCTTCCTGACGGACCACCTGCCAAAACCGGAGATCTTCACATCCTTGCCCTGGATCAGTTCCTCCTTGATGATATCAAAGAAACTGTCGATCAGCTGGGCACATTCATTCCTGGAGATCCCCATGTGGTCATAAATCAGGTCGGTAATCTCTTTTTTGGTCATGCTCATAATGTGTGGTCCTTTCCTTAATAAATATAGATTCGTAATAGATATGACATACATTTGCCCGGTGAACTCAGATCAACTCCGTTGCGTTCCCCTCAGAATTATTCCTTTATAAAGGATTCCCTCCACAGCATATAAGCAAGTAAACAGGCAAAAACAGCCCCGACTGCGCTGAACCAGAAGGGTATCTGTATCCCGTCGATAACGAACTCCCACTGGAAAATGAGCCGCAAAATATGTACGAATGACATTATGGAAAAGATCACGATGGCTATGATGGTAAATGGCTTCATCTATCCTCCTTAAAGCAGTCTGTTGTCTGCCTTCATTCTGTTTTTGATGATCCCTTGCATCCGGGCAACTTTTCTCTTGGTCCCGGCGTCTTACTTTTTTGCCCTTCCTAATGCATCATTCGTTTCGGCAAGCGGCTTCTCGACCTTGTCTGAATCATCTTTCCATTTGGTGGTTATTTCCTTGAATTGCCTGTCCATCATAATATCGGCATATTTTTTTTGCGGATTCTGTGCCGACTGTTTACCCAATGCCAATATCATTTTGTTTCTTTTCGATGAAAGCGCTCGGCTTCGTTCACACGCCATCCAATATCCTCAGAAGAGTGTCCGGTAACCGCTCTTTTTTTATGTTGGTGAGTTTGAGCATAAGGTTCTTTGTGGATTCTCGAAGGAAGAATTAATTATATCTAACATCCTCATATCATAAAATATTTTTTATGTGATGCAATTTTTTGATGGGTGCCCCACGGTGGGTCAAAACAAGCAGGGCAGGGCCCGGAACGCTCCACGTTTCGTGGAACGGGCTTTAATGTTTCATTCCAAGGCCCCGTCTGCCCGGGGGCCCGGCCGGTTTCGGTTCAGGGACTGGTCATTGTAAGAAGCTAGTATAATCAACAGGTTACAAAAAATAGCCGCAGGGGTGTCGCCCCTGGCACGGTTCTTTCATTATCGTAAGTCAAACAGACCAAAAGAGGAGGACACGGATCATGAAAAGGACACTTTCAACGATAGTCGTAGCGGCCATGGTGGTGCTTCTGACCGCCACCTTCAGCTTTGCCGAACTGACGGCCACCGGGGCGGGGAACTTTCCTTACTTCCAGCTGGGCTGCCTGATCGTGGGCGGGTTGATCATCATCTCCCTGAAGCAGAAGTATGCGCAGCTTTACACCAATGAGGCGGTGGGTGCCTTTGCCCTTTACGCCGCGCTGGTTGCCCTGTTCACGTCGCCGGTCATTGAGATGGTGAAGGGCCTGGTGAGCTGATCCTCGGGGATATGGTGAAGGAGGAAGGGGCCATGATACCGGCACCGCATGTCAAGCGATACGACCTGACGACCTATTCGGGCATTTTGATGCTCAGCGCCTGGGGTTTTACGATAGTGATCGCCTCCTTTGTCTTCCTGTACGTGGGGTACCTGCTGGACAGGCTTCTGGGCACCTCCCCCAACTTCATGTTCGGCCTGTTCTTCCTGGCCTTGTTCACCAGCATCGGGAAGCTCTACCAGGAAGCCTGGCACAAGAAAGAGGACGTTTAATAGCAGGGTTACCTGTCATCACTGCATGATCCGCAGTTCCCTCCCAGCCCCCTGATGCCGATACGGTAACAGGGGGCTTCCTTTTT
>Ga0326728_10001355_pt1 | contig 87180 bp, 75 predicted proteins | sample MB3enrmetagenome_FD_207602 | JGI IMG/M metagenome (GOLD analysis project Ga0326728, IMG submission 207602) | Lab enriched peat soil microbial communities from McLean, Ithaca, NY, United States - MB31MN | ecosystem: Environmental > Terrestrial > Soil > Wetlands > Peat | place: USA: New York...
ACCGACGCCCGCGTCCTCAAACAGGAGGCATGGGGAATACCTCAACTTCTCGAACCGCCCGGTGCGGACCCGCATGCCGGGTGGTGTGGCAGGGGAGAGCGGTCACTCGCTCCCCCTATGCCGATTGTCCGGAACGTAACCAAATTCCCGCGGCGGTGGTCTTATAACCGGAAAGGGTATGAGCCCGCCGGAAGGAGAATCATGAAAATCGCCATCGTTGCGCTGTTGTTTGCGGCATCTGCGTTTGCCCAGGATCCGTCAGCCGCCGTTCCCGCAGCTTGCGGTTCCGGAGATGTTGATTTCAAGGTGAAGCTGAATTACGCCGAGCACACGCTGGAGCAACCGGAGGCTGGCAAGGCGCGGATTTACTTCATTCACGATGCCGGAACATCGGCGGTTTTTGCCTATCCAACGACAAAGCTCGGAGTGGATGGAGCATGGGCAGGAGCAGATCATAGCAACTCCTATTTCTCAGTCTCCGTGGAGCCGGGAGAGCATCATCTGTGTGCAATCTTGCAGTCCTCTCTCGTGGATGGCCGCAAGGAACTGGCACACTTGACCGCGCAGGCGGGGAAGACTTATTTCTATCGCACACGGCTTGTGATGTCGAAGGAAGTGGAGCTGTTGGAGCTTGAACCAATCGACAGCGACCAGGGCAAGTATCTGATCGCTACCTATCCGCTGAGCGTTTCACATCCCAAAAAGGCAGAGCAGCGCCGGCAAACGGACCATAACGGCGCCCGCTAGAGCGTGCCCCGTTCAGCCTGAAGAGCAGGATCGCTGCGAGGGTGAGGGGCGTCCATGATCTCACGCCCGTGCCGCTTTTTTGCGCGATGTGCGCGATGCGAGACCGCGGGACGCCGCCCCCGATTCATGGTGCAATAATGGAGGCTGGCGTCAAGCCACCGGACGGTGCCGCCGCAACCCAGCATGAACCTGCCCAATTCCATTACGATGAGCCGGATCGTCATGATCCCACTGCTGCTTTGGATTCTGTCCCCGCACTATCCCTGGCAGGGACATGGCGAGCAGGAGATTGCGGCATCGGTGCTGTTCGTGCTGGCCTCGATCACCGACGGCCTTGACGGCTACCTGGCCCGCAAGCGCAAGCAGATCACCACCATGGGCATGCTGCTTGACCCCATCGCGGACAAGATCATGGTTACCGGCGCCCTGATTGCCCTGGTGGCTTACAATCCCGCCGTGGTCAAGGTCTGGATCGTGGTGGTCATCATCGGCCGGGAGTTCCTCGTCTCCGGCCTGCGCTCCATCGCTTCAACAGAGGGTTTCACCATCGAAGCCAGCGACCTGGGCAAGCTGAAGACCGTCATTCAGATCGTCAGCGTGGTCTCCGCCCTCCTGGCTCATCAGTGGTACCAGTGGCAGTTCGGCGTACTCATCGTGCCGGTCAAGTGGATCGCCATTGCCGCCATCTATTTCACGCTGCTGGTTTCAACCATCTCGGCTGTCGACTATTTTGTGGGCTTCTGGAAGAAGATTGACCACGCCAGCAAAGACCGCCGCAAGTCTTTCGTCCTCAGCCGACGCAAGAGCGTGAACACGTCCACCGGAACACCCTAGCCTGACGCGGCGGATCGCTTGAGCACGAATTAGGGCGTTCGGCGGAGGGAAGCGGTTCTCCAATGGCTATACGCCGAAACGTCGACGGCCGCATTTCAATCCCCAGATAAGGGTATGTGAATTGGAGGACCGCTCGAAAGAACAGGTGAGCATCAAGAGCGGAATCCGGTTTCGAATGGGTAGGTCAGGGCCTCAACTCCAGCATGGCGAAAAGCAAAGCGGTAATCTCGCGGCTTCCCGGCTCGATCAAGGAATGTATCACACTTGCGTTCCCGCGCCGGTGTGCGACAATCCTCAACAGAACCCTTTTCCTATGAGACCTTTTCGTCTCCTCATGTTTTGCGCCGCTGGATCGGTCCTGGCCGCAGCTTTGGCCTGGCCGCAAGCGCCGTCCCCGCTTACGCCCCGGATTCAGGCCCCGGTACCTCTGGTGCTGGCCGGAGGCACGGTCGTGGACGTGGCCGACTGGGGCCGCTCGGCGAAAGACCTGCCGGACGCCATCGTCGTCCTCCGCGACGGCCGCATTGCAGAAGTCGGCTCCCGCATGGCGGTATCCATTCCAAAGGGCGCGCGGGTCATCGATTGCACAGGCAAGTTCCTTATTCCGGGCCTCGTGGATGGCTTTGCCGGCATGAACTCGCAGGGCCAGGCCAACGCCGACCTCTACATGGGCGTCACTACCGTGGTTGCCGTGAGCGATCGCCGCCGAGGCGCGGTCGATGTTTCCGCCTCGCCCAAGCCACACCTTTATCTGCTGGACTCGATCGGCTCAACCGACAACTGGAGCCTGCTGGCCAAGCGCCCCGAGTGGGCTCTGAAGCTGAGGCAAGGCATCCGTCCGGCCGAGCTGAGTCCGGAAGACACCGTCCGCCAGCTCACGGACACCGCACGGCTGGGCACACGCGCCGTCTGGCTCGGCCATAATATTACGGCAGCCAATGCCCAATGGATTATCGCCCGCGCGCGCCAGATGGGTCTGGTCAGCTATGGTGAGTTTGTTTCCACCCCCTACGACGTGGGCGTCGAGGCCGGCGTGGATGTGCTCGTCCACATGGGCCGCTACGAGATCGGCGTCATCCCGGACGAACTTCAACGGCCGCTGGTTGAGGACTCAGGGGGCACGGCCGCTACCACCGCCTACGACTACGCTGAGCGCCTGCCCCCTGCCAGCCCGCAACAGCGCCGCTACGCCCGCTTTCTGGCTGCCCACCACGCCGCGCTGATGCCCACCTTCAGCATTTTCTATGCGCAGTTGCCTTCTCATCGCAACCTGTGGAAGGAGCCAGCCGCCGCGCTTCTCGATCCCGCCCGCGTCTTTGATCCCGCTGATCGCGCTACCGGCGAAATGGACTATCCACTCGCGCCCTGGACTCGCCGTTTGCCCCCTTACTCCCAGCGCTGGATGGAAGAGAGCCAGCGCAAGAAGGCAGACCAGTCGGCCTTGCGGCTGTGGCACATCAATGAGGCCCTTTTTTCGGCTTATCCGCACTACCTGGCCGCCTCCGGCGCGCCAGTCCAGGCTTCCTTGCCCGGCATCTCCATGCACACCGAGCTGGAGCTCATGGTTCGCCTGGGGCTCTCCCCGCGTGAGGCCCTGGCCGCCGCCACCAACAACTACAGCCTCCAGTTCGGCTGGAACGAACTCGGACTGATCGCTCCCGGACGCCGCGCCGACATCCTCATCGTCGACGCCGACCCTACACAGAACATCTGGAACGCCCGCCGCATCTCTGGCATCATCCTGGACGGCAATGTGATCGACCGCGAGAAACTGTTGAAATCGAAACGCTGAAGCCGATCCTCTCCGGTTTCAAGGCTTCCCAACTGGCGAGCAAGCAGAACCGCCAAGCATCAGTTAACGTATAGACAGGCAGGAGTGCAGCGCGGATTCCGCATAGCGATGAAAGACCTTCTAACCCGGCTCACCCCGCCCCACCGGCGGCACAACACGTGGCTCATTCTCATTGCGGCATTCAAGCTGGCGCAGGCAATTCTGTTTGTGTCCATCGGCGTGGGCGCTCTCAAGCTGCTCCACAAGGACGTCGGAGACCTGTTTGCCCGGCTGGCTGACCACATGCGCTTCAACCCCGAGTCCCGCGTCGTCAATTTCGTTCTCGACAAGGCTTCGCTGCTCGACGACCGGCTGCTGCGCCGCATTGGCGAGGTGGGCTTCATCTACGCAGCCCTTGACCTGATCGAGGGAACCGGCCTGTATCTTGAAAAAGTCTGGGCAGAGTACCTGACTTTGCTCATCACGGCATCCTTCCTGCCCTTTGAGATCTTCGAGGTCTATCGCAAAGTGACGTGGGTCAGGTGCAGCCTGTTGCTGGTCAACGCTCTGGTCTTCTTTTATCTATTGAAACTGGTGACCGATCGCGTAAGGCATAGACGAGACACAGGGAAGAGTCAGCCGGGCGCGTAAGACGCATTTTTGCTGCCTCTGCTGGAAGAGATTCCCTATATTCGCTTTTTATTCTCCTACCACAGACTCCGCGCCATGTCCAGTGCCAGAACCAAAGCGGTAAACACCATATCTTGTGGTAATTGGGAACGCCTGGTCTATTAGTGCGGCATCTCTCAATTCGTCCCACTCCTGCGCACACTTAATCGTTTTTCCACTTGGCGAGAGCTGATTTCAGGGATACTATTTGTAAGTGGTCGAAAGTGGAACGTTGTGGAGTTGATTGGCAGGTTCCAAGTAAAGACTAGCCGATTTTCCTCCTCAGTCCACAGAATTTCGACGCCAGGTCAGATCCGGGAACCTGCCTGGGTAACTGGAGTACGGCAGCAAAGGGCAGGAATCCGGACACGGCGCAGGATGCGAAATCGGCCGTGGAAGGCAGTGAGGCGTAACGATGTTTCGCGGAAACCATCCGGCGAAGGTAGACGAAAAGGGACGGCTGAAGCTGCCGGCTGCGTTCAAGCAGTTGGTGGACGCGCAGCAGGTGTCCCAGTTCTACATCACCTCGACGGACGGCGAGAGCGCGGAGGTCTGGCCGCTGCCGGAGTGGGAAAAGCAGGAATCGCTGCTGGCTGAGTCGAGCACGATGGACGAGGCCGTGGACAAGTACCTGAACCTGACCAGCTACTACGGCCAGCAGGTGGAGATGGATTCACAGGGCCGGGTTCTGTTGCCGCAGATTTTGCGGGGGACGGCCAAGCTGGACGCCGAGGTTGCCGTTCGCGGAAAGCTTCATTTCCTCGAAGTCAGGAACCTCCAGAAGCTCGAAGAGAGCCTGCCGGCCAACGCAATCACGCCTGAGAACCGCCAGTCTCTGGCGGCGATCCTCAGGCGGCAGAGTTGAACGCAATGGCCCCCCAGGGGGAGCGCATGAAGAAGCCGACGGAACGTCATGCGCCAGTTCTTTTTCAGGAAGCGATTGATCTTCTCCGGGTGCGCCCTGGAAGTACGGTGGTCGATTGCACGCTGGGCCTGGCAGGACACGCTGCCGGTATTGCCCGGCTGCTCGGACCCCAGGGACATCTGATCGGTTTTGACCGGGACCCCGTTGCCATGGCCCTGGCAAAGGAGAAGCTGGATAAGGTCTGCGCCGAGTTGGGCAGCCAGGCGCCGCAGGTCACTCTGATTGGCGAGGCTTTCAGCTCAGTTGCCAAGCATTTGCAGCCGAACTCGGTGGATGGTCTCCTCGCGGACTTCGGCGTAAGCAGCATGCAACTGGACGAGGCGGACAGAGGATTTTCATTTCAGGCGGATGGGCCGCTGGATATGCGCATGGATACGCGCTCCGGACCAACCGCCGCACAGGTGGTAAACGAGGCGAGCGAGCGAGAGCTTGCGGACCTCATTTACGAATACGGAGAGGAAAGGAGGTCGCGGAGAATCGCCAGAGCCATTGTTCGAGGGCGGCCGGTGACAACGACGGGGCAGTTGGCCCGTATAGTCGCCTCAGCCGCCCCGGCAATGAAACAGGAGCGAATCAATCCGGCGACCAAGACCTTTCAGGCTCTTCGTATTTACGTCAATCGCGAGTTGGACGAGATCAGCACGCTGCTGGAGGCCGCACCCCGGTTGCTCAAGCCCTCCGCACGGCTGGCCGTCATCAGCTTTCATTCGCTGGAAGACCGCATCGCCAAGGACAGCCTGCGCGAAGGCGCGCGGCAGGGAATCTGGGAGATTCTCACCAGGAAGCCGGTAACGGCCGGCGAAGAAGAGTTGGAGCGCAACCCGCGCTCACGGAGCGCAAAGCTGAGAGCGGCGGAAAAACAGGGAACAGAGACCAAAAGTCAGGGATCAGGAAATCGGAAACGGGAAAAGGGCTATAGCGGTTAGAAATCGGAGTGATCGGGCGCGAAGCGTCAAAACTGATCCCTGATTTCTGACTACTTATCCCTTAGGAGATCCACCATGGCGGCATGCACAACTTATTACGAAGCGGGCAGAAGCTGGGGCGCGCGGGTCTCCGAGCGGAACGCCGAGTTGCTGGCCCAGCAGTCCCTGCGCCGGCGGGGCGTGCGCACGCCGGAGTTCTGTTTCTCCAAGCACTTTGACAACAGCCGCCTGGTCAAGGCGCCCGATCCGGCGCGAGCCCGTCAGATCCGCCTTTTTTCCGCGGCCATCACCATTCTGTTTTCGCTGACCATGGTCTATGGGCTGCAGCACTTCAGCGCCATTGAGAGTGGTTACCGGATCGAGTCGGAGAAGCAGGTCCGCGAGCAGTTGCGCGAGGAGAATCGCCAGTTGCGTCTCTCCGAGGCACAGCTTACCCAGCCGGGGCGCATTGACAGGATGGCTCGCGAGCTGGGCCTTGCCGAGCCGCAGCCGGGCCAGATGGTTCATCCCAATGCGGGTTCCGATGCCGGAACTCCGGTGATGGCGCAGGCAACGCCTCCTCCGTCCGCCATTCAATAGGCCGGCGCGGTATCCTTACCAGAGCGATTCTCCATGGCGTCCCCCGTTCGACTCAGCCGAAACCGCAACACTGTCCCGCGCGCCATGCCTCTCAAGCTGGCGCGCTTCTGGCTTGTTTGCCTGTTCTTTCTCTTCTGGGCCATTTTGATCGCATCCCGCCTCTTCTGGCTCCAGGTGGTGCGCCACAAGGAGTTCGTTGAGCGCGCGGAGAAGCAGCAGCAGCGCACCTTCGAGGTGGCTCCGCGCCGCGGCGTGCTCTATGACCGCAACCTGCACGAACTGGCCATGACCGTGCAGGTAGACTCCATCTTCGCCGTGCCCACCGAGATCGGCGACAAGAAGGCGGCAGCTCATGCCCTGGCCGCCATCGTCCACACCGACCCCGACGACGCGCAGACCACCGAGGACCAGATTGCCGCACGCCTCGAAGCCGGGCACAGCTTCGCCTGGGTCGCCCGCCGCGTCACACCGGAGACTGCATCCCACGTAAAAGAGCAGATAGCGTCCGGGGCTCTCAAGGGCATTTATTTCCAAAAAGAGTTTCAGCGCTTCTACCCGGACAACGAAATCGCCGCGCAGGTGCTGGGCTATGTAGGCCTGGACGACAACGGCCTGGGCGGCCTGGAGCAGAAGTTCGAGCCGCAGTTGCACGGCGTCCCCGGCCGCATGTACACGGCCATGGATGCGCGCCGCCACGTTCTCGGCTCCAGCGAACGCGAACCCGAGCCGGGACGGAACCTGGTGCTCACCATCGACGAGAACATTCAGTTCCTGGCCGAGCGGGCGCTGGACCACGCCATGGAGCGCACTCATGCGGATAATGGCACCGTGGTGATCCAGGACGTGCATACCGGCCAGATTCTGGCCCTGGCCATCCGCCCCACCTTCAATCCCAATCAGTTTCGTCACACCACGCCGGCGCTGCTGCGCAACCACGCCGTCAGCGATGTCTACGAGCCCGGCTCGGTCTTCAAGCTGGTTGCCTATTCGGCGGCGCTGGAGCAGCACGTCGCCACGCCCGACGACAAGATCGACTGCCAGGGCGGCGCCATGACGCTGGCCGGCCGCGTCATTCACGACGACAAGGGCGACCACTTCGGCGTCATCACGGTGCATGAGGCGCTGGAGCACTCCAGCGACGTAGCCGCCATCAAGCTGGCCCTCAAGGTCGGCCAGGACCGTTATTACCAATACATCCGCGACTTCGGCTTCGGCCAGCGCACAGGCGCTGAGCTGCCCGGCGAGACGCGCGGCCTGCTGCGCCCGGTAAGCAAGTGGGGTCCGTCGTCGATCGGCTCCATCGCCATGGGACAGGAAGTCGGCGTTACGCCGCTGCAACTGGTTTCCATGGTTTCCACCATTGCCAACGGCGGCGTCTATCTGCCCCCGCACGTGCTCCTGCCCGGCCAGTTGGACGGAACCGCCAATAGCCAGGCGTTGACCACACCGCAGGCGTTCAAGCCGGGCGGCGATCTGCCCAATCCGCTGCCCCCCGGCGCACACCGCGTCCTCTCCACCATGACTGCCGCGCAGATGCGCAAGATGATGGAGGGCGTGGTCCTCTACGGCACCGGCAAGCCCGCCCAGCTCAATGGCTACTCCTCGGGAGGCAAGACGGGCACGGCGCAAAAGATCGATCCTGCCACGCATCTCTATTCCAAGACCATGCACGTGGCCTCGTTCGCCGGCATTGCGCCGGTCAACAATCCTGTGATTGCCGTGGCCGTGGTCATGGATAATCCGAAGGGCGCCTACTACGGCACCAGCGTCTCCGCGCCGGTCTTTGCGGATGTGGCGCAGCAGGTTCTCGAGTATCTTGGCGTGCCTCACGACATCGATGCGCGTCCGTCCCGCGCTTCAGCCAAAGCCGGCTTGCCGGTGGCCGAAGACGCCGGCGAACGCAGCGGCGACATCAACGCCCTTTACGCCGCGGTCAACGATCTGCCCAACGACGACCCCTTGCGCGCGCCCGCAAGCCAGGCGGCCTCCGCGCCACAGCCTGCCGTCTCCGGCCATTCGCAATCCATTGCTCAGCCTGCGATTGCCGCCGCCAGCGCCAAGCCCGTCATAGTTCAGACGCAATCAGTCAAAACGGTCATCATCCCCGATGGAAAAGCCCTGCGCGTTCCCTCGCTCATCGGCCTTCCGGTGCGCAAGGTCATCGAACAGGCCGCCGCCGCCGGCCTCGAAGTCCAAATCACCGGCAGCGGAACGGTGCGCGAACAGGCCCCTGCTCCCGGCGCAATGGTCCCGCCCGGAACCAGGATCGTCGTTCGCTGCGGTCGGTAATCAGAGCTGCTGTAGCGAAGTCGAAGGACCCGCGGTTGCTTTTCCGCTTACATCCCCTCCGGCCAGCGCCGGGTTGCTTCCAGCGATTCGCCCGTCTCCAGAAGGCTCTTCAAGCTCGCAAGAATCATCGGCCATCCACCCGAAACTGCCTTGATGAACTTCGACTCGCTCTTCTCCATCTGGTGCGTGACGGTGAGTTTGACCATCTCGCCTTTCTGTTCGAGGTCGTACGTCATGCGGGAATAGCCTTCCGCGGTCATCTCGGGAAAGAGGCGATTCTGCCACTTGAGAACCAGCTTCCGGTACGGCTCAATCTCCACCACCTCGCCGCCGTCGGCTGTGCCCCCGTCCGGCTTCACGATCCGCCAGGATGCGCCTGGCTTCCAGTCCGATTCCTGTGTTGTGTTCATCCAGAACTGGCGCGTGAATTCCGGTTCGAGCAGCGCCCGCCACAGCTTCTCCGCCGTGGTGCGGATAAACGTTACATACACAAACTGAGATTCAGCCATCGGTTTCTCCCTCCAGTTTCGCTTTGAGTTCAGCCAGGGCGCGCAGGCGTCCCCGCTCGTATCTCCCAATCCAGCGCTCGGCGATCTCGTGGATCGGCATGGGATTCAGGTAGTGCAGCTTCTCGCGGCCCCGCCGGATGGTGACCACCAGCGTTGCCTCTTCCAGCAGCTTGAGGTGCTTCGTCACAGCCTGCCGGGTCATGTCGAGGTGTTGGCAAAGCTCTCCCAGCGTTTGCCCGTTCTGCGCCCGCAGCCGGTCAAGCAGCAGCCGGCGTTCCGGAGCCGCAAGCGCCTTGAACACTTTGTCGAGATCCCCGTCCATTGCTGTCATAATAGGCAACTATTTGGTTGCATGTCAAAGGCGTTCGCCTGTATCGATTGAAAGTTCGTGCCAGTTGGACAATCGACTTTGCGAAATCGCGGCCACTCGACAAACTACAATGGAACCCGTGATGAACTGGAATGAACTGATTGCAGAAGTGACGGCTGTCGGCTCCGGCGGCGGTTCGGACGCGCCGGTGACAGGCGTCGAGTACGATTCGCGCCGCGTGCGCCCCGGCTCGGTTTTTGTCGCCATGAAGGGCGGCTCGACCGACGGCAACCGCTACGTCGAAAAGGCTGTCGCCGCGGGCGCTTTGGGCATTATCACCGACTCGCCGCAGAAATTCGACCACCTGCTGGTCTTTGAGGCCGGCCTGCCTGTGCTGGAAGTCGAGCACGGCCGACGCGCGCTGGCCCAGGTTTCGGCGGTCTTCTTCGGCCATCCGGAGCGCTGTCTCGCGGCCACCGGCATCACCGGAACCAACGGCAAGACCACCACCGCCTTCCTCATCGAGGCCCTGCTCAACGCCGCTGCGCGCAAGGCTGTGCTCGTGGGCACCATCGAGTACCATGTAGCCGGCGAAGTGCGTCCTTCCGTTCACACCACTCCCGAGTCGCGCGATCTCTTTGAGCTGATGGCCGAGGGCGTCGCCCGCGGAGCCACCGAGTTGGTCACAGAGGTCTCCAGCCACGCTCTCGATCAGGGCCGCGCGGCTGGCGTGAACTTCGATGTGGCCGTCTTCACCAACCTCACCCGCGATCACCTCGACTACCACCAGACGATGGAGAAGTATTTTGCCGCCAAGAGCCTGCTCTTCGATGGCACGGTCTATCCTGCTCCCCGCGTTGCCGTGATCAATGCGCACGACCCGCGCAGCGAGCAGTTGGCCGAGGCCGCGCGCAAGGCCGGCGCAGAGGTCCGGACCTATGGAATCTGTGAGGGCGACTGGCGCGCCGCCAGCTACAAGCTCACTCCCTCCGGCGCGGTCCTCGATCTCGAAACCCCGGCAGGCGCGGCCAAAGTCACCTCCCGCCTGGCCGGCGAGGTGAATATTCTCAACCTGCTGGCTGCACTCACCGCGGCCCATGCGCGCGGCGTGCCGTTTGCCGATCTGGTCGAGTTCGTTCCCCGCCTTCAGCCTGTTCCAGGCCGCTTTCAGTCTGTCGATGCCGCCCAGCCCTTTAGCGTGATTGTGGACTACGCCCACACTGACGACGCTCTGCGCAACCTTACGGCCCTGGCACGCCAGATCACCGCCTCGTCCGGGGGCCGCGTCATTACGCTCTTCGGCTGCGGAGGCGACCGCGACCGCACCAAGCGCCCGAAGATGGGCCTGGCCGCGGGCAAGGGAAGCGACTTCGTGGTGGCCACCAGCGACAATCCCCGCTCCGAGGATCCGCTCGTCATCCTGGCCGAGATCGAGCCCGGCCTCAAGTCGAGCGAGGCCCGCTATATCGTCGAGCCCGACCGCGCCGCCGCCATCCGTTTGGCGCTCCACGAGGCCAAGCCGGGCGACGTGGTCTTGATCGCTGGCAAGGGCCACGAGAAGGAACAGATTCTCGCCACCGGCCCCATTCCCTTCGACGATGTTGAGATTGCTCTTTCAGCGCTGCGCGAAATGGGCTATGGTGGTGTCGAATGAATCTCACTCTCGCAGAAGCAGCTATCGGCGCGGGCGCGGTGCTGGAAGCGCCCGCCAGCGTGGCAAACGCAGGCGCGCTGGTTGCCTCCGGCTACTCCATCGACTCACGTACCGTAGCAGCGGGCGAGCTCTTCTTCGCCGTGCGCGGCGAGCGGCTCGACGGCCACGACTTTGTTTTGGCCGCCATCCAGCGCGGAGCCGTGGCTGCGGTTGTTTCGCGGGCGCGTGTCGCCACGCTGCCTGATGGCGCGTTGGCCGTGCCGCTGCTCATCACCGAGGACCCGCTCATTGCCTTGCAGTCCCTGGCCGCGCATGTCCGCCGTCAGTGGGGGCGCCGCGTGGTGGCCGTCACCGGCTCGGCCGGCAAAACCACCACCAAAGAGGCGATTGCCGCCGCCCTCGGCGCAAAGTTCAACGTACTCAAGTCCCAGGGAAATCTCAACAACTGCTTCGGCCTGCCCCTGCAATTGCTGCGCCTTCAGCCCGAACACGAGGTCGCGGTCATCGAGATGGGCATGAACCATCCCGGCGAGATCGCCGCCCTGGCCCGCATCGCCTCGCCCGACTGGGGCGTGGTGGCCAACGTCGGCACCGCGCATATAGAGAACTTTGCCGATGGCCAAGCCGGCATCGCCCGCGCAAAATTCGAGTTGGTTGAGGCGCTGCCCTCCGTCGGCGTTGTCTTTCTCAATTGCGACGACCCCTACGTCTCGCAGTTTGGCCGCGAATTTCCCGGCCGTGCGGTTTACTTTGGCTCCGGCCCATGCGCCGATCCGCAGCTTCTTGAAGCTGCCGAAGACCTTGACGGCCTGCACGTACGCTACCGCGCCGGGGAGCGCGAGGGCCAGTTCACGCTCAATCTGCTGGGCGCGCACAACGCGGCGAACGCGATGGCCGGTCTTGCCGTGGCGTTGGAAGCCGGCGTCGATCTGGATGCGGCCGTTGCCGCGCTCGCATCGCTCACCGCCGGCGACAACCGCGGCGAGATCATCGAAATCCGTGGCGCAACCATTCTGAACGACTGCTACAACTCCAACCCCGAGGCGCTCCGCTCGATGATCCGCACCCTGGCCGCGCGCCCCGCCAAGCGCAGGATTCTGGTGGCTGGCGAGATGCTGGAAATGGGCGAACACGGCCCCGCGTTGCACGCCGCCTGCGGCAAGGCCGCCGCCGAGGCCGGCCTCGATCTGGTCGCAGGCGTACAGGGCAACGCCGAACACCTGGCCGCCGCCGCCTGCCGGGGTGGAGTGGCCGCGCTGTTCCTGCCCGACGCGGTAGCGGCAGGGCGCTGGCTCAAGCTGAATCTGCGCAAGGGCGACGTGGTGCTCGTCAAAGGCTCGCGCGGCGTGCATCTGGAGCGGGCCATCGAGGCGCTCACCCGGCAATCGAAACCCGAATGAAACTGCCTGGGTCCACAGCCGTTCATGCCCCCGGCCTAGTAAAATCAATCTGAATCCAGCCTCATTCCGGCTCTGGAGGCCCTTTGCTTTACTGGCTGCTTTACGAAAAGCTCTTTCCGTTCTTTCACCCCTTCCGCATCTTCCGCTACCTCACGTTCCGGACTGCCTTTGCCTCGCTCACGGCGCTGCTGATCGCGCTGTTCATCGGCCCCTGGGTGATCCAGAAGCTGCGCGAGTTCCAGATTGGCCAGTATGTCCGCGAAGATGGGCCGCAGTCGCACCTGAAAAAATCCGGCACTCCGACCATGGGTGGCGTGCTGATCGGCATCGCCATCCTGCTGCCCACCGTGCTCTGGTCTGACCCCGCCAATCCCTTCGTCTGGATCACCGTCTTTTCCACACTAGCCTTTGGGGCGATCGGTTTTGCCGACGACTACATCAAGGTCGTCCAGAAGCGCAGCCTGGGTCTGACGGCGCGCGCCAAGCTCTTTTGGCAAGGGCTGGCCGGCGCCGCTGTTGCGGTCGCTCTGGTGGTTCTTCAGCAGTTCAAGCTCTTCTCCACGCAGTTGACCGTGCCCTTCATCAAGACCTGGCGCCCCGACTTGCAATGGCACTGGCTTGGCTCCATCCCCCATCTGGGCCTGCTGGCCTTTCTGCCATTCGTTGCTTTTGTCATCTTTGTGTTGATGGGCTCGTCCAATGCGGTCAACCTGACCGACGGGCTTGACGGGCTGGCCATCGGCTGCACCATCATCGCCGCAGGCGCGCTTGCCGTGCTTACCTACGTCAGCGGCCACGTGGTCTTTGCCGACTATCTCGAACTCCAGCGCATGCCCATTGTCGGCGAGCTTACCGTCTTCTGCGGCTCCATGGTCGGCGCCTCCATCGGCTTTCTCTGGTACAACGCCCACCCGGCGGAGATCTTCATGGGCGACGTTGGTTCGCTGGCCCTGGGCGGAGCCATCGGCACGGTCGCCATCATTATTCGCCAGGAACTGCTGTTGCCCTTCATCGGCGGCATCTTCATCCTCGAGGCGGTCTCCGTCATGCTCCAGGTGGGCAGCTACAAACTGCGCAACGGAAAGCGTATCTTCAAGATGGCCCCCCTGCATCACCATTTCGAGCAGTTGGGCTGGCATGAGTCCAAGGTCATCGCCCGCTTCTGGATCTGCGCCCTGGTGTTTGCATTGTTTGCACTCACCACGCTGAAACTTCGCTAGACGGGATTTGCGCCGCCCCGTCGTGGCGCACAATTATGGAGGGGTGGGGCTTTTATCGCTTATCAACCTTGTCTTTCGTATACAGAACGGAGTGATACGACGGCCACGCATGCTTGAATAAATGGGGATTGATGAGTGAGGTTCGTTGTAGTCAGGTTGCGGTTTTCGAGGTTGTGGAAAGACATAAGCGGCAGCAAGAACCAGTGTCAGGGCACGACTTTAGTCGTGCCGCAAAGCAACCAAAAAAGGGTTGGGCTTTAGCCCCTGAGGGAATTTAGGATCGGCGGTCAAAAGCCAGCAGCGGCTAAAGCCGGAATCATGAGTGGCTGCTATTGGCACGACTGAAGTCGTGCCCTGACACAATGTATGGATTCAATGGAGTAGTTATGCATCCATATGATGCCGCTAAAGCTGCGCCGTTTCAAAACATCATTTGAGGTAGTTCGTATGTTGGAATTAAAAGGCAAAAAAGTTCTGGTTGTGGGATTGGGGAAATCCGGCCTGGCGGCAGCGTTGTTTCTGCGTCACCGCGGCGCGCAGGTGACGGTCTCCGACGTGCGCAGCGCCGAGGCGCTGGCCAAGGAGATCCCTGCCTTGATCGAAGAGGGGATCATGGTCGAGGCCGGCGGTCACGGCCTGCTCACCTTCCGCCGTCAAGACCTGATCGTCGTCAGCCCCGGCGTGCCGCTGGACACCCCTGAACTGGTACAGGTCAAGAGCTTCGGCCGGCAGGTCATCGGCGAACTGGAACTGGCCGCGCACTTCCTCAAGGGAAGAATGCTGGCCGTAACCGGCTCCAATGGCAAAACCACCACCACCACGCTGCTGGGCGAAATCCTCGATCAAGCTGGTTTGCCCACCCTCGTCGGCGGCAACATCGGCGTCCCGGTTGTCTCCCTCATCGACTCAAGCACTGACGAAACCTGGTCGGTTCTGGAGGTCTCCAGCTTCCAGCTCGAAAGCACAGAGCAGTTCCGGCCCGCCATCGCCGTCATTCTTAACATCACTCCCGACCATCTGGATCGCCACGGCAGCTTTGAGAACTATTGCGCGGCCAAGGAACGCATCTTTGCCCGGCAGACCGCCGAGGACTGTCTGGTGCTCAATGCCGACAATCCTCCTTGCATCGCCGCCGCCTCCCGCGCGGCCTCCAGTGTCTACTGGTTCTCCGTCGAGCATCCTGTGGAACAGGGAGCCTGGCTGGAGCAGGGGTATGTCGCCTATCGTTCCGCCGCAAATGCGGAGACGGAAAAGGTGATGCCCCTGAGTGGAATTCACCTCAAGGGCGCGCACAACGTCGAGAATGTGCTGGCCGCTGTGGCCGCTGCGCGCCTGGCAGGCGTTTCTGCCAGCGTCATTCGCAACGCCATTGAGAAGTTTCACGCCGTCGAGCATCGCCTGGAGTACGTGACCACCCGCAACGGCGTTGAATACTACAACGACTCCAAGGCCACCAACGTAGACGCTACCTCCAAGGCCGTAGCTGCCTTCAGCGGCGGCATTCACCTCATCCTCGGCGGCAAGGACAAGGGGTTTCCCTATACCGTGCTTGCGCCTCTTCTGCGCGAGCGGGTGCGCGCCGTCTACACCATCGGCGTGGCCGCGGCCAAAATCGAGTCTGACCTGCGCGGCGTGGTTCCCATTCACTCCTGCGCGAACCTGGACAAGGCCGTTCAAACCGCCGCTTCGGCCGCGCGTCCAGGCGAGATCGTTCTTCTGGCCCCCGCCTGCTCCAGCTTCGACCAGTTCGAGAGCTACGAGCACCGTGGCCGCGTCTTCAAGCAGCTTGTCAAAGATTTGCGGGACTGAACGGCATGGCAAAGCGCGCAGGAGTCGATAAATGGATGTTTTTCATCACCGTACTGCTCATCGTGGCCGGCCTGGTGATGGTCTTCTCCGCCTCGGCTGTCGTGGCACAGGAGCGTTATCACTCCCCATACACCTTCGTCGGCAAGCAGGCCGGCTGGGCCTTGGCCGGGGTGCTGGTTCTGCTTCTCCTCTCGCATATTGATTACAGCTTCTACAGGTCTCCGCGCTTCATCTATCCCGCGCTTTGCGTCACCACCTTCCTGCTGGTACTGGTCTTCTTCATGCCCGGCTCGCACAACACCCACCGCTGGATCCGCTTTGGCGGCTTCTTTACCCTCCAGCCGTCGGAACTCGCCAAGCCCGTGCTGGTCCTCTTCCTGGCCTGGTTTCTCTCCACCCGGCTCGACAAGATGAACGACGGCAAGAACACCCTGCTGCGCGCCGCCCTCATTCCGCTGGTCTTTACCGTCCTGATCGTTCTCCAGCCCGATCTGGGCACCGCGCTGGTTCTGGCCGGCGTCACCGGGATGATGCTTTTTCTTGCGGGAATGCCGTGGAAGTACCTGGCCATCGGCTTCGGCGCAACGCTGCCTCCCCTGGCCGCGCTGCTCATCCTGGTTCCCTGGCGTCTCCGCCGAGTCCTCGCTTTTCTCAATCCCGACGCCGACCCGCAGGGCGCAGGCTTCCACATCAACCAGTCGCTGATCGCCGTCGGCACCGGCGGGCTCACCGGCCGCGGCTACATGGAGGGCGTGCAGAAGCTCTTCTTCCTGCCCGAGGCCCACACCGACTTCATCTTCGCCAACATCGCCGAGGAGCTTGGCTTCATCGGCTCCATCGCCATTCTGCTGCTCTTCGTGGTCTTCGGCTTTCGCGGCCTGCGCGCGACATTTCGCTCCCAGGACCCCTTTGCCCGCCTGGCCGCCTTCGGCATCACCACGACCCTCGTCCTGCAGGCCTTCTTCAACATCAGCGTGGTGCTTTCGCTGCTGCCCACCAAGGGCATTCCGCTGCCGCTGATCTCCTCCGGCGGGACGTCGGTCTTCGTAACTCTGGCATCCATCGGGATTCTGCTGAACATCACGAGAAAGACGGATTAAAGCAGGGAACAGGGAATAGGGATTAGGGAACAGGTAGGGAACAGGGACGATGACATATCTTGAAAGGCACTAACTTGTCGAACTTGCGCGTACTCATCGCCGGCGGCGGCACCGGCGGACACATCATTCCGGCGCTGGCCGTGGCTCGCGAGCTGGTTGCCCGTCACGCTGCCGAGGTGCTCTTCGTCGGCACGGCGCGCGGCATGGAGTCGCGGCTCGTGCCCCAGGCTGGTTTCAGTCTGCGCCTCGTCGAGGTGGGCCAGCTCAAGAATGTCTCCCTGCTTACCCGCCTGCGCACGCTGATCGACCTGCCGCGCAGCATCTTCGCTTGCAAACGGCTGATCCGCGAGTTCCGGCCCGATGTGGTTTTCGGCGTGGGCGGATACGCCTCCGGCCCAGCCATGGCCGCGGCCTTGTGGCTGAGGATACCGGGCATGGCCTTCGAACCCAACGCCATGCCCGGCCTGGCCAACCGCCTGGTGGGCAAGCGCGTCCAGGCCGCCGCCGTCAACTTCTCCTCGGCGGTCAAGTGGTTCAACAACTGCGAGGTCACAGGCATTCCCGTCCGCCCGGAGTTCTTCGCCATCACGGCTCCCTTCGCGTCCCACCCCCGTCTGCTGATCTTTGGCGGCTCGCAGGGCGCGCGCATCTTCAACACTCATCTGCCGCGGATCATCCCTGCACTGCTCGATGCCGTTCCTGGCCTCACCGTTCTCCACCAGAGCGGAGCGCGCCATGCCGGCCAAACCCAGGCAGCCTATGCGGCCAGCGGCGCCGACCCCAGCCGCTGGCAGGTGCAGCCCTTCATCGACGACATGCCCGCCCGCTTTGCCCAGGCCAACCTGGTGATGGCGCGCAGCGGCGCTTCCACCGTGGCAGAGCTGGCCGCCGCCGGAAAGCCCGCCCTGCTGGTGCCCTTTGCAGCCGCCGCAGACAACCACCAGCGGCGCAACGCCGAGGAGATGGTGAAGGCCGGCGCAGCCGTTCTGCTCGATGAGCCGGACCTCGACGTGCCCGGCAAGCTTCTCGATGCCCTCACCGGCCTGCTCACCAGCCCGGAACGGCTGACCTCGATGGCCGTCGCGGCCCGCACGCAGGCCCATCCCTCTGCCGCCGTGCGCATCGCCGAACGGCTGGCAGCGCTGGCGCATTTGTAGAGCGGTTCTCCAGTTTATGTAGCGTTTCCAGTACTGCAGCAGGTGGCTTTTTCTTGAGGAAAAAGCCACTCAGAGGCAATGGTTTCCTTCTACAGCAACGGAGAACCGCAATAGATTCCTCAGAAAGATATATTGGGGATTGGAAGCCCACCTTTCCGTTGCAACGAAAAAAAGGCCCGCCTGCCGAAGCAGACGGGCTTTTTTTGAAAAGCCGCTCAACTTACCGGTGACCGCCGCCATGGCCGCCGCCACCCACATGGCCGCCACCTCCCACATGACCGCCGCCAAAGCCGCCTGCATGGCCGCCGCTCAATCCACCGCCGCCTCTGGGAGGAGCATAGCCGCGTGCCCCGCCGCCATAAGCGCGTGGTGCACCAATAGCGCCGCCGCGATAGCCACCGCCGTAACCTGGGCGGGCAGCAATTCCGCCGTATGCCCCTCGGCCCGCATAGCCGCCACGATAGCCGTATCCGCCACGATACCCGTATCCGCCACGGCCGTACCAGCCGCGGTGATACCACGGCCCTGCGCCGATGAACACTCCGCCTACAAACCAATTCGGTCCGTAGTAACCGTATGGGGCGCAAGCATACGGTGCATAGGGGTAGTAGCCCCAATCGCAGACCGGAGCAGCGTACATCACCGGAACGGGGACAACCGCGGGGCCGACACCAACATCTCCAGCATCCACCGCATCCTGAGCCATTGCCGTTACCGTAAACGGCACAGCCAGCAGCATTGCAAACAGAACCAGGCGAAATTTCCTCATGACATCCTCCTTGTGCTGACTTGCACTGCCCTGTCCCGCTTCCGCCGGACCGGGGACCCGGAGACTGCCTCCGTCCTCAGCACTGCCGGCTCCTGGGCTTCTCTTCCCAACCGGCTTCTGTACTCTCAAACAGCATTCCGGCGATTTAGTTGCGGTTCCTTTCAAGAAAGATTCGTTCAGCTGCGCGAAAGGCCGTTCCACCGGCCATCCTGCCCGGCAAAACGGCCTTTCAAAGCCAAATCCACATCAACAAGCAACCAGCCCGCGCAGGCGCTTAATTGGACAGCACAGCCCTATAGCGCACCTTGTTCTTCTTCACCTTTTCGATGGCTGCATTGGCCTGGGACATGGGGAAGGATTCGGTCTTGGCCTTCACGCCGTGCCGCGCCGCCACATCCAGCATCTCCTTCAGCCGGAAGGGACTTCCCGTCGGGTTGCCGCTGATGGAGCGGAGCCCGGAGATCAGCGGAAACGCATGAACGCTTACCGGCGACGGAGGAACCCCGACAAAGCAGAGCGTCCCGGTGGGCCGCAGCGTTTGCACGTACACGCCCCAGTCCTGGTCGGCGTTGATGGTGCTCAAAACAAAGTCCATGGTGCCGGCCACGTCCTTCATGGCCTTGGACTCACGGGTATTCACAAAGTGCTGCGCCCCCAGCGCGCGCGCCTCTTCTTCTTTTGCGGCCGAGGTTGAAAACGCCGTAACCTCCGCGCCAAAGACCCGCGCAAACTGGATGGCCAGGTGTCCCAGCCCGCCGATACCCACAATGCCCACTCGCGACGACGGATTGACGCCATGGGTGCGCAGAGGGTTATACACGGTGATGCCGCCGCAGAGCAGCGGAGCCGTCTGCTCGCTCTCCAGCGCGTCGGGAATCGGAATCACAAAGCGCACATTGGCGCGCACGCGGTCCGCATACCCGCCATGCCGGTGGACGCAGGTTCCTTCGGATGCCGGGCACAGGTTCTCCATGCCCCGCGTGCACCACTCGCACACTCCGCAGGAGTTCGACTGCCAGCCCAGGCCCACGCGCTGGCCCACAGCCAACGAACTCACCTCGGCTCCCACCTCGGTAATCTTGCCCACAATCTCATGACCGGGAATGAACGGATACTGGCTGATTCCCCAGTCGTTGGCGATGAGGTGAAGGTCGCTGTGGCAAACCCCGCAATGGGTAATCGCAATCTCCACCTGCTGCAGGCCCAGCTCGCCTGGCTCGTACTTGAAAGGCAACAGTTCGGCTCCTGCCGCGTGTGCTGCAAGTCCTTGAATTACGCTCATGGTCAGTCCGAATCCTCACTGGGAGAGGCAAGATGGGTGGCAAAGATGCCCAAGGCACCTGCCTGCAAATTGTGATGAGGAAGCTCCCCCGCCCCTAGTTTAAACCGCTACCCGGCTCTATGCGCAGGTTCAATATCTGAAAACCGTTCAGGACTCCGCCGGCGGGCGCATCGGCTTCCAACTCGGCCGACTCCCCGTTGAGGCTTGCATCCAGCGCGGCGCGCAGCGGCTCCAGCGTGTTGGCCACTGAAAGCGGAAGACTTGAGAGCGTTTGCCCCCCCATGCTTGCCTGCGTCTCCGGCACCAGAAGGCTCACGTAGATGCGGTCCGCAGGGTGCTGGCGCCGCGCCTGGGCCAGCGCGGTATCCATATCCGGGGCGTGGCTCTGTTGCTTAGGCTGGTCCATCGTCCGGTCCAGCGTCCCGGCATCCGAGATGAGCAGCCGCAGGTTGCCCGCTCCCAGGCGTGCCGGCAGCTTCACCGCAATCCGCACATTACGCGCTTCCTGCCGCCACGGCCGCAGCGTTGCTTCCACCATCACCGTGTCGCCGGCATGAACCATGTCGCTCGATACCAGCCGCGCCGCTTCCAGATCCACGTCCACGCGCCGCGGAATGGCCTCCACATCCAGATTCACCCCGCGCACCGCACCTTGCCGTGTCCCGTTCGAGTAGAGCCGCGCAAACTGCTCCCCGGTCCGCAGGGCCGCCTCCAGGGGCCCACCCATCGGCTCTCCGGCCGGAGCCCACAGCTCCAGGGGCGACGGCGGGTAGCCGTCCAGATCGATGCTTCCGGTGACGTGGTAGCTGGTCTCCGCCGTACTCTGGTTGGACTCCAGCAGCGACTCGTACAGCGCCACCAGCACTGCCTGCGGAGTCAGCGACGGCAGGTCCAGGACCTCCACGTTGAGCTTGCGCTCCTCATTTTGCGATTTGGCTTCGCCTCCCATTCCATGCACCCGGATATGCACCGGAATCATCCGCGCCTGAGCCCCGAAGACGCCGCGAATGGCCGCGTCGCGGTCCTCGCTGAAAGCGCCGATCGTCGCGCCTGTATTCACAATCTTGAAGGCGTTCAAGGGCGAAGCCAGCGTGGCAACCACCTCGGCCGTCGTCATGGGCAATGAAACCGGCCCCGCCTGCAGAATGGGATGCCCGCAGGCCAGCAACTGCTTTGGGTCGGTGTAAGTCACCGTGCAGGTGGCCGCAATCTCCAGGTCGCCGCGCACCAGTTGCGCGCTCACCGCCGACCCCGGCACAATGCCCGCGATCGCCTTGGCCGAGATCGCCGTATTCGCTGCTTCAGACGAGCCGCCCATCCCCCCGGCAGCTACCGTCTCCAGGCCCGTTCCAGCCATCCTCTCTTGCCAGAGCCGGATCGCATCGGGCCGGAATCCGCTCATCACCAGCGGCGTTTCCATGGCCTGCAAATTCTCTCCTGCCGGCGATTGCGGCACCTGTTGTCCCTGTTCCCTGTTTCTTGTTCCCTCGCCCATGATCGGCAGATCCCGCACCTCCAGCATCTGCTCGATCGGCGTGATCCCGGCGATGGGATCCTTGCTGAACATTCCGATGCGGTAAGAGAGTGATCCCAGCAGCCGGTCGCCGATGTACACCGGGCTGCCGCTCATGCCGGCCACCACCCCCGTGTATTCGGGTTTGGTCCCGTGCAACTGGGCCAGGATCATGTCGTGGCCCGGTCCCCGCGCCCCGCGCAGGACACCTAGAATCTCAACATCCATCGGCTCCGGCACGCTGCCGGTGAAGACCGTCCAGGCCGTGCCCTTCAGCCCGCGATGCACCTCGCTCAGCGGAAAGAATTCGTGGCCGGTGGGCGGGGCGAGTTGCAGAACGGTTTGGGCCAGCGCAAGGGCTGGGGCGAGAAACAGGGCCAGCACCACGCAGAGCGTTAATGCGGGCAGGCGAAGGCTGAGGTTCTTCCGGGGAGTCTCCACGAATATAAGAGTACAGCGGGGTGTAGGGATTTTGGCTACTGGACGCTGACTTCGGCGGTTATTTGGGTTTGCGAAATGAACGATTGGAATGCGAGAAGGAGGGGGGTACGCTCTGGCCTGGCGGCATGGATGCCAGGGATTCCCTGGGGTAGAGGATGGTGACGCCGGGGTTGCGCAGGCTTTCTCCGGCGAGGAACTCTCCGAAGATTGCTTCATGGGCCTTGAGATACTTGCGCAGTTCCTCGCGGATGACCCCGCCGCTTCCCGACGAACCATAGCCGTGAATCACCTCAAGGCGACCGTGGAAGCCGGCTCGGACGCAGGAGTTGTAGAAGCGCACGAACTCGCGGATGGCTTCTGGAACAGTGCGGGTGTGAAGATCGATGGATTGAGATGCATTCATATCCCAATCCTACGATGATCCCGTCGCGGCTCATTGCCAACGCCACACAGTAACGATGTAAAGTCTCGGCAACTCACCGCTCCGCGCGGCGCCGCCAGGCCTGCTCGATGTAGCTGTCGGTCATGCCGGCGATGTAGTCGGCGACGGTACGGGCCAGGCCCTCGGCGGGAATCTGCGCCTGGTGGTCTTCGGGCAGCAGGCCGGGATCGGCGATGAGCGCCGAAAACAACCCCTGGACGACCGCGGTGGCGTGCGCGTGCGCCTCCTCGATGGCGGGGGAGTTGTAAAAGTTGGCGTAGAGAAACTCCTTGGCGGCGGCGCGCGCGGCCTCCATCTCCGGGCTGAGCGCCGCCAGCCGATGGGGCGCCTGGCGAATCTCGTCGAGCGTCGCAGCCCCCAGCGCGGCCACCTGCCTTCGCACCTCTTCCATCAGATCCGTAACCAGCGCATTCAAAACGCGTTTCAGGGTCTCATAAACGGCTAGTTTCGGTGGGGCGGCGGGGTAATCCGCGAGCACTGCGTCGTGGAAGCCGCGGAACAGAGCCACGCCCTCGCGCACCTGCCCCAGCGCAAGGATGCCCGAGTCCAGCCCATCGTCCAGGTCGGCGGTCAGGTAGGCGATCTCGTCGGCCAGATCGATCAGTTGGGCTTCAAGCGGCGGAAACCGGTCAAGGAAGTACTCGGCCAGCTCCGGATGAGTGGTGGCGGAGTAGTCGTGGGAGTGCTTGATGATTCCTTCACGCACGCCGAGGGTCAGGTTCAGACCGCGAAATCCCGCATAACGCTCTTCAAACCAGGTGACGATGCGCAGGGCGTGCAGATTGTGGTCGAAGCCCAGGCCAAAGCCGCGCAGGCACTGATCGAGAGCCTTTTCCCCGGCGTGGCCAAAGGGCGGATGGCCGATGTCGTGGACCAATGCCAGCGCCTCGGCCAGCTCCGCGTTCAGCCCCAGAGCCGCAGCCAGCGTGCGCGCAATCTGGTTCACTTCGAGCGTGTGGGTCAAGCGGCTGCGGAAGTGGTCCGACGGGGAATCGGCAGGCAGGCGCGCGAAGACCTGGGTCTTGCCGGCCAGGCGGCGAAAGGCCCGCGCGTGCAGAACGCGGGCTCCGTCGCGGGCAAAAGCGGAGCGATAGGGATGAGGCGGCTCGGGGTGCGCACGAAGCGTCAGCTCACCATCCGCGCGGACAGCTAACTCAGGAGGCAACGCCATGGCCGGTTTGGGATTGGAGTCCATCATCCGCTCACCTTTCTGGGTTCCACAGCACGACTCACACTTTACGATGCGTGGCTTGCAACCCACAAATCGCGCTCCGCATTTCGCCGCCAGGGCCTTGTATCAAGGCACGACTTCAGCCGTGCCGATTCAAAGCATCAACGTGTTCAGAGGTTCCTTAACCTCCGAGGGAATTCTGACCCGCAATAGACAGAGGTTTTCTCAGAAGAAGCTGATTTGCAGGCGGCAAAGCTCCCTGTGCACGCTATGAAGTTTCCCCAAACTGCGTGCTGGACATTGGCCATATACAGGCCTAACATATCAGCCGGATTTCTTTATGGGGCGGCGGGGGAACCACGCTCCGCGCTCCCCTCGGGTACTCGACGTATCAACCGGGAGGCAAGCATGAAAGCGATCAAGAATGCTCTGTTGGCCTTGCTGGGGCTGGCAGTTCTGTCTGCGTCGGGGTGCGGCAGGCACTCGACCAGCGAGGTCTATTATCTGATTGCGTCGGACATGGCTCTGCCCTATTGGCAGACAGCGTCGGCAGGATTCAACAAGGCCGCGGCGCAGTACAAGGTGACCGCCAGGGTGGCGGGACCGAACGGCCACGATCCGCAGGCCGAGCTGGCGGAACTGCATAAGGCGATTGCGGCCAAGCCAGAGGGGATTCTGATCTCAGTTCCCGACGTTGCGGTGCTTCAGCCGGAGATCAACGCAGCCATCGGCGCCGGCATTCCGGTCATCACCCTGGACTCGGATGCGCCAGGCAGCCGCAGGCTCTACTTCATCGGCACCAACAACAGGGAGGCCGGGAGGCTGGGCGGCCAGCGCGTGATTGAGAAGCTGGGAGGCAAGGGCAATGTGGTCTTTTTCACGCTTGCCGACCAGCCCAACACACAGGAACGGCTTGCGGGGTTCAAGGAAATCTTTGCCACCCGCCCCGATATTCACATCGCGGATGTGGTGGACATCAAGGGCGATACCACCAAGGCCTTCGATTGGACGCAGGAAGCGTTGATTCTGACCGGCGACAAGAAGGTGAGCGCCTTCATCAGCCTGGAATCGGCGTCGAGCAAGGCGGTTGCCGACGCGCTCCGGCGGGCCAATGCGACCGACCGCCTGGTGGTGGCCTGGGACGTGAATCCCGATACGCTGGATGGGATCAAAACGGGAATCATCGATTCGACGGTTGTGCAGAAGCCCTTCACCATGGGCTACGTCGGGTTGAAAGCGCTCGACGAGGTTTTCCACGCGCCGCCCAAGCAACTCAGCAAGGATTCAAGCGCCGACGCCTTTGCGCCTTACCCGGTCTTTGTAGATACCGGCACCTCGCTGGTGGACAAGACCAACGTAGACCTCTATCTGGCCTCGCAGGCTGAGGGAACCAAATAGGGTCAGGTCGGCGGATGTCCCTGTTTTCGGCATGAAGCGGTTTGCCGGGCTCTGCATAAGTGCCCGGCATCCCTCTTTCCACCGGACCTCTGGACGATGCCCGTCCAACGCCAGCGCCCTTCCGCGCCCGCCCCTTCCGGATCGGCCACAAGCACCGCTCGCAACGGCATATAATCGCCTGTTTGACTATAAAGGGGATGAAGATGAAAACCAGACGAGGTATTGTTCTTTCGCTGTTCGTTCTTTTCTTTTCCGCTGAGGTCTGCCTGTCTCAGGCGAATCTTTCACCGAAATGGGAAGAACTTACCGGACCCGACTTCATTGCGGCAGTTCATCAGTCGCAAGGGGTTTGCGTGCTGCCATTCGGCATTATCGAGAAGCACGGGGCGCATCTGCCGCTGGGCACGGACCTGCTGGATGTTCGCTTCGCGGTATTCAATGCGGTCAGGCAGGAGTACGCGGTGGTGTTTCCCGAGTATTACTTCGGCCAGATCTTCGAGGCGCAGCAGCAGCCTGGAACGGTTGCCTACAGCCTGCCCACGCAACTGACGCTGCTCCAGGAGACGGTCAAAGAGATGGCGCGCAATGGCTGCAAGAAGGTGGTCATTGTGAATGGCCACGGAGGGAACGACTCGCTTCTGCCGCTCTTTGCGCAGGCGCAGCTGGCCACCCCGCGCGACTACGTGGTTTACGTCTTCGGGCTGCCGAACCTGGACGTGCCGGGCCGTCCGGCAATGAAGACGAAGATGGACATGCACGGAGGCGAATCGGAGACCTCGCACATGCTCATTGCGCGGCCGGACCTGGTCCACGTGGACCGTGCAACCCTGGAATCGGGCGCCGATCAGAAGCGGCAATCCCTGCCGGAGAATGTGTACACAGGCATCTGGTGGTATGCGCGTTTTCCAAATCACTATTCCGGTGAGGGCGCGGCGGCCAGCAAGGAACTGGGCGAGTTCGACCAGAAAGAATGGTCGCGCCAGATAGCCGAAGCACTCAAGGCGATCAAGGCCGACCAGGTAAGCCTCAAGCTGCAAAACCAGTTCTTCGAGGCGTCCCAGCACCCCATCGACACACCGCAGTAACTAGAGCGGCTCCGCTCATAGCGGCGGAGCCTACTCCGGCTTGGGCTGGCCGATGGCGTGGTCCTCTTTGGCGAGCTTGACGCGTGCGCTTTCCAGCTTTTTCTGAACCTTTGCCACCTCGGCCGGCTCCACGTCGGCCGGGGCTGACTTTGCAAACTCCGCGAGCGAAAGTTCCCACTGCGCCGCGGCCAGGCGGACGCGGCCGGTCTTCTCGTAAAGGTCGCCCAGATGGTCGTGGACGGTGGGGTCGGTGCGGTCGCGCTCGACGGCTTGCCGCAGGTTCTCCTCAGCCAGTTCGTACTCGCCCATCTTGAAGTACACCCAGCCCAGCGAATCCAGGTAGGCGCCACTCATGGGCTCCAGCTCGACGGCTTTGCGAATCAGTTTGAGGGCTTCGGGAAGCCGCGTGCCCTTGTCGGCCAGCATGTAGCCCAGGTAATTCAGAGTCATGGCGCTATCGGGGTCCAGATCCAGCGCCTGGCGGAAAAACTGCTCAGCCGGTTCGTAGTGCTTTTGCCGCTCGGCCAGTTCGCCCCGCAGGAAGAACAGGAAGGTGCGATCTTCCTTCCTGGTTGTCAGCCCTTCCGCCTTGTTGAAGGCGTCTTCGGCGTCTTTCCAGCGGCGTGCGCGGATGCACATCTCGCCCATCTCAAGCCAGATCTGACGGTCCTCAGGGTTGTTGGCCAGCAGTCCCTTGGCCAGCGCCAGCCCTTCGTCGGTCTTGTTCAGATCGCCCAGTTCCCCGGCCAGCATCAGCTTCAGGTCGCGATTCTTGGGGTTGGCATCAACGGCCTTGTGCGAGACCTCGACCGCCTTCTCGAACTGCTTGGCGTCCCGGTAAGCATCCACTTGGCTCTGGTAGCCGCGCACCGCCGTCTCGCCGCCCATGTCGATCATCTTCTGGTAGGCGGCTATGGCCTGTTCGGTTTTGTTTTCTTCCAGATAGACCGCCCCCAGCCGCTCCAGAAAGATTCCCCGGTTGCTCTTTTCATCTTCCTTGTAAGCGCCGTTGGCATGAGAGGTCAGGTCCACCATCTTCTCGTAGACATCGGCTGCCTCGTCGAAGCGGCCCAGCACGTCCAGCAGCATTCCCTCGTTGTAGCCGGCTTCCAGCTTGTAGCCGGTTTCCAGTGTGTTCTGATCCAGCTTGTGCACCTTGCGGACAGTGGCCAGCGCATCCTCGAACTTTCCCTGGCGGCGCTGAATCTCGCCGATATGAATGATCGCCACCGCGTTCTCAGGATCGTCCTCAGCCAGTTGCCTGTATTGCTTGAGCGCCTCGTCGAGCTGGTTGTCGTTCAGCAGGGCCTGGGCCAGCGCTTCAATCGTGCGCAGGTCGCCCGGCTCCATGTCGGCCGCGCGCTGATAGGCGGCGATAGCCTGCTTGGCCTGCTTCAACTGCTCATAGGCCGCGCCCAGCGCAGCCTCCATCTTGGCCGTCCGGTCGGCCACCGGAACGTCTTCGAGCACCTTGATCTCATGCGCAACGTCGCCGCTCTCCGAGTACAGGCGGGCCAGGTTCAGCACTACCTCCTCCGCATCGGGATCGAGCGACTGCGCGGTCTTGAACTGATCTTCGGCCTTCTTCTCGTCATGCTTGACGGTGAAAAGCTGGCCCAGGATCATGCGATCCTCAACGCTTTTGGGGTCCAGTGCGACAATCTTCTGGAATTCATCGATCGCCTGATCCAGAGCGTTGCCTGCGGGCGAGGTGGAGGACGGGGCGTTCTGTTCTTCGCTCAGCGTGCGCAGGTAGATGCGCCCCAGCAGCTTGTGCGCGTCGATGTCGCCGGGCGCGCTCTTCAGCAGCTCCCGCGCCGTGCTTTCGGCCTCGCGCGCGTGGCCCGTGCGGAGATACAAGTCGGCCAGCGCGTCGTTCAACTGCGGCGAGGCTGGGTCGGCATTCAGCGCCAGTTTGTACTCCTCGACGGCCCGCGTCACAAACTCCGGGCGTCCTTCGGTGACAGCCTCTTCTTCGTAGAGGCGGGCCAGCGCCAAGTGATAGTACGACTGGGCGCGGTCCGGCTGCGGCAGGGCGGAATCGGCTGCCTTTGTCCCCTCGGCCGGTGCGGCCTTTGCCGGAGCAATCTGGATCGGGCTGGCGACAGGCGCCTTGGCCGGAGCCGGGCTGCCCTGCGCTGGGGCGCTGGAGTTGCTTTGGGCGTGGGCGGTCGTAGCCGGCAGCAGGGAAGCGATCGCGGCGGCAAAGATGAGCCAGAGGGGCAGCAAACGATGTTTTTTTGTCATCATCCTGGGGATTCCATGCCTCTTGGCCGGGCCGGCGTGTGAAAAACTCCACGCTACAAGGCCAAAAGACGGTACAGGCAGCCTGTGGGAGCAGAGATGCCTACTGTAAAGACGATTCTAATCGCCATTTGGCTTGAGCGCTGCGGCAGATTGCTGCATTTTGCCTCTGGCCTCCCAATTCGAAGCTCTCCAGCCGGCTCAGGACATTTGAGAGAGCGCGGCAGGATTAGCCGCGGAAAACTCGATTCAGGCGCCAGATCGCGTCAGTCATCCAACATCTAGCCGTTCATCTCGCCCGTATAAACGCAGCCGCTGGTGCAGGTCTCCTGTACCACTACCTTGCTCAACAAGGGCAGCGCCGGCCGCAGCCGCGTCCACAGCCAGCGGGCCAGATTCTCGCTGGTCGGATTCTCCAAACCCTCCACCTCGTTCAGGCAGCGATGGTCGATCTGGTCCTCGATGGCCTTGTAGGCCGTCTTGATCTCGGCAAAATCCAGAACCCAGCCCAGTTGCGGGTCCACGGGGCCGCTCACATGAATCGCAATGCGGAAGCTGTGCCCGTGCAATCGCCGGCACTTGTGCCCCTCGGGCACGTTCGGCAGCCAGTGCGCCGCTTCGATTGTGAATTCCTTGAATATCTCCATGGATTCCATTCTATGGAATGCCCAGAAACTTGTGGGTTTGCAGGCTCAGCCGCCACTGCGGATGATCGAGGCAATAGCGCAGTGCAAGCGCTGTATTCGTTGCGCGTTCGGGTCCGTCCATCGGCTGCAAGAAGAAGTGCCGGAAGGAGAGCAGTTCTAACTCCGCCGGATCGGCTCCCGGCTGAGGATAGACCAGCTTCAGCTCATCCCCGCTCCTCTGCACCAGCTCCGCTCCGGCCCCCACGCGAATTTTGGGACTGACGCAGAGCCAGTCCACGCCTTCGGGCGCCGCAATCGTTCCGTTGGTTTCCACGGCAATCTCAAACTCGCGCACGCGCAGCGCGGCAATCAGGTCCGCATCCAGTTGCAGCAGAGGCTCGCCGCCCGTGCAGACCACGAACCGCTGGCCCAGACCTGAGTCCGCCGGCCATTTCTCTTCGACGGCCGCAGCCAAAGCCTCCGCCGAGTCGAACTTCCCGCCGCCAGGCCCATCCACGCCCACAAAATCCGTGTCACAAAACTTGCACGCCGCCGTGGCCCGGTCAGACTCGCGCCCCGACCAGAGATTGCAGCCGGAGAAGCGGCAGAAGACCGCCGCGCGCCCCACCTGCGCCCCTTCGCCCTGCAACGTATAGAAGATTTCCTTGACCGCGTAGCTCATCAAGACCAGCTTTCAGCTTCTAGCTTTTAGCTCCTAGCTCATCGCTCAAAATCGGAGCCCTCAACTTGGCGTGAACAAGCTGAAAGCTAGAAGCTAAGAGCTTGATTTTCCGTAGTTCAGCGGATCCTCGATCCCATTCTCCCGAAAGCCCTTCCGTCTGAGCAGGCAGGAATCGCACTGTCCGCATGGCTCGCCTGTGGGCGTGGGATCGTAGCAACTGCTGGTCAGGCCGTAGTCCACGCCCAACTCAATCCCCCGGCGCACGATCTCGGCCTTGGTGAGCGCGATCAGCGGGGTGTGAATTGTGAGCCTTTGGCGGCCTTCAACCCCGGCCTTGGTTGCCAGATTCGCCATCTTCTCAAAGGCCTGGATAAACTCCGGCCGGCAGTCCGGGTAGCCCGAATAGTCCAGCGCATTCACGCCGATAAAAATGTCGCTCGAACCGAGCACCTCAGCCCAGGCCAGCGCAAACGACAGAAAAATTGTGTTGCGCGCCGGAACATAAGTGATGGGAATGCCGTGGCTCATCTCATCCGTGCCGCGGCCCTTGGGAACGGCAATGTCGGCGGTCAACGCCGAGCCGCCGAAGACCCGCAGATCGATGGCCGCAATGCGATGGCCGGCCACGCCGATGGAGACAGCTACTCGCCGGGCCGCTTCCAGTTCAATCACGTGCCGCTGGCCGTAGCTGAACGAGAGCGCGTGCAGTTCGTAGCCTTCGCTTTTGGCAATGGCCAGAACCGTGGACGAGTCCAGGCCCCCGCTCAACAGCACCACCGCGCGTTTAGTTTGGTTCTCCATGCTCCTCCAAAACTATTGCCAGGACGGCAAGTCCTCACCGCCCTTGCCGATGTCGATCGAAGGTGGCAGGGGATTGCTTGCGTCAATGGATGCCGCGATGCACTGCGCCAATACTCCTTTGGCCTCAAGGATGAACTCGATAGCGTCCCGTCCGGCGCCCTCGCCGCCCCGGTGCGGAGTCACGTAATGGGCTTCGGCTTTTACTGGTTCCCGCGCATTGGCCACGGCCACGGCAAGACCGCACTCGCGCATTACTGGCAGGTCGACAACGTCGTCGCCAACATAGGCGATCTCGTCCAGCGTCACGCCTTCCTTCTCCATGATCTCGCGCACCGCCTGCATCTTGAAGGCCTGGCCCTGGTAGACGAACTCCATCTTCAGGTCGCGCATGCGCAGGGCCACGGTCTCCGAGATGCGCTTGGTGATGATGCCCAGTTTCATGCCGCCCAGCCGTGCCAGCGTAACGCCGGCCCCGTCGTGGGCGCTGTAGCCCTTGGCCTCCACCATCTTGGTGGTGACGGCACCATCGGGCGAGACGACAGGAGCCGGGATGATCCAGATTTTTCCGTCGGTCAGAACGCCATCGACGTCGAAGAGAATGATTTTGATGCGCCGTGCGCGATCTTGCGCGGAGAGTGTCATGAAGCGATTTTACCAAGACCAACGTGCGCTGGGCGCCGCACCCTCGCCGCTGTCATCCTGAACGAGTTCAGCGAGTAGGTTCACTGTGTCGCGGCTGCCGGAGCTGCAACCGCCTCCCGCAACAGCACGGCAAAGCGCGGAAAGGCAAAGCTGCCGGCTGCGTCGTCAATCACATTCAACTGGCAGAGATATTGTCCTGCCTTGAGCCCAGCCAGCGGCACATCCATCTCGACGGCCACCGCGTCGCGGCCTTCTACGTTGATGGCTTTGGCCTGCACCAGAGGCGTTTCATACACCTTCGTCGAGCCCTGGATCAGTTCCAGGCTGCTGAACAGGTTGATCCCAGGTTTTGCCCCTTTGGGCTGGCTTTCAGCCAGCTTTTCGCGCGCTGGCGAGTAGATTTCGTAAAGCAGGTAGAGGTGCTGGTCCTGGCGGAAGACGTGGCTGATGTTGGGCACGTACTCTTCTCCGCCTCGCACCAGCGGGCTTGTCTTCTTGCTCGGCTGCCGCATTGACGCCAGAACGATGGAACTCATCCTGAGACTTGGTAGCGGCGTCTTTTTCATCTCCGGCAACGTAATCCCGGCCTCGAACGAGCCCATGCGTCCCGTCTGGTTTTCGCGAACCACGAATTTCAGACGATACTTGCCCGGCGGCAGGTTGAAGCTGGTTGTGTACTGGATGTTCTTCTGCCGCGCCTGCAAGCTTGGATCGAGATTCAGTTTGACCGTCTCTCGCGCGTGGCCGATGGGCCGCTTTGCCTCGTCGATCACCGTTCCGATAATGTCCAGCGTGGCCTTGTCCTTGTCGCCGCCTTTGACAAAGGGAATCTGCGAGCCGGGCACGATCAGCGAAACCGGCACAAAGAAGCGGTTTTCGTCCAGCCGGAAGTAAAGCGCGTCCAGATAGACGGCCATGTCTGTGGCGGGAAGGTCACTGGCCAACTGCTCTTCGAGGTCGCGCTCGCGGTCTTCGTGACCGCTGTGCAGAAAGTCCGCCGGCGCATAGTAGCCCGGCCGGTATTCCAGCTTCACGCCGGGCCGGTTCACCTTGATCGTCAGCTTGCGATAGCGGCCGTCGCGCAGCGGGTTCGAACTGTGAAAGCCAATCGCGTAGTAGGCCGAGGTGTCGCGCTCGACCTGCGCGAATGCCGGAGCAAAGTCATTCGAGTCGAAGAACGCCTTGCCGCCCGTGTCGGTCGAGAGCGTGGCCATCACTTCCTGCGTTGCGAAGTTGGCGTTCATGTTGTTCATCAGCGCGCTGCCGCTGAAGGCTCCAGTCCCGCGCAGGCTGCCGGTTGAGGCGTCGCCCAGCGGCGAGATGGCCTGCAACCCGCGCGTATCCACGCTGTAGATAGCCAGGTTGGCGCGCACCGCCGCGTTGATGGCGGCACGCAATGAAGCCTGATTCTCGATGCCGTCGCGCGAGATGCCGCCGGAAAAATAGAGCAGCGACTTCTTCTCGGTAATCTTTTCCAGAGATTTGGCCACCGTCCTCAGCGCAAACAGTTCGCGGTCGGTGTTCAGGTCGTTGTACTCGCTCTCGTCGGGAGTGTAGCCTGTCGTGTCTTCCACCTGGTTCGTATTGGCCGTCGCGCCCGGTTGAAAGCCCTCACCCTCGGTGCCATTGTAGACTGCGACTTCCTGGATGAGCGCATTCTTGTCGGCCGTAAAGTCTTGGTCCACCTTCAGCGTGTCGCCCAGCGAGACCAGCGCCACCAGGTCGGCCGGCTGCATCCTGTTGCGCAAGAAATCCTGCGCCGCCGCGACGCTGCGGTCCATGTCCTCAGGCTGCATCGAGGTCAGGTCGAAGAACATCACGATCAGCCGGTGATTGCGCAGTTCCTCGGGGTTCGTGACGACGACGGCCTTGCTGCCGCTGGCCCCCGCGGCCAGCCCGCTCACCGTGGCCTCGTTGAGCGGCGTGGCCATCTCCACGGTTTCAAAATCGAAGGTGGAAAGTTGCTGCCGCTTGCCGTTCTCGTAGATAGTGAAGTCGCTCTGCTTGAGCCCGCGCACCAATTCGCCGGTCTTCTGTTCGCGGGCCACAACGTTGGTCAGCACCAGTTCGCCGGTCAATTTGAGCATGAAGCCGCTTTGCGGCGTGGCCGATACCTGCGCTTGATCGGAGACCTGCGCGCCCTGAGCCTGACCGGAGCTTTGCGCCGGCGCCGGCCGCGCGCCCGGCAATACCAGCCCCAGCGCCGCAACTCCCGTTCCGATCTGTCGCGCCCAACCCCTCATCGACTTCCTTCCAAATTAATTCCGCAATAACTCCACGGATCTTCTAGTACTGCAGTTGCAGATAGCGGTTCCGGAGGGAGCGGAGGGCTTCAGCCCTCTGAAAAAGGCGCATAAATACCGAGTCTTTAGGCCCGGGCATTTGCCTCTCTTTTCCAAAATGCTGCAAGTACAACTGTAGTACTAGCAGGTCGCGTAAAAACTCAAGAATTCAGATAAAACTGGCGGAAAATATCCCTCAGGGGCTAAAGCCCGCCTTTGATTTTCTGCGTCTTGCGGCACGACTAAAGTCGTGCCCTTTCAAAGCATCAACTTATGCCGAGATTCCCTAAAACCTGAACCTTGCCGTGAACTGAAACGCCCGCATGGAGCCAGCCGAAATCACTTGCCCGAAGGTAGGCGACGCCGCATTGGTGTCCACGCCGGAATACTGCACGGTGTTGAAGACATTGTTGGCCGTGGCGCGAAACTCCATGCTGCGCGTCTCGCCCAGTTGCATCGTCTTTGAGAGTGACATATTGCTCTGGATTGTCCCCGGTCCTGCAATCGAGTTGCGCGAAACATTGCCGCAGTTGGGACAATTCGGAGTGCTCGAATTGTTTGGCGGCTGCGAAAATGCGGCCGGGTTAAACCACTTCTTCAGCGAACCGGCGCCTGCCGTAACAGAGACGCCGGGCACGCGATTAGGACGCTGCGTCCCGGCCGTGCCGTTTGCCACGTCTCCTGCCGCTGCCTGATAAGTTGGCGTCAGCGGCGTGCCGGTGGCGAAGGTAAAACTGCCGGAGACTGAAAATCCTTCCAGAATATGCGAGCCAGCGCCGCTGGTAATCCAGAATTTGTCTTTGCCGAAAGGCAACTCGTAAAGATAAGTTCCGCTGACCTTGTGCCGCTGATCGAAGCTTGAGTTACCCTCCTCTGCTCTCAGGTCCTGCCAGTTCTGCGCGACCACTGTCGATGTCCCGCCCACCGAACCGGCGTCGTCGATCGAGTGCGAGTATTGGTAGTTCGCGCCCAGCGCAATCCCGCTGCTGAGTCTCTTGTTCACCCGCAGCGTGCCGGCATTGAAGCGGGAAAAAGCCGCCGCCTGCTCGTAGTTGAAGATGTGGCTGGTGGTCGTCGCACGCGGTGCACTGGTGATGTCCAGATCGCTGCCTTTTGAGCCGTTGTAGCCCATATTCAGCACCACGTTCCAGGGCAGCGCCTTCTGCACGTCGAGGTTCCACACCTGCACATAGGGCAGGTGGTAGTGCGGGTCGAGTTCATAATTGCCGGGCGTCGCCGTCGTGGCCGCGGGGCAGAAACCATCGGCCAGGGTAAAGTTCTTCGGCACAGTGAGCGGGGCGCAAACTCCGCCGGCCTCGTTGGTCTGTTCGTTCACAAAGGATGGCTGATTGGCGATCGGCTGGCGCGCCATCGTCGAAGCGAATGTGGCGTATTGGCCAACGGTGTAATTGATGCCATAGCCAGCGCGCACCACGGCCTGCCTGGGCAGCCGCAGCGCCATTCCAAAGCGCGGCGCAAAGGCTGTGCGGTAGGGAAAGACCAACGAATCCGGCAAGCGCCCACTCGAAGAAGAGTCTCCCGGAGAAACTTCGTTGGGACTTCCGGTAAACCCAGCGCTTGGATCGGTGTCCACCATGCCAAGACGGTTGTACTTCTCGGTGTACGGCGCGTAAAACTCGTAACGCAGGCCGTAGTTCAGCGTCAGACTCGGCCGCACGCGCCAGTCGTCTTGGGCATAGATGTCCATCACGTTGTCGCGCAGATAGCTTTTGCCTGCGGCCGCGTCGATGGTGGTCTCCTGCGGCAGCCCCAGCAGAAAATCCGCCAGCGATGAGCCGGTGTACGCGCCGGTGAAGTAGAACGTCCCGGTTGCGTTCGAACTGCCCAGAAAGTCGCGGTGCACGCGGCGATAGTCGCCGCCGAAGCGGAAGTTATGCTTGGCGTGAATCCAGCTCAGCGTCTCCGTTACCGAAATTGTTTGCGCCAGGGAGAACTTCGGCTGCTGCTCGCTCAGGCCGGTAAAATCGCTGAGCGTCACGTTGGGCAGGCCATAGTTCAGCGGAGAACTGTTCGTTCCCGCGATGCCGACTCCGTTCACACCGTTCGCAATGTCGGTCCCATTGGTAAAGAAGTTCGTAGCCTGGCTTGTGCTGCGATTCCAGTTGGCGTTGAAGACGTTGGTCAGCTTGTGGTAGCCCACCGTGTACCCGGCCTGCAGGGAGTTCGAGCCTGATGTGCTTTTACCGCCCAACTGCGGGAAGATATTCACGTTATCTGAGGCTGCATCAGTCCAGTTGTAGTTGAAGTTGATGCTCTGGCGCAGCCCCTGGCTCTGCTGGCTGCGCCGTCCGCCGCCACCGCTGCCAAACAGCGTCGCGTTCTTCCCAAGGCTCCGCATGTAGCGCACGCCGGCTTGTGTCGTGTTCGACTGCGCGGTAGTCAGCAGGTGGTAGTTCTGCGCGTCGTTGACCAGGGCCGCGGTTGGCTCGGGAAAAAAGGGCTGGCAATTCGTCCCGCTTGCGGAAGCGTTCGGGCAAGTCAGCAACGCGGCAGCCGGTGAATTCCTGAAGCGCGCAGGGTCGATCACATTCAGCCGACCCTGGTAGCTGAACTGCTGGCCGGTCGTGGGGTCGTAAATCGCCGGCAGGCCGGCGGCGGAAAAATCGCCTGCCCGCTCCTCGTCCGTCGGTACCGTCGCGTACTCGTCCAGCGGATTCGAGCTGCGCTGGCCGGAGAGCGTCAGGAACATGGTGTCCTTGCCGCTGGGCTTGGTCAGCCCCGGCAGGTAAGGCGCACTCATGAAGGTGATGCCGAAGCGGTTGGTTCCTGAGGCCGGCTGCGCCTGCGATTGTCCGCGAAGGCTGAACGGTTCCGCATTGAGCGCCGCATTGCTGCCGGTCCAGAAGATCGCGCCGTGCGGCTGGCCGGGGTTGAAGCCGCGAAAGTTGCCCCGTACGCCGCCTCCAAACCCGCCCGGTCCGCCGAATCCTCCGCCGCCAAAACTGCCGAAGTTGCCGCCGCCCGGTCCATTTTGTCCGCCCGGCAAGACTCCCTGGGCGCGGAGAGTCTCCATCGCGTCCCGAATCCGGTCCATATCGAGGCCGGCCAGAGGACTCACCGCTCCCGCCTGGCCGCTGATGGCCACCGAATCGCCTCCAAAGTCAGAGTTTCCGGCAATTGAGGGCAGCGCCGCCCCCGCCGCGCCGCCGGCACTGGGAGTTCCAGCCTGGGCCTCGGTGTCAGCCCCCAGCGCGCTCATCAGGCTCAGGTTCTGCGCTCCGCTCGCGGCCAGTTGCCGGATGGCTGACTCGCTGACTTGCTGGTTCGCTGACTCGCTCTCATGCTGGGCTGCCCGCGAGGCCAGTACCAGCTCGAAGTTGACCGTCTGGTCGTGGCTGGCAGAGTTCAGAACCGCCTCCTGCGCACCCTGCGCAAAGGCCGCGAACTGGGTGCGGATCACATACCGGCCATACTGCGGAATGGTCAGCCACCATGCGCCGGTGATGTCGGTGGTGGTTTGGAAGCGCTTGCCCGTCAGCGTGTTCTGGGCGGTTACTGTGACGCCGGGCAGTGGAATGGCGCCGCTCTTGACCACGCCATGCACTCTTCCGCCGGTCATGACCGGCGTCTTTGGCGCAGGTGCGCTGGCGGCTGGAGCTGTCGCAAGCGTCTGGGCTGCTGGCGTAGCCTGCTGCTGGGCTAGGGCGGCAAGACCGCCGGCCAAACAGATTCCCGCCAAAACTGCCTGCCGCATGGTCACTCTCCGCACAGCCCCATCCTGCCATCGCACGCTTCTACTCATTCAGACGCCGCGCACGAGGCGAAGGTTTACGGTCTCTCGCATTCGGCCCGGATACGGCAGCCAGCGCGCTGGCGACCCCGGTGTCTGAATCGATAAATGCCCTTGCATTTTGCTCCGGCCCATGTTAACTCTTATGTCAATAATCTTTTGATTGCTACCGCGCAAGTAAACTTCGGCAGCCTTCGAACAGGACATTTCCCGTGATGAAGATTGGCACCACCATTCGTGCCCACCGGCTGCAAAAAGGGCTTTCCCAGGGAGACATCGAGAAGAAGACGGGCCTGCTGCGCTGCTACCTCTCGCGTGTTGAGAACGGCCATACCGTGCCTTCGCTGGATACGCTGTCAAAAATCGCACGTGCTCTCGATCTGCCGATTACCCAGTTCTTCGACGACGAATCGATGGGCCGGAAGAGCAACCTGCAAAAGCTATCCGACGAAGAGATGCGCTTTCTGTCCCAGATCCGCCGCTACTCTACCAACCTGAACGAAAGCGACCGCAAGCTGCTGCTGGCCATGGTAAAGAAGTTCGCCACCACGGCGACGCGGTAAACGGCCGGCGATCCGACTCTATACGTCGTTGCCCAAGTGGAAGATGGGCTCGGCGCCGTGCCCGGCTGACAGCAGAGCCTGCTCCTCCGCCGCGCTCAGTGGCTTGAAACTCTGCGCTACATCCATGGCCAGCCGGAAGTAGCGTTCGTCTCCCGGCGGGATGGCGGAGGTGATTGCGTGGCCGAGGGTCCAGCGTAGGCCCAGCGAGGCCTCCTCCGGATAAGCCGCCGGCTCGTACCAGCACTTGGGGATGGGATGATCCTTCCTGTGTTCGGCGGGCCAGACGCTCTTGGCCATGGCCTTCAGGGCCAGAATTCCCATCTTCTTTTCCAGTGCGCGCTTCAGAATCTGCGGGCCAAAGTTGGCCTGGGTAAAGAGAACCCAGTTGATCGGGAACAGGATCGTGTCAAAGTTGTACCGGTCCATGGCGGCCAGCGCGGTCTCCGCCGAGTGGACGGAAAAGCCGATGTAGCGGATCTTGCCTTCCTTCTTTGCCGCTTCCAAGGTCTCGATTGCGCCGCCGGGCCCCAGAGCCTTATCCAGGTCTGCCATCTTGGTCAGCGCATGGAGCTGGTAGAGGTCGAAGTGGTCTGTCTGGAGCCGTTTGAGGGACTCTTCCAGCTCTGCCCGTGCGGCATCCTTCGTGAAACCGTCTGTCTTGCAGGCCAGGAAACTCTTGTTTCGATAAGGCTTGAGAGCAGGTCCCAGCCGCTCCTCGGCGTTGCCGTAGCTGGGCGCAACGTCGAAGTAGTTGACGCCGCGGTCGACGGCCTCGGCCACGATGTTGGCGGCCGTGCCGGGCTCCTCGTTCATCACCACAATTCCGCCGAATCCGATGATCGAAAGCTCTTCGCCGGTCTTGCCCAGCGCGCGGCGTGCGATGGTTGTAGAAACTGGAACCGATGCGTCGGCCCGGCTGGTGGATGCCGCGGCCGACGCGGTGATAACGGCTTGCTTGAGAAATACGCGGCGTTCCATGGTCTGCCTCCAGGGGGGTGAATAAACGGCTGGCTCGCGAGAAGTATTCTCGCACGGAACACTGTCCCTACGATTTGCTCTAGCGCGGCAACTGCGCCAGGAAGAATCCGAAGAGCACCAGAATACCCACCACCATTACGGTGGCTATCCGGCGGCGAAAGACAAACAGGTTGCGGGGCGAGCCAAGCCGGGGTTCCATCGGCGCTGCAAAGAGCAATCCGCAACTGAAGCCGCCCAGGTGGGCCATGTTGTCGATCTGCAGCCCGGAGCCCATCACATGGGTGCCGAAGCTGATGGAAAAGCCGATGGCCAGATTGATGGCGGCAAAGTAGATTACCGACCGGCGCAGCTTGTGCAGTTCCAGCGGAGGCACTGGCAGCCGGTGGGACTTGAGCAGAATAATCAGCGCTCCGGCGATGCCGAAGACGGCTCCCGATGCGCCCGCGCCGACAGGAAACGAGACGCCCCCGGCTGCGTCGTGGAGCGGCCATATCCAATTGACGCACGTGGACAGCAGGTTGCCGCCCGCGCCTGTGAGGATGTACACCACCAGCACGCCCGCCGAACCCATCAGCGGCTCGGCCAGCAATCCCAGGTTCCACAGGCACCACATATTGGTGGCCAGGTGCAGAATGCCCACATGCACAAACATGGCGGTGACAATGCGCCACCACTCGCCGTATTGCAACACCGCTCCGGCGTGATCGGCTCCAAAATACAGAAGTTGATCGGGGGTGGGACTCATCGGGTTCACTCCGCGCACCGTCATCACCAGAAAAACCAGGCAGTTGATCCCTACCAGTACGTAGGTGGCGGGCGCGTAGGCCCAAGAGGGGCGTCGCCGGCGGGCCGGGGGCGGCGGCGGATTGTATCCGGCGTTAGGAGGCAGAAACTCCGGGTTGGGGCCAAGGTCCCCGCGGACGGGTCCTTGTTCGCGGGGCGAAGGAGTGGGGGGGAAACTTCCCATGTAACAACTTTAATGCATTTCCCGGCAAATCCGCGGGCTGAAGCGCTTCAAACGGCCCGCTACGGAGCGCAGTACCATCATGTGGTCTGGTCCCCTGCCGTGCGATTCGATGTACTCTGGAGTCTGGACTTTGCCGATCCGGTGCAGCGAATGGCTTTGCCGGGGTGAAGACCGCCCAAAGGAGTGCGACAGTGGTTTCAGAAAAGCGGATTCGGCGTGCATTGCTGAGTGTGACCGACAAAACCGGCTTGGTGGAGTTTGCCCAGGCGCTGGCGAGTTTCGGCGTAGAGCTGGTTTCAACCGGCGGAACGGCGCGGGCGCTGCGCGAAGCCGGCCTGGCCGTAAAGGACATCAGCGAGCTGACCGGCTTTCCTGAGATGCTGGACGGCCGCGTGAAGACCCTCCACCCCAAGGTCCACGGCGGCCTGCTCTACATTCGCGGCAACGCCGAGCACGAGGCAGCCGTGGCCGCTCACGGCATCGAGCCCATCGACATGGTGGTGGTCAATCTCTACGCCTTTGAGAAGACTGCGGCCATCCCCGGCGTAGCCTTCGGCCACCTGATCGAAAACATAGACATCGGCGGCCCTTCCATGGTCCGTTCGGCGGCCAAGAACTTTGAAGACGTTGCCATCGTGACCCGCGTGGCCGACTATCCCGCCCTCATTGAAGAACTGAAGGCCGCCAACGGCGCTCTCAGCCGCGCAACCCGCTGGCGGCTGGCGAAGCAGGCCTTCGCGCTCACCGCGGCCTATGACTCGGCCATCGCCAACACGCTCGACCGCATCGCCGAAGCGCCCGCGCCCGATTTGCCTGCCGCGCCGGACAGTTCGAGCTTGCCTGCCACGCTGCGCATCAACATGCCCCTCGCGCAGCCCTTGCGCTACGGCGAAAATCCCCACCAGCGCGCCGCTCTCTATTCCGATGGCTCGGGACTGGGCATCGCCGGGGCTCGCCAACTGCAGGGCAAGGAACTGAGCTTCAACAACCTTGTGGATCTGGACGCCTGCTGGGAGCTGGCTCAAGAGTTTGACGAGCCGGCCGCGATCATCATGAAGCACACCAACCCCTGCGGCGCGGCCACGGGCTCGACGATCCTTGAAGCCTACACCAAGGCTCTGGCCTGCGATCCGGTTTCGGCTTACGGCGGGGTCCTCGGCATTAACCGCGAGGTAGACGCGGAGGCAGCCGCGGAGATTGCCAAGCTCTTCGTAGAAGCCATCGCCGCTCCGGCCTTCTCGCCCGAGGCCCGCGAGCGCTTTGCCGCCAAGAAGAACCTGCGCCTGGTCGAGGTGCACTCCGCCGCGCCCAGGTTCGTGGTCAAGCACGTGTCCGGCGGATTGTTGATGCAGGACGCAGACACTGGCCGGGTTGATGCGGCGGAGCTCGATCCTGGCCTGAAGGTGGTCACCTGGCGTCCGCCCACTGCCGAGGAGCTGCGCAGCCTGCTCTTCGCCTGGCGTGTCTGCAAGCATGTCAAGTCGAACGCCATCGTCTATGCCAAAGACGGCCAGACCCTCGGCGTCGGCGCGGGGCAAATGAGCCGCGTGGACTCCGCCCGCTTCGGCGCCATGAAAGCTGTGCTGCCGCTCAAGGGTTGTGTTGCCGCATCTGACGCCTTCTTCCCCTTCGCCGACGGCCTGGAAGAGATCGCCAAGGCCGGCGCCACCGCCGTCATTCAGCCCGGCGGCTCGGTGCGCGACGATGAAGTCATTGCCGCCGCCGACAAGCTCGGCATGGCCATGGTCTTCACCGGCATCAGGCACTTCCGCCACTGAGTTTTCCGGCAGCGCCAAACACGCTCCGTGCCCCATCCGCGCTGTCATTGTTTTTTGCGGTTATAGCGGTTCTTCCATTGCTGTACACCGAGTCCCATGCCTCCGAGTGGATTTTTCCTTAAGAAAGAGCCACCTTGCAGGATGCCGTGAGGGTCTGTGAATGGGAGAACCGCTCCTAAGGTGGGATACAACGAACCCCGAGTTGCTTCCGCTCTGCCGCGTCACGTTCCTCTGGCGATTTTCCGCGACCTCCTTTCCTCTCCACATTCGTAAATGGACTGGGCCTGCGTCCCGGCCTTCCCGCCGGTTCAAGCGTTTGCAGTGGACTCCAAACGCCCGGCCTGTTCGTCCGATACACTAGATTTACGAAGCCTGCGGTCCGTTTTTCGCGTCTATTGAAGAGCGAATCCTTTCGGGCTAGCTGCCTTTCGCTGAGAGTCGAACGACCTTGATGGCATCAATTTACTCATTCAACAGCTCGAACCGTCTTTGTGGCTGCCCCCGCATCCTGCGGCTCGGCCTCGCGGTTCTGGTCGCAGGACTATCCACGGGCGCGCTGGCCGCGCAAAACGCATCGCCTTATCTGGGTTCAGTGACGGTGGGCGAGGCCTCGGCGCAGCCCGTTGACCTCACCCTCGACGACGCTATCCAGCACGGGCTCAGGGCCAACCTGGGCGTCATCCTCAGCGGCACGCAGACGGCCGCGGCGCGCGGTGCGCGGCTCAGCCAGTTGCAGACGCTGCTGCCCTCGGTGGACTTCAACGCCAAAGAAGCAGACATGGAAGCCGATCTGCCCGCCCAAGGCTTGCGCATTCCCGGCTTCCCCAAGATCATCGGACCTTTCGGCTTCACCGATCTGCGGGCCAATCTGAACTGGTCGCTGATCGATGTAGCTTCGCTGCGCAACTACCTGGCCGCGCGCCACAACTTTGCCGCCGCCCAGCTCTCCGCCCAGGACGCTCGCGAGCTGGTGGTGCTCGTCGTGGGCAACGCCTACTTGCTTGTCCTGGCCGATGAAACCCGCGTCGCCAGCGTGGAAGCGCAGGTGGCCACGGCCAAAATCTCCCTCGACCAGGCGGTTGCCAACCACCAGGCCGGCACTGCGCCGCTGCTCGACGAGCTGCGCGCCCGCGTTGACTCACAGTCTCTGGAGCAGCAGTTGATTGTGGCCCGCAACGCCTTGGAAAAGGACAAGCTGGCCTTGGCCCGCACCATCGGCCTGCCCCTGGCGCAGAGCTTCACCCTGGCCGACAAGGCCCCCTACGCGGCCTTCGATCAAATCGACGTGGACGCTGCCATTCGCCAGGCGCACGCCAACCGCAAAGACCTTGCGGCCATGGTCGAGCAGGTCAAGGCGGCCGGGGAGCAGCGCAAGGCGGCCACCGCCGGCCGGCTGCCCACCCTCGCCTTTGCCGGCGACTACGGCGACATCGGCGTGAATCCCAAGTCCTCGCACGGCACCGGCGACGCATCGGGAACCCTCAGCGTCCCGCTCTTCAGGGAGTTTGCCCTGCGCGGGGAGGCCCAGCAGGCACAGGCTCAACTGGACACCACGCAGGCCCAGTTGAGCGATAAAAACGCTCAGGTAGACGCCGACGTGCGCGATGCGCTGCTGGACATTGAATCGGCGCAGAAGCAGGTCGAAGTGGCCAAATCGAGCGTAGCCCTGGCCAACGAGGCGCTCAGCGAGGCGCAGCAGCGCTACGCCAACGGCGTCAGCGACAATCTGGCCGTCAGCCAGGCCCAGCAGTCCGTGGCCCAGGCCAACGATCAATACGTCACCAGCCTTTACCGGCACAATGTGGCCAAGCTCAGCCTGGCCCGTGCCCTGGGTGCAGGCGAGAACTACAAGAATTATCTGGGAGGAAAGTAAACGTGGCGGATTCAATCCCAACACCAGCCCCAAGCGATTCGGGCGAAGACATTGAGAGTGTGCAGCCGCAATCCCGCCGCAGAGGCATCATCGTCGTCGTGGTTGTGATCCTGGCGCTGGTTGCCGTTGGCATCTGGTGGCGCTCCACCTTCTCCGAGGACACAGACGATGCGCAGGTCAACGGCCATCTCATCCAGGTCAGCGCGCGCATAGGCGGCCAGGTCGCCAAGGTCTACGTCAATGAGAACCAGGTGGTCAAGGCGGGCGACGCCATTGCCGAACTGGACGCCTCGGACTACAAGGTTGCGGTCGAGAACGCCGAGGCAGCCTTGGCCAGCGCCCAGGCCAACGCCGCCGCTGCCGACGTCAACGTGCCCATTACCACCGTCAACGCCGGTACCAGCCTGACTTCGGCCGATGCCAATGTGAGTGGCTCTCGCGACTCCGTCGAGCAGTCCCAGCAGCAACTGGACGCTGCCCGCGCCCGCGTTTCTCAGGCCAAGGCCAACAACACCAAGGCCCAGGCGGACCTTGAGCGCTACAAGCCCCTGGTCGAAAAGGACGTCATCAGCAAGCAGCAGTTTGACGCCGCCGTGGCCGCCGCCGATGCCTCCAAGGCAGCACTCAACGACGCGCGCGCCACCGAGCGCGCCGCCGAAGAGGGCGTGAAAGTGGCTCGCGAGCGCGAGACCCAGGCCCAGGCGCAGTTGAAGTACGCTCAGACCGGTCCGCAGCAGGTGGCCGCGCAGAGCGCCCGCGCCCGGCAGGCCCAGGCGCAGGTTCAGCAGGCGCAGGCCCAACTCGACCAAGCCAAGCTCAACTTGAGCTATACAAAAATTGTGGCGCCCGTGGCTGGCATCATCACCCGCAAGAGCGTCGAAATCAACCAGAACGTCGCGCCCGGCCAGAATCTGCTCACGCTCGTCTCGCTTGAGGACCTGTGGGTTACCGCCAACTTCAAGGAGACCCAGCTCAAACACATGGCCGCCGGCCAGTCTGTCGAAATTGAAGTGGACGCCACGGGCAAAACCTATCACGGCAAGGTAACTCAGATCGGCGGCGCCACCGGCTCTGTGCTCTCGCTCTTCCCGCCGGAGAACGCCACCGGCAACTACGTCAAGGTCGTCCAGCGCATTCCGGTTCGCGTCGACTTCACTGACCTGGCCAGCGAAGACCCCAACCACGAGTTAAGGCCGGGCCTCTCGGTCGAGCCCAAGGTGCGCGTGAAGTAGAAGAGTCAGCTTCCAGCGTTCGACCGCTATCTGGCTTTGAATGATCGAACCGCCCAGAACTGTCATCCTGAATGGAGCAGGTCGCGTTTTTGCGGCCTGCGCAATCGGAGGACCTGCTGTCGCGCCTGGGTTAGGCCCTGGGTCTTCAGTTGCCAGAGCGTGTTTCACAAATCTGCTTTGTATCAGGCGCGACTTCAGTCGTGATGATTCCACTGGCAAAAGTACCGGGGTTTCAATCCCTGAGGAAAACTTCTTCTGTGGCACGCTGATCGGAACTATGGCTCCGCCGGTCAGTCTCAGCAACGGAGAAACGAGTCAGCTTCCAACTCGATTGTGGGGATTGTGATGAAGCCTTTGATCTTTGCTCTCTGCGTTGTATTTGCGTTTGGCAGTCTGAGCGCGCAGACGCCTGGCTGGCAGCCGTCGCCGGGACACACGCAAATAGCGATCTGGCCGGGGGCGGCGCCGGATGCGCAGCCTGTCAAAGGGCCTGAGACCGTTACGACGACAGGCAATGAGTCGCTGGTTGCCGGCAAGCCGTGGGTTGGGGTGGACAACGTCTCGCGGCCTACGATGACGGTCTACGCGCCGACGGGGAAGAATGCGGGCGCGGCGGTAGTCGTCTTCCCCGGTGGGGGTTATCAGATTCTGGCCATCGATCTGGAAGGCACGGAGGTCTGCGACTGGCTTACGGCCAGGGGAATCACCTGCGTGCTGCTGAAATACCGCGTGACGGATGTGGGGCCGTATCCGAAATCGGGGCCATATCCGGAATCGCCGATGGCGTTGGAAGACGCGCAGAGGGCCGTGGGTCTGGTGCGCTTTCACGCGGCCCAGTGGCACATCGATCCGCACAAGATTGGCGTGCTGGGGTTTTCGGCGGGCGGGCATCTGGTGGCGGCGATGAGCACGCATTTTGAGAAGCGTTTGTATCCGGCAGTGGATGCGGCCGACAAGGAAAGCTGCCGCCCGGATTTTGCGGTGGCCATCTATCCGGGGCATCTGTCGATTGCCGCTGCGGAATGGGACGCTCGGCAAGGCACGAAGAAGTTTGTGGTTCCCCATTCGACAACCGCCAATAAGAATCTCACGTTGAACCCCGAGGTCCCTGTCAGCAGGCGGACGCCGCCTACATTCTTGCTCCAGAATGAGGATGACCACGTGGACAGCGTCTACGACGCGCTTTCTTACTACATTGCGCTGCAGAAGACGGGGGTCCCGGCGGAGATGCATTTGTATGCGCAGGGCGGGCACGCATTCGGGCTGCGGCGCACGAAGTTTCCGGTGACTGCATGGCCTCAGTTGGTAGAGACGTGGCTGGGGACGATCGGAATGATTCCGGAATAGGGCCACACACTGGGCGAGGCATGGCGAAATCGTTCCTCGCCAGTCCGTTCGCTGCTCATGGCAGGCTGAACCGCGCCCACATCTGCGCGAATACCTTCGTCTACTCTCGGCTCTTCTTGCGGATCTCGATGCTGAGGCGCTTGATCTTCTGGTTGAGGGTGGAGAGGGGGATGTGGAACTGTTCGGCGGCGTCGGTCTGGTTGCCGTTGCAGCGCTCGAGCTTTTCCACGATGATGCGGCGCTCGATGTCTTCGAGGATGTCAAAGAGCGAGGCGTTGGGGTTGTGCGCGAGCAGGGCATCCTGGAAGCTGCGGCCGGTGATGTGGCCAGGGAGCAGGTCGGAGCCGATGACGGGGCCGCTGGAGAGCACGACGCCGCGCTCGATGCAGTTTTCAAGTTCGCGGACGTTTCCGGGCCACTCGTAATCGATCAGGGCGCGCATTGCGTCCGCGGAGAGCTTGCGCGGGGCGAGGTCGTTCTCTTTGGCGTAGAACTCGAGGAAGTGCTGTACCAGCAGGGGAATGTCATCGCGGCGCGTGCGCAGGGGTGGCAGGTCCACAGTGATGACGTTAAGCCGGTAGAAGAGGTCTTCGCGGAAGCGCCCGTCGCGTACCGCCTGGCGTAGATCGATGTTGGTGGCGGCGATGATGCGCACGTCCACCTGGATCTCCTGGACACCGCCCAGGTGCATGAAGCGGCGGTCCTGCAGGACGCGCAGAATCTTGGCCTGGGTGTCCATGCCCATGGTGGCGATTTCGTCCATGAAGAGCGTGCCGCCGTTGGCTACTTCAAAAAGGCCCTTTTTTGAGGCGATCGCCGAAGTGAATGCGCCCTTGACGTGGCCGAAGAGCGTGGATTCCAGCAGTTCGCTCGGCATGGCGCCGGTGTTGATGGGGACAAAAGGCTTGTCCTTGCGGGGCGAGTTGGCGTGGATGGCCTTGGCGATCAGTTCCTTGCCCGTTCCGCTTTCGCCCTGGATGAGCACCGTGGAGCGGCTGGGAGCCACCTGCGCGACCAGGTCGAAGACCTTCAGCATGATCTCGCTCTTGCCCACGATGTTGGAGAAGTTGTAGCGCTGCTTGAGGGTGCGCTTGAGCTGCAGGTTCTCTTCCTCGGCGCGATGGCGGGCGACGGCGGAGCGGATGTCTGCCAGCAGTTTTTCGTTGTCCCAGGGCTTCTGAACGAAGTTTTCCGCGCCGGCGTGGATGGCGTCGACCACGTTGTCAACGGTGCCGTAGGCGGTGATCATGATGACCGGCAACTCGGGCTGGCGCTCCTTGATCTGGGGCAGCAGTTCGAGGCCGCTCTGGCCGGGCAGGTTCAGGTCCAGCAGCAGCAGGTCGAAGCTTTCCTGATCCAGAACCCGCATCCCTTCGACGCCGTCAACGGCCATGCTGACCGTGTATCCCTCAAGGGTAAGCAGCACTTCGAGCGACTCGCGGATCGAGGCCTCGTCGTCGATGACGAGTATCCTGGCCAGACCGGAGTTTGCTGGGGCGGATGGTGCAAATGCGGGCAAATTCAAAGGCAGTTCGACCTCAGGCATGTACGGAATTCCTTAGTAGGGGAAACTCAAGATGAAAGGTTGTGCCGGCGCCGATCGCGCTCTCGACATGAATTTTGCCGGCGTGTTCCTGGATGATGCCGTAGGAGACCGACAGGCCCAAACCGGTTCCGCGGCGGTCGCCGGCTTTGGGCATTGTCTTGGTGGTGAAGAAGGGATCGTAGATGCGTTTGAGGTGCTCGGGAGCGATGCCGCTGCCGGAGTCGGCGACCAGCGCGGAGACATGGTTATCGCGCCCGTTGGTCAGCGTGGCCACGCGCAGGCGGCCGCCGCCGGGCATGGCGTCCTTGGCGTTCAGCAGAAGATTGAGAAAGACCTGCTGCAGCTTGCCGGGGTTGCCATGGATGAAGGGCAGCTCTTCAGCCAGGTCGAGATCGACGACGATCTTCGCTGTCTTGAACTGGTGTTCGAGCAGCGATAGCGTGTCGCGGATCACCTGGTTGAGGTCTGTTTCGCGGAATTCAGTCGTCGAGGTGCGCGAGAAATTCAACAGGCCATTGGCGATTTCCGCGGCGCGGAAGCTCTGTTGGGTAATCTTCTCCAGAACCGGGCCAAGGCGCGTGTCGCCCTTCAGTTGCTTGGTGAGCATCTGCGCGTAGGAGGAGATGACGGCCAGCGGCGTGTTGATCTCATGTGCCACGCCGGCGGCCAGCAGGCCGATGGAGCTGAGCTTGTCTGCCTGCGCCAGTTGGGTCTCCAGCGAAACCCTCTCGGTGATGTCGTCGACCAGGATAATGCGGCCGACCGAAACGAAATCCCGCGAGAGCAGGGGAGCGATGGCGATGTTGGCGGTGCGCTGCTCGCCGGCGCGGGTGGTGAGGCGGAACTTGTAGAGGTGGTGGACGCCGGACTCATTGCGGAAGCTGTCGAGAGCGTCAATGAACTCCGAGGGGAAAACGTCGCGAAGCGCCTGGCCGATGGCTTCAGCGCGGCTGAGGGCGTACATGGCCTCCATCTGCGCGTTCCAGCTCTCGATGCGGTCGTCCAGATCGAGAGCCAGGATGCCGACGTTGATCGACTCGACGATGTTTTCGTTGAACTCTTTCAGCCGTTCGAACTCGCCGATCTTTTCTTCCAGTCGTGCGTAAAGGCTGGCGTTCTGGAGGGCGATGCCGATGTAGCTGGCAAGGGATTCGAGCAACTCGACGTCCTCGCTGGAGAGGAAGTCTCCGCCGAGGGTGCGGCCCAGGCCGATGACGGCGATGGTGCGCGTGGCAGCCTGATGCTGGACGCGGCAAGGTAGATAGTAGTTCAGGTCGAGCAGTGCGGCGGCACGCTGCTGTTCCGCAGGCAGATGGAGGGCCTGCTGGGTGTTCTCGAGGAAGATGTGCGAGTGGTCCGTGGCGTGGTCGAAGTCCAGGAAACCCAGATCCAGTGCGTTAGCACCAGCCTGGTCCTGCGCGGACAGGGCTTCGGCGGTCAGCCCATGGGAGGCAGCCAGGCGGAGGCGGCCAGGCTCCTGAGCCAGGAAGACTGCCACGCGCGCCACCAGCAAAGTATGCGGCAACTGCTCGACGATCGATTCCAGAAGTGCCTGAAGATCTGTCTCTGAACTGAGGCCGCGGCCAAACTCGATCAGCGCCTTGCGGTAATCGTACCGCTGGCGGTCGAAGACGCGGTCCACCCAACTCTGGATATTGCGCTTGAGCGGGTCGAAGATGGCGGCCACCACCAGAATGGAGAGCACCAGGCCCCACTCGCGCACATTGTCGGGCAGACGGGTATGGACCACCAGGGTAATCAGCGCAATGATGCCGAAGTAGCCTCCCAGGATCAGGCCTGTGGCCAGCGTGTAAGCTACGCCGCGCTTGAAGATCAGGTCGGTGTCCATCAACCGGTAGCGGATGATGGCCCAACTGAAGGTAAGCGGCAAAATGACGATCGAGAGGCCCGCCAGATTGGTGAACAGGCTGGCCGGACGCCAGTCGCAGAGAAAGGGGATTGCGTAAAACGCCGTGAACGGTCCCACCGCCAGCCAGGCGCCGCGATAAAGCCACTTTAGCTGCTGGCGCTGCAAGGGGGTGTTGGCGAGGTTGTAACTGCGTACAAACAAGTACGCGGCCAGAACGTAGAAGACGGCATCGTAGGCGGTGCCGACCTGTTCCAGACGGTGCTTGAGCAGCCCCGTGGCCTGCCAGAAACGAAACGCATAGAGCCACAGGCCGAGCAGCACCGCGCCCGGCGCATAGACCAGCGGCAGCCAGCGGCGGCGAAGCCTCTTGAACCGCTCCTCGGGAAAGCTCAGGGCAAAGTGCAGAAACAGCGCAGGCTGCAGCGACTCAGCCAGAAGGTTCGACCAGAAAACAGCCCAGTCGAGTGTGTCGAATGTGCTGGTGTACTTGAGCGCGTAAAGAGCAAACGAGACTAGGCAGTACAGGTAGAAGTGGGTGGCGCGCGGCGCCGTCCAGCGGCGAAACAAAACGTAGATGCCGATGGCCAGATAGATGAGCCCGATTACGCGCTGACCCAACTCCAGGCTCCGGTCCATGGGCTCGGGGATGACCTCGATGACCGTGGAAACGCCATTGCGGGTGATTGCGTAATCTACCTTGAAGTAGCTGCCGGTGCGGTAGAGCGCCCGCTCGAGATCGGCGACACGCTGAATGGGGGCGCTCGGAGCCTGATTGAGCGCTTCCCGCTGGACATTGAGCGCGCCGAGCTGAGTGTCGGTCTGATCGACGGGGTTGGCCGTGTTGTCGATCGGCGGGTTGGCTTCGTTAAGTAAAGTGTGCTTCTGAATGGCGCCCCGCCGGCCGGAGATCTCGGGCGGCTGCTTGATGCCGGTGAGCAGGTCATGCTCCCGGATGCCCGCACGCTGTCCGGGGCTGTCGGGCAGCACTTTGTCGGCCACAAGACCACTGCCGTCGGCCGCCTCGCGCCACCAGACGCCGTCGTCGGGTTGCTGGGATTGACGCTCCTGCCAGAAATTCAACCCTGCAAGGACCACCAGACCGACCGTAACCACGGCCAGCAGCGTCAACTGCACACGGTTGATGAGGCTCGTTTCCATCAGGGGAATACTCTACTTTGTTTTGCGCCATTTGTCTTATAGCACGTTGACTGCCATGTGGAAAAATGAGTAAAACGTGAGATTGAAAAGGGCAAAAGGTTGAGAATACGTAAGATACAGACGTTTTACTTCGGGAAATGTCAACTGGACTTCAGAAGAGTATCAGTGGAAATACAATAATCAGCAGGTTGCCTATAATAATCCGTACCGGCATACCAAAATCGATATTTGCGTGGATTGCGAAAGTCCATGCGATTTGTTCGATTTCCACCGGCTTGAATCAGCAGTCCGCAGCAGTGAGCACGGCAAGATCGAGTCGTGGTGAGAACTCCTTTTCACGCGCCCGCACGATCCCCGTCAAGGACAGCGGTGCGCGCGTGCAGCAAACCTTGCCGCACGAGACGGCAAGTGCTTCTGCTCCGCGTGCAATTTATATAAGTGGGAATTGACGCCAAGCTGTAAACTTGCACCCGGTGCCGGCGTCTACCTGAGTGATGGCAGCCGGCACAGCATTGGAAGCGATCACCATGGCAACGGCAGAGAAGATCGCCGCCGAAGAGTTTTCGGCTGTCGTAACAAAGCATCGTCCGCAGATCTTCCGGTTTCTGCTTTCGTCCACACGGGACGTGGATCTGGCCGAGACGCTGACTCAGGAGTGTTTCCTGAAGGCGCACCGGAACTGGGGGAGCTTTCGCGGCGAGTCCAGCGCGATGACCTGGCTGATGCGCATTGCCATCAACCTGCAGAAGGACCACTGGCGCAACCGGCGGATGCAGTTTTGGCGGCAGACGCGGAGCCATGCGGTGGATCTGGACGAGGCAAGCGATTGGCTGCCGAGTGGCGAACGGTCCGTCGAGCAGCAGTTGCTGGCCAAGGAGCGGGTGCGGCAGGTTGCGAAGGCGGTCGAAGGATTGAGCGAGCGCCAGCGGACAGTGTTTCTGTTGCGCTACGTGGAAGAGATGGAGTTGAGCGAGATTGCGCGGGCCACGGGGCTCAATGAGGGCACAGTGAAGGCGCACCTTTCGCGGGCAGTGGCAAGAGTGCGCGCGGAGTTGGGGGGGAAACGATGAGCACCGAGACGGGCGGAGTTGGCAAACTTACCGAGGAGTCGGACAAGCTGGATGAGTCTCTCAGAGACTTCCGCGTGAGTGTTCATGCCTGGAGCGAGGCGGCCCATGTTCAGCCGCGGGCTGCGTTCAAGCCAGAACGGCGCCGTATTTGGCGGCTCGCGGCCGGCTGGGCTTTGAGCTGCTTTCTGGTTGCCGGCGGTGTCTCCACGGGAGTCTGGGAGCACCATCGGCAGGAGATGAAGATTGTCGCGGCACGCATTGCTGAGCAGCAGCGGCTGGCGGCCCAGGAGCAGGCTCGCCAGGAGGAAGAGGATTTGCTGGCCAAGGTGGACAGCGATGTATCGCGGGAAGTTCCGAGCGCCATGGAGCCACTGGCTCAACTGATGGCCGACGATGAGACCCAGGTAAGTGCGAAATAGGGAAACAGAAGCAGACCCTCGCGAGATCGAGGAAAGGGAGATGACGATGAAGGCATTGGGGACGGTGCGGTTGGCATTGGCGATTGCAGGTGTTTTGCTGGCGAGAACAGCGCTGGCGCAGGGGCCCGGAGGCGGGATGGGACCGGGATTCGGGGAGCATCGGCCCCCCATGGAGAAGGCCTTCGGGCCCCAGGGCGACCATGGTCGCTGGTGGAACAATCCCAAGGTTGTGGAACGGTTGAAGTTGACCGATGAGCAGCGGAAGGCCTTCGACGGAATTCTGCTGGAGCACCGGAAGACACTGATCGATCTGCGGGCCAACGTGGAGAAGGCCGAGCAGGAGATGGAGCCGCTGGTGAGCGCCGATCAGCCGAACGAGGCCAAAATCCTCTCCCAAATCGACAAGGTGGCGCAGTCCAGGGCCGAACTCGAAAAAGCCAATGCCCGCTTCCTGCTGGAGATTCGGAGTAAGCTGACGCCGGAGCAGTGGAAACAGATACAGGCCTTCCGCGCCAACCACGAGCACGAGCGCGGCGAATGGGATCGCGACGGCCGGGGACGGGACGGCCAGGAACCGAATCGGCAGGGACAGAACTGGAAGCAGGGCGGTCCGCGTCACCACCAGGCGCCTCCTCCTCCAGCGGCTCCGCAGGGCGCTGGACCGCAAGCGCCCCCGGCACCCGGAGAGGAACAGCCAACTCCAGCACCGCAAGCGCCCACTGCTCCCGGAGCGGGAGACGAACAGTAAAAATGGATTCGTAGCGCAAGCTTCTAGCAGAGAGCAGAATGCGGTTGCAGTAAAAACCGGTGGCGGTAAAAGGCGATCCTTTTGCCGCCGTTTTTTTGTGCGCGACGGCATGGGGGAGTGATGGCGCGGCAGGATAGAGAGCGGTTATGGAAGCCTCTGAAGGGGCGTGGAGCCAGCTTTTGCTGTCGCGAAGCGATACAAACAGGTGGAGCGCATCGGGACAGATACTGAATCGCTACGGAACACGGTTTGAACGGAAGCTGGACAGCTTGAATCGGGACGCGGCAGCCGGGAGCGAAAACGGCTCTGAAATTTATGACTAAAGTTATTTTCGCCCGGTCCGATGAACCGGGTGGATGCAGAAAAGCCCATCCGCAAGAAGCGAACCCCCAGGCGGAACGAAAGATGCGCCGGCGGGCAGGGCGTGATTCAAGGCATCCAAAAGGAGTACCTTCCATGGCCCTCGGTGTTTTGAACAATCTGTCGGCGATCTACGCAGAGAACAACCTGAACAACACCAACAACAGCTTGCAGACCGTTCTGCAGCAACTGTCGTCGGGCTCGAAGATCAACTCCGGAGCGGATGACGCTGCGGGCTTATCGCTGGTAAATGGCCTGGAGGCCAACCAGACAGCCCTGACCCAGTCGGCCACCAATGCCACGGAGGGCGTGGGCCTGCTGGATGTGGCCGATGGCGCCCTTTCGCAGGTGACCAACCTGTTGGACCGCGCCGTTACGCTGGCCACCGAAGCGTCGAACGGAACGCTCAACAGTACCCAGGAGTCGGCCGCCAACCAGGAGTACCAGTCGATTCTCTCGGAAATCAATAACATTGGATCGACGACGACCTACAACCAGGAGCAGGTCTTTGCCGGCAACACGATCGCCATCTATACCGGCGATTCTTCGACGACCGGCTCGTCGATGGACAATCTCTATATTCGTTCGCTCTCTTCGGCCAATGTGGGCGACTCGGCGGGCGCCATCTCCTACAGCAGCGGCGCGAACAACGTGTTCATCGATCTGTCGAAGAACGGCACGAACGCCGCTGCCAGCGACAGCCTGGGCGGCGCTTCGACGACCATCGATGTGAGCTATCTGACCAAGGGATCGGGCGGCTCGGTGGTCACCGCGGTTGCGCCGATCACCGTGGGCGCCGGCACCAGTTACGCCAACACAGCCCAGGGCTTGATCGATGCCATCAATAACTCTGGCCTCGGCCTGAACGCGAGCTTCTCCACGGCGCAGCAGGCAGGAACGGCGGCTGTGGAAACGGCGGAAGCCGCCAACGGCGCCACCGCGGGCACGGGCAGCGATACGGGCATCGAGATTTCGGGCACGGGTTTGGGGACGGGCACCAACGGCGCGGGCGTAGTGGGCGCTTTGACGGTAGCGGGCTCGGCGGATCTGCTGGCGGGCACTCTGACCATCGAGGGCTCCGACGGCAAGAGCCACGCCATTACTCTTGGCGCGGCGAACTCCACCGACAAGCTTGCGAATTTGGCGGCCACCATCAATGCCGACAATTATGGGGTCACTGCCTCGCTCAATGCGGGCGATACAACGCTGACGTTCAGTACGGCGGACTCCGCCGTGTCCGTCTCCGGCACAGACATCACGGATGCCGGCGCACCGGTGGCGTTGACCAGCACGCCGACAGCGGATACCGCGTACTACGCTCAGGTGGGCACGTTTACCGTGGCAGCCGGCGGCGATGCCCTCAGCGGCACCCTCAAGATCGGCCAGAACACCATCACCCTGGGCGCGGCGGGATCCACGGCCACAATCAGCGAACTCGAGACGTATATCAACGACGGCAAATTAGGGGTTACGGCCACGATGAATGCCGCGGGAACGCAACTGACGTTCACGTCGGCGAACTCCGCGATGACCTTCGGTGGAGCGCCTCTGGATGGTGGTGTGGCTGATCCTGTCGTCACCACGGGAGATGCGGACTACTCCGCGTATTACAGCTTGGGGATCACCGGCACGGTCACGGATACCAGCACCGGCGGCGGGGCTGGGGTCACAGGCATCGCCACGGACACAAACGGCACCGGAGGCACGGCGACGATCAGCTACTCGGATGGCGCAGGCGCTAACCTGAGTAACACCGACTTGAACACCCAGTCGGATGCGGAAACCGCTCTGACGGCGATCAACGCCGCTATCAGCGCCGTGGCGGCTCTGGACGGCTATGTTGGCGGCCAGATCAATACGCTGAACTCGATCAGCCAGGTGATGACAACGCAGCAGGAAAATGTTGTCTCCGCGCAAAACGCGATTCAGGCTACTGACTATGCATCGGCGACATCGAACATGTCCAAGTACGAGATTCTCAGCCAGACCGGCATCGCAGCGCTCGCGCAGGCCAACAGCGTGCAGCAGGAAGTGACCAAGCTTTTGCAGTAACAGCGAGTTTGTAGTAACCGATCGATTGCAGTAACTTCAAGACAACCCAGGGACGGGCGGCGGCAAGGGGTGACCTTTGCCGCCCATTTTTTTGGTCAGATCTGGGCCACCTGCCTCCCGGCCGGGCGGGTGGCGCAGGTCCCCATGGTGTTCAATAACTCAAATATGGGTGCCCCAGGTCCGGATTTTCGGACCTGGGGCACTCCAATCTTGTTCATCCGCCAGACTGGGGACGTGAGCTACCCGCCGTCGTTAACTGGAGCTACGACAGCATCAACCGCCTGACCGGCGGAAACTTCCTCAGAAACCCATGATGTTATAGCCGCAATCCACGTACATGATCTCGCCGGTGATGGCGCTGGAGAGGCTGCTGGCCAGGAAGAGTGCCGCGCCGCCGACTTCCGACTGGTCTACGTTGCGGTGCAGAGGGGCGCGGTCGGCGTGGGACTTGAGCATGTCGCCCAGTGCGCCGACGCCGCGGGCTGCCAGCGTCTTGATGGGGCCGGCGGAGATGGCGTTGACGCGGATGTTTCTGGGGCCGAGGTTATGGGCCAGATAACGCACGGTGGATTCGAGGCCGGCCTTGGCCACGGCCATCACGTTGTAGTTGGGGACGACCTTTTCAGCGGCGTAGAAGCTGAGGGTTATGATGCTGCCGCCCTCGGTCATCAGCGGCGCGGCGGCGCGGCTGACGGCAATCAGCGAGTAGACGCTGACGTCGAGCGCAATGTGAAAGCCCTCGCGGCTGGTGTTGACAAACTCGCCGTGCAGTTCCGCGGCGGGGGCAAAGGCCACGGCATGAACGAGGATTTCGAGTTTGCCGTACTTGTCTTTGAGCGCGGCAAAGAGGGCTTCGATTTCACTGTCGTTCGAGACGTCGCACTGGAAGCCCGTGGCGCCCGGCAACTCGGCGATGAGGCCCTCGGCCTCGAGCTTCATGCGCTCATTTTGATAGCAGATGGCCAGAGTGGCGCCGGCCTCATGCAGTTTTTGGGCGATACCCCAGGCAATGGAACGCTTATTGGCCAGCCCGAAGACTACGGCCGTCTTACCTGCCAGATCGATCATGCTTGCTTTGTTCCTCCATGGTCCGTACACCGGGGAAACCGGACCCACCAGCTCATAGAATATCAGCCGTCCAGCTATCAGCCGCCCAAATCGACCAGATCGACCGTTCCGACCGGGCGGTTGAGAAAGCGGGAGCCAAGGCGCTCGAACTTTTCGACGGAATCGGTGGCGAAGAAGCGCAGGAGCGGATCGGGCGAAGCGGCCTGGGCGGCAGCCGGTGCGGCGTGGCCGTTGAAGAGGTGGACGGCAGCTTCGGCGGTGGCTTCAGCGGAGTCGATGACTCGCATCCCGGCCGGGACGGCGCGTTCGATCAGCGGGCGCAGCAGCGGGTAGTGGGTGCAGCCGAGCACCAGCGTGTCGGGATTCATACCCTGGGCGGCTGCCTCGGCAATCAGTTCCGCGAGATAGATGCGGATGACTTCGGCGGTGACCGCCGCCTGCGGTGAGGCAGACGCGGCTTGCGCCGCAGAGCCTCCAGGGACGAATCTGCCGGTGTCCAACAGCCCCGTCCAGCCCTCCTCGACGAGCGGCACCAGCAGAGGGCAGGCCATTTCGAGTGCCCGCAGTCCCTGGACGCGGCAGGCGGCGGCGTAGGCGTGGCTGTGTACGGTGGCGTCGGTGGCGATGACCAGCACATCCCCGGTGCGGGAGGCGGCGCGGGCGGCTGCGGCGCCGGGCTCGATCACGCCCAACACCGGCACCGGTACCGCGGCCTGAATGGCGTCCAGGGCCAGGGCGCTGGCCGTGTTGCAGGCGATCACAAGGAACTCCGCGCCTTGCTGGTTGACCAGGAATTGCGCGCTCTGAGCGGCATAGCGGGCGATGGTGCGCCGGGATTTGGAGCCGTAGGGCAGCCGCGCCGTGTCGCCCAGGAAGGCGAAGCGCGTCTGCGGCAGGCGTGCCACCAGGGCGCGCAGGACGGTGAGGCCTCCGAATCCGGAATCGAAGACGCCGATGGTGGGGGGGGGTGTTTCCGTTTTGTATTCAGGGGTGCTTATGGGTGAACTCCTTCGGCCGGCGTGGCATCGGCGGCCAGGTAGGTGCGGGTCAGATCGGCGTGGCCGGCAAGCGTGGCGCGCTGAAGCCCGTCCACCAGAAAGCGTACCTGGGTGACGCGGGGCAGGTTGGCATGCAGCGTTCCGCAGATGGAGAGCACGGTGAGCGTTTCGGTTTCGATGCCCGATGGGTGGCTGGCGGTAAAGTTGCCTGCCAAGTTGACGACTGCCAGTTGCGGGCCGGTTTGCTGTGCTTCAGCGGGCCTGGCGCTGGATGCAGGGGCCTTCGGCCGACCAGTTGCGGGGTTGATCGGATTAATTGCGGGGGGGGCAAGCGCCGGAGCGGGCAGCAGAAAGACCTGGAGCACGGAGCTTCCGCCGCCGGGAACGGGGTGTGCGGCACTGGGAGCGGCATAGATGTCCAGCAGCTTGCCAAGCACGGCGCGCGCACGGGAGCCGGGGTCGGCGGGCAGGGGAAGGGAATGAACCTGGGTGAGCAGGGAACTGTCGCTGTCGTTGGCAACCAGCAGGGTTGCCTGTTCGGCGGGCGCCACTTCAGGAGCGCTGGTGGGAGCGGAGTCCTGTCCGGCGATCATCCGCTGATGGGCACGCTCGCGCAACTGCCACAGAGCCACGCCCATCACCAGCGAGGCCACCAGCAGAATGCCGAAGAGAAACTTCTGGTAGCGGGGAATCACGGATGGGCCTCCGTACGCCACTCGACAAGCGCGGCAGCCAAGGCCGCGGCCACGCGTGCCTGGTAGTCCTTGTCGTCCAGTCCGGCGGTTACTTTCTTGTCCTGATCCAGTTCCGGCGCAATCTCGATGGCCACGGCAGGGCAGGTCATGCTGTCGACAGCCGGAAGAGTTGTGCGGCCCAGGGTTACGCTCATTCCGGAGTGCAAGAGCGCTGAGTTGAGCGCTCCGGCCAGCGCCAGGCTGCGTGTTACCCAGGCGGCCTGCGCCGTCTTCCAGGCGGCGAAGCGCACAGTCTGGGTTGGCGCCAGCGAAGAGGTGAACAGATGAATGCCCGAGCCGCTCTCTGACGCGTGCAGGCTGAGGCAGGCCTGGGCCTGGGCGTGGTTGGCGATCTCGGCGCGGCGGTTCGGTTCAACAACCGCATCGGAATCGCGGGTAGTCACCACTTGAATGCCGCGCGCCGCCAGAAGCGAGCGCAGACGCACGTTCAGCGCCAGGGTGAAGTTCTTTTCGAGTTGGCCGCTCGTCAGGCGCCCGCCCGTATCGTCGCCGCCGTGGGCCGCATCCAGAACCACCACGAACCGGGCCGGGGGGCTTGCAGGGGCTGGCGAGGGCTGCTGCGCGGCAGCCAGCTTGCCGGTTGCCACGACGGTTGCAAGGACACAAACCAAGCGAAGTCCTCGGAGTACGAGGCTGCAAGGTGAGTGAAAGTGCCGAATTACAAGCTTGGCCGGCAAGAAGCGTACCTCGAATACATTCAGAGTGTTGGGAATCCCGCAGTGTCAAAGTGGAGCGGCCTCAGCCGTGCCGTTTTCCTCGCTGTCTGCGCGCACCCTCGCAGAAGAAGATCACGGCGTATCGCCGCGCACATAGAGAGTCGGGCCGCCGGGGTGAAGTCCTTGCGCAAGCCTTGCCGCTTCCTTCGCGCTAACAGGTTTGATCGTAACTGGAGCCGCGAGGTAGAAATCCACTTGTGACTCGGAGGGAATCCAGATTCCCGGACCCGGGGTCGCCGCTGAAACCAGTGTGCCAACACCTGCTCCGACGGCAGCCCCGGCGGCCATGCTCGCAACCCTGCCCGAGTCGTCCGTGGTGACCGCGCCCTTCGAGCTGACGCCACTGGTGAAGCTCCCGACAATTGTGCCCACTTCCGCGCCACGAAGGGCCTTGGTCTCCGTCGGCTTGGTTTTGCTCGTTCCCTTTACCTTGAACTGGTAAGTATAGAGAAGGTAGCTTCGTCCGCCAAGATCCAGCGAAACCAGTTCGAGTGTCAACTCAGGATTTCCGGTCAGTACACCGGCCTTTTTGGACCTGATCAGCGTTCCATGGACGGTTGCGCCGCGCGGAATGGCCAGTACATCGCCGACCACCACGTCTTCACTCACGGTGAAGAGCAACGGCATGCCGTGCCGGGCGCGTTTGCTGTTGATCGGCTCGATGGTTCGCACTCGTATCAGCGTATCTTCAAGGACGGTGACCAGAGCTGGGGGGGCGCTGGTGGCCGGCGGCGCATTCCGCGCACCAGAAGCAGCAGGAGCCAGAGCGGCGTTTGGTTCCTGCGCCAACGCCGCCACGCCGCTGAGGACAACCACTACACTCCAAGCCAACGCCGGAGGGAAGAGCATCTTGTGCCTTACGCGAACCATGGTTGCTAATTCCCTCCGTGGAATGCCGCTTTCCTGGGCTCAGTCCAGCGTATAGATTGTCAAACCGCTGAGCAGCTTGGGGTAGAAGTCAGTGGATTTTTGCGGCATGACGTCGCCGGCAAAGGCCACTTCTTTCAGTTGCTCCATGGAAACGGGGTTGGTGAGGAATGTAACGTCGGCTTCGCCGCGGCAAACCTGATCGACGGCTTCGGCCGCATCGCGTAGATAGCGGATGTTGGTCTGTTCGCGGACTTTTTCCTCGTTCAGGCCCAGCAGCCGGTCGAGCACAATGGAGTGCAGGTGGCTGAGATCAAGCTGGCGCTGGCGCTCGGGGAGGTGGGCCAGTGCGGCGGCAATCGGCTCCGGCCTAGAGCGCAGCAGAAATGCGCCGGCGCGGGTGATGGCGACAAAGGCGGTGCCGTTCTGTTTGGTGAGTGTGTCGATGTAGTTTGAGGCTTCCGCGGCTTGCAATGCCTCGACCATGAAAAACTCCTCGGCGGCGCGCACAAAGGCGGCGGGATCGAAGCTGCTCAAGCTATGGACTACACGATGAGTGGGCAGAACCACCAGCCCGTCGGAGTCCATATTGACGAAGGTCATCATCACCGCGGCTTCAGGATAGGGCGGCTGAGGCAACTGGCTGGTGCTGGATTCGGTCTTCAGCGATGCGGCGGGCGCATGTTCCTTGGAGTAGTTCAGAGCCGTCTCGTAGCGGTGATGGCCGTCGGCGATGATCAGCTTCTTGTCGGCCATGGCCGTGGTGAGCAGGTTGATGGCCGCCGGGTCGCTGACCTTCCAGAGCCGGTGCAGGACGCCGTACTCATCAGTCACTTCGGCTTCGGCCGGGCCTGCGCCGTCGTAGAGAATCTTCTCCACGCTGCCGGCCGGGTCGGAGTAGAGCATGAAGATCTGCCCGAAGTGTGCATGTGTGGCCTTGAGCAGGTTGAGCCGGTCGCTCTTGGGCTTGCTGAGCGTCTGCTCATGGCGGAAGACGACCTGTTCAGAGTAATCGTGCAGCTTGCCGAGAGCGATGAAGCCGCGCCGTTCCTTGATGACTTCAGTGCCGGGAACCGTGAAGCGCTGCGAGTAGGCGAAGATCGCGGGGGCTTTTTCCTGGGCTAGCACGCCCTGTTCCTGCCAGGCGTGAAGGTCACGCGCCGCGCGGGTATACACGTTCTCGCCGCGCTCGGCGTCGAACAGCTCCGGCAGGCCCAGAATGATGCGCACCAGGTTGTAAGGGCTGCGCTGGTAGTAAGCCTGCTGCATGGCCGGAGAGATCTTGTCGTAGGGCTGGGTGACCACGTCCTCCAGGCGGACTGCCGAAGGGTTGTAGCGCCAGGCGCGAAATGGATAAATGTGGGCCATGTTCTAGGCCTCTCTCTCCGCTCAAACGGTAGTATTTGCGCTCAGAAGCCCCATCCTGTTTGCTTGGGTGCGGTTGCGCGCTTAGCGTCGATTGTATCCCAATTGCCGTTGCCTCTCTGCGTTTGCCTATACCGGATGGCGGGATTCAATGGCCCCGAAGCTGTCTCGCCGCCACTGCGCGAATCGTGCTACTATCGCCTTCTATCGTTGGTGTTGCGGCATGAAGATTCTTCCCCTCCAGCGCAGGACCTTCAACGGATGCGGCTATCGGCAACGGCTCGGCAGCCGGCTGTGGATGTGTGGATTGGCGGCGGTGTTGCTGCTGGCGCGCGCCGCGGCCCAGGACAATCCGCTCGACAACGCGCACGTGCCGCCGCCGGCTGCCGCGCCGGCCACGGGAGCGCCTGCTGGAGTGGAGGCGCCGGCCGCAACCGGTCCCGATGCGCTGAAGGCGCGCGCCGGCGCGCGCATCCGGATGAACGTGGACCTGGTGCTGGTTCCGGTCACGGTCACCGATCCGATGAATCGCCTGGTCACCGGCCTCGAACAACAGGACTTTCAGATCTTTGAGAGCAGCGGCTCGCAGAAGATCAGTTCCTTTGCCTGCGAAGACGCGCCGGTCTCGATCGGTATCATCTTTGACCTCTCCGGCTCGATGAGTTCGAAGCTGATCCGCGCACGCAATTCGATTCTCGAGTTCATCAAGACCGCCAACCCGCAGGATGAGTTCTTCGTCATCGGCTTCAACGACCGGCCGGAGCTGATCGAGGATTTCACCAGTTCCGTCGAGGACATCCAGGCTCGTTTGGCCACGGTGCAAACCGGCCATCGTACCGCTCTGCTGGACGCTATCTACTATGGCGTGGCGAAGATGAGAGAGGCCCGGCACGAACGCAAGGCGCTGCTGGTCGTCTCCGATGGAGGCGACAACCGATCCCGCTACACCGAGGGCGAAGTGCGCTCCCAGGTGAGGGAGTCCGACGTGGAAATCTATGCGATCGGCGTCTTCGATCCCTATGCGCCCACGGTCGAGGAGCGTGCCGGCCCGCAGTTGCTCGACGATGTGAGCGAGGAGACCGGCGGACGGCTCTTCCGCGTTGACGATCTGGCGGAGATGAGCGACATCGCGGAGAAGATTTCCCTCGAGCTGCGCAACCAATATGTCATCGGCTACCGGCCCAGAGACCTGACCCGCGATGGCAAGTGGCGTAAAGTAAAGGTGAAGATCAATCCTCCAGCGGGTCTGCCACCACTTACCGTCCATGCTCGCACCGGTTACTATGCGCCTTTGCAATAACGCGGTTTTCGCGCTTCTTCTTGTTGGCGCGGCTGTTTCTCTGACGGCACAACAACCGTCCGCCCAAACTCCGGCCCAGACGCCCCCGCTCACCGTGGACCGCGATCCGGTGCGTTCGCCGGATGGCGAGCCCCCGGCGCCCGCCGCGGTGGGCAAAGAGGGCACGGGCTATGTTCTGCACACCGACGTTGAGGAGGTGCTGCTCAACTGCACCGTGCTCGACCGCAACCGGCTGGTCCCGGACCTGAAGGAGGAAAACTTCACGGTCGTCGAGGACGGCGTCAAGCAGTCGCTCAACAGTTTTCTGCACACCGACCTTCCGGTTTCGATTGCGATGGTGGTGGACAACTCCGGCTCCATGAGCCGCAAAAGGCCCTCGGTGAACAAGAGCGCCCTCGATTTGATTCAGGCCTCCAATCCGCAGGACGAGGCCTTTGTGGTCAATTTTTCCGATGAGGCCTTCATCGACCAGGATTTCACCTCCGACGTAAACAAGCTGCGCGATGGGCTTGGCCACATCGAGTCCCGCGGAGGCACGGCGCTCTACGACGCCGTGGTGGCTTCGGCCGACAAGCTGGTTGCCGATGCCAAGCGTCCCAAGCAGGTTCTTATCCTCATCACCGACGGTGAAGACAACGCCTCGACCCTCAACCTGGAGCAGACCATCCGCCGCGTCCAGCAACTCTCCGGGCCGGTTATCTATTCCATAGGACTGCTGTTTGGCGACGAGATGAGCGGCTCTGAGGTGCGCCACGCGCACCGCGCCCTGGAGATGCTCTCCACCGAAACCGGCGGCATGGCGTTCTTCCCGAAGAACATTGAGCAGGTCGACCAGATCGCCGCCGAGGTGGCGCGGGACATCCGCAACCAGTACACGCTGGGCTACCACTCCACCAAGCCGACCACCGAGCCGGGCTTTCGCCGCGTGGAGGTGACCGCCGAGGGCAAGGGCCACGGCAAGCTGACCGTCCGCACACGTACGGGATACTTTCCGGTGGCGCGGGTGGCGAAAAATGCCGCTCCGCCGCGATAAGCTAAATCTCAGGAGATTGAGCGCAAACGATGACGACTTCCCTATATAAATACGCGACACTTGCCGTTCATGCCGGGCAATATCCCGACCCGTTGACTGGCGCCGTGAATGTGCCTGTTTACCTCTCCTCGACATTTGAACTGACCGGCATCGGCACGGACAAAGGCTGGGACTATTCTCGCGCTGGAAACCCAACGCGCGATCGTCTGGAGGAGGCTCTGGCGGCCCTGGAAGGCGGCACGAGCGGCCACGCCTTCACTACCGGCATGGCAGCCATCTCCGCGCTGGTGGCGACGCTGCACTGCGGCGACCACCTCATCTGTTCCAAGGACGTGTATGCGGGCACGGTGCGGCTCTTCAACCAGATCGTCTCGGGTTACGGCATCGACGTGGAGTATGTGGACACCAGCAACCTGGCGGCGGTGGAGGCGGCGATGCGGCCTACCACCAAGCTGGTTCACATCGAGACGCCCAGCAATCCGCTGATGGTTCTGACCGACATCGCCGCAGTCAGCGAGATCGCGCACGCGAAGGGCGTCGAGGTCAGCGTGGACAACACATTTCTGTCGCCGGTGCTGCAGAGCCCGTTGGCCCTGGGCGCGGACATCGTGATGCATTCGACGACCAAGTACCTCAACGGCCACTCGGACGGGCTGGGCGGAGCGCTGATAGGCTCGAAGCCCGAGCACAAGGAGCGGTTTCTGCTGGTACAGAAGGCGGCCGGCGGGGTTCTGTCGCCCTTTGAGTGCTTCCTGGTGCTGCGCGGCATCAAGACGCTGCCGCTGCGCATCCAGCAGCACGAGGAGAATGGCCGCGCCGTCGCGGAGTATCTTTCCACGCATCCCAAGGTGAGCAAGCTTGCCTATCCGGGGCTGAAGAGCCATCCGCAGTACGATTTGGCCGTGAAGCAGCAAAAAGGATTTGGCTCCATGATGAGCTTCGAGGTTGAGTCGCGCGAGGCGGCAGGACGGTTCCTGGCGGCGATCAAGATCTTCCTTAGCGCGGAGTCGCTGGGAGGGGTCGAGTCGCTGGCATCGCACTCGGCCACGACCACGCACGGCTCGGTGAGCGAGGAAGTGCGCGCCTCGATGGGGATTACGCAGGGACGCATCCGGCTGTCGGTCGGCATCGAGGACAAGGATGACCTGATTGCCGATCTGGAGCAGGCCCTGTCGGCGGTGTAAGAGGATGCTCATGCCTGAATCCACAATTCTTTTAGCCATCGACACCTGCGGCCCCGCTGGCTCGGTGGCGCTGGGGCGGGCGTGCGGAAAGGCCGTTGAGATTCTCGGCCAGATTGAACTCGAAGGGCGAAGCTATTCCTCAACCCTGGTGGCAGCTGTTGGCGAATTGCTGGAGCGCGGCGGCGTTTCATTGCGCGAGGTGGGCGCGATAGTAGCCGTCAATGGGCCAGGCAGCTTTACCGGTGTGCGTGTTGGATTGGCCGCGGTGAAAGGACTCGCCGAGGCCGCACAGATTCCCGTGGCAGCGGTTTCGCGGCTGGAAGTTCTGGCCGCGAAGGCCGGAGTGCCTTCAGCGGCTCTGGATGCTCATCGCCACGAGGTCTTCTTGCGGCTGGGCTTGGCTGGCGAGCAGGCAAGGGAACTGCTGGCCGGAGCGCATGAGCTTGCAGACCTCTCACCGGCTCCTTTGCGGATTGCCCTCTGCGACGAGGCTGCTGCCTTGCTGATGGGGCAGGCGTGGCCGGCGACGGAACTAGTCCGCACCACAGCGCCCACCGCCGCCGATGCTCTCTTGCTCTCTGCGGCGCGGGTTGCAGCTGGGGAGTTTGTGGACCTGGCCCTGCTTGACGGCCACTATCTGCGCCGCTCCGATGCCGAGATTTTTGGTGAGCCGGTGGCCGCCGTGCCTGGACGCCCATGAACCCCCCTTTGAGCGCCGTGTGTGTGCGCCGTATGACCGAGGCGGACCTGGGCCGTGTGATGGAGATTGCCGAGAGCCTGATCGAAGCGCCGCAGTGGCCTCGCTCCGCCTATCTGACCGCGCTGGACCCCATGGCCACGCTGCTCCGCATCGCTCTGGTGGCCGAAGATTCCGCGCGGGGCGCCGTAGAGGGTTTCGCCGTGGCCAGCCTGCTGCCGCCGCAGGCGGAGGTGGAGACCATAGGCGTTGCCATCGAGGCTCAGCGCAGCGGTCTGGCACGGCGGCTCTTTGCCGTGCTTGCCGCCGATCTACGCACAGCCCATGTTACCGAGGTCATTTTGGAGGTCCGCGCTTCCAACGGCCCGGCACTGGCGTTCTACCGCTCGTCGGGATTCGTGGAAGCCGGCAGGCGTCCGAGATACTACCATGATCCTGTTGAAGATGCGGTTCTGATGCGCCTTGGGCTTTGAGGGCTTCGCGGTCCCGCTTTGCCTGGTCTGCTCGATTTCGATTGGCGCGAAAGTCAACGAATTGTGCCGCGATTCAAATCAAGCAAAACGGGTTTGTGCACTGAATTCCACAGTTCAAAGTTACTTTTGTGCCCTTTTTAAACTTGCCGTTTGCGTTTCGGTGGCGATATATGTAAATGTTCATTAATAAATGGAGGTGCCTGATGGATGAAATACAGGATTCCACGCTGAGCGAAGAACTCAATCGCCTGCATGCCGAACATCATCGCTACGCTCAGCGGCTGGAAGAATTGCTCCAAAAACCCTATCTTTCCGAGGACGAACAGATCGAGGCGGTGCGCCTGAAGAAGCTCAAGCTGCACGCCAAAGACCTGATCTTCGCTTTGGAGCACAGATCGCCGGCTGTCGCCTGAAGCTTTAAGGCAGTTGGCAGAAGCAGGAGAATTGCCCGAGCGCCAGCCATGCGTGGCCTCTGAATGGCAGGTGTGCGTTCGATTTCGTGCCCAGCCAGCCACTTTCGGCATTGGAGCGGAATCACCGTATAATCGTTGGGGACAATGGTTCGTGACGGTTACATTTACGGTTTGAGCTTGCTGGCAGTGGCGGTTGTGCTGGCGTGGGCCACGGGGAACTGGGCGTGGGGTATTGCGCCGGTGCTTCTGGCGGCATTTTTTCTCTGGTTCTTCCGCGATCCCGAGCGGGCGGTCCCACAGGGGCCGGGCCTGATTGTGTCGCCGGGGGACGGCTTGGTGACTGAGACAGCCACTATTACCACTCCCGAAGGGCCACGGCAGCGGATCAGCATCTTTCTCAGCGTCTTTAACGTGCACGTGAACCGTTCGCCCATCGCCGGCGTCCTGACCAGCGTGCGCTACCAGAAGGGCCAATACCTGAACGCCATGAACCCCGCTTCGGCTGACCGCAACGAGCAGAACATCGCCACCGTTCGCGGCGAAGGCATTGAGGTTACCTTCAAGCAGATTGCCGGCCTGCTGGCTCGGCGCATTGTTTTCAACTTGAAGGAGGGCGCCACGGTGGAGCGCGGCCAGCGCGTGGGGCTCATCAAATTCGGATCCCGCGTGGACGTACTGCTGCCGGCCGAGGCTCAACTGCGCGTGAAGGTAGGCCAGCGCGTCAAGGGCGGCGCCAGCGTGCTGGCGGCCATGCCCCAAGGAGACTGCTTGTGAACCACCAGGATGCTGCACTCGCCAGGGCCAGAGCCCAGGCGCGGCTGCGCCGCGGAATGTTCCTGCTGCCATCGCTGTTCACCGTCGGCAACATCGCCGCCGGCTACTTTTCCATCACCCAGTCCATGGCGGCGCTTACCGGCCTCGGCGACGTGCATACGCACTTGGACTGGGCGGCGATCGCCATCCTGGTTGCCATTCCACTGGACTCGCTCGATGGCCGCATCGCCCGCATGACCAACACGTGCAGCGAATTCGGCAAAGAACTGGATTCGCTGGCCGACTCGATCACCTTCGGTATGGCGCCGAGTCTTCTGGCTCTGATCTGGGGCTTCCACTTCCTGCCCGACACCATCGATCAGCAGTTGCGCGTGAACCTGGTCCACGCCGGGGCTTTCATCTGCTTCTTGTTTCTAATCGGCGGAGTCTCGCGGCTGGCGCGCTTCAACATCAGCCACGACGCTCAGCCGCGCAATCCGGGGCGGCCGGGGCGCAAGTATTTTGTGGGAATGCCTATTCCGGCCGCCGCAGGTTTGCTGGCCGCCAGCGTCCATCTCTGCTCAGGCTATCCGAACCAGGCTTGGTGGATTGCCCTGATCTGGCTTGGGATCGTGGGGGGCAGCGGTTTCCTCATGGTCAGCACCTGGCGGTTCTGGTCGGGCAAGGAACTCAGCTTGTCCCGCCGCCACCCCTTCCAGATCCTGTTCCTCGTTTCGATTGTGCTGTTCCTGATCTTCAGGTTTTCTCAAGGGGTGCTGTTTTCGCTGGCGCTGGTTTATATGTTTTCCGGCATCTGGGCGCGGGCGGCCTATTCGTGGTCGCGCCGGCGCAGGCAACCGGAACTTGCTCCCGCTCCTTTCTCCGAGCCTGCCGCGCCTGAAGCTGGTCCGCCGGGCCACCCGTAATTTTTACCATCGAACAGAGGAATACCTGTGTACAAGATCGCTATTGCCGGAGCCTCCACCCTGGTAGGCCGGGAGTTGAAGGAAGCCCTGTCGGAGTCGCCCCTGGCTGCGTCGAACTTCTTGCTGCTGGACGAGGAAGAGGCGCAAGGCCAGTTGGACCAAGTGGGGGACGAGGTCACGTTTGTTCGGGCCATCGATCCCGACTCCTTCGACCGCGTCGACTTTACGTTTTTCTGCGGTACAGAGGATCTGACCCGCAAGCATTGGCGCGAAGCGCTCCGGGCCGGGTCAACGGTACTTGATCTTTCCGGCGCTCTCGACCAGGAGACGGGCGTGCTTGTGAGAGCTCCCTGGCTGGGCTCCGAGGCGGCTACTGTTGACCTGTTTACGCCCGCCGTGGTCCCGGCGCACCCCGCGGCTCTGGCTCTGGCCCTGCTTTTCGAACGGCTGCAGCAGGCCGCGCCGGTTCGTTTTGCCGCTGCCACGCTGCTTGAGCCGGCCAGCGAGTTTGGCCGCGCCGCACTGGATGAGCTCCATTTGCAGACGGTGAGCCTGCTCAACTTCCAGGGCCTGCCCCGCGACTTTTACGACACGCAGGCGGCCTATAATCTGCTCTCCGGCCTGGGCGAAGCCGCCAAGATCAGCCTGGGGGCGGTGGAGGCGCGGGTCCGCCGGCAGTACGCCGCGCTCTCAGCCGGGCGTTGGCCCGTACTGGCCCTGCACGTGATTCATGCGCCGGTCTTCCACGGCCACAGCTTCTCGATCGCGGTGGAGATGGAGCGGCCGGTGGAGCTTGCGGCCCTCGAAGAGGCTCTGAGCGGCAGCCACGTGGACCTGGTCCTCGAAGATACCGATTCACCCTCCAACCTTGCCGCCACCGGGCAGGACGACGTGCTGGTCCGGCTGCGCCCCGAGCCGGGAGAGCGCAACCCAAGCCAGGTATCCCGCCTGTGGCTTTGGGCTGCCTCAGACAATCTGCGCCTCCAGGCGCAGAACGCTGTTGAGTGCGCTTTGGACCTGAGACGACTGCGGCCGCAGGGGACGGTACAGTAAAAGAACTCTCGCGCCTGTTTCCGCTCCGGCTTACGGCTTTGCTGGCAGCTTGGGCGGATCGGTGATGTACTCGTCGCCGACCCGCGCGATCAGCAGTTTGCGGCGATCGTCGAGCAGCTTCAGCCGGGTTGTAACTTCGACGAACTCCTTTTTCTGCTCGGCGGTGAGCGGCGTTGCTGACTGGCTGATCTTTGTCAGTTCGTCGAGCCGCGCCTGCAGCACCGGCATCTCGCGGTCGATCAGGACGGGGCGAATGATGGTAGCTTTGGCGTGGCCGCTGGCCAATTCGTTGCGGTTGTTCTCGCCCCAGACGGGCAGAACGCCCACGTGGCCCAGTTCTACGCGCACGCCGGCCGGTCCGTAGTCCTTGCGGACGGCGGAAAACAGGCCGATCATCGAGTCGCGCGGGTCGCCGTCCTTGTCGGGCATCAGTCCGTCAACGTAATTGCGCGACTGGTTGGAGAGGAAGTTGCCCAGCGAATAGAAGATGACAGCGTTGCGGCCGTCGACGGTGCGATAGGTCTCGACGGGCTGAAGAACGTGGGGATGGTGGCCGACGATGACCGTCGCTCCAGCTTCGAGCATCTTGTGCGCTGTTTCTACATCATCAGGCCGCGGCGCGGGCGCGTACTCGATGCCCCAGTGAATGGAAACCACCAGCAGGTCGCATTGAGCGCGGGCCTTCCTGATGGCTTCCAGCACGCCAGCCTCGTCCATTCCAGGCGCGCCGGCCGACTCGCCTGGGTAAGGGAAGAAGTTCACGTGCGGCAGATCGTCCTTGTCGGGATTGCGGCCTCCGTTGAGCCAGCGCGTCATGCCCAGCCAGCCCACTTTGATGCCGTTGGCCTCGACAACGACCGGTTGCCAGGCCTGCTGCGCCGTGTCGCCCGAGCCGGCGAAGAGCAGGCCGCGCTCGCGCAGGTGCTCGCGGGTCTCGGCAAAGCCTGCCCAGCCCTGGTCCATCACGTGGTTATTGGCCGATGAGACGATCTTGATGCCGTTGGCCTTGAGCGCGTCAATCAAGGCAAGAGGCGCGTCGAAGAGAAACGGCTTGGAACCGTGCGAGTGCGCCGGGGCGACCGGAGTTTCGAGGTTCACAAAGCCGAAGTCCACCCCTTTGAAGACATCGCTCACATCGGAGAAGAGCGCTCCCCAGCCTTGTGCGCCGTCTCCGGCGGCGGCCGCCGCGGCGCGGACCGGTTCGTGCGGAATTACATCGCCGGCCACGGCGAAGCTCACCTGGGCCAACTCGTGCGGATAGGGAAGTGCAGCCGCCGCTGAACGGCCAGCGTGAGAACCGGCCAGCCAGGCCGCGCCAAGAGCAGAGGCGATGAGCAGAAGCGCGCCGCCGCCGGCCAAGCGCCAGTGCCTGCGCAGGGCGGGAACGAGCCTTGTCTTGAATTCCATCCCAAACCTTCCGGCGTGCGTTGCCCAACTGATTACCTGCGCCAATCCAGACCTCTTTCTTGCAGCAAGGTGGAACGCAATCAGGATACAGGTTCGGCGGCAGGAACTTCACAGTTTCACAGGTTCTGCGTTCCTGCGAGGCGGGTGCGATGAAGTACAGGATGACAGACCGTTTTGGGCTGCTGAAGAGGAACAAAACAGCGTGCCGACTCGTATCACGTCCTATGAGCGCCACGACTGAACTGGCCGGCCTGCCTGCCGATTTTTTGTCGAGCCGCCTCTTCGGCCTTACGGGGCGGATTGAGGAGATCCACCCGCAGTTGTCGCGTGTGCTGGTTCCTTGGGTCGTGCGGCATCCGCGGTATCTTCCAGGGTTTCTGCGCCTTGCGCGAACGATCGGGCAGTCCAGGCGTGTGCGTGCGCGAGCACTGGCCGATGGGGTGCGCGTGCCGCCCTTTCTGGTTCTCAGCGTCACTTCCAAATGCAATCTGCGCTGCGTGGGCTGCTACGCCGGTGCGGTGGGGACCGTTACCAGCACGCCGGCGCAGCCTGGACTCGACTTGCGGGAGTGGCACGGAATCGTGGACGATGCGGTTCGGCTGGGGGTGATGGCGTTCATGATTGCCGGTGGCGAGCCGTTTCTGCTGCCAGGCATTGCGAAGCTGTTTCGCGACCATCCCGACCGTCTCTTCCTGGTCTTCACCAACGGCACCGCTCTGCAACCCAGCGATTACGAGATTCTGAGAACCTGCTCGAACATAGTGGTGGTGGTAAGCCTGGAGGGCGATCGCGACATGACCGACCTGCGCCGGGGCCGCGGCGTCTACGAGAGGGCACTGGGCACTCTGGACCGGCTGCGGGAGGCAGGGGTTTTGACGGGCATCGCCGTTACGGTGGGATCAGGGAACATCGAGTACTGGTCCGAGCCGCGGAACATCGATGCGCTGATTGCCCACAGCGGGCCGCTGGCGATGTTCATTGAGCAGATTCCCACCAGCGGATGCGAAAACGGCTCGCCGCTGACGGCGGAGCAGAGGGTACGCTTCCGCGAGACCGTCGTCCAGTACCGGGAGCGCGCGACCGGAGGGGCTTACATCATCCATTCGCCGGGGGATGAAGAGACGCTTGGGGGGTGTGTTTCCGCCGGACGCGGATTCGCCCATGTGAACCCGAGCGGCGATGTCACCGCCTGCCCCGTCTCCGCGCTGGCGACGCACAACGTAAGGACCTCAAAGCTGCGCGAGGCGCTGGCCAGTCCGCTGTTCGCCATGATCCGGGAAAACGGACATCTGCTGGAGACGGAGGGACACCCTTGCGGGCTGTCGGCGCACGCGGCTGAGCTGGAGAGCATGGCGGAGGGTCTCGGCGCATATCGTACCGGCGCGCCCGACGCAGTTCGGAAGAAGGGATGGCCCGTGGCGATCCGTTGACTTTGCCAGTGAAGGGCGACGGCTTCGAGGAGGGGCATGCGCAGCGTAATTTCATTCAAGTTCCAGAAAAGCAGCAAAGGCCCGGGCCTGAAGGCTCCGTACTCCCCCCGGAATCTTCAATTTACAACTCTAATGGCAAGGAAAACGCCACTCAAATGCAATGTTGCCACTCTGTCAGCCGGAGAGCGCGATAGCCGCGCGGAGGTTTGACCGGTCATAGGGATTCGACTTATGTTTCCTCAAGGATCCTTCCGCGCATACAGAAAGAATCCAGCCAGGAGCCTGTCGGTCACAGATTTTTAAATCTTTATAATCAATAACTTACGAAACTTACCGCATTTGGCATGTCGTTGATTATATGGGACTTATGGAGCCTAACTTTTATGACCGACACACTCCTAGGAGGCCGTCGCTCCCTGGAGGTCGCGCCAGCTTCAGGTCATGGATGCGGTCTACAGCATTTCCGAAAGTGCTATAGGCGGGCGTCAATCCCTCGGGGCTGAAGCTGCGCCCTTTCAAAAAGCGCTCTTCAAAGGTTCATGGATTGCCGCCGTTGCCGCAACATACAAGAACGCGGCAAAGATGGGGCTCTGCGCTCCTCGAGGGTAGAACATTTTCAACGATTCTGTGATCCGAATTTCGTGGTATCCCACCCTAGCCGCAAAAAACAAAGACGCGGCGAGGGTGGGGCACCCAGGCGTTGGGAAAATCTGAAGGCTCAACGTCCCATTTGGCTATCGAGCGGTTCTTCCGCATCGTGGGAGGGCGACAAGCGCATGAGCGCTGCTTCCGCCTTTCGCGTCTTTCTGTTACGAGAACAGCGGGCGGGAACTGATACCCTGAAATCTGAGAAGAATCGCTGGGAAAAGCCGGATCGATTCACCCGGCGGGCAGAGGCATGGCGGAATTCGTAATCAAGTTGGCCGACGAGCGCGGCCGCGTGCAGGAGCAGGTGCAGACGGCGGCCACCGCTGAGGAGTTGCGCGCCCGCTTTGTTCATGCCGGCTACCATGTGTTTTCCATCAAGACGCGTTCGAGCTTTGGCATTCTCAAGGGCGGCAAGGTAAAGCTGGAGCCGTTTCTGATCTTCAACCAGCAGTTTCTGACGCTGATTCGCGCCGGGCTGCCGATTCTGGGCAGCTTGCAGATGCTGGCCAAGAATCAGAAGAACGTGCATTTTTCCTCGCAGTTGGACGATGTGGCCAACCGGGTGAAGACTGGCGATGCGCTTTCAGAGGCCTTCGAGGCGCAGAGCGGCTTTCCGGTGATGTACACGACCACGCTGCTGGCCGGCGAGCGCTCAGGCAACCTGCAGGAGGTGCTGGAGCGCTATGTGAGCTTCCAGCGCATATCGCTCACCTTCCGCAAGAAGCTGGTGGCCTCGTTGATCTATCCGGGCGTGCTGCTGACGCTGGTTTGCGGGCTGATGTTTTTCATGTTCGTGTTTGTGGTGCCGCAGTTTGCCGTGCTCTACGATCAGATGGGCAACAAGCTGCCGGCGATGACAATGCACCTGCTGGCCTTTGGCAAATTCCTGCACACCAACATTCTCTGGATTCTCTTGGGGATGGCCGCGGTGGGCTTCGGCGGCTACCGCTTCTCGATCACTGATCGGGGCCGCGACTTTATCGACGGGGTCCGGATCAAGTTGCCCATCTTTGGCAAGATCTGGCTGAAGTACCAGGTGGCGCTGTTTGCTCGCACGCTTTCGACGCTGTTGACGGGCGGTTTGTCGCTGGTGCCGTCGCTGGAGACGGCGGCCCGCTCAATCTCTTCGCGGCACGTATCGAGGGCGGTGATGAGCTCGATCTCGACGGTGCGCGAGGGCAAGAGCCTGGCCGATGCGCTGATCCAGACCAAGATATTTCCCGATCTGGCCGCGGAGATGATCTCCGTAGGCGAGCAGACGGGCGCCTTGCCGCAGATGCTCAACTCGGTGGCGGAGTTTTTCGAGGAGGATGTGGCGACGGCGCTGACCGCGGCCCTGGCGCTGATCGAGCCGGCCATCCTGATTGTCATGGGCGTCGTGGTGGTCTTCATTCTCATCTCGCTTTATCTGCCTATCTTTTCGCTGGGGCAGGCTTCCGGAGGTCAGGGATAAACCATGGCTGACACGACAACCCTTGCCGTTCCACTTCTTGCCGGCCAGGACGAGCGCGCGCAGGCTGAACAACTGGCGCAGCGCTATCACGCCGATTTTGTCGACCTGAAGAACTTCAAGATTCAGCACGACCTGCTGCGCACGGTTCCGGTGGAGCTGATGTTCCGCTACAACTTCGTGCCCATCGAACAGCAGGACGATGCGTTGGTGATCGCGGTGAGCGATCCGTCGCGGCTGATGATTCTGGATGAGATCGCCGGGCTGCTTGCGCATCGCATCATTCCGCGCGTGGCGACGCTCTCGCAGATCACCGATCTGCTGAAGAAGACGGAGCAGTCGCAGCGCGTGCTGGACGAGGCCAGCGAGGGTCTGACCTTCGATGTGCTTACGGGCGAAGATAATGCGGACGAGAACATCTCCATCGAGAAGCTGACGAGCGAGGAGGACATCAGCCCGATTATCCGGCTGGTGGATACGACGATCTTCACAGCCCTGGAGCGGAGAGCCTCCGATATTCACATCGAGACCTATGACGATTCGGTGCACGTGAAGTACCGCATCGACGGCGTGCTGCAGGAGGCCATGGCGCCGATTGCGCGCGAGCATCACACCACGATTCTTTCGCGCATCAAGATCATGAGCGAACTGGACATCGCCGAGAGGCGCGTGCCCCAGGACGGCCGCTTCAGAGTTCGATACAAGACCAGGCTGATCGACTTCCGCGTCTCCATCATGCCGACGATTCACGGCGAAAACGCCGTGCTGCGCGTGCTGGACAAGGAGTCGATGAGCGAGAAGTTTCACAACCTCACGCTGGACGTGGTGGGCTTTGCCGAGGAGGACCTGAAGCGTTTCCGCGCTTACATCCGCGAGCCTTACGGCATGGTGCTGGTGACGGGGCCAACCGGCTCGGGCAAGACCACCACGCTCTACGCCGCGCTGAACGAGATCAAGAGCGACGAAGACAAGATCATCACCATCGAGGACCCGGTGGAGTATCAGATTCGCGGAATTACGCAGATTCCGGTGAACGAGAAGAAGGGGCTGACGTTTGCCCGCGGCCTGCGGTCGATTTTGCGCCACGATCCGGACAAGATCCTGGTGGGCGAGATCCGCGACAACGAGACGGCGCAGATTGCGATCAACTCCGCGCTGACCGGCCACCTGGTGTTTACCACGGTCCACGCCAACAACGTGGTGGATGTGCTGGGCCGCTTTGTGAACATGGGCGTGGAGGTTTACAACTTTGTTTCCGCGCTGAACTGCATCCTGGCGCAGCGGCTGGTGCGCACCGTCTGCGAGCACTGCGTTCACACCGTGGTTTACGACGATGCCACCCTGCGGGCCAGCGGCATGGACCCGGCCGAGTGGCGCGGTTTTGAATTCCGCGAGGGCGCGGGTTGCATGGAGTGCGGCGGCACGGGCTACCGCGGCCGGACGGCGATTCACGAGCTGCTGGATTTGACCGATCCGATCCGGGAGTTGATTCTGGCAAAGAAGCCCACATCCGAAGTGCGCAAGCTGGCCCAGAAAGAGGGCATGAGCTTTCTGCGCGAGTCGGCCATCGACCGTGTCCGCCGCGGCCTGACCACCCTCAAAGAGATCAACAAAGTTACGTTCATCGAGGCGTCAAGATAGTGAATTCGATCCTCAGCAAGGCCAAACTCGGTTCCCAGACCGGCGGGCGTCCGCCGGTGGCGGTAGAGCTTTCGCCGCAAGGCGTGCTGGCCGCCGCTTCGCCGGGGCCGGGGCATCCGCCTGTATATGCTTTTGAGCCATTGCCGGCGGGCGTTCTTATCCCTGGTATCGGCGAGCCGAACCTGCGCGCGCCGGAGATTGTGGCTAACGCCATGCGCACTGCCCTGGGCGAAGTAGCTCCGAGCACCCGCGCCGTTACAGTGGTTGTGCCGGACACAGCGGTCCGGGTCTTCGTGCTGGACTTCGATTCGCTGCCCGGCAAAGCGGTTGAGGCCATTCCGGTTCTCCGCTTCCGGCTGCGGAAGATGGTTCCCTTTGAGGTGGAGCACGCGGGATTGAGCTACCAGGTGCTGGTGGAGAACAAGACCGAATGCAAGGTGCTGGCGGCGGTTCTGCCCGGCCTTATCCTGCACGAATACGAAACAGTGGTGCGCGAGGCCGGCTACGAGCCCGGCGCCGTGCTGCCCACGAGCCTGGCGGCTCTGGCGGCCATCGACTCGACGGAACCAGTATTGACCGCGAACCTGGGCGCGCAGGCGCTCACCACTTCCATCACGAACGGACAGGACCTGCTGCTCTATCGCACCCTGGACCTCCCCGAGGACCCCGGCCTGCGGCTCCAGGAGGTGCAGCGGGGCATCGCCGTGGCCGCAGCTTACTTTGAAGACAAGCTGGGCATTCCCCCGCGGCTTCTGTACTTCGCCGGGATCGGAGCAGGCATCGGGACGGGCAGCAACAGCCCGGCGGAAGACTTTGCCCAGTGGATCGACGGGCCCGACTCGCCCGAGCTAACCGTGACCGACCTTGCGCCGCGGCCCGAGACCGGAGCCGCCACGCCGCTGGGGAATCTTCTGAGCCTGGCCGGCGTTGTCGGCGCACTGGCGGGAGCAGCCTGAAATCATGAGAATCACTCTCAATCTCGCCACCCGCCCCTACGCCGACCTGAAACCGGCCCTGAAGCGTCTGCGCATCGCCATGGCCGTACTGGTTGTGATGGGCCTGGGCCTTTTGCTGGGCCTGCGCGCCTTTCACCAGAAGGCTGAGGAGGCGCGCTCCACCGAACAGCGCGTCCAAAGTCAGATCGACGCCATCAACCGGGAACGGCAAGGCTATCAGGAGCTGATGCGCCAGCCGGCCAACGACATGCTGCTGAAGCAGGTAGGAACGCTCAACCAGCTCTTCGACGAAAAGACCTTCTCCTGGACGCTGGCGATGGAAGATCTGGAAACCGTTCTGCCGGGCGGAGTGCAGGTGACGACCCTGGAGCCGACCCGCGCCAAGGACGGCAAGATCACGCTACGTCTGCGCGTCGTGGGACCGCGCGACCGCGCCGTCGATCTGGTGGAAAACCTGGAGCACTCGAAGTACTTTCTGCTGCCCCGGATCGTGGGTGAAAGCGCCGAGTCCACGGGCGGACCGAATGAACGGATGGAGCCGATCAGCGCTTCAAACCGTGTGAACTTTGACCTGCTGGCCGAGTACAACCCGGCCGCGCCGATGGAACGCAGGGCGACAGAAAAACCGAAAGAAGAGAAGCCCTTGGCGGCCGGAGAACGCGCCGGCCAGAGCGCGCCTCAGCCCCACGCGAGCCGCCCGCTTCCCATCCCTGCCGCGCCTGGACAGCAGCCGGTCCGGATGCCCTATACCGGCCCGGTTCAGCGCCGGCCATTTCAGAATCCCAATCCGCCGAATCGCAACCTCAAGCCGAATCCGGGAGGCCTGCAATGAGCGCTCACACTCCTTCGCTGTGGCGTGAACGGCTGACCTCTCCGCTCACCTGGCACTACGCCGCCTTTTTTGTGCTGCTGGTTGCGGTGATCGGGCTGTCGGTCCGCTTTGGCCTGGACTGGGCCGCCACCAACGGCCGCTCCACAGACGCGCTTGCCGCGAAGCAGATTCAGTGGAAGGCCCTCGACCTGGAAACCGCTCCCTTGCGCGGCCTGGACAAGCGCGTGGAAGACTCCCGCGCCCAGATGCGGACGTTCTACATGAAGCGGGTTCCGCCGAATTACTCCTCGATTGCCGCACGCATCGGCGAACTGGCGCTGAAAGGGCCGGTCCGGCTGACCAGGGTGCAGTACACGCAGGGCCCTCCCGGCTCCGACCTGACAGAGATTTCAATGGACGCGGGCATCACCGGAGCCTATCCGGAGATCATGCGCTTTGTGAACAGCCTGGAGCGCGACCAGACCTTTTTTGTCATCCGCGCTATGGCGTTGACCGGCCAACAGGGCGGCCTGGTGAATCTGCGGCTGCGGGTTTCTACCTGGCTGCGGCCAGCCGATGCGGCGGCCAGCGGCTTGCCGCCCACTCCGCAACCCGGCGACGCGCAAGCGGCTCCCACCGCTCCATCAAAAGCACGTGGAAAGGAGGGTGAATAGTCATGGCATTGGCAATGGGAACGGAAAACAAGCGCCAGGTCTACACTGTCGTCGCCCTCTTTGTGGTGATTCTCTTGATCGGCGGCTACGAGATCAAGGTGAACTTTTTTACGAGCGCCCCGGCGCCTGCGCGCCCTGCCGCTGTAACCCAGTCCGCAGCGGCCAAGCCCAACCCGGCCAACGCGCGCACGGCTGTGGCGCCTGCGTCTGCCTCCGGCGGGCAAGAGGCCCAGAAGCTTTCCAACGAGGGAATTGACCCCGCGCTGCACCTGGGCAAACTGGCCCTGACAGAAGGTGTCGAGTACCTGGGCACGGGCAGGAACATCTTCTCCGCCGAGTCGGCCCCCATGCCCATGCGCATCGAAACTCCGGTTGCCGGAGCACGGCCCGGCCAACCCGGTCAGCCTGGCGCGAGCGCGATGGTGGCAGTGCCGGAAGTCCCCAGGCCGCCGGCCATCGACATGACCTACTTTGGCTACGCACAGGCCAAGGACAAGACGCTACAGGCGTTTTTGATCCACGGGGAGGATATTTTTGTCGCCCGTACGGGCGAGATTGTGGACCACCGCTACAAGGTGGGCGCCATTTCGCCGGGCAGTGTCGAGATTACCGACCTGGGCTACAACAACACCCAAAAACTGCCGTTCAAGCCGAACTGAGGCATGGAGGCATGGTTTGATGCGTTGTTCCCACGCTAACCGCAAAAACGCTGCGAAGGTGGGGTACCCATAAGATTGCACTATCCGGGAAAACGCTCTGGAAACCGAATGAAGAAGCTCGCCACAATCCGCCGACCGGTCAAGCCCTCCGAGGAGGGCTATATGCTGGTTGCGGTCATCTGCCTGGTGGCGATGCTGACGATTGCGCTGGCGGTGGCCCTGCCGAAGATCTCCAAGGAGATTCAGCGCGACCGCGAGTTGGAGACCATGAATCGCGGCAAGCAGTACGCGCGCGCGGTGAGGATGTATTACAAGAAGTTCGGAAGCTATCCGCCCAACGTGGATGCCCTGGTGAAGCCCACCAACAACATTCGCTTTCTGCGCAAGAAGTATGCGGACCCGACCACCGGCAAGGAAGACTGGAAACCAATTGGGGTAGGCCAGAACAAGGCGCCGACGGTGATGGGCTTCTTTGGGCAGCCGCTGGGCGGGGTGGGGATGGGCGGCTGCGCGGGCAGCCTAAGCGGCACAAATACGTCGTCGAGCAACTCGCTTGGCGGGAGTACGAGCAGTTCTGCGACCAGCAACAGCTCAACAAACTGCTCTGGAAACGGGCTGACACCGAGCAGCGGCACTCCGACTCCCACCGACGGATCGACCCCCACCGATCCGAACGCTGCCAATACCAATACAAGCACCACCACCAGTTCGACGACTGGCCAGACGGGGCAGACCTTCGGCGGAGCGGGCATTATGGGCTTCTCTCCCAACAGCCCCAAAAAGTCGATCATGGTCTACAAGAAGAAGAGCCACTACAACGAGTGGGAGTTTGTCTACGACCCGATTGCCGAGCAGATGCTGGCGAACAGCCTTCCCAACAATGGCTCCGGGCTGCCAACCAGCGGCGCCGGCGGCACGCCGGGAACAGGTAACGGCCTTGGCTCTGGCTCAGGTTTTAGTAACGGCGGTTCGGGCTTCGGAGCGGGGAGTGGCTCAGGCTTCGGAGGCACGACGAGTGGGACCAGTTCGGGAGGGAGCAGTTCCCCGACAACGACCACGCCGTAGCAATTGTCCAGCAACGCGCCCAGGCTGCATATTTCCAGAGAACCCCTGATAGGTCTATTCCACATCGAGCTTTCCCTCAGGGGGAGAGCCGCTATACGCAACAAGGCCCGTCCCTGTGAGAGGGACGGGCCTTGCTGTAAGAGCGAACAAAAACTGGGAAGCGCGGCCGAAATGCGGCCGTTACACGCTGCAATGCGCGGCTATACGCTGAAGGATGAGCCGCAGCCGCAGGTAGACTTCACCTGGGGATTGTCGAACTTGAAGCCGGCGGCCTCAAGGGTCTCTACGTAGTCCACGGTACAGCCGTTGAGGTACATCAGCGAGGTGGCATCGACAAATACCTTGAGATCCTCGAAACTGAAGACCTTGTCCATCATGCCGCTCTGGTTTTCGAAGGCCATGGAGTACTGGAAGCCGGAGCAGCCGCCACCGACAACGCCAATGCGCAATCCGGCGGGCAAGGGATCCTGGGTGGCCATGATCTCGCGTACCTTGGCAATGGCCTGGGGGGTCAGGTTGAGGGGTGCTTTCTTGACGGTTTCCTGTGCGGGCGCCGCAGTTGTTGTGGCCATGGTTTCTCCCAAATGGTGAAATGCTTGCCGGAATCTTAACTGTACTGCTCCGCGGGCGAGGATTCAAGGCCCGTCCGCTGCTTCATCTCATTGGATGCGACGGCGGGCGGAAAGTCGCAGAAGCGGCAAACCGCGGCGCAGCGTTGGACTCAAACAGTCGAGTGCCGCAACGGAACAGACAGATGAGGCTGCGGATCGTCCCAAAAAAATCCTGTGATTTTTGTCACCACAGCAGTACCTCTTCGGGGCTATGATGAACACCGAAATGGCTCCTCTGCTGGACGGGACCTGGATTTCGCGAGGCTTCGCCAGTATCCGGGGCAGGAAATATTCCGGGGGTGGAGAATGACGTTTGTTCCGGTAATGTGGATAGTGTGGGGATCACTGGCGGTGATCACGGCTGCTCTTTATCTGTATCGGTCCAGTCTGACCCGCGACGAAGACGACCAGATCTACCTGGATGATGCTTTCCAGCACGAGAAGACCGCTCAGGAGGCGATTGTCGCCAAGGTGAGCAAGGTGGAACCGGCGCTGAAGGTCTTCATGTGGCTTATTGCGGTCGCGACGCTGTTTGTAATTGGGTACTACGTGATGGACATCGTCAAGCAGTTCTAATCAATCACTGTATTTCTTCAATTTCAGCTTTTCCGCAGAGCGGCTGGCGGCGCCACAAAAGGGCTCCGCCAGCCGTTTTGCGTCTGTGCCGGTCCCGCTATCAGATTCCGCTCTTTACTCCACTTCCTGCCTGGCGCGGTAGCCGTCGCGGGCGATGATGTCGTACTTGAGCGGCTTGTGCTTCTCGTCCTGAATGCGCAGGGGGTGGCCCTCCTCGTCGACCAGTTCCACGCGCAGCTTGCGATAGGTCCCGTCCTGTTTGGAGTTGGTGGGATGGTAGACCAACTGATATTTCGAGCGGATGTTCTGGTTGATGTCCTGGAAGATCCCCGGCATCTCTCCGGAAAAGCGGGGAGAGAACCACATGCCGCCGGTGAGACTGGCGAAGGTCTTCATTTCATTGTCGGCCTGCAGATAGTCCATATCGCGCATGGACCCCCTCATTCCGCCGCGGCCTTCGGTCATGGCGCGCAGGGCGCCGCCTGTGGAAACGGCGAAGATGGTGACGTCGGGGGTGTTCTTGACCTTCTGCATGATCTTGTCGAGAGTGATTTTGGAGAACGTGTCGCGGCCGGAGGCGATGAGAATGATGTACTTGTGGCCCTCGATGCGGCTGACGCGGTCTTCGGCCTCATAGAGGGCGTCGAAGAGGTTGCGGTCGCTGAACATGGGGATCTGCATGGAGTTGACGGCCTCCATGAGCTGTTTCTTGTCCTGTGTGAAGTCCGAGACAATCCGCGTCTTCATGTCGAAGGTCATCATGGCCACGTAGTCCTGGGGACGCAACTGGTTTACGAATGTGAAGGCGGCATTGCGCGTGTCGTAGATGAAGTTGTAGTTGGTGGAGGCGAACTCGCACAGGAGCAGCGCGGTGATGGGAGCCTCAGTGCGCTTGAAGCCGGCCACCTTCTGCAACTCGCCATTTTCATAGACGCGAAAGTTGCCGGGCTTGAGTCCGGAGACGAACTGTCCGTTCTTTTCGATGAGTACGCCCACATCGACGGTGACCTCGGGGACTTCAACGCGCAGGGAGAAGGTGGGCGCCCCCGCGGGATTCTTGAATTTTGGGGCGGCCGGCGCGGGCGGAGGCGCTTCGCTGGAGTTGTCTTTCTTTTTTGGCAGGGCTATGACCCCGGTGTCGCCGCTGGGGCCGCCGGAGTCCGGTGCGGCCTGGTCAGGCTGCTGGGGCTGCTGAGCGGCGGGCGTAGCGGGGGCCTGGGCACGGCTCAAGGGAGCGGAAGCGACGGCCAGGAGGGCCACAATCAGCACTGCTAGCGAGAAACGGCGAAGAACAGAGATGGATGGGCGCGGTACGAACATAACGGCCTCCTGCTCAACAGCATACGGGATTCTGCAAGGCGAGCGACAACTGCGGCGCGGCGCGCTCACTAGGATTAGACGCTAAACGGACCGCAAGGAGTGGCGAAAGGTGAGCCGGTCAGTAGCCGCTGGCTACGAGCCAGGCTTCGGTCAGGTCCAGCGAGGGCTTCTTTTCAGCCAGCAGTTGGGCATGGGCCAGCTTGACCAGCACATCTGCCTCGACGTTCACCGGAGCGCCGGCGGAGAGCGTGTGCAGGTTGGTGCGCCAATAGGTCAAGGGCAAGATTGCAATGGTGATGGCCTCGCCGTCGAAGTCGGCGATGGTCAGGCTGATTCCCTCGATGGCAACCGAGCCCTTATGCACCATCCAGGGGCGCACGATTTCAGGGACTTTGACCTTGAGGGTCCAGTCGGTGGTCTCGCGGTCGAATGCCGGATCGGCTGGGGAGATGACGGGATCAAGAGAGATGAGCATCCCGCAGCCGTCCACATGGCCCTGAACGATGTGGCCTCCGAGCGGGCTGCCGGCGGCGGTGGGCAGTTCGAGATTGACCTTGGCGCCGGCAGCCAGCGCGCCGAGGGAGGTGCGGTCCAGCGTCTCCTGTGCCAGGTCGGCGCGAAAGAGGGTTGGGTCGACGTCGAGCGCGGTGAGGCAGACGCCGGAGACGCCCAGCGAGTCGCCCTCGCGGAGGCGTCCTGCGAGGCCGGTGGCTTCAACGGTGATGCGGCGAACGCCGCCGCGGCTCTCCAAGCCAACCAGCGTGCCCGTCTGTTCGATGATTCCGGTAAACATGGTTCTATTTTAAGGGAACAGGAACTGGACGCAGCGAACGGAGTTGTTGCGCGTCGGCTGAGATGAGGCTTTCCTCCGGCGTGACTCTTGTCACAACGGATGCCAGGGAGTTTCACTAGACTCACAAGAGGCGGATGCGGAAAGCATGGCCATATGGCTATAGACGGCTTCGGGAATAATTCCTTTTTGCCAATGCTTTTCATTTGCCCGTACATATTTCCCCGCGGATGAATTCAGCGGCCTGGTCAGCATGAAGGACCGCATCAGGCCAGCCCACCATCATTTGCAAGCCGCAGCGCCGCAATCATTGCGGCCCCATTGCGTTGACAAGGAGAATAGAAGGAATGATCGCCAGGGAGATCAAGCCAGAGATACTTTCTCTGACAGCTATCGATTGGGACAGAAGATTGTTTGACCAGTTAGTTCCTCTGCCGGAGGGAACGACTTATAACTCTTACCTCATCAAGGGAAGCGAAAAGACGGCGCTGATCGATACGGTCTATCCTCCCAACTCGGCGGAGTATCTGGATGCGTTGAAGAAGTCGGGCGTTCGCAAGCTGGACTATATCGTCGCGAACCATGCCGAGCAGGATCATTCCGGCTCGATTCCGGCAGTGCTGGCATTGTTTCCCGAGGCCAGGATCGTCACCAATGCCCGGTGCAAGGGACTGATTGCCGAAGCCCTGCTGGTTCCCGACGGCAAGTTCATCGAGGTCAAGGACGGAGATACACTTTCGCTGGGAAACAAAACTTTGCAGTTCTTTCTGACTCCATGGGTTCACTGGCCCGATACGATGGTGACTTACCTGGCCGAGGATAAGATACTTTTTACCTGCGACTTCTTCGGTTCCCATCTGGCCAGCAGCGACCTGTATGCGCACAATGAGGCAAGTGTGCATGACGCCGCCAAAAGATACTATGCGGAGATCATGATGCCGTTCCGCATGCACATCCAAAAGCATCTGAAGAAACTCGCTCCGCTGAAGATCGACTTTATAGCTCCCGGTCACGGTCCCGTCTATCCGCGGCCCGCATTCATTCTCGATCTCTACAAGAACTGGGCCTCGAATCAGGTCCAGAAAGAAGTTATTATTCCGTATGTTTCCATGTACGACAGCACCACGCAAATGGTCAGTTACCTGATTGACAGGCTGATGGAAAAGGGACTGTCAGTAAAGCCGCATAACATGGTCGGTGTGGATACCGGGCATTTTGCCAAGTCGCTGGTGGACGCTTCGACGGTGGTGTTTGCTTCTCCCGCTGTATTGGCCGGGCCCCATCCGGACATTGTGAATGCCGCGTTTCTGATGAATGCGCTGCGGCCCAAGACAAGGATGGTTTCGGTGATAGGCTCCTTCGGCTGGGGCGGGGATATCGTCTCCAAGCGGATCACGGAGTTGTTGTCTGGTCTGAAGGCGCAGATTCAGTTCCTTGACCCCGTGCTGATCAAGGGGCTTCCGAAGGAGAAGGACTTCAAGGCGCTCGATCATCTGGCGAAAGAGATCTACCTGGCCAACCAGGCGCCGGAGGGTAACTGAAAAAGCAGGGACCGGGGATGCGCGCATCCCTATACAGGCTATCGACCGGTGCGAGGAACTGAGCGATAGTAGATGGTATGCGGCTGTCCAATCATTGCTATGCGGTAACGGGGCTGGGATATCTTTCGCCCTGGTGCGTGAATGCGGGGTTTGTTGTCGGCGACGCAATGACCCTGGTGGTGGACACGGGCGGGAACACACTTGCCGCCCAAACCATTCACGGCTATGCCTGCGCCGCGAGGCCGGGAAACAGGCTGCGGGCGATCAACACCGAAAAGCACTTCGACCACATTGGCGGGAACGGCTACTTCCGCAAACTTGGGATTGAGGTGTGGGGGCATGCATTGACCGCGCGGACGCCCGATGAGTTCCAAGCAGAGATCGCTGAATTCAACGATGCGATCAGCAACCCGGTCCGTCGAGCGCACCATGACGAGCAAGCCTTCTTTTACGGGACCAATCTTGTAAACCCGGAGTGCAGGATTGAGAGCGACACCACCTTCGATCTGGGCGGACGGAGCGTCGAGATCCTGCTTACCCCCGGACACACACCCACGAATCTCTCAGTGTGGGCCGCGGATGAGGGCGTCCTGTTTGCGGGCGACTGCGTGATTCGCGAGTATCTTCCGAATCTGGATGCGGGAGGCAGCGCCGACTGGCAATTGTGGCTCGCGTCGCTCGATCGGATCGAACGGCTCAAGCCGGAGTTCGTTGTTGGCGGGCACGGCCCGGTTTCCCGAGGCAACGAGATTCCGGCGGCGATCGATTCAATGCGGAGGGTGCTCAGGGAATCCATCGCGCGCGGTTTCTCGCCGACCGCCTGCCGGCAGGGTTGAGGCTCGATGCGCGAAAGTGCGGGACCAGTGGAATTTGCTGTCCGCTCTATCGATTGGGCGCGATTTCTCCGGCTTGCTGCGCTCAGCGATGACAGGTCATTCGTTAAGCAATCGTTTGTGCCGGATCACTCGGCTCACTGCCCTTGCGCTTCCGGCCACGGATCGCGGAGCAGCGAGCAGAGGCCCAGGTCGTTGCCGTAGCGCTCCACCTCGACCGCGGCCATGCGAATGGGGTTGGCCATTCCTTTGAAAGCGGGGACGGCGTCGGAGCCCATGATCTGCGGGGAGACGAAGAGATGAATGCGATCGACGAGGCCGGCGGTGAGCAGGGCCGTGTTGAGGCGCGTGCCTGTCTCTGTGAGCAGGGTGTGGATGCCTTCTTCTCCCAGCTTGTCGAGGACTTTGCCGAGGGGGACGCGGCCAGCCTCCCATCCCGTCGATGGAGGCCTGTCGCCGGGGGCTCCGGTCTCGGCGAGGAGCACTTCGACACGGACGCCGCGGCTGGTCAGCTCCCGGATGCGTGCTTCGTCCTTTGAGACGGTGAAGATGGCCAGGTCATTGTGGGCCGTGGCCACCATCTTGGAATCGAGCGGCATGCGCAGGGCGGAGTCGAGGACTACGCGCAAGAGGGGCCGGCGGCGGCGCAGGCCGCTGCGGTCGGTGAGCATTGGGTCGTCGGCGATGACCGTGTCAACGCCGGTGACGGCGGCATCGGCCTGCCAGCGGAGGGGTTGCACGGCGGCGCGGGCGGCTTCAGACGTGATCCAATAAGGTTCGCGCAGAATGTGCTTGCCGGGCGGCGGAGCGATGCGGCCGTCCAGCGTCATGGCCACCTTCATCAGCACGAGGGGGCGTCGATGCTGACACCAGCGGGCGAAGCCTTCGTTGAGGCGGCGGGCTTCAGCCTGGCAGACGCCGACGGTGGTCTCAAGGCCCGCGGCGCGCAGGCGCTCAAGGCCGTGGCCGGCGACGGAGGGGTTGGGGTCGATGGTGGCCGCGACGACGCGATGGAGGCCGGCGTTGATGAGAGATTCAGTGCATGGGCCAGTGCGGCCGGTGTGGTTGCAGGGTTCGAGGGTGACGTAAGCCGTGCCGCCGCGCAGGCGATCCTGTGTTGAAGAAGTGGGGTCGTGCTGCCGGGCGACTTTGAGGGCGGCAACTTCGGCGTGGTCGAGCAGGTCGTACTCGTGCCAGCCCTCGCCGACGACCTGTCCGGCGCAGTCGAGGATGACGCAGCCCACGGCCGGGTTGGGCGAGGTGACAGCGATGCCGCGGCGGGCCAGTTCCAGGGCGCGCTGCATCCAATACTGGTCTTGATCAATCTGCATGATTCATGCCTGGCTCAATCGTGAACCCTTCCAGTGTATACGGGGCGCGGCGCGCGCAGGTGAGGCGGTGCATGGGGTACCCCCCACCCCTATTTTGTAAGCAAATTCCTTTTTTTCATAGGCTTACAGATATAGTTGCACTGTAAGATATTCAAAAAAAAGGAGTTGCATGCAAAATATTCCAAGATAATGAGTTACAGCACAATTGGCGGTCGAGCGGAGGGAAAACTCCTGTGTATGATTGTGCGGCAAAGTGGGGAAATAATCTGCAACCACCTGCGGCGGGGCCAGTTGCCTTCGGCAAAGCGGGTTGGGGTTCGTGGTCTCCCCGGTGCCCAAATGCGAGGCACCGGGGGCACCCATCTTCAGTGGTTATACTCACTTCTCCCGGCACTTGGACCACCCGCCGAGGCACCTGGGAAACCCATCGTTTGTTGTTGTTTGAGATGTGGACCACCCGCCCTATCCTTCGCTTTTTTCTAGCGAAGGGTGGGATGCCACGATCCTTGACCGGCGGCCAGGTCTCAATTCTGAGACTTGGGAAAGTGCGCGCGATGCATCGAATTATGTGTCTTTATCCGCCAAAATCACGCCATAAGATCAAATTAACGCGGATTTACAAAGGAATTGGTCCGGGTCAAAGCCCGCTTTCTTCAATATTCCGTACCAATCAAAGCCCGCATTACTCAGAATTATTTCTTGCGGCTCGCATTTGTCCACCTAGAGCATTTTAGCAATTACTGTAGACCATTGATACAGTGATTGAACCATGCCCTTGCGTTGTCTGGAGTAATCATCTGGATGGCTTCGCTGATGGCTATTTCCAGAGCTTCTTTGGTTCTTGCTT
>Ga0326728_10001358_pt1 | contig 87093 bp, 87 predicted proteins | sample MB3enrmetagenome_FD_207602 | JGI IMG/M metagenome (GOLD analysis project Ga0326728, IMG submission 207602) | Lab enriched peat soil microbial communities from McLean, Ithaca, NY, United States - MB31MN | ecosystem: Environmental > Terrestrial > Soil > Wetlands > Peat | place: USA: New York...
TTTTAGAACCCAAGACGAGGCCTATGCCGCTAATGGGTTCAACAAATTGGGCTTATGGTGTGAGATAGGAAGTGGTACAAAGAACGGGGGCAGGTCACTCATGGATTATTGAAACATCTAACAAATATTTGGGGAGAACCAATACCTTCTAAGACGAATCCAGCTCTTCAAAAAAGTGAAAATGAAAATTTTGTCGTTCAAACAATTAGGGAATCCAATCAAGTAAGGGATCTTGGCTCCGATGAAGACGAATTGGGATTTTGGGTTTTTCCGAATAAGGGTTTTAGCGCGCGTTTGATTTACAGTAAATCCTCGGCGGAAGAGGGATATTTAAGTATGGAAATAAAGAATTTTAATAATATTGTTGAACATCTAAAAGAGAAGAAAAGCAATTCCTCAAGCACGCCAATAACCAATTCGGAATAATGGCCGTGTGATATTGAGGCGTTTCGTTTTTTATGAGCAATTAAAATCTTCGTATTCAATTAGAATATCCGCATTGAATCTTTCGTTTAGATGTGCAGTTTTTAATGCATTAATTACTTTTTGTAATTTTTGAATATCTTCGGGGAGAGTTTGTCTAAACCTTAGGCCAACAACATCATTCGTGCTAATTTCTCTAAAATCACCGTATGTTATTCCGCTTTTCATTGCAACTTTCATTACTTCATTTATAGATTCCAACCATGCGAAGTAACAGTTTTTTATTTGGGCCAATTCATCCACGCCCTGTTTGAATTTACTTTCTTTTTCTAACTTAGCTAATCTAGGTAAATCTGACTTCTCTATACGATTAAGCAACTTATGCCCTTGTTTCATTTTTCTTTTCAAAAAAGCTTTTAACTTTTCCACGTTTGTATTGGTTCTATTAATGGCCTGAATAAATCTGTCATATAAAACCCATAAAAGGATACACATCGTCAAAACATCAAAAGCTAAAATAAATATAATTACATCTGGCTGATGTCTAACAAATGCCCAAATGCCTACCAGTATTGGCATTGAAATAGTGATTAATACCGGTGGTATGTTTTGGTACCCCTGATAAAGAATCCATAAAGTTTGAAATAATTTTTTCATAATTAAATTCTCTCAAATCTAATAGGTAAATGTGAAAAAAGTTGATTCATAAAAAGCACTAAATCATTCAATCCAAAGCAATTATTGCTTAATCCCAACATCCTCATAACTGCCCCAAACTGTGTCAAGGGACAGCCCTTTGGGCTGCCACTTGCCCGGATACTGCCCGGGCAAGTACACGACCTGCCCCGGTCATCTGATCTTCAAAGAATGTTTTCAAAATGAATGATGCGGTGACCGATTTCCAATTGTTTCTCCTAGTTAATAGACATGGACCGGGGCTAAACGGTCGGTTAAAATGCGGCTTCATCAAACACTTAAAGGATAGCTATGGCTCGGATAGCCGCCATTTTTCCAAACGAAGGTTCCCAATACGTGGGGATGGGCAAAGAGTTCTACGCCAAATCCCTTTCGGTGCGCAAGTTCTACGATGACACGGAAAAACTGCTCAGCACCAAGATAGCCAAGGTCTGTTTCCTGGGCCCCAAAGAGGACCAGGACAAGCTGATGAACGCCCATTTGGCCACATTCGTCAACGATATCGCCTTTTTCGACCCCCTGGTATCCAACCGCCGCAAGCCCGAAGTGCTCACCGGCATCGGGGTGGGGGAAGTGGCGGGTCTGGTGGCGGCCGAATGCCTGCCTTTCATCAACGCCCTTCAGTACGTCTTCAAACGCACCAAGCTTCTGGAAGCCTTCGCCGAAAAGCAGGGAGGAGCCTCCATTTCCATCACGGGCATCCAACTGGAGCAATTACAGCCCATGCTGGCCCGGGAAGAGGGGGAAGTGATCATCACCCATTACCTGGCGCCCGACACCTTCATCCTTTGGGGCCATAAAGAAGCCATCGGGTCTTTGCAGGCCGAGACCCAGGGCATCAAGCAGATAAAGACCAACCCCCAACAGCCCCGGGGCCCCTTGTTCTCGCCCCTGGCCCAGGAACTGGAACAGCCTTTGGACGAGCTTTTGACCGAGTGCCTGGGGGATGTGAAACTGAAACACCCGAAGATACCTTTCCACGCCTGTTCGGACGGCGAGTATGTGGGTACGCCGGAGGGGGTGAGGGCGGTACTGACAAAGCAATATTCCCACCCGGTGCAATGGGTGCAGACGGTGAAGGCGGTCATTTTCCGCGGGTTCAGGACTTGGGTGGAAGTGGGGCCGGGAAGGGTCTATAGCAGTATGGTGAAGAAGATAGACGTGGATACAAGGATAACCAACGTGGAGGATATGAAGAGCCTGTCGACAACTGTGAAGGTGACCGGGTGATGGTTCAACATGATTTTTACCACAGAGACACAGAGACACAGCTAAAAACGAACCTTTTGGTTCGGATAAAACCCAAAAAACAACTTATGGATTTTCACCACATGCCGACCTTCATACAAACATTTATAGAGGTCGGTATAGTACCGATTTCCATATTATTAAAAATGGAAAATCGGCACAGAGACACAGAGGCACAGCTAAAGGCTTTTTTAAGGGGACACCTAAAACTAACGGCGCTCTTCTTAGTAATGGCTCTTAACGTCTGCCAGGCATGGGCGGAGGAGGGGACGCCCACAGCGACCGAGGTGCCGACCGCGACAATGATGGCCATCGACTTTCCAACGGCCACACCGGTCGAAATGACCCCGACGCCCTCGAGCGATTTCCCCATGCCCGATACCCGCAAGATAACCGATATCGGACCGGTGCCGAAAGTAACATCAAACCCTATCGAACTTATCGGGTCCGATACCCCGACCGTGGTGGAGACCCCAACCGAAACAGCTGTTGAGACGGCTACTCCCACAATCGTGATCAAAAAAGGCAAGAAAGGTCCCACTGCCACACCAACGCCAACCGTGACATCCACCCCGACCGACAGCTTCGTATTCGCCCATACCCCGACCATCAAGGACGCCAACGTCACCGTCATCCCCAACCCGGCCAGGGGCAAGAAACTGACCTTCCGCATCATGGTCCCCGCGCCCAGCAACGTCTTTATCCGCGTCTATGACAGCCAGTTCGACCTGTTCGACGAGATCAAGAAGAGCGGGGACCAATTGTTCGATGTCTTGTGGAGCCTGAAAAAGGTGGACGAAGGCATGTATTATTACCAGGTCCAGGTGGAGGACCAAGCCACAGGCAAGATCACCAAGCTGCCCATGAAGAAGTTCGCGGTCATCAAATAAATACTAGTCGGAGAAATCATGCCGTTACCTGAAGTCTTGATCGTCGGCCGGCCCAACGTGGGCAAATCCACCCTGTTCAACCGGCTGGTGGGTAAATCCGTGGCGTTGGTGGACGACCAGCCTGGGTCCACCCGCGACCTGAAGAGCCATGTGGTGGAATGGGAAGGGACCTTCTTTACCCTGACCGATTCGGGCGGATGGGTGCCCGGCGAGAAAGAATCCATCGCCTTCAAGGTGGGGACTTTCCTGGAAGAGAAGATTCACCATGTGGCCGCGCTGTTGCTGGTGGTGGACGCCCAGGACGGCATCACCGCCGCCGACGTGGCGGTGGCCCGCCATTTGCGCACCAAGAACCTGCCCAGCTGGCTGATCGTGAACAAGGCCGACCGTTTCGATAAGTGGGACGAGATGCTGTCGGACTTCAGGAAACTGGGTTTCGACCATATTTTCCCCATTTCCGCCTCGCACGGGTTGGGCATCGACGACTTTTTGGATTCCCTCATCAAGACCTTGCCCGCGCCAACGGAAGAGAAAAAGACCGACGAAGAGGACAAAAAAATACGCAAGATAGCCATCTTGGGCAAACCCAACGTGGGCAAATCGTCCCTGGTCAACGCCATTTTGGGCGAAAAGCGCCTGCTGGTTGACGACCTGCCAGGTACCACCCATGACGCCATCCCGGTCATCATCGAGACGGGCGATGATTCGCTCATCATGGTGGATACCGCCGGTATCAGGGCGGCGCAGAGACAGGATACCCGCATCGAGCAGATCAGCGTGGACCAGACCCTTTACGAGCTACAGACCTGCCAGTTGGTGCTTTTTCTGGTCGACGGCGAGAAGGGCATCACCCACCAGGATGTGACCATTGGGCGCATCATCCACGACGCTTTCCGGCCGGTCATCGTGCTCATCAACAAGTGGGACGTCCACCCCAAGGGGGCGGAACAGGCCAGGGCCGAGAGGATAGCGAAGAGGGAACTGCGCAACTTGTTCTTCGCGCCGGTCCTTTTCATTTCAGCCAAGACCGGGCAGGGGCTGGAGAACATCCTGCCTTTGGCCGACGAGCTTTACAAAGAAAGCTGCGCGCAAGTGCCGACCTCCAAGGTGAACCAGGCCCTGCAGACCGCCGCCTCCAAACAACCGCCGCCTTTCAAGAAGGGGCACCAGGTCAAGATATTCTACGGTTACCAGAGGCCCGGCCATCCGCCGGTCTTCGAGGTGTTCGTGAACCACCCGGAAAGCGTGACCCCCTCTTACCTGCGTTATCTGGAAGCCGAAATGCGAAAAGAGATAGGGATGGAAATGACGCCGATGCAGATCGTTTTCAAGGAGAAGGCCGACAAGCGGGAGTACGTCAAGAAAGGCTTCAAGCGTAATTTCGACCCGAACATCAAGGAACGGGAAAAGCGTTATAAGAAAACCCATCGGAAGGATACCAAGAAATGACCATGATACTGATACTGGCGGCGGCTTATCTGTTGGGGTCCATCCCCTTCGGATACCTGGTGGTGAAGGCGGTCAAGGGCATCGATGTGCGCACCCAGGGGAGCGGCAATATCGGCATGACCAACGTGTGGCGGGTGGCGGGAGCGCCCTGGGGTATCTTGACTTTGGCGCTGGACGCGGCCAAGGGCGTGTTGGCGGTCTGGCTGGGACAGCACTTTTTCCCGACGGACGAATTGGTGGAGGTTTCCTGCGGCCTGTTGGCCCTATTGGGCAACGTGTTCAGCGTCTTCATGAAGTTCAAGGGCGGGAAGGGTATCGGGGTCAGCGTGGGCGTGTTCTTTTGGCTGTTGCCCATCCCCAGCGCTGTCGGCACCCTGGTCTTCGCCCTGGCCCTGTTCTTTTGGCGGATGATATCGGTGGGAAGCCTGCTGGCTTTCACCACCATGATGAGCCTGACCTTTTATTTCGAGAGGGGCCTGACCTGGCTTTCCGGGCTTACGCTGGTGGGTGCCCTTGTTGTATGGTGGTCGCATCGGCAGAACATCAAACGCATATTGGCTGGGACAGAGAATAAGATCGGTTCAAAATCGAAGGCTAAAAAAGGTAAAGGTAAATGAAACTTTGCATCCTGGGCAGTGGGAGTTGGGGAACGGTCCTGACGTCGCATCTTCGGAAGGCCGGCCATGATATTTCCCTTTGGGCCTTCGACCAGAAAGAGTTCGAATACCTGGACCAAAAAAGGGAAAGCCCCCTGGTGAAGGGGGTCAGGCTGGACCGCACCATTTTCATCACCCAAGACATGGAAAAAGCCCTGGAAGGTCGGGAAGGCGTGGTGATGGCGGTTCCTTCTCACGCTGTGCGCTCTACCGCGCAAAAAGCGGCGGCCTTTTGGCCTGACAAGGCCTGGGTGGTTTGCGTAAGTAAAGGGTTGGAAGAAGACAGCCATTTAAGATTGAGCCAAGTGCTGAAAGAGTGTTTGCCCGAAGGAACGCCTGTGGCGGCCCTATCCGGCCCCAGCCATGCTGAGGAAGTGGCCCTTCAAATGCCCACGACCGTCGTGGCCGCGTCCGAGGACGAAGCCCTGGCCCAGACGATCCAGAACGTTTTCCACACCGACTATTTCAGGGTCTACACCTCCACCGATGTCATCGGGGTGGAATTGGGCGGGTCCTTGAAGAACGTCATCGCCATTGCCGCCGGAATATTGGATGGGCTTGGCCTGGGAGACAATACCAAGGCCGCCTTGATGACCCGCGGTCTTTATGAAATGACCAAGTTGGGCGTGGCCATGGGGGCCCAACCCCTGACCTTCGCCGGGTTGGCAGGCATGGGCGACCTGACGGTCACCTGCATCAGCCGTCACAGCCGCAACCGTTTGCTGGGAGAGAAAGTCGGCAAGGGCGCAACGCTGGAACAGGCCCTGAAAGAAATGACCATGGTGGCGGAAGGCGTGAAGACATCCAAAGCCGCCCTGGCCCTGGCCGCGACCGCCAATGTGGAAGTGCCCATCACCCAGGAAGTCTACAACGTGCTGTTCGAGGGCAAACGAGTGAAGGAAGCGGTGAAGAGCCTTTTGACCCGCTCAGCCAAACCGGAGCATGACCTGTAAAAATGAAAACCCTGCGCCGTGAGGAATTGTTCAAAAGTTTGACCGACCTGGGACTGACCCAAAAACAGGCCCAAAAATCGGTGGATGTGTTTTTTCGGACCATCACCGCCAGCTTGAAGGAAGGGAAGAAAGTTTCTATAGTAGGTTTCGGGACTTGGGAATGGAAAAGCCGGGCGGCCCGCAAGGCCAGGAACCCCAAGACCGGCAAGGTGGTTTTCTTGCGAAACCGCAAGACCCTGGTGTTCAAGCCCAGCCCCTTGTTGAAGTCGAAGCTTCAGGAAAAACCCTAAGCGATAGGAGGTTCCATGGCCGAGGAAAAGCTCTTTTACACCATCGGTGAAGCGTCCCAAATGGTCGATGTGAAACCTTATGTGCTTCGCTATTGGGAGACCGAGTTCAAGAAACTGAACCCGCAAAAATCCGAGACGGGCCAGCGCACCTACCGCAAAAAAGACATCCAGATCGCCATGATGATCAAGAAACTTTTGTACGACGAGCAATACACCATCGCGGGGGCCATCAAGAAATTGGAAGAGATCGAAAAAGAAGGCCTGGACCAGATGGATATTTTCCATCCCAAGGAAGCGGCGGCGGAACCGGCTAAGGTCCAGACAGTGGAGACGCCCGTTGCCGAACCCGCGAAGGCCGAGGCTGTGGAGCCGGTAAAGGTCGCCGAGCCTGCGAAAACCGAAGTCGTTGAGATGAAAACCGAGATGCCGAAAGAGGGAAGCGAACCCGAGGCGCCTGTGGTCGAAAAGCCCAAACGTGACCAGGGCCTGGTGAGGGAGTATTTAGACCTTTTAGCGGCCAGCACCAAGATCTTGAAAAAGTACGAATTGGCTTAATTTTACTGACTTTATCCAACCCTTTTTGTTGAAGATGCGAAATTTTTGACTTATAGTATGCATCCGTTTGGTGGTTTTTTTCCCTTAGCCGAGACGTTGTTTGGGGTACACTTGGGTTGGGACCAAGGATTTTTCGTCCCTGCAAGATATCTTTGGACGGGGTGTAGCGCAGCGGCTAGCGCACTTGGTTCGGGACCAAGGGGTCGGAGGTTCGAATCCTCTCACCCCGACCATGGATATCCAGTCTAAGATCGAAGAAAAGTGGCCGGAATTCGGGGCGTGGCGCAGCCCGGTAGCGCAGTTGCATGGGGTGCAAAAGGTCGCAGGTTCAAATCCTGCCGCCCCGACCATCTTTTCTTCTCGATCGTTGATAAAATCTTTTAGTAAAACCTTCCTTAAAACCCTTTAGTTTAATTTTTTCCGCATATCTTTTTTTAAACCATCGGTTTTTTCTGATAATTCCCAATTTTTTATACGCTCGTGTCATGAACATTCGTTGATATCATCGCTATATTCACGAGACTAAAACGTCAAAAAAAAGCTAGCCATATACAAAAAACTGACAGAAAAAGTCCAAGTTTAGGAGGTTTCCAATGGGAACTGCTTTAACGGCTAAAGTCATCGGGCGGGTGCAGGGTGTGGGGTTCCGTTTTTATGTCAAAACTAGGGCCGAAGAATTAGGAATTACGGGGTGGGTGCGTAATTTGCCGGATGGTTCGGTACAGACCGAGGCTTTTGGCCCTCGGCCCGACTTGGAACGTTTTATGCATTATTTGGAGACGGGTCCCATTGGAAGCAGGGTGGATAGGGTCGATTTCCAGTGGATTGAAAGCAAAACGAAACTCAAGAACTTCGAAATAAGCGGGTGAATAAGGCCTTCAAAAGCCTTTGGACCCGCGGTCTAGGACACGAGGGTTTACATGGCGCCTTTGATCTCCATCCTGAACACTAAAAAGTTCCTCAATTCCGACGTTAAAAATGAACGCGTTACCACCGACAGTTTAAAGCTCTACTTCAAAGAGTTGTCCCGGGTCAAGCTTTTGACCGCCGCGGAAGAAGTGATGCTGGCCAAGCGCATCGAGAAGAAAGATATGAAGGCCAAGCAGGCTTTGATCGCCGCCAACCTGCGGCTGGTCATCAAGATAGCCAAGAAGTACATGAACCAGGGGTTGGCGTTCCAAGACCTGATCGAGGAAGGGAACCTGGGGCTGATCAAGGCCAGCGAGAAGTTCTCCTGGCGTAGAGGTTTCAAGTTCAGCACTTACGCTACCTGGTGGATCCGCCAGGCTATCACCCGCTCCCTTTCCAATTACTCACGGACCGTCCGGGTCCCCGTGCATGTTTCCGAGGATATCAACCGTGTTTCCCGCATCACCCGAGACTTGACCCGTAAATTGGGCCGGGACCCCAGCATGCTGGAACTGTCCAAGGCCGCCAGGCTCAAGTTCGAAAAGATCTACAAGCTCCAACGTTTGGGGCAAAGGGATGTTTCCCTGGAAGCCCAGGTGGGGGATGAGGCCAACTCTAAGTCGGTGGGGGATTTCATCGAGGACAAGAACGGCTCCAACCCGGCCGAGAACGTGTTCGGCCAGCTTCGCACCGAGAAACTGAAGAAGCTCATCGGCGTCCTGAACGAGAAGGAACAAAAGGTCATCATCATGCGGTTCGGGTTCGACCTGGACCAGCCCCAAACCCTCGAGGAAACAGGCAAGACCCTAGGAGTGACCAGGGAAAGGATCAGGCAAATCGAGGAAAAAGCCCTGCATAAGATCAGGGTCCTGATGAAATCCAACCATGAAGAATATCGTGAACTTTTAAACGAATTTGTGTAAGATTACCCCCCTGAAGTCCTTTCTTTCCGAATAAAGCCTCTCATTAATATGTTCAAAAGGGTCCACTATGGATTTAAAGAACTATGTTCGTGACGTGCCGGATTTCCCAAAAAAAGGGATCATCTTCAAGGATATCACCCCGCTTTTGAAGGACCCCAAGGCCTTCCAATACGCTATCGACCAATGGGCCGAGCGCTACAAGGCTTCCGGGTTGAACGCTTTGGTCGCCATGGAATCCCGCGGGTTCATCTTCGGGGCGCCCTTGGCCGTCAAGCTGGGGATTTCCTTCGTGCCGGTGCGTAAACCCGGCAAGCTCCCCTGGAAGACCGTGCAGGAGACCTATGAGCTGGAATATGGGACCGACAAGCTGGAGATCCATGAGGACGCCTTCAAGAAAGGCGACAAGGTCCTGGTGTTGGACGACGTTCTGGCCACCGGCGGGACCGCTGCGGCCGCTGTTCGTTTGGTGGAAAGGGCCGGCGGGAAGGTGCAAGAGGCCAGTTTCCTTATGGAATTGGGCTTCTTGAACGGCCGCCAAAAATTGCAAAGCATACCTGTCTATTCTATAATCCAGTACTGATTTTCCCCTCCGGGGAGGGTTCAGTGAACAGGCCCTCGTAGCTCAGTTGGATAGAGCGACTCTTTCCTAAAGAGTAGGTCACGCGTTCGATTCGCGTCGAGGGTACCATTTTTGATGAGGCCTTTCCGAGAGGGAAGGCTTCGCTTTTTAATCTTCTTTGAGCGAGGAATAAATGACCAGTCCATTGCATCCCCATATGAACATCGAACCTGGGGAGAAAAAAGCCCCTAAATGGTTGCTCTGGGCGAAAAGCCATCAAGAGATCATCTTCGTCATCGGCATCGTCGTCGTCCTGATCGGAGTGGGCATACCTTATTACTTGCACACCATGGAACAGAGTGAAAAGGACGCCATGAGCGCCCTGAACCTGGGCCAATATTACCTGCACGCGGGCGTGGACGCCAAGAACGGGCCTTTCAAGAGCGAGACTGAGAAGGACCAACAGGCTCTGAGCACCTTCCAAAGGATCACGACCGATTTTGCCGGGACCAAGACCGCCAAATTGGCCAGGTTCTACATGGCCAAGTGCCAGTTCCAAATGGGCCAGTTCGGCCCGGCCTATACCAATTTCGATACCTGTACGCAAGACTTGAAGGGGACGCCTTTGGGCGATGAATCCTACCTGGGCAAGATCCTGTGTTTGGAAGGTCAGAACCAATTGCCCCAGGCGGTCCAGCTTTATGAGGCTTACCTGACCCAGAACAACGGCAGTTTCTTGATCCCTGAAATGCGCAATAGGTTAGCCAAGGCTTATTTAGCCACCCAGAACAAAGCCAAGGCTATCGAGCAGTACAAGCTGGTAGTGAGCGGTTATGCCGATACCGAATGGGGCAAGGAAGCGGCCCGCCAATTGGGGTTGTTGAACTCCTAAACTCGGATAGTCACCGCTTAGGGTATTCGGGTTGCGGGAATTCTGGGGTCAAACCGTTAATAAATGGTCTTTGATGATCCTGACGGCCTTTTCGAACTTATCCTCTTGCGGCAACAGGCTAAATACCAAGAAACAACCAGTGGGGAAGTCATAGAAGGCCCCTGGGTGAATCAAAACCCCCTTCTTCATCAAGTCCATTGCCAATTCCTCATCAGTCACCGAATGGTTCTTCATTTCAAGCAAGGCATACCAACCGCCCTCGGCCGGTAAAAGAATCGCTTTATTCCCTAAATCCTTAATGTAACGCTCTAGTGTTTGACGGTTATGCAGAACCCTATCAAGTATTTCTTTTTGGATAACCCCCGCTCCATCAAGTAATTCTTTAAGCCCCAATTGCACCGGTGTGTTGACCGAGAGATAAGTGTCGGCGATCAATTCCAACCTGGAACGGCAATCCTCCAGAACCTTTTGGGGACCGTCCATGAGGACCCAGGAGAGTTTTAACTGGGGTAACCCCAGGCTTTTGGATAAACCGCCCAATCGAAAGGTCAGAACCTTTGAGGAATCAGTTGATTTAGATTGAGGCCCATAGGCGTAATCAGAGAAAACCTCATCGGAAATATAGGCTATTTGTCGGCTTTGACAGAGTTGAAGGACGAAGGTTTGGTCTTGAAGGCTCAGGAAACTTCCGGTGGGGTTGTTCGGATTGACCGCGATGATGGCCTTGGTATCGCTCCGCAAGGAATTTTTCAGGCCTTCCTGGTCCAGCGGCCAACCTGGTTGGGGTTGTAAAGAGTAGGGAATGGGCACGGCCGAATCCAACCGGGTCAAATGATCCAAGAGTGGATAACCAGGGGTTGGAACAAGGAAAGAATCGCCCGGATCGGCCAATAACTTGAAAAGGAACGAGTAAGCCTCGCTGGTGCTGGCGGTCAACAGGATGTTTTCGGCTTTAACGAGCTGGCCTTTCGAGGAAAGGTAGTCCACCAGGACTTTTCTGGTCGATAAAAGGCCAAATGCGTCGGGCTGATAGGCCAAAGATGAGTCCGAACCCAGAGGTGAAAGTAGGTTTTCGGGGTAATGGAACCCGCACTTCGTTGGATTGGACTCTGTCAGGTCCAATAAAGACGCTTTATCCTGACCGTCCAGGGCTTGAGTAAATGGATTTGGGGAAAGATCGCCCGGTGTTCGTTTAGAAAAGTTCATTTCGTTCCTTAAAGTAGAACTTTAACATAGCTTAAACACCCTATTTTTCATGGACCAATTGAAGCTTATCCCCAAAAAAGTCTGTTTCGAACCAGATCACCCCAGCTTCGCATTGTGAATACTGGCTTTGAACCTGGTTCGGCACGGCTTCTTTTGATTTTAAACCGTCTTAAGCCGATCCATTTTCGCCCATGCATGGACCAATTTTAGCGATTTTCAAGCAAGTACATAGATTGCTAACGGTTAATAATCTTTCAAATAAACACTGTTTAAATGCAAATTCGACCCGTTTAATGGTGTCCCAAAATAAAAATGTTCTTTTGGTCCCGAAGGCGCTTGAAGAACCATTTTGATGTTCAGAAATCCTTTTGAAAAATATGAACTTAAGCTTTGACTGGTGAAGGGAAATGAAGGTTATTTCAACTTTCGTCATCATCCGACTGGTTGGAAAGCCTCTTGCGGGTCGCCGACCGGAACCGGGACAGGACCATCTCATGAGCGGTCTTTTTGCCCTTGAGGTTCAGGGCGTGGGACTTCATGCCGACCCCGAAGGCCTTGCGGTGGGCTTGTTGGGACTTGGTGGAGGCCAGCTTGACGTAATTTTCACTCACCATGATGCTGGAATGGCCCATCAGGTCGCGGATCTCGTAAACGCTGGCGCCGGCTTCAGCCAATTGGGTTCCGAAGGAATGCCGAAGAACGTGGACTGTCAGATCATCCGGGTTCTCGAAGTTCGCCCAATGGGCCGCTTTCTTGACCCAGGTCTCGAGATAATCGGGATGGATGGGCTTATTGGAGCTGCTGGGGCTGGGAAAAAGATATGGGCCCGCGTCCTTGGGCCGGTCCGCCAAGTAAACTTTCAAAAGATCCTTAAGGCGGTCGGTCATGGGAACGACCCGTTCCTTGTCGCCCTTACCGATGACCGTGACCAGGCCCCGATCGAAGTCCAGGTCCTGCAGGCGAAGGTTGGCGATCTCCGATACCCGGAAGCCGCAATGGTAGCCGAACAAGACCACCAGGCTGATCTTTTGACCCTCAAGATCGCCCGTTTGGAGGCTTTGGACCAGGGCGTCGCGGTACTTGGGCGCCAAGGGCCGGGGATTGCGCTGGGGACTGCGGATGGACAGGTTGTGGAAGACGGCCGTGGGATCGGTGCCGATATGTTGGATAGAAGCCAGGTAGCGGTAAAAGGACCGGGTCGTGGCCAGGATACGCTTCATGGAACGGGTCGAATAAGGGCCCCGGGGCTTGCCGCTGGGCGTAATCCCGGGCTTGGTCAAGGACCCGGCAAAGCGAACCATGTGCTCGGGTTTGACCTCTACGAGGGATACGAGGTTGGCTTGGTCGAAGAACTGCTTAAGCACCCGTAAGTCCTGGTGGTAATTGTCCTTGGTGTGAATGGACTTACAAAGGGCCAGGAAGCCGTCGTAAGGGGCCAGCTCCAAGAGATTGGGAAGTTGGGCTTTAGGTTTTGGATCAGGTTCGGGTGTCATAATTCGGTATATCTGCAATTATACCGAATGATAAGATGGGTTCAAGTCGATTCTTTGGATCGGATTCGGTTTTTAAAGGGTCGCTTCATCGAGCCATGCGCGGAGATTTTCTGGTGTATGTTCCCTGGAAAATTCCACGGACTTTTAGCCGATTTTGCATTTAAACGATGTTTTTTTTGAACGATTGTGAAGTGGGTTGGTCAAATTACCTTGATGAACAAGGGCTTACTTGGACAGGAATTCTTCCAAGGATTTTCGGAATTCAATCGGTTCTTCCAGCGGGATCAAGTGACCAGAGGTCATAAAGACCTTAAGGACGCTTCCTGGGATAGCCCTGGCCATCTGTTCAGCCTCAATCACGGGTATAAGGCTGTCTTCTTGGCCCGCCATGATCAAAGTCCGAGCCTTGATCGATGCAAGTAAGCTTGTATGGTCTTTCCTCTGGGCCATGGCTCGTTGGGCCAAGGCGATGGCCTGGGGTGATACGGCGCTAATTTCTTGACTGATCCACTCGACCAAAGACTGTTGGTTGGACCTGGCCGTTGATCCAAGCAATCCTGGGACCATGGCTTCTGGCAGCCAATGACATCCTTCTTTTTCGACCCTTTCGGCCATTTTTAGACGTTTTTCTCGGGCCAAGGGCTTATCGATTCCAGGTCTGGTGGAAATCAATATCAAACCTTCCAATTGGTTTGGAAACCTGCTTAAAAACTCAAAAACCCAATAACCACCCATGGATATTCCGCCAAGGATGATCTTTTCATTCGGAGTCAATAATTTTCTAAGACCATCTTGCAGATCTTGCGCTGCGTCTGAAAGCTTATAACTGGCTGTTTGAATAGGCGTTTTACCAAAACCTGGAAAATTCGGTAGTATCAATCGGTAGCCTGGAAAAGGCTCAAGTTTCCACCAAAATTGGCTTGAAAATGGGAATGGGTGAAGCAAAACGAGAGGTTTGCCCGAACCTTTGATCTTGAAATCATTACCAGTCAAGGACAGCTCCTGAAAAACATTTTAAAAGAAGCAACTTAAAGTATCTCTTTAAATTGCCTTAAAGGACTTTAGGTCATTAATTTGGGGGGTTAAAAAATCCGAGCCAGAGGCTAAATCACCCAAGGATAGAGACGAAGTTGGAGTAACTTGATCGCTCTTCCCTTCCAAGTTACTGCTTGGCGCTAGGGGTAACCGTTCCGGTGGGAGTTCCGGTTTCTTTTGGATTAATGTAATTATTAACTTTTTGCCAAAGATTTGGACCAGGGGTTGGGGTGACCGTGGGTGAAGGAGTGGGTGTGAAAGGTATCCTGGAATCGATCAAAATATCCCGGTCGTGGCCGCCTTTTTGGACGGTCTCGATCAGGTCAACGAACATAGCGTATTCGGATTTTTTTAGGTTATAGAACTGACCGTAAATGACAACCCTTTCACCAGGCGTTAAACTTTCCAATTCGTGAAGGTCGCCGGCCTCGGTATGGAAAAGCAGGATCGGGAATGAATAGTGGAAATCGTCCTTTTCTTTGAGCTCTAACTCAACCACGTTGTAGTTGTTGATGTCAAAACCGATGGCTTTGAGCCTTTCCCGATAGATGAATGGCGATTTCCAATGGTAGGACTTGAAATAACCATCGATCTGGATGGGTCGTTTGTTGTTGATGTCGGTGTAATTCGTCCTGAGGAAGTCCAGATCCATGATGTCGTAATTGGATATGAAATAGTCCGGCGCGGGTTTTGCGACCACCACCACGGAGGTGATCAAGACCATCAACAAGGACAAAAATAGGATTTTTTTCACAGGGGTTCCCTTAGGTAATGACTTTGCCCTTCAAATGAGAAATTATTATAACGGTTACTATCGATTGCACCAACAGCTTTTTGATGGGGTTTTCGAAAGGAATCAGGTTAAAACATCGGCGCTAAATTGAAGTGGAAGGTCGGCGGCAAGGACTGATCCATTCTCCAAGCGACATCAAAACGCAGCATGACAAGTGCCCTTTGATAAATGAAGTTATAAAAACGTATGCCAGCGCCGATGCTGCTGAGGACAGGCGAATTGGGGATATCTTGGATCTGATCGGCCAGAACGCCCGTGTCCATGAACCCGGCCAGTTCAATGTCCTTCAAAAGGATGAAAGAGAGTGGTTGTAAGGGAAAATTCAGGTTGGTTGCGATAGGATAACGCAATTCGGTGTTCCAGAGGGCTAGGTTACTACCGTAAAAAGTGCTGCCGCCGTAACCGCGAATGGTCGTGAAATAAGCCTGGAAGGGTTGGTCATCGCCGATAAAAAAAGTCTGGGGATTGGGTCCTTGGGAGGTCATACCTACCAGCCGGTTCGCCCATACCAGATGGTTCAAGAAGCCGATATCGGTGAAGACTTGGGTCTCAAAAAGGAGGTTGGCGAAAGAAACGTTGGCGTCCAATACAGGTAAGGCTTGCAGGACGGTGAAATTCAATGCGTAGCCGCTGCTGGGCCAGAATTGGGTTCCCTTCCGCTTGTCTTGAACGAAGGAAAGGCGGTAATAATTGGCGATATCCCACTGATCGGTATTCAAGGAATAGTTGGACAGCCCTTCGGAGAATTGGAGATAAAGAGGGCTTCCCTCGAATCGTTGGGTCCCTACCCCGTATTCCACCCTTGTATTGGTGTCAATAGGGTAGCTGAACCTCAAGTCAAAGCCATTCTCGTTGTTCCGGTATTGATCCACGATGTTACTGGTCTGCAGGTCATATATCTGGAAGAAATTCTGATAATAATAAAAGTCAAGGTCTACTGTTGTTCGCCAGGAGGAGTACTCGTAATTAGTTTCGATGCCGGTCCGAACATTGGGAATCGTGTCACCTAGAATACCCAATCGGTGATCACCCAGATAGTCGCTCATTTCCATCATCCCGCCCCCTACGAACCCAAAAGAACTGTCGTACCCGGCCAAGAACAAAAGGATGTCGGGAGAAACAGAGAAAGAATAATCTTTGGCGGAAAGCTTGAACTCCGGAGTTCCCTCAACGATTGGAGAGGGTGGGCTTTCTCCTTTTTCGTTGACCGCGGTCACATAATAGAAATATTTCCCGTTATCCACCACCTGATAATCGACGAATTTTCCGTGCTTATCTGATGCGGATGTTCCGATGAGATTGAAATTGGATCCGGGTGTGGTGGAGCGGTAGACGTGGTAAGTGTCCACCGTTTCATTCTCGTTGTCCTGTTCCGGCCATTCCAATTGGATGATGTTGGAAGCTTCCGTTATTTCCAGATGGGCAATCGGGGTTGGGATGGAGACCGGTGGTGTTTTAGTTTTCTTATCCCCCCATAAGTTATCGGTCTTATCGACGGTAATGGTGGTTGAAACACTAGCGGTGTTTTTATCTGGGTTCATGGGAATGATCTTAGAAGCGTTTGCGAATGAGTCTGAAATATAGGAAGTGCCTTTCCCGGTCGGATCATTAGTGACCGCATCCCATGGATTATTCTCCATCTTTTCCCTTTCGAAAGAATAGAGTGTCACAATCGATTTCTGATAAACATTTGCGTAAAAATATTTTGCATCGGAGGATGGAATAGCGCTGAGGATATCCGCGAATGAATTGGAAAGTAAGGTGATTTTTCCGCCTTCCAGGTCCGTTTCGAACAGATTGAAGATATTCCTGTTCAAGTCGGTCGTGAAGTACAGGTTCTTGGTTGTTGCCTTCAAAGAGGTGATGGTCCCTAGGTCCTTCCCGAGGGAAAGGGCAGGCCCGGAAGGTAGGCCCTTGTCATCCAGGGGGATTCTTTTTAAGCTGGTTAGTCCATCATTTTCCTCGACGTAATAAATGGAACGGTTGTCTTGGCTGTATTGAGCCCAATTTTTGGTAGTTGTGTCATCGGTCATCTTTTCCAGATGGCCATTGGCTATTTCGTACCGGTAAAGGTTAGTCGAGACATAGTCGAACCCGGTAAAGAGTATGTATTTTTGGTCGGGGGACCAGGCGGGTGAATAGATCAGCGGCATGTTGGAAACCGAGCATCGGATGATCTTTCGGGACTTGGTATCGATATAAAATAATCGATAGTCACCATCCTCGAATGCCGAGTAAGCGAGATATTTTCCGTCCGGAGACCACGCGATCCCGGAACCTTGGGTCTCGAACTTTCTATTTAACAAAGTTGTTCTGTCCTTGGTCGAAAGGGTGAGGATCCCCAGTTCCTCCTGGTTGAGAGTCGCCAAACAGGTTCCATCAGGAGAAGGCGCCGATTTCAAAATTTCTGGCTTCAACATTTCCCCGTAGCGTTCGGGCGAAGGCATACCTTCGATCCTGCTCCAAGCCTGACTTTTGATGTAGAAGTGCCAATGGTTATAAAGTTCATCCATGGAGATACCCAGAGTATTCTTCACGGCCGAATCGGGTGGTTGATTGGCGGTCATCTTCTTGAAGATCGTGATGACCTTATCTCGGTCATAGACTTGCGAAATATAGTCCAGAACGCTTTGGGATTCCTTGTAGGCCATATAAACCTGCTCGAAATGCTCGAAAGATTCCAGGAGATTCAGCGGCATGACCTTATCGTTTAAAACGGCGTCCCTAAGGACCATTTCGCCCTGGGAATCCAAGTGACGGGCGTTCCATTCAGCCATTCCCTCCATCATCCAATTGGGGACAAAGACCGCCTTGAATAGATTGACCGATCGCCAGCCTTCGCCGTAAATGAGGTCATATTGGAAGGCGTGGGTAAGTTCATGATGAAGGACTTTCTCGAACTCGTGGTAGGAACCGGCCATGGGGACCGCGATACGATTCTTGAAAACCTCAGTGAAACCCCCGACGCCCTCCGGGAGGAACTCGGGAGAAATATTGGTTTCCTGGAATTCGGAAGGTGTCCCATAAATGAATAAAGGGATCTTGGTCTTGGGAACAAAATCGAAGGTCTGGCTGGTCGTAACGAACGCGTTCTCGGCGTAGCGGGAAGCGGAACGTGCCAAAGCCTCACAGCCCTGGTAGTAATAGATTTCGAAATGCTGGGTCTCTAGGATCTTCCACTGGTGATCGGTGTGGTAGCGGACCTTATTGATTCCGAAATCCAGATCGGCCCAAGTAGTCGAAAACATGAAAAACCAGATCAAGAAGGTTACCCAGTATTTTTTAGAATGATTTCCGGGTGAAAACCTCATCCATGTCCTTTGGGTCGGCTTGGAACCGGGTGTTATCTCAGGACAGCCACCCAAATCCCCGATTGGCTCGAGGCCGGGAGCCACAGATATTGACTGCTGATGAAGGCTATCTTCACTCCATCGGGTGAGACGGCGGGAGAACGGTGGGAGATCTGGGGCATGATGAGCGTCTCCGTTTCACCGATATTCGCGTCCAATATCTTGATGCAGTCGGTTTGGGCGAGGAAACCGAGCTTGCGTTCCCTTTCCTCGAAAACGATCTTTTGACCGTCAGGGTTCCAAGCGAAACTTTTGATTTCCAAAGACGAATCATATAGGTCCGAGGCTTTGGAACCGTCTGCCAATTCCGTCCAGATAGAGGTTTCGGTCCCTTTTTTCGTGATGTGCATGTAGCGGAAACCATCTGGGGAGGGGAATACTTCCACCGCGGGGGAGTAAGATTCTTTATCGGCTCCCTTTTTCACCCGTTCCGCTTTTTCATCATAGGAAATGAGCATCCTGGTTTTCTTTGTCGTTAAGTTGTAAATGAGGGGTTTATCCGATACACCGTCCGCATAGACGACCTCCTCTCCATCGACCGTCCAGGAAGGGGTGAGAATGGGATTGGTCGAAGAGAATAGGATGGCTGGATCCTTCTTTTTCTTTTTGCCTTTGGGTGCCTTTTTCTCTTTCGCCATCTTTTTCGTTGGTTTCGCGCTGGGTTCCTCAATCGCCAGGACCCGGAGGGAGTATTGAGTGTCGTCTTGTGTTACATAGAGGAATTCCTTTCGGGATTCGGACCATGGGTTCACTTCACCAAGCGGCTCGATCCCTGATGAGGTCAGGATGGTCACGGCACCGGTCTTAGGGTCAACTTTCCAAAGGTTACGGACACCGTCTTTGACACCGTCCATCAAGATAAAGTTACCGTTCGCGACGAAATAAGAACGGAAAGAGCTTTCTCCCGCGGGAATCTTATAGGATTGGTTATTGGCGTCATTGGGATCGATGATCTGCAAATACCATTTCTTGTCGACATATTGGGAAAAGGCCAATTTCCGTCCGTCCTTAGAATATGTGGGATGGTCAATGTAACCGTTGAGGCTCTGTAAAGCGGAACCCAGGTTGACAAGGGTGGCGCGGGTATTGCCGAAAGCCATGGTGTTCCAGCCGACCCATAATAAAAGTCCGACCGTAGCCACCAAACTCAAAACCCTCAACCAATTCCCTCTTTCCTCATCTTTATGGAAGGGAGACATCACCAGACTGGTGACCGCAGCGATAACGGAAAAGAATCCCGCTAACAAGCTGAAGAACACTAATTGGGCCAGAACCCAGGAGAAAAATGAAAGGGCGGCCAATGTAAGGGCCAACATGGCGACCCTGAGACCGGCGATATTGGGGAATCGGTTGCTGAAATGGGCGATGGTGTACCAAAGCAAGTAGCCCAGGAATAGAAGGATCAAGAAAAGGAATGTCATTAGGCTTTTCAGTTGGGGCAGCCAATGGAACCCGGCGCAAATGCAATAAATACCAGCGAATTGAAGGATGAAAACCTGCATACCGATCAAAGGTATCTTCCAGGCATGGTTATAGTGCCTGTTCTTCTTTAGTTCGGAGGAATGTTTACGATTGTCCAACAGGCGGGCGTATCCCAAAAGGAACAAACCGATCCCAGTGAAGAAATAAGGCAAATGAGGGATGATCTGATTCACAAAAAAGGCGACATTGGCTGGCATGGGGTTCTTGAACTTGAAATAGATACCCAAAAGGATGAAGGCAATCCCGGCGACTAACAAGAATGTGCCGGTCATGAACCTGGAAAGGCCGATCAAGAACTTATTTTCGGGAGGTGGAGGGGGTGGTGGCGCGATAGGAGCCGCCTCAACAACCGGTTCAGGGGCTGGGGGTTTGGCTGGTGGATTTTTAGGTGTCTCAGGCAATTCATCCTCCTTAATATATCTCGACTAGAAAGCTCTGTAATCCAATTGGAAAGACGTTTTGGTCTTCGTGAAATAAGAGAAAGGCAATAATTCGTTCAGGAACTGCTTGAACTTAACCGGCTCGTCCAATCGAACCGAGGGTTCCCCTTTGATCCCGGCCAGATCGGCGGTCAATTGCACTGCGTCATAATAATTCCCCAGTTTGTCCACAAAGCCCAGTTCGTAGGCTTTCTTTCCAGTCAGTATCCGTCCATCGGCGTATTTCAACACATGACTTCGTATCTCAGGATCGGTTATTTGGGCCGGCTTTTTCTTCTCAAGGAACGCGATCCTTTCCTGAAAAGCGGCTTTTCGGCTGGTTACGACAGAGCCCAGGAATTGCTCGAAAACATCGTTGATAGTCTCCTGAAGATAGGCTTTTTCAGCGGGACTCAAGGGTCGATTGAAAGAGCCTGTATCCTTGAATTGGCCGCTTTTGACCGTTTGAAAATTCACTCCCACCTTCTTCAAAAGTATGGATGCGTCCGGAAATTCGGCGATCACACCGATGGAGGCTGTGATGGTACCTGGGTCTGCCACGATCTTGTCACAGGCGGAGGCGATGTAATAAGCGCCGGAAGCAGCTACGCTTCCCATGCTGGCGACAACGATCTTTTTAGCTTCCCTGGCGCTGAGTACCTCGGAATAGATCTCCTGGGATGGCGCTACCGCTCCCCCCGGGCTATCCAATCGCAAGAGGAGGGCTTTTTTATTGCTCTTTTTGAACTTACGGATGCGCCGGAGGATATCGTCACTCTCGTAGATGGGACCATTAATTTCGATCAGAGTGATCTCGTCCGAACTAGAGATCAGGGAGGGTGTGGATTTTCCAAAGACCTTTTGGATGGAATAAACCACGAAAATGAAGCTAAAAATGAAAAAAACAAAGAATCCGATCATAACGAAAAGGAAGGTCTTATTTTGTTTGGGCTGTTCATTAGAATGTGTCGTTGGTTTCATAAGGGGTCAATGTTAACAGACCCCGAAAACCTATGCAACCGTCACAAAACCCTTATTTAGCGGAATAACTGACCGTCAATCTTTCCAACGGTTCCCAAGATATTGGCAGCCTTCCGGCCAGTTCGAAGACAAGCCTGACAATATTTCGGTTTTAACGTCGGGATTAACGATCATATCCTTGAAGTCGTCCAAAGGATAAAATGACGCGTCCTTTAATACCCCATCAGTCGTGACTTTAATATCGAATCGGCTGGCCGAAACCAAGAAATAAAGGTTCAAGACCTGTCGATGGCGGTTGGGGGGGATAGAATCCTGGACCAAGACCAGTTTTCCCACGGAGATATCCAGACCCACTTCTTCCTTGAACTCCCGGACCAAGGCCTCTTCGGCGGTTTCGCCGAATTCCATGCCGCCACCCGGAAGCAACCAATAGCTGTTGCCATTCTTCTCGTGGCGGACCAGAAGGATCCGGCTGTCTTTCACCAAAATTCCCGCAACCCTTATCCTTATCGCTGGCATCATGACCCCTCAACGCTTGTAATCTTATTCTCAAGGATATCAATAAGTTCCGCCGAATGGGGAAAGTTATCAAGATCGAACCATTCCACTTGATGCTGGTGCCTGAACCAGGTCCATTGGCGTTTGGCGTATTGGCGGGTCCTACGAAACACCTTTTCCATAGCTTCTTCTTTTGGGACAGCGCCCTGAAGGAATGCTAAAGCTTCCGAGTAACCAATGGCCCCCCAGATGGGATGTTCGGGTGGTAATCCCATATTGCCTAATTTCCTGGCTTCCTCTAACAGTCCTTCCTGCCACATCATACTTACCCTCTTTATAAGCAAGTTATCAAGGTTCTCCCGTGAGCGTTCAAGGCCGAGGAAAATGACGTTCAATTTTCCCAAAACCTCATATTCCATTCGGGATTGGGATAAGGAGGCCTTCTCTAGGGCCCGGCAGATCCTTTGTCTATCATTAGGATGGATCCTCTGGGCGGCGTTGGAATCAATATCATTCAACCACTGATGGGCTTTTTCATTGCCCATCGCTGTTACCTTTTGAAAGATTTCGTTCCTTTTTTCGGGCGTCGGAGCCAAACCGGTCGGTATACCGTCGACCAAGGCTTTCATGTAAAATCCGGCCCCGCCGATGATGATGACTTTTTTTCCGGCTGCCCAGCGATCTTTCAGGATCGTCATGGCTTCTTGAGCGAACTCTACCGCGCTCCAGGAGAGTTCGGGCCCCCTTATCCCAACCAAGTGATGTTTGACCTTTTCTTGCCACGCTCGGGGTGGTTGGGCCGTGCCAATGGGAAACCCACGATAAACTTGGAAAGCATCGGCCGAAAGTATTTCGGCGCCCATTTTCAGGGCTAGATGATAGGCAATCTCGGATTTCCCAACGCCGGTCGGCCCGACCAGGATCGGGATTTTAGCCATGCCCTCTGGAAGAGAAAGTAGGCTCAATGTCGGTCAAACCTTCGATAAAGTTCGGTCAAGGGTATGGATAGGATGGTAGGTCGGCCGTGAGGACAGGTGAAAGGCAGATTGGCTTCCCTCATCCGGTCGATCAAACCCTTCATCTGTTCATCGTTGAGCCGGTCTCCCGCCATGACCGAGCTTCGGCAGGCCATGAAAGTGGCGGTCCTTTCACGGGATTGCTCCATACTGTTCCTGCCTTTGATCCCGGTTGATTCCTCGGCGGATAGGTCTTCCAACAGGTCTTGAAGCAGTTTAACGATGTTTTTACCGGCCAAATCCGACGGTACGGACCTTATCAAGAAAGTATTTCCCCCGAAGGGAGCCACTTCCATGCCCAGTTCCAGCAGGGTTTCCAAATGGTTCTTGAGGACATTGGCTTCTTTAGGGTTCAATTCGACTGTCGCCGGGACCAGAAGGGGTTGTATCTCGATGGTCTTTTCCCGGACCGCTTTCATGAACTTCTCGTAGTTCAACCTTTCGTGGACCGTGTGTTGGTCAGCGATGTAGAGCTCGGAGTCCGATTGGAAAACGATGAAGGTATTGAACATTTGGGAGAAGTTGTAAAGGGATACTTGAGGGTCGATCTTTTTGGCAGAGAGCTGGCTTTTACCCGTGGTGTCCTTATCCAGGGTCATTCCGTGGCCAATGGGGGCTTGATCGACCAGCGAGGTAAAAGCGGTAACGAAAGAGCTGGCTGTCGACTGGCTGGTCAAAGTCGTTTGAATTTCCTGGGCAAAGGGATAGTTCCCTTCTTTTTTTGGGTAATCGGCTTGAAGGACAACGGTTGGGTTCTGGGGTATAGCTCCCGGTTCGGTCAAGGCCCCTGTGGTCGAAAGAAGGGCTCCTCGGATGGCCTTCACGACCGCGTCATACACTTCCCTGTCCTTGGAGAATTTCACTTCCTTCTTCGTCGGATGGACGTTCACATCCACGGATTCGTGTGGCATTTCGATGAAAAGGATTGCTACCGGGAAACGCCGGGTAGGCAGAAGGGTATGAAAACCGGTCATGACCGCGTGGCCCAAGGAGGGGTTGGAGATCCATCGGTTATTGACGAAAAAAAGCATGTTTTCCCTGGTGGGCTGGGTCACGGTCGGGGTACTGACCGCTCCTTTGACTTGGATATCCCCTGATCGAAGGTCCAAAGGTATGAGGGCGGCGGCTTTTTCTTTCCCCAGGACTTGGCTAAGCCTGTTCTTGAAGTTCGAAGAAGTCGCTTCCAAGGATCTTTTCCCATCCAACATCAACTGAAAGGAGACCTGGGGGAAAGCGAGGGAATAGGTTGCCACGACCTGGAAGATATGGTTTTCCTCGGTGGATTGTCTCTTCATGAACTTCAAACGGGCAGGGGTATTGAAGAAAAGGTTGGCGATGGAGATGGTCGTGCCTTCAGGTCGGCCTGTCTCCAGGGATTGGGCCTTCCCTCCCCCCTTGATCTTCACGCTAACTCCCGAGAGGGCGCCTTTCTCCCTGGTGGAAAGCTCGAAATGGGAGACCGAGGCGATACTGGACAAGGCTTCCCCGCGGAAACCAAAAGAACTCAGGTGGGTTAGGTCGTCGACTGTATGGATCTTGGAGGTTGCGTGTTTTTGGACGGCTAAGAGCGCGTCCGTGGGGCTCATCCCCTCGCCGTCATCGCTGACCTTGATGAGCTTCAATCCGCCATTCTGGATATCGACATCGATATGGGTAGCCCCGGCGTCCATGGCGTTCTCGATCAATTCCTTCACGACAGAAGCGGGTCTTTCCACGACCTCGCCGGCCGCGATCTGATTGATGACTTTTTCAGGAAGGGTTTGGATCTTGCTCATGGACTCTTAAGTTTCCTTATCGATACGGCTCATTGGGTGGTTCACACAAGTATGGCTTGTAGGGTTTTAACAGCGTTCCGAAAAAAAGGAAAGGGGGGTGAGGTCAACCGGCCTGGTTCAAGCCGATGACCTCGTAGATCTGGACTTTCGTGGTTTTTCCCTTGAGCTTGACCGGGGAAAGTTTCTTGACGTTGACCCGGCTTCCCAATTCCTGGAAGGTCGACTCGGTGATGAATATCTGGTTGCTTTCGGTCTCCCCCTCGATACGGGAGGCGACATTGACCATATCCCCGATGGCCGTGTATTCCATACGGCGTTCGCTTCCGATGTTCCCGACGATGGCCTCGCCGGTGTTGATCCCGAACCCTGCCTGCAGTTGGGGCCTCTTCTCGCCCTTCCACTTTTCGTTTAACACGGATAATCTCTGCCTCATTTCCACCGCCGTTTTGACGGCCTTGTAGGCCTGGTCCGGCACTTCCAAGGGGGCTCCGTAGATGGCCATGATGGCGTCGCCGATAAATTTATCCAGGGTCCCATGATTCGCGAAGATGACATCGGACATGGCGCTGAAGTATTCGTTCAATAAACTTACGATGGTCTCGACCGGTTCTTTTTCGGTGAGTGTGGTGAATCCCCGGATATCGCAGAACAGAACGGAAACTTTCCTCTTTTCACCGCCCAAGGCCATGCTCAGGCCGCTATTACGGACCATGTCGTCCACGATGTTGGGGGAAAGATACCGTTGCAAGGAAGTCCTGAGCCGCTCTTCCCTTCTCACGTCATCGAACAATTTGGCGTTGGTGATGGCGACCGCCGCCTGGTTGGCGAAAGCCGACAGGAAATACATGTCCTCTTCATTGAACGTGTTGGTCCCTTCTGCCTTGTCCACATAGATCACGCCTACGATGCTGTCCCTTTCCCAGATGGGCACGCAGATGACCGAGGACAGGGGCAGGGCTTTCAGGCTGTCACGATTTGAGAACCGAACGTCATGGACCGCGTCCAGTACTAGGACAGGAACCCTTTCCTTCAGGACCGTATCCACGATGGTCTGGCTGTAAGGCGCCTGGGCCTCGGCGGTCGTCAGGGCGTGGGTGGCGACTGGTTTCAATTCGCCGCTCTTTTCCCGCAACAATAGGAAGCCCCGATTGGCCTGCATGACCTTGATGGCCATGGCCATGATGATGCTCAGGAGGGTTTTGAGTTCCAGGACTGAATTGACGATGTTCCCGACCTCGTAAAGGGTCAGGAGCTTTTTATGGGCTAATTCATCGATCATGGGGGTTTTGGATTCGGCCTGGTCTTTGGAAACCTCCACGGCGAATCTCAGGCGGGTTCCTCCGACCGAGATGACGTCCTGATTCCTCAAGGGGCTTTCGGTCACCCTGGCCCCGTTCAAGAAGGAGCCGTTCGTACTGCCCAAGTCCCTCAGGCTGATCCCCCCCATGCCCAGCAGGACCTGGCAATGCTGGCGGGAAACGAGCGGGTCGCTCAGGACCACCTCGCAGGTATTGGAACGGCCGATGGTCGTGGTGGGACGGGCGATCTTGAATATCTGACCCTGCTCCGGGCCGGCCAGGATGGTGATGGTGATCTGGGGTTTACCCGAGGATTTGGGCGGGGTCAGTACGATACGGCCTGGGATGGAGGGTTCGGGGGTCAGGTTGGTACTCATGGTTTTCTCATTTCTTCAGGGCGTAGATCAGGACACAGCAATTGGCGATATCGGTCACGTACAGGTTGTTCTCGGCGTCGATGGCTATCCCGTAATATTTGGGGGCGATCTTGTAATTCCCCGAGGGGGTCCCGAACTCGGTCAAGTAATAGCCTTCCGAATCGAATACCTGGATGCGCATATCCCGGTCGGTCACGAAGATGTTCCGCTTGGTGTCGGTCGCGATGCCCACGGGAGCGGCGAACTCTCCCCGGCCCGTTCCTCTTTTTCCAAACTTGTTCTTGAAGACTCCGCGGGATGAGAACAATTGGACGCGGTAGTTCTTCTCGTCCACCACCAGGAGGTTCTGGGCGCTGTCCAATGTGAGGCCGGCGGGGCTGTTGAACTCGCCCAGCCTGGCGCCCTGGATGCCGAATTTGTTCAAGACCTTGCCGGCTGGGTTGAACACCCGGATCCGGTGGTTCCCGGTGTCCGAAACGTAGATATTGTCCTTTTCATCCAAGGCCAGGGCCTGGGGATGGAAGAAGCCGCCTGTGCCTATCTCGATCTTGCCGGTGGTGGGGGAGGCAGGCTCCCCAAACTTGCCGATCAATTGCCCCATCTTGCCGATGATCTGGACCACGCAGGTCTTGGCGTCCAAGACCACCAAATTCCCCCCCTGGTCCACCACGATGGAAACGGGCATGAGGAAATAGACGTCCTTGGGGTCACCCGTGTCCTTGCCGAACTTCCCGACCGAATAGAGGAACTTCCCTTCGAAATCGAACACCTGAACATTGCATTTCAAGGAATCGCACACATAGACCCTCTTTTGCGGGTCCACTCCCACCGCCACGGGCGAGATGAAATTGCCCTCCTCTTTTCCGCGGGTCCCGATGGTCTTGATCAGTTTGTAATGGTAGCCCTGGTAACGAAGTGTGTTGATGTCGCCGACTTCCTTGGCCTGTTTCTTGGCCGCTTCCTGGATGATGGTGTGGGTCAGGACCTCTTGTCCCTTGTTCCCGACCTCGATGGAGGCGGTCAGGGCGGTTGGCGGTATCTTTTCCAGGTCTTGTTTCATCTCCGAAGCCGATTGATAGCGCTTGGATATCTCTTTTTGCATGGCCTTCAGGATCACCGCTTCCAGTTCCTTGGGGACCGCGGCGTTCAATTGGTGGGGTTCGGGCGGGTCGTCCTTGAGGATCTTGTTCAGGACCACCATGGGGACCTCGTCGGAGAATGGCAATTTGCCCGTGACCATTTCATAAAGCATGACGCCCACCGAATAGACATCAGAGGCGGGGGCGGGATGGCCCAACACCTGTTCTTTGGCCATGTAGTAAAGGGTCCCGCCGATACCAGCGCCGTTCTTGCCGGCCTGGATCATGGCGGTCCCGAAGTCGGTGATCTTGGCTTTGCGATCGGCGGTGAGAAGGATATTCCCCGGTTTCAGGTCGCGATGGATGATGTTACGGTCATGGGCGTACTGCAGGGCTGACAGGATCTGGATGATGATATCCACCACTTCTTTGTAGGTCAGGGTGGTTTCCTGGATCAGCTGGGCCAGATTCTTGCCATCGACGTATTCCATGACCATGAAAAAGATGTTCTCGGCTTTGTCAACGGTCAGGATCTGGACGATATTGGGATGGTCGAGGGAGGCCAGCAGTTTGGGCTCGGCGATGAGGGTCGTGAACTCTTCTTTTTGGTTATGGGGGATCTTGATGGCGACTTTCTTGCCGATCCAAGTGTCCTCCGCCAGCCAAACGGTCCCGAAAGTACCGCTTCCCTTGATCTCGAGGAGCTTGTATTTATCGATATTGCCTTGAAGCATTCAATCTCCTCAGCGATTTATCATTAACAAGACCGACCAGGGAAAGGTCTTCCCGGGTCTCCATCGGGTCATACACACATCAAAAACTGACGGGGCGGCGAAAAACAAACAGTGCTCTTATTTTATCAGAGCTTTTTACCCCTGTAACTACCTTCTAAAAAACGATTTATAGTAATTTTCGGTCCATCCAAAGACGTCATTTTTCACTGGACATCCCGTTGAATATCCCCTTATTTCCCAACAACATAACAACTTGATGACAAAGTTGCGTGATGGAATCGGTGAAAAAGGACGATTTAAACACAGAATTTATTTTGAGAGTTTTTGGGATCTACGTCCCTGGACCCATTTGAGTCCCTGGTGGCCCATCGTCTTGGTCATGAAGAAATAGAGGCAGGCGCCCAAGATGACAGGTAAAAGGAAATTCCAAAGCCGGTTTAAGGGTAGGTTCAATGGAATGAGGACCTTCAGGGTCAACCAAACCACCAAGCCCATCAAGGCTGTCGCAAAAAATGTCTTCATTCCCTCTTTGGCTAGGAACCTCCAATGAAGACTTATCCCAACTTTGGGCAGGCAGGATAAAAGCCACGTCAGGTTGACCATAGCGCCTAAACCGGAGGCCAGGGCCAGACCCCAGAAACGGGTCCGGGGATCGGTGATGAATACGAAGGCCAAAAGGTTCAACCCAGCGTTGGTCACCATGGCGGCTATGGAGGAAGCCAGGGGTATCTTGGCGTTCCGACGGGCGTAATAAGCGGGCAACAGGATCTTGACCCCTGTATACCCGGTCAGGCCCAAGGCGTAAAGGGCTGTTGCTTCGGAAGCGGCTTTGGCCGCCTCGGGGGTGAACCGGCCATACTCAAAGGCCAGCCGGCAAGCCGGCTCGGCTACCAGCCAAATACCGACCGTACAGGGCACCATCAGGAAGAAGGAGGCGGAAAGGGCTTGGGTTAAGGTATAGGAAAAAAGCTTCTGTTTCCCGGCATTGGATTGGCGGGCTAACAGAGGAAAAATGACCGTAGCGATGGAGACACCCAGGATGCCGAATGGCAGCTGCATTAATCGGTTGCCATAATAAAGGTAGGTCACAAAACCTGTCGCGAGGAAGGAAGCGAAGAACTGGTTGACCAGGATGTTGACTTGCAGGACCGAGGAACTCACCACGGCAGGTCCCATCAGACGGAATATCTCTTTCACTCCCGGGTGGTTCGGGGGCCAAGTGAGGCGTACCCGGACGCCCTCTTTCCAGGCCGGATAGACCTGTACCAGCCACTGGAACAGCATCCCCTGGGTCATGGAGAGGGTCCAAAGGCGGATATTCCTTATCTCTTCGTCGACAGTTCCCGCCTTCCGGAACTTCCAAATCCAAAAGCCCACGATGATCTGGGTTAGGTTCATGAAAACCGGGGCGAAAGCCGGCGCCGTAAAACGATGGAGGGAGTTCAAAGTGCCCATCCAGAGGGCCCCCATGGATACGAAGATAAGGAATGGAAAGAGGAAGCGGGTCAACAGGACGGTCAGTTGGACCTTATCAGGCTGGCTGGTGAAGCCCATGGCGATGACATTCACGATCTGTGGTGCGAAAAGGATTCCCAGAGCGGTCAGTCCACCAGTGACCAGGGCTAACAAGGTAAAGACCTGGGACATGAGTTCCCAGGCTTCCTTGCGGTCGTCGCCCTTGAGCCTGGCTGTCAGGGCCGGAACGAAGGCGTTGGAGAGGGCTCCCTCGGCGAAGAGGTCCCGGAACAGGCTTGGAATGCGGATGGCCATGAAATAGGAATCGGATATCCATCCAGCTCCGAAAAGAACCGCGTTCAACTGGTCCCGAACGAAACCGGTGATCCGGCTCACCGAGGTGGCGAGGGAAACCAGGCGAAAATGACTTCCCAATTTGGGGGCTTCTTTGGGTCCAGCGGCGGGTTTTTCATGGCCTTTAACCATTGTTGACAGTCTCCCCCGCTTCGTTTACGATAAGCCTCCGTTTTTCGAGAGATTTCAACATTTTTTTGGAGGATACATGCCGCTCATTAAGTCTTCGATCAAGGATGTTCGCCGTATCAAAACCCGCACCGCCCGTAATTCCGCCGAGAAGAACAAGATCCGCACAGCCATGAAGGCCGTTCTGGCTTCCAAGACCGCCGAGGAAGCGACCAAGAACCTCAAGAACGCCATGAAAGTACTGGATACCGCCCAGTCCCACGGCACCATGAAGGGCAACACCGCATCCCGACATGTTTCTCGTCTTTCGTCCTTCGTTCACAAGAAGTTCGTCAAGAAGTAATCTCATTTAATGGCGGCTCCCCGCGCGGGAGCCGCTTTTTTTTTGCCCCATTTCAGTATCCAACCCTCAAGCGTCACGGCCACCGCGCCCTTGCCCAGCCTTCCTGTCACGGTCCCCGCTTGCAAATGGATCAGGTCGTTCATCGCTTTTTTAAGTTCAGTCACGCTGTAATAAGCGCTTTGGTCCCAAAGGTTCTTGATGCGGAAGGGATGGAGCCCCAGTTGTTGGGCCGCCGTTCCCTGGTCCCAGCCGTTGGACCGGCCGATGGAAACCAACAGCAATTCCCTCATCCTTTGATAAAGCATCATCACAGCGCCCGTATCCGAATTAGGTGGCATACGGTCCAGGAGTTTGAGGGCCTTTTCTCCCTGGCGGGTCGCCATGGCGTCCACGAAGGGAAAGATATCCGCTTCGATGCCTGGCACGGGAAGATTGCGGACTTCCTCGGTGGACGCGGATTTCTTTGGATGCAGATAGATGAGCAGGTGTTCCAGAGCGTTCTGCAGTAAGGCCATGTCCGGTCCGACCTTCTGGATGAGCACCTGCGCTCCCTCCTCGGTCAACCCGATGCCCAAGGTCTTGGCTTTTTCCAGGACCCAGCTGGTCAATTTCCAATCGGGCATCTCGGAACATTGGACCGCCCAGCCTTTTTTCTCGACGGCCGTCACGGCCTTGGAGTTCTTCTTCATGCCGGAGGCGAGGAAAAGAAGATAAGAGGAGGGATTTGGATTCTCGAAATATTCCACCAGCTGTTTGACGGCCGATTCGGAATGCCCGCCCAATATCTTTTCCGCGTGGTGTATGACGATCAATTGGCCTGTGGCGAATAGCTGGCTGGTCTGGGCCGTGGAGACCACGTAGGTCATGCCATGCTGGGCCCCGTCCAGGGTCTGGATCGTCCCGTCCTGGTTCGCTTTTTGGAAAGCCTGGCGGAACAGCTTGTGACCTTCGGCCAACCCGCCTTCCGAATCCCCGAAGAAAAGGATGAGGAACGGCAGGGGTTTCTTTTTCAGGTTCCCCGTGAAATCGTCAAAGTACAAGGAGGTCCCCCGTTCCCGGCCCGGTCATTGGGTGATCCCGGAGGGGATGGGAAGATTGGAAAAGGGTGTCGCCATCGGAAGCAGGTTCCCCTTGGTGGCCGGCGGTACAGTGGAGATAGGCGAGGGCGCCTTGGTTTCCTGGGGTTTGACATAGAAGAAGGTAATGCCCACCAATTGGCCGTCGATGGTCAGGTGGATAGTGTAGAGGCCCACGTCCCTGGGCAAACCGGTTTGTCCATATTCGGCGTTCATATGGTCCATCCCCACGGTCATGGTCAGGAGGAACCACTGGTAGGTATCGTTCTGGATGGTCAGGCACCGGTCGGTGAAGGCCACCTTGAATTCCTGCTCATATTTGACGATCCGGGTATTCGCCGGGTTGAACCATTCCACCGTGGCGGTATGGATGCGGCTGGAGGGCTTGGTCATGAAGTAGGCGTAGTAACAGACTTGGGTGTTCTTATCCAGGAAGAAGTAATTGACGCTGTCCGAGGGGTAATTGTTCACGATCTTGGAACAGGTGATGAGGTGGCTGATCACGATGTCCTGGTTGCCCGTGGGGGTGGGCCTGACCTCGGGGTTGGGTGCGTCCTGGACGACCGTGCCGGCGGTCTTATCGGTGGTGGTCTTGGGCACCCCGCCGGTTATCCATTGCAATTCGGCCATGGCGCAAGGCGCGTAAGAAAGCAAAAGTAATGACCCTATCCATAGACCGGTCTTCAAATGGTTTTTCATGGTTTCAAAAGCTCCTTTGGGTCTAGAACGGCGCTCTTCTTATTTCTCAATAACCTTCCAGTACCCGGCGCACGATCAACCTAGCCATTTCATCCTCTAACTGCGCGATGGCCTGGTCCCTCGTTTGTTGGATAGCGCCAGGATAATAGTTGGTGTAGTAGTAAATACTGTGGTTCTTACCGTTGTCTTCAAGGAATGTTTTCTTTTCCTGTGTGTCCACCGCCGCGATGTCATAGACCAGGGTCTCCTGGTATTGCTGGACCGCGTTGGTCTTGGGGTCGTAAAAGATGGGGTCTTCCCGGAATTCCCGGATGATGACCTTCACCACCAGGTCGGCTTTGTCCGCGTCCTCGATTCCAACCCTTCCGTCCAGTTGGAAATTGCGCAAGATCGCTTCTTTTACTTGGGTATCCAAAGCGAACCAGCTGGTACGGTTATCCACCCGATCCACCCCGACCGTTTTGATGTAGGAAGGAATGACCAATACGGCCGGCCTACACCCGCTCAGGCCAAGCAAAATGACGCCGGACAATAATGAAAGAAGGTATTTGTTCATGAAAACCTCTTAGAATTTTTGGTCCTACTGCTTCACGATGAAATTCGCCAGTTTGTCTTTCACCCAGATAAGCTTGACCACTTGGTCCGGATTTACTACCTTCGCGACCTTCTCATCCGTCTTGGCCAGGGCCAAGATGGTTTTTTCATCCAATCCCGTGGACACATTCACCCGGGTCTTGACCTTGCCGTTCACCTGGATGGCGATCTCCACCGTGTCCGCCTTCAAAAGCGTAGGGTCGCAGATCGGCCAACCGGCCATCAGGATATGTTCCCCCTTGCCCAACTTGCTCCACATTTCATCGGCGATGTGGGGCGTGAAGGGTCCCAAAAGCCTGACCAGGGTCTCGACCGCCTCCCGAACGATGGGCGTTTTGGCCTGGGGTGTGTCCTTGTAATCGTACAGCATGTTGATCAATTCCATCATAGCACTGATGGCGGTGTTGAATTTGAAGCCCCCATTCATGTCCTGGGTGACCTTGTCGATGGTCTGGTGGGTTTTTCGACGTATTTCTTTATCCTGCTCGGTCTCGGCTTTGGGTTCCCCGCCCTGGGCGAAATCGGCCTTTTCCAACAGTTCCTGGTAGAGTTTCCAGACCCGGTTCAGGAAGCGGAAACCTCCCTCCACGGCCCGGTCGTCCCATTCCACATCCCGCTCGGGTGGGCCGATGAATAGGGTATAGAGGCGGAAGGTGTCAGCCCCGTATTTGGCGATCAGCTCGTCGGGCTGTACCGAATTGCCCTTGCTCTTGGACATCTTCACCCCGCCTTTGGTGATCATCCCCTGGGTGAAGAGACGGGCGAATGGCTCATCGAAATTGATGATGCCCTGGTCCTTCAAGACCTTGGTGATGAAACGGGAATAAAGCAGGTGCAATATGGCGTGTTCCACCCCGCCGATATATTGGTCCACCGGCAGCCATTGGTTGACCGTCTTGCTGTCGAAGGCCTGGTTGTCGTCCTTGGCCGATACATAACGAAGGTAATACCAGCTGGAATCGACGAATGTATCCATCGTGTCGGTCTCTCGCTTGGCGTCGGCCCCGCACTTCGGGCAGGCGGCCTTGACGAAAGAAGGCACGGTCTTCAGGGGCGACTCGCCGGTTGGTTTGAATTCCACATCCTTAGGAAGAAGCACCGGCAGGTCTTTCTCCGGCACAGGCTGCCAACCGCACTTTTCGCAGTTGATCATGGGGATAGGCGCGCCCCAATAGCGTTGGCGGGATATCAGCCAGTCCCTCAGGCGGTAGGTCACGGCCGCCTTTCCCAGTTTCTTTTCCTCAAGCCAGGCTGATATTTTGGCCTTGGCATCATCCACTTTCAAACCGTCCAGTATCTGCGAATGGACCAGGGTCCCGTCCTCGGTGTAAGCCTCGTTCAAGGGGTCTTCCGGCCCGCCGTCCGGCGCCTGGATGACCCTGATAATAGGAAGGTTGTACTTTTTGGCGAAATCGAAGTCACGGGTATCGTGGGCCGGGACAGCCATGATGGCACCCGTGCCGTATTCCATCAGGACATAGTTGGCGATGAAGACAGGGATGGACTTCCCGTTCACGGGGTTGACGGCCTTGATACCGGTGTCCAGCCCCAGCTTCTCGGCGTTCTCGCCAGTCCGGTCTAGCGAGCTTTGTTTCTTGATCTTGTCGATGAAGGCCTTTACTTCGGCCTCTTTGGGTGTTCCCTTCACCAGCTTGGGCACCAGTGGATGCTCAGGGGCCAAGACCATATAAGTGGCGCCGAACAGGGTATCGGGCCTGGTCGTGAAGACCGTGATGGATTCGTCTTTTCCCTCGACCTGGAACTTCACCTCCGCGCCTTCACTTCGGCCTATCCAGTTCCTCTGCATGGTCTTGACCCGGTCGGGCCAATTCTCCAGACGGTCGATATCTTTCAACAGCCGTTCGGCGTAAGCGGTGATCTTGAAGAACCATTGTTCCAGGTCCTTCTGTTCCACCACCGAATCGCATCGCTCGCAACTTCCATCCACCACCTGCTCGTTGGCCAGAACCGTCAGGCAGGAGGGACACCAGTTCACATAGGCCTTCTTGCGGTAAGCCAGACCCTTCTCATAAAGCTTTAGGAATATCCATTGGGTCCAGCGGTAGTAATTGGGCAAGCAGGAAACCACTTCCTTATCCCAGTCGTAACCCATGCCCCACTCGTAGAACTGGCCCTTCATGCGCTCGATGTTGTTGAGAGTCCATTTTTCCGGGTGGACTCCCTTGTGGATGGCGGCATTCTCCGCCGGCAGTCCGAAGGCGTCGAAACCCATGGGGTTCAGTACGTTGAAGCCCCGGGCCTTGAAATAGCGGTAGACCGCGTCGCCGATGATGTAGTTGCGGCCGTGGCCGGCGTGAAGGAAGTCGCCCGAGGGATAGGGGAACATGACGAGGGTGTAGTATTTCTTGTCCGTCTTGGTGAGGTCGCAGGCGAAGACTTTCTTGTCTTTCCAGGTCTTTTTCCAGCGTTGCTCTATCTCGGTGAAATTGTAGGCTTCCATGGGGTCCCTTCTGTTGGTTGAGGCAAGAGAGGAAATTATAAGGTTTTTTGGGAAAAAACCAAGTTTTCAAAAAGGGTTGGTCCCCGTAAGGACAAACTAGTTCTCAAAAGTCAGGACTGGTCAGTGATACATCCACTTTTGCAGGATCCCTTTGGGTGTCAGGGTCGGCGTGGGGACGGGGGTGTTTTCGGGCGTTGGCGTTGGGGCAGGTTTCTGAATGAACATTTTCCAAGGGCGAGTTTCCACTTTCAAGGTCTCCCCTGCTCTCGGGATGGTTTGGTATTCGACGGGGATAGCGGATAGGTCTTCTTTGATGGCTTGAGGCTGAATCCAGTCCACATCTTTTAACTTAAGCTTTTTGTTTTCATTCTCATTGGTGTAGTCGTAATGGATCTTTTCGGAAGCGGAAGTGACGAGTTTGCCTTTTTCCTGGGAATAGGTCAGATAAGACGCGGTCACCAGATCTAGCCCTTTAAAGACCAAAGCCCTGGCTTTGAATGGTTCCAGTGTCAATTCCACGACGGGCAGGTCCGTCAGCTTTTTCATTTGGTCGTTCTCGGTGGAAAATGAAAAGGCTCCTCCGTGCGTAAAGTCGAATGAAGCGTTCTCCTCGTCCACGGCGTGAAAAAGGCCGTAGCCGATGATATCCGAACCTCTTTTGATCAAGTGGTGCGAGTACAGGACCGGAATGGGAAAACTTTGGAACTTTTTGGAATCCAGCTCGTAGACCTGTAACTTTTGTTTCCCAAAAGACGGGAAACCCATTCTGCCGATGGGTCCGGTCAGGATAAAAACCTTGTTTCCGTCCGCCAGCAGGTCGAGATATTCGGCTGGGCCGATTTCAGGTTCGGTGGGGATAGGATAAACCTTGGCTCCTTCCAGGAAATAAGCACCCTCACTGCTCAAATAAAAGGTCCTGGCGCCTTCTTTTTGATACTTGAGGATCGGAAACAATGGGTAAGTCAGGTACCAGACCGTTTTTCCAGTTTCAAGGTCAAGCGCTATTAAACCCTTATTGGAAGCCATCCAGGCCTGACCTTTGAAGATCAAACCACTATTGAATTCGTAAGCGTCGGGGAAATTGAAACATTTGTCGTAATCCGGGTTTTGCAAGACCTCAAAAGGATAATCGGGAGGTTCCCATGGATTATGTTTGTAGAGGGTCCAGGATATTTTCTCATCCTCGGTCGGGATGTAAGTGTAACCATAGGAATCCATTTCGGATCCGGCCACGAACCAGCCGGACCGGCCTCCTTCGCCCCGATCGTTCCCGTCGGAGGGAATGGGAGTCGGGGTGGGGATGGATACTTGATAGGTCCAAAGTTTAGTTTCCATATCGAAAGTTTTTTGGCCATTGGCGGTCGTTAAAATCAGTTGGTGGCCAACTCTAATAATGGAAGTGATATGGTTTTGGTCGACGAAAGGATGGGTTTCGTCGCCCCAAGCTGATGAAAAAAAACTGAACAAACCGATGAGGAACAGTGGAAATGCTTTATTCATTTTGACCTCAGTTCCCTTTCTTTCCAAATGGAAGTTACCGAATTTTAAATACTTTCCAGCCATTCCTTGATGACAGGCCTGACCTCGGGACGAACGACGATATCCAAATGGTTCACTCCCTCCAACACTTTTACGTCGTCCTTAGTATATCGAGAGATCACCGGCTCGAATTGGTCGGCGTAAAAGACCTCGTCCTCCGACCCCACGACGACCAAAAGGGGCTGGGTGATGGCGACCAGGTCTTTTTGGTAATCCCTGGGGCCGTAGGAAATATTGAGGCGATAGCTATAGGCCAGGGTTTCGGTTCCGTTCCTGGCGGCTGGGGGCATATTGAATTCGATGACCTTCAACCCGTTGAGCCAGGGTATCCTGGCTTTATTCAGCATGGTCAAACCGATGATCCGGCCGATGTGGGGCCAGGCCCAAACTCCTGGTGCGGGCCGTATGGTCGGGGCGTTGTATTGCAGGTAAGGGGCAAGCAGAAGGAAGGCGTCGGCCTGGCGCCCGTATTCTCCGCCCGCGAAACGAACCGCCAGCCCTCCCCCGGAGGAATGACCGCCCAGGATCAGTGTTCCTTTAGCGTTATCCTTGCGGATCAGGGCAATCAGGTCCGCCAGATCGTCCTCCATCTGTCCAATGTAATCCACATCGCCACGCTTTTTGGGTGAAGGGCCATGCCCCCTTAGGTCGGGGGTGAATACCTGGGCCAAACCTTCCGAGCTGAGGAAATGGGCCAATGGGGGGAAATATTGACTATGCCATCCGGACCCGTGCAACAAGATGACGACTTTCTCCGACGATGAGGGATAGTACCGATAACCTAATTTCTGGCCATCCCTCGCGGTAAATGTCTTTAAAGGTGGAAGGGTTCGGTAATCGATGGTCATATTCTTGAACTCAAGCCCATGGGCAGGGACCGGTTTTGTTGACTTACCGAAGAGGGCCAACAAAACCGCGAATGTAACGAAGCCCAAAGACATGGCCAAAATGGAAATGACCAGGTCCATTATCAGCTTTTCCAAAAGTTATCTCCTTCCTCGCCTGTCTAATGATAGCCCAGGTTGGACGGTCAATAACCCCGGATTTTTTGTAATTCCTGCTCGCCGTGCTTGTTCTTGATCACCTTGAGATTCCAGGCCTGTAGGCTTTTGTCCTCTTCCTTACGCGAGAAGAAGCCGTACAAGATCTCCTGGATGTTCGGCGGGAAATCCGGCAAGGCTTTCCAGAATATTTCCTCCGGCTTCAACTGGGCCAGTACCATTCCGTTATATTCGACACCCAAGACGACCAGTACATCCCTGAAATCCAGTTCCCATAGATCGGCAATATATTTGGCCATGATCCCATATCGGACCGCGATGGCCTCCGCTCTCTCTTGGGATGACCACTTTTCCCCCGTTTGGCAAGCCAGCCTTCGGGGGTTCGGAAATTCCCACTGGACGTCGTACGGCCAGTTCTGGGCGATGGATCTTTTCGTTTGGATGTCGCTCGTTAAATAGAGCTTGGCCAATTCCATATAGGCTTCGCGCCTATCGGACATCTTGATGATAGTTTCCAGGTCCACGGCTGGTCCTTATAGGAAGATATGCGGATGGTTCTCACTCTTTAGACGGAGAAAGTGAATTTTTATTCCGTTTATCTTCGGAAATAAGGGGAGTTACTTGATGTAAGTGTCGTCGAAGCTGATGTTTTCCAGCAAACCGTTGGTAGTAGGCGTGACAGCGCCCAGGTCGATATAGGGGTCGCCTGTATCGAAAACCCCATCCCCATTGGCGTCGTAATAAGCCTGTAGGTAAAGGGTCGCTAATCCCGTGGGGCTGGGATTCACAAGGGTGTCGTTGGTGGTGAAATAGTAGTGGGCACCGTTATTGGCTGTCTGGAAGGTGTATTGAACCGGCGCGGTATAAGAAGAATTGGAATAAGCGTTGATATAGATCTGACGGCACAGGCCCGATGGGGCGGCTGTTCCGGTGTAAGTCACCGTGCCGTATATCCCCCAATAACCGCAGGTGTCGTCGAAGGTCAGGGTTGGGCCTGTGATGGTAGTCCCCATCGGTCCTGTTACGACCACCGATGTGGTCGTCACGGAAGCCGGATTTCCGCAACCGCCTGTTCCCGTGTATCTCATGCCGGGAACGCGGGCGAAATGGAGGGGATAGAATTCCCAATAGGTCTCGAAATAAGCGTTCAAACCGTTGAGGTCATAATAAGCCGAGATGTAATCGGTCCAAGGGTTTCTAGCGCCGATCGAATAGTTCCCGCTTCCCGCGAGAGTGCAAAATCCCCCCGGTTGGGTCATCGTCGAATCACTGAATCCCACATAGAGCGAACCGCTTGTGGAAGTGGTTCCGTTGTAATTGACCGTTCCGTTGAGATAGTAGGACGGCGGGGCGGGAAAAGTTCCTGTAAAGGTACAGGTCGCGGTGAAACATTGGGTGTAAGTGTAGGTCGGTGTGGGCGTGTTGGTGGCCGTTACCGAGGAGGATGAACCTGTTGTCGAGGTCGGGCTGTTCGTTGTTGTTGGCGTAGGGGAAGCCGTAGCGGTGAGGGACGGCGTAGCCGTCATCGAATCCGTCGCGGTTGAAGAGGGCGTATAGGTGGGTATACCGGGCGTATTAGTTGGTGTTGAAGTGGAAGAATGGGTCGCGGTTTGTGTGCTCGTGTTGGTTGGGGTCGCGGTTGGACTATTGATCGGGGTATGGGTGCTGGTCGAGGTTGGGGTAGAGGTCAAAGTATCAACGGGAGGGACCTTGGGTGTTATCGGAGTAGGCACTTTAGAACATCCCGAACCATACAGGCAAAAACCAATAACGAGCGTAAAGCCCACTAATAACAGAGAATGAGTTGTGGTAATTCCCTTCATGGTTGGCTCCTTAACCTCTAGACGGTCGCGGGGCTTTTTAATCCAAAAAAAATGGGTTTATTTAGGACCAAAAAACATCGTGTTCGAGATTGTCACGGTTAATAACCGTTAACTGGCGGGGTCGTTTTGCTGATTATGCCTGGTTGAGCGCTCCCCGATGTTGAAACTGAAATGGTACCGGAAAAGGCTGTGGTGTCGCTGATAAGGGAAATGATCCCACCGCCTCCCGAGCCTAAGGAAGTTCCGCCAGTAGCCGTTAAAGTTCCATTGCCGGTCATCATACTTGCTTCAACCAGAATGGTCCCACCGGCTCCTCCCCCACTTGTATCTGAACCAACCAAACCACCGCCATTTCCGCCCATGTCGATCGTGCCGTTGATCGTCGCGCTTTGTAGACTGTCACTCGTGGAATTATAAACAACCACTTGAAGCAATCCGCCCCCACAACTTTGTGTCGATAAACATGTGTTCAAATTATCATTTGGCCAACCACCTGAACTTCCCATCAAGGATGGATGGATGGGATCGTCGTTAGCCAGGCCTGGCGCTATGGCACAACAACTTACTGGGGTACTTATGATATAACCAGTAAAACAAAAAGTGCCTCCCGCGCCGCCATGACCGCCGCCGCTACATAACGCACCGCAAATCCCATTTCCGGAGTCACTTCCACCGCCCGGCCCGGTATAAGAACCCGGATTAGGGCAGTCATAAGTTTTATACCCTTGTCCAACTCCCGTGATCGTCGCGCCTGCGTCGAGGGTAAAACATTCAGTGAAAATTGTGACCGCCCCCGCAATGGTCACGACCCCGTCCGAACCGATGTGCACACAGCTGAAGTAATAAAGACCGGTGTTCAAAGTGGTCACCCCTGAACTGAGATTGAAACTGGGAGCCGAACCCAAGGCCGTCGCCACCGAAGTCGGCGTATTTGTAATGGTGTAGGTGTTACTAGGAGTGGGTGTGGCGGTTGGACTGCTGGGAGTAAAGGACGGGGTTAGGGTGGGAGAATTAGTGATCGTGCAGGTATTGGTGGGTGTGGAGGTGGGGATCGGACTGCCAGGGGTGTTGGTCGGGGTAAAGGTCAAGGTATAAGTGTTTGTAAAGGTAGTTGTAGGTGTGAATGTTCGGGTGGATGTATAGATCGCCGTATTGGAAGGGGTCCCGGTATAGGTGGAAGTGAAGGTCGATGTTTCAAGAACCTTGGGGGTAGTAATGCTTCTGTTACTGCAACCCATTCCATTCAGGCAAAAAGAAACGGCCAGAGCAGTTCCAAAAAGAATTAAGAACGTCATTTGGAATACGGTTTTTCGCTTCATACTTTGCGCCCCCGGCAAATGAAAACCCTATAACTCATATACAGACAATAGGATTTTATCACTTTCGCCGAACTTTAGACGGTGAGGGCCCTGTTTAATCCAGATTTATCATTTTTTTTAGGAGGATTTAATTTAAAGAACATCCAAGGGAAAAGATCGGTTCCCTATGACCCTTTATGGAGTAATGGTAGCCGTAGGGGTGCAATTGAAAAAGACAGGCAGAGGGGATTGGGGTACCGCCGCCAAGATCTGACCGAATGCAATATAATTACATGGAATCGCGACAGCTCCCGGAGTCGCGTAGGGTAGGGTTGGGGGTGTGGCGATGGGGGTGGGCAAGACGGGAAGGCCAGAACATACTTCTATAAAATTGGGATAGGTACATATCGAAGTGTATACGGGTCTTTCCACACCACAAGTAATCTCGACACCAACTCCCACAACCATCCAGTTGCTAAAATCCACAGGGGGTGCTGGGGTTGGCAAAGAGGATGGATAATAATAAAACGCGCTATTCCATTCCGAAACATTACGGATGACATAGTTATTGGGTGAATTTGAAAACTGGACCATCTGTGATATAGGCGTCCAAACGCAAGTGGGGATAGCGGGCGAGGGCGAAGGGGTTGAAGTAGGGGTCGGTAACGGGCTTGGGAGCGCGGCAGGCGTTGGGTTGGTTGGAAACAGTTTGTTGCAAGCCACGGGGACGACGCAAATAAAGATGAACAATGAATTGATAAGGAGCTTTTTCATATCCCGCCTCGTCCTATTGATGTTCAAATTTTATCGCTGTTTTACTAAAATTTTGTTTCCCCTCACATACAAGACGTAACAAAGGCCGGTTTATTCCCAAAACAGTGGTAAAAAGTGAAGGTTTAATGGGTATATGGATTATCCCAAGCTTGGTAAACGGGCGACCCAACTTATGAGGGTCATTTCCTACCAGTCCATCTTATCCAGCATCCGGTCGACCTGATGTTGCAGGTTCTGGTCCGAGTCCTCAACACTGGTACTTGGCTGATATTGGGGGTTGTTCTTATCCAGGAAGTTCCTGGTGTTGAAGATACAGACCCAATCCACCCCATCCCCCCTCGACTCGGCCCAGGAAAAGGTTCCCGGCATGCTTCCCTCCCGGCAGAAATATTGGGAAGGGGCGAGTTTGTACTGGCTCCGGGGGCCGTTCCCCCACACCTTGAAGAGGTGGATGAATTGAGCCGCCTCGAAAGCCGTACAGGTGATACCAGAAGGCGCGTCGGCCACCTCATAGATGAGTTGGTCTCCCCCGTAAGGGAAAGGGGCCATCTGTACAAGGTTGTTAGGGATCAAGGCGGATAAACCTACTCCGTCGTCCTCATAAGGGGGTTCCCCTTGGGGCTGGGTGTCTTTGGACGTCGGGGAAATATGCACCGGGGACAGGCCGGCCGGTTGAAGGACCTTTTGGTTCAAATAATCGATGAACGAAAGTCCGCTCACCTTTTCCACGATCAGGCTTGCCAGTAGATAGCCGTAATTGGAATAAGCGGTTTGTGTTCCCGGCGGATGGTCCAGGGTCGTGCTCTCATACATATAAACGGCCATGTTCTGTTTGTTTACCGCTTGTTGCAAGGTCAGGCTATTGGCGATCTTGCGCATGTTGAATACGGGATCGAACCCTGAGGCTTTCAGGTCGTATCCGGCCGTATGGTCCAGAAGTTCCTGGATGGTGATTTGGTCGCTCTGGGGATCCATGGGCCTGGAAAACCCCAGCAGTGGATAGACCTTGGTGTCAGGCGTCAACTTTCCTGTGTCGTAGAGGGATTGAACCGCTTGTTCCAGGAACATCTTGCTGCAGCTCGCCAGCCGGAATGGGTCGGAAGGCTGGATGATGCGGTAGCCCGGCTCTGCCCAGGTATAGGCGCGGGCATATTTTAACTTACCGTTCTTCATGATGACGAATTCCCCAGCCCTTACCCCATTGGCCTTCATGAAGGTTTGGAACAGGTTGTCGAACCCGGACAGTTCGGGTACTTCTTTACCCGTCGCGAACCATTGGCGCTGTGAAACGGCCTCTCCCGCCCCCGCGGATGCGGCCGGCGTAGGCACCTTCATATCGATGTAGGGTTGTTTAGTGATGTCGGTCTGGGAACAACCCAAGCCAAAGAGGGTTATCGACAGGAATAAAAATAGGTAGTTCTTTTTCATAACGCCTTACTATACATAAATATTCAAACTTTCCAGGTGGCCTTGATCCATTTCCTGGAATTGGGGGTTTGGATGGGGTCCTTCGCGCGGGCACGCAGATAAGCGATGATGGAGTTGGCGTATACATGGCCCAGACCGATGTCCGATTTAAGCCATTTCAACAGGTCGGCGTGAACCGCGTTCATCTTTCCCATCCGGATGTAACCCTTCTTGACGGCCAACCGCCAAAAGTCCTCGGGCGATTTTCCCCACTTGGCCTGGATGTTTTCAGCGTTGGCTTTGAATTTGGGTGGGTTAGCTCTCAAAATCACTTTCCTATCACATTTAGTTCCTTCAAATATCCAGCTGAATGCCCCCGAACAGCGGCACGGTGGAAGCGGTGATTCCGCTAGTCACGAAGATCACGTTGCAGTGGGCCTCCACGAAAATATTGATGAAGCTTTTGAAGTTGGTGTGAGCCCCGGCGCCCAACATCATGTCGAAATAGGAATAGTTCTGGGGAGGGATCAAGTGACCTTCTCCCGAGTCGTCGGTGACCGTTTGAAAGGACATGCCAACCCCGGCCAGCGCGTAAGGCTGGACCACGCCGATGAATGGGGTCCATTTAATTTCCGGAAGTATCCTGTCCTCGGTCGTGGCGATAGCGGTGAGTTTGGTCTCTGAGGTAATGTCGAGCCATTGCAGTTGGGCCGACCATTGGGGATCAAAACTGTATCCAACGTCGATGACTGTTCCGGCGGGCGTGGGGTTGTACCCCGATTGGTCCCCCAGATTCTTCCCTCCCCCCAACTCAAAGTAAAGGCCCTGATGGCTGTACTCGGCCGATTCAGCAAAAGCAGGGGATGCCATGAACAAACACAGACCAATCAATAGAAAATGTTTCATATCCAACCTCCGATTGAATCGAATGATATTTAAACCATTAATGGATTTTACGGACGAGCGAGTTGAACGCGTCCGCGACATAAAGATTCCCGGAAGCGTCAAGGGCGACAGCGGCGGGACGATCGAAAGACGCGGAAGTCCCGGTCGCGTTGGTGGAACCAAGGGTCAATTGCCCCGCTAAAGTCGTGACCACATCGCCAGGGGTAATTTTTCTGATCATGTTGTTCAGAATATCCGCCACATAAACATTCCCGCAAGTATCGACCGTAACCCCGGTAGGAGTATTGAAGGAAGCGGATGTTCCAGTGGCGTTCGTAGAACCAGTTACACCGGCTGAGCCGGCAAGGGTTGACACAACTCCGCTTGGGGTAATGACACGGATCATATTATTCACCGTGTCCGCGACATAGATCGTCCCAGTCGAATCCACGGCGAGTCCCTGAGGGGCCGTGAACGACGCCGCGGTACCGGTCCCATTGGCGGAACCGGGCGTCGTAGAACCGGCGAATGTCGAGACCAAACCGGCCGATGTGATCTTGCGGATCATACAATTCGCGGTATCGGCGACATAAAGGTTATCCGAACTATCCACCGCGATACCAAAGGGGTAATTAAAAGAAGCGGCGGTACCCATGCCGTTCGCGCTTCCTGGAACGCCGACAGTCCCAGCGATGGTCGTTACAGCGCCAGAGGGAGTGATCTTACGGATCAGAAGGTTGTAAGTATCGGACACAAAAACATTGCCGGCGTTGTCAACCGCGATACCGCCGGGTTCATTGAAGGAAGCGGCGGTGCCAATCCCATCGACGGCGCAACAAGGTCCCCCACCTGCGAAGGTCGTTACCGCGCCGGCAGACGAGATCTTACGGATATCGTTGTTGTTAAAATCCAACACGTAAATATTGCCCGCGGTATCGACCGCCACGCCGTCCGGGTCATTGAATAACGCGGCGGTCCCGGTCCCGTCGAGAAGACCTGTAACCCCCGCTGAACCGGCCAAAGTCGACACCACACCAGCATTGGAACAGGAAGAACCGCCAGGGGTCGGGGTGGAGGAAAGGGGGCCGAGGGTGTAGGTCTTGGAACAGGCCAAAGGAATGGCCATTAAAAATAAGAGACATAAGAAAGCCCAGTGGATACGGTGGATCACATATTCTCCCTGAAGGTAGAAACTATCGAATTATATCATCGGTTTTTGTTTGGTTCAGCTTGTCCGCCAACCCATAAGACATCAAAAAAAGGGATTTATTCCGTGGGAAAATTTGGAAGGTGCCATTAGAACGGGTTTTCGAGGAAAAAGAGGCCATCAAAAGAATGGAACGGGGTCCATCCCAGTTTCATCTGGTCTAAAAGCCGCCTCAGTTCCTTTTTTTCGGATCTTTAAGGCTGACCGTAGCCCTTGGTTTCAGCGATTTATCGACTGTGCCGGATATCTTCCTCACCCGAGGCCGGGTTTTGTGGGCTAAACGTTGACTCTCCATTTTTTCGATCATCTGTTTTTGGGCCGTGACAGTGGGGTTCGCCGTTTGGGCAAGACCAGTTCCACTGAGTAACGCTGACCAAACCAAAACCATCGTTAATGTGACCGCCTTTTTCATGACTACCTCCCTGTTGTTCGACGCCCTTTAAGGGCATTTAAAGATCGTCCGGCGCGTTCTTGGCGTTCCTTATGGGGTGGAAACCGGTGTCGGGGTAGGCGTGGTGCAAGTGGGATTTGAAGTGTACGCGACGCCAACACCGGCGTATTTGATCTCCGGTATCTCGATATCGATGGCCGTACAGGTCAACGGATTATTGATCACGTTCACGTTGGCCGCGTAATACCCCAGCCCGGCGTTGTCCTCCAAAGCCGTCAGATCGGTGATTTGGTTGTTGCCCAAGTAAAGAAAGACGAGTCTAGTCAAACCGGCCAATGTCGAGATGTCGCTGATCTGATTGTAGCTCAAGTCAAGATAGCCGATTTTCGACAAGCGGGCCAATGGCGTGATGTCGACGATCTGGTTGCCGCTCAAGTGGAGACCACTGAGATTGGTCAGGTTTGACAAGACAGAAAGATCGCTAATCTGGGCGTTGTTCAAATCGAGAGAGTTGAGATTTTTCAGACCGGACAGGGCTGAATAATCGCTGAGGGGGTTTCCGCTCAAATCCAAGGTGACCAGGGGGGCGGTCGACAGGCCGGACAGGGGGGAAAGATCGGTGATCTTATTCGAACCCAGGTAAAGGTCCTGGAGATTCACCATATTGGACAAGGCCGAGATATCGATGAATTGGTTGACCCCCAAGTTCAGGAAAGTCAGTTTGGTCAAACCGGACAAGGGTGAAATGTCCGTGATCTGGTTGAAGCTCAGGTCGAGATAAGTCAGGTTCGTCAGTGTCGCGAGAGGGCCGACATTGGTGATCGAGTTGCCCCCGAACACGAGTGAAGTCATGTTGACGCAATATTCCAGGCCCTCCAGATTAGTGATGCCATAGGATTGGAGATCAAGGTTGGTGATCGTGGCCAGTTCGCAGATGGTGGGTTGTTGGCTTGAGGATATGTTCAAGGTCGATTGAAGGGCCGAGAGGAGGATCGGGTCGGGGATGGTGACCGCCGTACAAGGTGTGGCCGTGGGCGTGCAAGTGTTGCCGTTCCCATCGGTACAGACCGTGTTGGTGGCGGTCGAAGTCTGAGTGTTGGTGGGGGTGAAGGTGACCGTTGGCGTGGCGGTGTATGTCAGGGTGTTGGTGAAAGTGGAAGTCGAGGTGCTCGTCGAGGTATTGGTGATGGTGGCGGTGAGCGTATTCGTCGTTGTATCGGTGGGGCTATCGGTAAACGTATCGGTCGCCGTGGAAGTGGATGTTGAAGTTTCAGTATCCGTTCCAGTGGATGTCGCGGTGTTGGTGGCTGTGGAAGTTTGAGTGCCTGTTGGCGTGAGGGTCGATGTGTGGGTATTGGTGGCAACGATCGTGTCTGTAGGCGTGCAGGTGACCGTATTCGTGAACTGGGTCGTGTTGACCGGGGTGAAAGTGCGCGTCGTTGAAGATGTAGCGGTGAGCGTAGCCGACGAAGTCGGAGAGGTTGTATCTGTCTGGGTCGCGGTCATGCTAGGGGTCATCGTATCTGTCGCGGTAATGGAAGCGGTGGGAGTAAAGGTAAGGGTGGCCGTTGCCGTTTTGGCCGGTGTAGAGGTGAGGGTGGGCGTGTTGGTCGAGATGGGCGTCAGGGTAATGGTGAAGGTGTTGGTGGGGTTGGAGGGGGCCGTGGGTGCGGAACCACTTCCCCCGCCTCCGCAGGAAATGGCGGTGACCGCTGTCAGGAAAGCGCCGATATATAGGAGAAACCGGTTCGGCTGATATCGCAAAGGGAGCCTCACTCAATAGGTCTTGGCGTATCCCTTGGAATGGGAAATTCGCCGCTCCCCAGCTGCTTTATCATTTGACACCATCCGATGAAGGGCCGTCAATGAGATAAAACCCAGCCGGATCAATAGTTACAAGGCCCGCCAGAATTGCAGATGATGAAATTCCCCGAGATCTGGGTGGTCGTTCCAATGACCACGCACCGATAGATGTAATTGGTCTTTAAGGGGTTTCCATAGGAATCGCGAGTCTGAATGGTTAGACCAGTTATACCAGCGGGAATAGCGGAAAAGGTTTCATCGGACATTTTGGTCGAAGGATTTTCATAGACCTGGACCCTTACGTTCATTGTGGCGGAAAGATTGACGCCTACGTCAATCGTCCCAGGTGTACTTGGATTGGGGTATACGGAGGCCGCTAAAAATTCACTGGTGGGTATCCAATCACCCGGATTGGGTGTCCCGATGATCGTCATGGAGGTGACGTTGGTTTGGCTGATGCCTGTGTAGGGCGAGCCTGGCGTGGGGGTGGCGGTCGGCGCGGCGACCGTGGGTGTATTCGATTTGCATCCCAAGAACGGGAGTGCCAATACCAGAACCAGCATCAAAGAACCGGCTGATAACATCATAAATAACCGACGCATAAGACCCTCCCAATTAACGAATTCCTAGTACGATCCTAAAATAATTAATAGTGACCAGACCTCATATTTTCTGTCCGATATAATAAGGTTCTAAAGTCTTTCAAGGAGAATGCCAAACATCGTTCAACCCGGTGGAGCCATTAGAAGTGCCCGAGATGACCCACATTTCATTGTTGAAAACGAGAGAAACAAGTCCCTCGCGGGCCGGTGTAAATGGGCTGGAAGTGCTGGCGCGGGTCCATGTAGCCCCATCGCTGGAATACCAGGCATCGTTTTGATAAGCGGTGCCGTTATATCCCCCGATGACCCACATGAGGTTGTCAAAGACAACGGAACTCATGTCGTTTCGCTTCGTGAAAGGCGCCGTGGCGGGGGCCTGAGTCCAGCTAGCCCCATCTGTCGAATACCAAGCGTCGTTGAGTTCAGTGGTGCCGTTATATCCTCCCAAAACCCACATTTGGTTGTTGTATACCAAGGCGGCCAGCCCGTTGCGGCCAGAAAATGGGGCCGTGGCGGGGGCTTGAGTCCAGGTCGACCCATCGGTAGAAGACCAGACGCCGTTGCTCCATGTGGTCCCATCCCATCCGCCCATTACCCACATCTTGTTGTTATAAACAAGGGCCCCGAACCCATAACGTGCGGGAAAAGGGGCCGTGGCTGGGGCTTGGGTCCAGGTCGACCCATCGGTGGAGGACCAAACGTCGCTGAGCTGGCCGTTATTACCGCATGGGGAGTCCCCGCCTAAAACCCACATTTGGTTGTTGTAGACCAGGGCGCTTAGGTTGCATCGCGCGGTAAAAGGAGTCGTGGGGGTTGCCTGGGTCCAGGTGACCCCGTCGGAAGAAGACCAAACATCGCTCACAGCGGCGCCGGAGACTTCCCCTCCCATGATCCACATTTGGCCGTTGTAGGAAACTCCGGCGGAAAAAGCATGCCCTGGGAAAGCCGCCGCGGAGGTCGCTTCCGTCCAGTTCGGAGTAAAGGGTGTTGGGGTTGGGTCAGAAGTCGCGGTACCGGTGGGGCTTGCCGTGTAAGAGGAGGTTGAGGTCAGTGTGCCGGTAGGCGTCGAGGTGTTCACGGGAGTATCGGTATTGACCGAAGTGTTCGTGACTGTGAGTGTAGGTGTGGATGAAAATGTTCCCGTCGGAGTGAATGGTATGGGGGTTGGGTCAGAAGTCGCGGTAGCGGTGGGGCTGGCCGTGTAAGAGGAGGTTGAGGTCAGGGTGCTGGTAGGAGTCGAGGTGTTCACGGGGGTGTCGGTGTTGACCGGAGTGTTCGTGACCGAGGATGTAGGTGTGGATGAAAATGTTCCTGTGGAAGTATCGACCGGAGAAGATGTATTAGTAGGCGATAAGGTTGCCGCGGGGCTAAAAGTTGGTGTCGTGGTGTTCGTGGGGACTTGGGTTAAGGTCGGCGTTCCAGTGGCGGTGTGGGAAAAGGTCATGGTCGGACTGTTGGTATTCGTCGAGGTATAAGTGAAGGTCGATGTAAAGACCGCGGTCGACGTAAAGGTTGGTGTAAGAACGGCGGGTGGAGGGGTGACAGGGGCAAGGGTTCTCGTACAGCCAACGATTGCAGAGAAAACCAGAATGAATGCCGCGGCGGTATACTTCAAAATTTTATAATTTCCCATTTTTTCCCTTTTAGAAAAGCCTAAATACCGAATGAATAACCTCGAGATCGGGGGTCATCAGCTTTTATATATTTATGAATAACGATAGAAGTTTATCACTAAATAAAAATGATGGGACTGGGTTATCTTTTTTATTGTCCAAGCCACTTCCCCTTCGTGGTAAACATTTAAACCAATATCCCCTTCAAGGGGTTTGCTCAAAGCCCTATACCCTACTTATAAGACTTCAAATAGAACGATTTATTCCGTGGAAAAATAGGCAGGTGTTAATTGACTTGGTTTCACGAGAAAGGTCTATTAGGCGGCGAAGCTCAAGGGATGGTGATGGTCGTATAAGTCGAGGAAGTCGCGCCTTCCCCCGCCGTGGCACCGGAAGGACAGTCGGTTACCCCATTGTCATTTTCCGCCACGACCAGGTTGTAACTGCCCGACGGCAAAGTCGAAGGAATGGTGACGGTCCATATCTGGGTATAGGGGTTATTACTGGTCCCGCCGACGACTTGACCGGGCCATCCGGTCCCGGCATCCGTCAAGTCCTGGGTCGTGGAGATCGCGGGGCTTGTTGAGTTGGAACCGGAGGTCGAATCTACCAATAAAAATTGGTTGGTCGTGGAACAAACCAAAGATGTGTTGGAGGCAGGGGTGATGCCCACGATGAAATAAGGGGTGTCGTTGGTTCCCGGTTCGTTATAAATGACCGTTACGGAAAGGTTGGAACCGGCGGAAGGGGTCATGTTCGAAACGCCTGGCGTGCCGGAAAAAATACCCGTAGGTATGGTGGCGGTCATGGTCGGCGTAGACGTCAAGGACGGGGTATTGGTATTGGTCGAAGTCGGGGTGCCAGTGGCGGTTGGAGTGGGCGTGAATGTGGAAGTCCACATGACCGTGGACGTATTGGTGGCGGTGGGGGTAGTGGTGCTGGTGGAGGTGAACGTAGGGGTGGATGTCGGATAAGAAACCGTAATGGTCCTGTGGGTATTGGGCACGGTTCCATAGGCGGAACTGCATCCAACAGCGAAACCGTTTTCTTCAACCACGATGTTGTAATTGCCCGGGGGTAAAGTCGTAGGCAGGGTAACGTTCCAGACCTGTATATATAGAACAGCGGGGGTACCAAGCGTCCCGACGCCGGGCCATCCATTTCCTGGGTCGGTCGTGTCCTGGGTGGTGGAAGTCATGAGGTTTTTCCCGTTGGACCCAGACGTGGAATCCACTAATAGGTATTGATTGGCCGCGGGACAGATCAATGTCGTGTTGGTGGCGGGGGTAATGCCCACGATGAAATAGGGAGTGGTGTAGGTTTCGGTTTCATTGTAGAGGACCGTAATGGAAAGGTTCGAACCCGGGACTGGTTCAAGATCGGAAACACCCGGCGGCGCGATAAAGAACTCGCTGTTCATGGTCGCGTTTGGGGTCGGTGAAAGGGTTGGGGATTGGGCTATCGCGGTCGGGGTGTTCGTCGCGGTCGCGGGCACTGGTCCGGTCGTGGGGCTTCCGCTACAGCCGATACCGATCAGGGATAGACCGGTCACGGCCATCACGCCCATAACAACGAACAAGGCCAGTTGAAATAACGTTTTTGACTTCACTCAGTATTCCCCCGAACCATGGATACTCGCCCGTTACCCGGATGAGCGCCCCATCAATATAATCGAGATAATTAATGTAATTATAGTACTTTGTGGATGGCCGGCCCTTTCAAGGCCGTTGTGGTCGGCAGTACCCTAATAGACCGTTGCCGAGAAACTAAGGTTATTGTAAGGCAGGCCGCCCGTGCGAAGTTCGTCACCCGCCTGGATCGTGTAAAGGTACCAAGAATCCTGGATGTAACCCCGGGCCAAGGCGTCCCGGATGAAGGCCATCAGGTCAAGATCGGTAACGGACGTCACCATCGGATCCTTGATCAAATAGGCCAGGTAGGTGGATTTACCGCTCTCGGCCGGATTCTGCCAGAGTTCCCAATGATGGCCCGCCAGGGTCACCGGCCCCTTGTCGTAATTCCAACCATGGACGTTCTGGTAATCCAGCCAGATCATCAGTTCTGTCCCGTTGGGGAACCCGTTGGTTCCGCAGGTATTGTCCCGGCAAAAGAAGATGTCATAGGCGACGTTATACATGTCGCCGGGTCCGCCTCCCACGCTGAAAGACCAACTGCTGTTCACATGGTTGAGGGCGCTGACCCGTTGGGGAAGTTTGCTTCCGGGACTGCAGGTTCCCCAGGAACAGCCATAAAGGATATTGGGATAGGAGGCCACGGTGTCGCCGCAGTTGGCGCATTGGGTTACGGAAAAGGCCCCGGTCGCTCCGTCGATCAGCATGCACTGGGTGCCAGGACAGCTTCCCTTGTTCCAAAAATCCGTTTCTACCATATAGGACCCAACTGGCACGCTTTGGTATTGGGCGCAGGTGCTGATCGTGAAGTTGGGCGTCGGGATAGCTTGGGCCGGGGCAGGTTCTCCCCTGCCCTGGAGTATGACGTTTCGATGACAGGCCATAGGCAACAGGCTCGCTAAAAGCAGCGCGGTGAAGATGAAATTTTTGCTCATGACCTTCCTTTTATTCGGTATGGACCAGCTGATCACGGACAGATAACGAATACTGGATCAGGATCGTCTTTCTCATGCTCTTAAACGATCCTTTTATATAAAACGACGATGTTCCCTTTCCCGAAATCGAAGACATGGACCAATTGATACTTATCTTTGAGGGGTGAGTTTTTCATGGAGTAGGGCAAAATAGGGTTCGAATTTTCCAGGATGTAATCAGGCTTGTAGTGGTCATAAGTCCAGTTGAAATCCTTTTGATTTAGATGGTCCACCACCCCGTCCGTCACGATCCCCGTCTGGTCGATCATAATTCTCTCGCTGTAATACCCGACTTGACCCATGCAGTCATAACCGACGCTCGAACCCCGCGGGGTGTTCTCCCTCAAATAATCCCCGATGACATGGGAGGGGGTGAGATAAGAAGGGAAAAAATTCTTTTGTTTTTGCGAAAGGAATTTGCCTGTCGTTCCACAAAAGGCCAGGATCAAGAGGGCGGACACGGAATATTGAAGCGCCTTCTCGCGTTCCCGGGGCCCCTCATAAAATTTGAAAACGACCTCCACGCCCATCCCGATGAATATGGATAGCGACAGGGCGGCCAGGAATAAGAACCAAGCGTAATAGGCGATATGGATTACAAAATAAAAGATCATGGGACACACACCCAGGGATAGGAAGAGGACAAAGCGGTCCTTGTTCTTGAGAAGGGTGATAAGACCCAGGCCAAAAGCGCAGAAAGTCACACACATCGCGAAAAAGCCGGCGTTGTTGGTCACATTGTCGGCCCTTTGGTAATTGAACATGTCCGCGAAGAAGTGACAATTGAATAGATAAAACTCCACCATCTTGAATTTGACGCTATTGGTGAACAGTTGGTTGAAGTAAAGGTAAGAGAAGGAATACCAGGCGATCAGCGGGGCCGAGAGACAAGCTGTACAGCGAAGGTAAAAGCTCAGGTTCTCTTTCTGGACGGCCTTATCCTGGACCGTTCGATATCCCAAGTAAACGATGGCAAAGACCGTTTCGGCCCGGCAGAGCATGGCCAAACCCAGGACGAAATAGCTCCATAAATACTTCTGCTGATGGCTCAGGATGAGCACAACCAATACCAAAAGATTGGCGAATAGGGATTCATGACCGAAGAGTACCAAAATGAACATATTGAAGTAATAAGAGATCCCCGCGAATATCCCCGCCATTTTCAGCCCGGTTATTTTTGAAACCAAATGATACAGAAGGACCGAGGAAAGGAGGATGGATAGGACGCTGATGGTTTCAGCCGCTCGCGCGATGTCCGTGCTGTGGAACAATCCGCAAACCGCCGCGTAGATCAAGACCATCAGGGGAGCCGAGGTCCCCAGGACTTTCACGCCGTTGTAGGTAAAGCCATTCCCTGCCGCCAGGTTCCTGGCGTAGGTATAGCCAAAAAACGAGTCGTCAAAATGCCAGGACTCGATGTGGATGAACCGGAGCCAAACCAACCCCAAAAGGGTCAATCCAACAAAAACAAAAAGATCGGTTTTATATATGTTCTTCAACATCCAAACAGCCGCCTATTGGATAGTTTCTTTTTGATTCATATCGCTTCAAATGCACCAAAGATTTCGTCATTGTACTGGATAAGCCCTCTTGGACAATTGTTAACTCATTTGCCAAATTGACCATTGGTCACGGGGTGATCACGGCGTCGATGACCACCCAAATCCAGAATACGATGCTCCAAAAGGATAAAACATCATGGACTACCCTCGGTATCCAATAGGCCCAAATGGCCCGCGGGGTCTTCTTACGGGGAGGGGTTTCCTTATTCGCCATGGCGATCAGGGGCAAGATGATGATGTTCAGATTCCCTATTACGATCGCGACGGCGAGAATGGCCGCGCCTTCCATGGGCCGGCCTTTATAGATCTGTCCTAAACCAGGGACAACAAGCGACAAAATCCCAGCGATAACAGGGTTTCCCAACATGGGTTGCCTCCATAGGGCACAGCTTTCGTGGACTAAGTTAATGCGTCAAAAAAGACGGATCAAAAGAATCTAGCCGCGATGAAAAGGCCTGGGCCTGAAAAATCAAAAGAAGCGTTAGAACCATCGGCGTTCTTGAGCGTCACGGAGGAATAACTTTGGCCGTTGACTGTAGGTATTCCAGTGATGGGAGAGAATGATAAGAACTGGTAGTCCACCCCCAGATCCAACGCCCAACTTTTCTGTTGGTTCATCAATAACTCGACCCCCGCGGTAACCATCCCTCCAGGCGAGGAGGCGTTGATATTTCCCCACCCCTGGACCACTCCCGTCCCGGATATGGACGAGCCCACCAACGTATAAAACCCGCCTTCCAGCCCGCCGATGAAATTGATGCCGTCCTTAATCGGGAATACGGCCTCAGCCTCGAGCGCGCCACCCATGGCGTTCTCGCTGAAAGTGTAAGCCATAACCTCGTCCGTGACGCTCATGGGTTGCTTGAGCATGTATTGGATCTTCGCGCCTATTTGGAAATTGGGCGATATGGCGTAGGCCGCGCCCGCGCTGATATTCACGCCGATTGGGTTCTGGGTGGAATCGACGCCGGTCCCGAACAGGTTCGAAATGTCGGTCCAACCGCCGATCCAATCCGAATCCCCAATTTCAAAAACGATCTCCCCTTTTTTGGGAAGATTGGGATTTACACCAGCTTCCCCTTGAGGGGCCTGGGCGAGGTTGCTGGGCAAGGGCGGGGCGTTAGAGGCTTCGGGGGCCTGATTGGTCTGGGCTTGCTGACTTGTGTTGGTGGGTAGCGGCACTGAACCGGTGGATGAGTCCGGGGAGATCGGCAATTCATTACCAGCCGCCGTTTGGGGCACAGCCGTCGGGGTGCTCGCGACCTGGGCTTTGACACTTACCTCGAATTGATAGAGGACGGGATTATCAGGATGAAGTTTTAGGCTCAAGTCGATGTTTTGGATCGAGCGGTCATTATCTTTTTGTTTGAAATAACAGTAACCCATCAGTTGATAGGCCTGCCAATAGTTGGGGTCCATCTGGAGGGCGTATTGGCATTCCTGGATAGCCTTATCGTACAGACCTTGTTGGTAGTATTGGACAGCCGGTTTGTAATAATCGGCGGCTGTATAAGCTTGAAGGGTCAAAGGCAGGAACAGGAAAATGCAGGACAGGAACAAAAGACTGTTTCTCATAGTTCGACTCCTTATATATCGGTTTTAATAACTGGAACATTATAAGACGGTCGGAATAGGCGCCCTATTTGAAAAGCAGCGATTATTTCCAATGAATTACCCGCGAATTCTTTTTTATTTTTTTGTTCAATACACTTGCCCTGAGTTCATCGAAGCCCTGCCCATCGCTGCGGTCCGGAAGATTCCAAGTCCTATACCAGCTCAATGGATCACCGCAACACGGGCCTGAAGAATGCCCAAGGGTTCCACCATGCGCAGGATATAAACTCCGCTGGCCACCTGGGCGCCGTTTTTATTTTTACCATCCCAGGTCGTTTGAAAGCTTCCCGCTGGTTGATCGGTATGATCGACCAGGGTCTGGATATGCTCCCCGGCGCTGTTATAGATCTTCACGGAGCAATTTCCGGGGCTGCATAGCGTGCCGACCAAGGTCAAAGCCGCCTGGCCACCAGCCTGGAGGCGAAAGAGGTTCTGCGAAACATTAAGAGTGGCTTGGCAGGTTGAAGCGGAAGTATTGGTTGGGGTGGCCGTCAGGATGAATAGGCCGAACTTGGCCACGAATGCGTCCGTAATTCCCCCATCGAACATCGTCTGGGGGGCTCCCGCGGTTGTCGGAAAATTCGTGCTGTTCGTCGCCCCAGTCACATAAAAGCTACCCATGTTATCCAAAGCGATGCCGAGGACCCTGTCCGAACTATTCCCCCCAAAATAAGTAGAGTAAACCAACGCGTTCCCGGCGTCGTTCAGTTCTGTCACGAAGCCATCATCGGCCCCGCCAGGTGGTGTTGGTTGGAAAGCTCCGGCAGTGGTTGGAAAATTAAAGCTCCTAGTCCAACCCGTTACAAAACAGTTTCCAGCCCCATCCACCGCGATCCCAGCGGCTATGTCAAAATCCGATCCTCCCAGATAGGTGGAATAGGCCAAAGCGCCTCCGGAAGAATTGAGTTTGGTTACGAAAACATCGTCCGTACCACCTCCGAAAAAGGTTTGAAAGGCTCCCGGGGTAGTCGGAAAAATTCCAAAAACAGTACCGGTCACATAGGCGTTTCCTGCCCCATCTACCGCTATGCCGTTGTCAAAACTCGTGAAAATCATGGAGCTCCCCCCCAGGTAGGTTGAGTAAACCAGCGCCGTACCCGCGATATTCAACTTGGTGATGAAAAGAGATCCAGTTGCGCCAACTACCGTCTGGTAGGCACCGGCGGTCGTTGGGAAAAACCCGGTTGTTGATCCCGTCACATAGACGTTTCCAGACCCATCCACCGCTAAACTTGTATTCGTTTCGGCCCCACTCCCCCCCAGGTAGGTGGAATAGATCAAAGCGCTTCCCGCGGCGTTCATTTTCGTGATGAAGGCGTCTCCCAACCCCCCATAAACCGTCTGGTAAGCCCCGGGGGTCGTGGGAAAAGACCCGCTGGTTATCCCTGTCACATAAGCGTTGCCGGCCCCGTCCAAAGCGATACCGTAACCGATATCCAGGCCCGCTCCTCCCAAATAAGTTGAGTAAACCAGCGCGCTTCCGGAGGCGTTCAGTTTCGTGATGAACGCGTCCTGGCCCCCCCCATAAACCGTCTGGTAAGCCCCGGGGGTCGTGGGAAAAGACCCGTGAGTCCAGCCAGTCACATAGGCTTCCCCGGCCCCATCCACCGCGATGCTATTGCCGCAGTCGTTCCCGCTTCCCCCCAGGTAGGTGGAATAAACCAGGGCCGTGCCCGCTTGGTTCACTTTCGTGACAAAGGTATCGTTAGTAGTCCCGTCAAAGGCCGTCTGGTAAGCCCCGCCGGTTGTCGGAAAGTCCAGGCTCTCGGTATATCCCGTCACATAGGCGAACCCGGACCCATCCACCGCGATGCCGTTGGCCTGTTCCAAATTGGTCCCTCCCAGGTAAGTGGAATAAACCAGGGGCGGATCGATCACGAGAGGTTTTGACGCGTCATATCCTTTCACCGCGAAACCCACTTCATACTTGCCGCATTTCTCGAAACATCCCCGGATGATTGTTTTACGGTTTCCATCCCCCTGGTAAAGTACCGGCGCGTGGAAATCGAGATTCCCGTGCTTAGTTCGAAGGGTCAAATAACCGTTCGACTCGATCCTTATTTCGTTGGTACCGGAAACTCTCAGGCGTATTTTTTGGGGATCGGCACCAGGCTTAACCACGAAGTCATATTCCAATCTCCCCTGGTCGCCGTAATAAACCATGTCGATGCCCGGATAGACTTCTTCCATTTTGACTTGGGCGTACTGTGCCACACCCTTGCGCCACTTTTCTGGGTCCGGGCCGACAAAATAATTGGACATGCTGGCCAATTTTCCCTGCCCTTCCATACGGCACAAGCGGTTCCCCCCCTCCAGGCGAATACGAACAATATCGGACCCGGATGATTCAAGTTGGATATTCGTATTTTTGGGCGTTCCAACCTTCAATATTTTCGCGGGCGGTCTCTTCAACCTCAAGACAGCTTCAGCGGGGGTCAGATACAAGGCGTAGCCCTTTCCCCGGGCCGTAAACCTCACGGAGGAATCGGTCTGGCCCTGGTTAGGCTCAAAGGCCAAAGGCAGTTGGCCGTATTTTGAATCGAGATGAAGTAGGGAATTGGGAGCGGTAATGGAGGGGCTTTTCCTTGATGGTCCGAAACCGGACAAGAAAAAAGGGAGAGCCAGAAAAAATACCAAGGCCAAATATAATTTGGGTTTCATTGGGTTCATCCAATTTCGTTACGGAAGTCGAAAACTCCCTTTATTTTATCACTAAATATTACTTAATCAGATTGGTCCCACATCGCGAAGCGGGAATTTGGATCCCCAATGATTAGACTCTAAAAAGGGTGATTTATTCCGTGGAAAAGGGAAACGGGTGTTAATGGACTAGGTGTTTGCGGGAACAGGCGAATATAAGTTTCAGGGTGCGATCTTTCGAATCATGTTGTTACCGCTATCGGCAACATAAAGGTTCCCTGCCGTATCCAACGCGATTCCGTTGGGTTGGTTGAACAAAGCACAAGCCGCGTTGCCATTGGTAGAACCGGTCACACCGGCGGAACCGGCCAAGGTGGATACCATGATCCCTCCGCCCGGTTGGATCTCCCGGATAAGCGCATTGCCCGTATCGGCGACATATATGTTCCTGGTGGAATCGACCGCGATACCATACGGATATTTGAAGGTCGCGGTGGTTCCCAATCCGTTAATGGCGCCCGTATACCCTTTTATCCCCGCGATCGGGGATGTGTACGTCAGACCATCGATGAATCGGATCATTTGATTATTGGTATCCGCCACATAAACATCCCCGGATATATCGACCGCGATACCTTGGGGATAACTAAAGGTCGCCGCGGTACCCATACCATCGGCGTATCCCCCCGGCAAACCGGAACCCGCCAGGGTCGTGACCGCGGCGCCCGGGTTGATTTCGCGGATGAGACAGTTTCCGGTATCGGCGACATAAAGATTCCCTGAATAACCTACCGCGATACCCATCGGATTTTCAAATGATGCGGCATGTCCCGTGCCGTCCGTGTTGCAACAAGGCCCCCCGCCGGCCAAAGTCGTCACGACCCCGCTGGGGCTGATCTCACGGATCAGGCTGTTACCCATATCCGAGACGTAAACATTACCCACGGTATCTACTGCCAAACCATCAGGATCCTTGAAAGTCGCGGCGGTTCCAATGCCGTCGTCGTGACCCGCCGTACCGGACCCCGCTAAGGTCGATACCACACCCCCTGGGGATATCTTGCGGATCAAATTATTCAGCGTATCCGCGACATATACATTCCCAATCGTATCCACCGCGACCCCTACGGGAAAATTGAACGATGCGGTGGTCCCTGTGCCGTTAGTGTTCCCCGCCGCCCCCGAACCCGCCAGGGTCGTCACTAACCTTCCAGGGCAGGTGGAAGTCGGGGTAAAAACAGGAGTGGGTGTGGTCGCTAACGGCCCGAGGTAATAGGTCTTGGTACATGCCAACGGGATCACCATTAATAAAAATAAGCCCAAGAAAGCCAGGTGGATACGATGGCACACATACACTCCCGATAGGTAATATCTGAATTATAGCATCTATCTTTTGAAGGATGAGGCTTGGTCCCCTACCTATGAGACCTCAAATAAATAGGATTTATTTCTTGATAATGGAAAAGAGGCTCCTCAGGGAGAGTGCCAAGTGTCGTTATAGTCCGATCCGCCCAAAGGCTCCCCGGCGAAGACCCACATGGCGTTCGAGTAGACCAAGGTGTTGAAGGCGTCCCTTCCCCAAAATGTGTTGGTGTTGGTCGACTGCTCCCAGAAAGAGCCATCGCTGGAATACCATGCGTCGTTCATGTCGCCGATGGAAGTATAGCCCCCCAATACCCACATCTTGGCGTTGGGATCGGGTTCGGCTGGAAAAACCACGGCTGTGTGTGAATCGCGGGCCGGGAAGGGGCTGGTTTGGGTGACATGGGTCCAGGTCGCTCCGTCCGTAGAGGAATAAACATCGTTCTTGGTCGTGGAGCCATCGGTGCCGCCCAATATCCACATCTTGCCTTGAAAGGACACGGCGGCCGCGGCTTCACGTCCATCGAATGGGGCTGTGGCCGGGGCTGGACTCCAAGTTGATCCGTCCGTGGAGGACCAGACATCGTTTTGGGCGACATTGGAAACTTGTCCCCCCAAGACCCACATCTTCCCCGCGTACACGAGGGCGCTGAACTTATCGCGCGCCGGGAAAGCGGCCGCTCCAATGACCTGGGTCCAATTGGACCCGTCCGCGGAAGACCAGACGTCGTTGCGGGTGTTGCTGGCGTCCAGGCCGGCGATGACCCACAGTTTTGCGCCAGTGCCTGGGTCATAAGCCAAGACGGCATGATCGAATCGGGCCGGATAGGGCGTGGCGGTTACCGTCGGCTGGGGCGTCGTCCAATTGACGCCGTCCGAGGTGTACCAGGCGTCGTTATACATCGAGCCGCCATCGAGCCCACCCAAAAGCCACATCTTATTTTGGAAGACGGCCGCCCCGCCGCCGTTACGGGCCGGATAAGCGGCGCTGGAGGTTGATTCCACCCAATTGGCGGTCAAGGCCGTGGGCGTGGACGTAAAGGTGAAAGTGCAGGTGCTGCCGGGATAACCGCAGGGAGTATTGGTAAAGGAGGGTGTAAGGGTCTGGGTGCCGGTAATGGTGATCGTGGGGGTACCGGTCGGGGTTTTTGTGTTGGTAGGTGTGAAAGTTATGGTGGGTGAGTTGGTTTTTGTGGGTGAGAAGGTTTGGGTGGCCGTGCCGGTGTAGGTCGAGGTGAAAGTGCTGGTGAAACCGGGAGTAAAGGTGCAGGTGTTGCCCGGATAACCGCAAGGAGTGCTGGTGGAGGTGGGCGGCACCGGTGTTGGGGTGAAACCAGGGGACGTGAGGGTTGAGCCACCGCAGGACAGGAAGAATAAAGATGAACCGATCGCCATAACGGTCAAGGCAAGAAATAGGTACCCTTTTGAAATATTCGCGCTTCTTTTCGTCATAACCGCCCCCTATGGATGCTTAGTTTTGGATAATGAGGAATTATAAACTTCCCTGACCAACTTGTTTCACTAATAAGACGGCAAAAAGGGGGATTTATTCCGAGGAAAGGGCAGACGGGTGTTAATGGATCAAGTATTTTCGTAAAAAGGCGACCGTATCCACGATGAAAAGCTCAAGACAGCGGAGTGGTTGGTGGATTAATTAGCGGGACAGGGATAAACGAATCCAGGATTTCTAAGGGTCCCTACCTGATCCCAAGTGACCGGACCACTCGAGAGAGGGACCACTACCCCGACCGCGTCATAAATATAAATGGTGTCACCTACGCCGGGATTGCAGTCAGTCCCGGACGGGGCTGGCGTGGGGGTCGGCTCAGGAGTAGGCGTGGCAAAAGGCGTAGGAAGGGGCGTTACCGTGGTGATCGGGCGAATGATGGGATAAGTACAGGGGCTTAAAAAGATATATTCGTCGTAGGAAACCGTCACCTGGCTGGGCGTCCAACACACATTTTGAACGGCAACGGTGTAATTAAAGGAGGCGGCGGGCGTGGGATAGTTCATATCGGATTCCCAAATATAGGTTACCCCGCCGCAGACGCCGATATAAGGCAAGTACGGAAGGATATATTGACTCACTGGAATACTTTGAAGGTTGATGAGGATCATTTGACTGCCCAGGGTGGCCGGAAAGGCGGGCGCGGAAGCGGACCCGTAATAATTTTGCCAATCCGTCTGATTACGGATCGCGTATAGAAAGGTTCCGGGGGCGGTGGGGACAGTCACGGGGGTGGGAATGGTAACGACCGTAAAACCACAGCCGGGCGTGGAAACGAGCGTCGGGGTGGAAGTGGCTGTCGGGGTAGGCATCAACGGCGGCACAGGCAATGGGTCCGTTGGAAACAGCTTGTGGCAAGCCACCGGGATGACGCACAAGAAGACGAACAACGAATGGACGATGAGCTTTTTCATTTCCCGCCTCAATTTGATCACTCGTTTATTATACCGCCCTTTTCCATCGATCGGCCTTATCCCTACTTAATAGACGCCCAAAGTCCGGTTTTATTCCAAAATTAATAACTTTGGTTTGCCAAAGAGTCATGTTGGCGAGGGGTTTACCGTATTAGTTGATCAGGTGTTTCCGGGAAAGGGGGGCGTCCAAAGATTAGGGGTTAGGCTTTTGTTATTTTGACTTTTGAAATCACATGAATCCCATGGATCTGTGGCGAATTTTTGGGAATGTTTGATTATTTAGTTGATCAAGTGTTTGCGGGAAAGGGCGGCTATTCGTATCAGGGCGCTATCTTCCGGATCAGGTCATTAAATGTGTCCGCGACATAAACGTTTCCTGTTTGGTCGACCCCGACGCCCCAGGGAAGGTTAAAAGAAGCGCACAACCCGTTTGTATTAACGGCCCCAACGGCCCCTGAACCAGCCAAGGTCGATACCACCCCTCCGGGTGTTATCTCCCGGATCATATAGTTGGAGGTATCGGCGACGTAAAGGTTCCCGGAGGTATCGACCGCGAGCGCGTGAGGAAAATAAAAAGAAGCGGCGGTTCCCGTCCCATTGGAGGATCCTGAAACGCCAGAGCCGGCCAGGGTCGATACCACTCCCCCGGGGGTGATCTCGCGGATCAGTTGGTTGTCCGCGTCCGCGACGTAAACATTACCCAGGGTATCGACCGCGATCCCATCAGGAAAGTTGAAAGAAGCGGCGGTTCCGACCCCGTTTGCCGACCCCGGGGTCAATTGGCCCGCGAAGGTGGAAACCACGCCTCCGGAAACGATCAGGCGGATCATGTTGTCGCCCGCGTCGGCGACATAGACGTTCCCAGCCGTGTCCACCGCGACCCCATAAGGATTAGTAAAGGACGCCGCGGTGCCTATCCCGTTGGTGCCCGTTCCGGTCCCGCCTCCGGCCAATGTCGACACCACCCCCGCGGGTGTGATCACCCGGATCAAGCCATTGCCGTTATCCGCGACGTAAACATTCCCGGATGTGTCGACGGCCACGTCGACCGGGTCCCTGAATGTCGCGGTGTTACTGGGCCCGTTATTGGATCCGGCCGTTCCTGTTCCCGCGAACGTTGTGACCACGCCCGTGGCGCTGATCTCACGGATCATATTATTGCCCGCGTCCGCGATATAAACGTTCCCGGCGGTATCGCTCGCGACGCCGGCAGGCACGTAGAAAGACGCGGCGGTTCCTACGGCGTTTTTCGCCCCATTAACACCCGTTTGACCCGCCAGGGTCGTCACTAACCTTCCAGGGCAGGTGGAAGTCGGGGTAAAAACAGGAGTGGGTGTGGTCGCTAACGGCCCGAGGTAATAGGTCTTGGTACATGCCAACGGGATCATCATTAATAAAAAGAAGCCCAAGAAAGCCAGTTGGGTGGGGTGATTCAAGAAAACTCCCTAGAAGAAACTGTTCGAATTATATCATCGATTTTTTTGTTCGCGATGGCTTGCCCTGAAGTGACGTGCCATGAAGCGTGCGAAGCTCTGCTTCATGGTGCCTTCGGCATCACACTTCAGGGTTTCCCTACCAATAAGACGCCAAACAGGGGGATTTATTCCGTGAAAAGGACGCCATCTAAAGAATAGGGATTAGGCTTTGTTATTTTGACTTTTGAAATCACATGAATCCCATGGATCTGTGGCGAATTTTTGGGAATGTTATTTAGTTGATCAGGTGTTTCCGTGAAAAGGCGACCAAGCGGGGCGTTATGTCGAACACTTTTTTCTTTAAGTTAAGTGAAACGTACGAGCCATCGACACCTATCGATTGGATAGATTCGATTTATTCAAAATTACATACACCGGCCGTGACTGAATTCAAAGTTCCGCAACTACTGCTTGGTAAATTCACAATGTAAGTAGTGCCCAAGCTTAAAGAAGTCGCGTACCAAATGTCGGAATTTGAACCAGTGTCGGAAATATAAACATCGTATGAATCGTTCGCTGGTATGGTTACACTTACGCTGATTGTGGCCCCGTCTGGGATGCTGCAGTTGGTGTGGTAATTAACACTAGTGGAATTACGGACCAATCCAACTTGATAAACAGAAGCAAAGGTGCTTTTGTTGTTCGTGATTTGAAAAGTCACATAGGGTGTTGGGGTTGGGGTGGGGGCTGCGGCCGTGGGCGAATTAGAAGAACCGCAAGAGCTGATCAAAGTTCCCGTAATCACAAAAAATAGCATCAGAAAACCGATAAAAATGTTTCTCATAGGAAACCCCCATTAGCCGATTTAAATCCAAAGATTTAAGAAATTCGGAAGTCTCCCCTAATGTTTAAATGATACGCTTTAAATATCCCTTTTGAAATAATTTATTCCATTGCTATAGGATAAATTTTAATTAATGACCAATGCTCAACTTTGGCAAAGGGTTTTGAAGGTTGTCCGCGATAGGTCCCCCTTGTAGTAAACCCCCGTCACAAGATTGCATAGCCATCATTTTCACAATTTTAACCAATATTCACCAGCGAGAGGTTACTCAACTATAAGACTTTAAAAAGGGGGATTTATTCCAAGGAAAAGATATGCGGGTGCTAATGGATAGGTGTTTGCGGGAAAAGGCGGCCAAGCGGGGCGTGGGCTGATCCCTAATCCAGTTTTATTGAACGGCACTTACGCGGGTAATCTCCAGGCCCTTGCCTATGGGAAGGGTGATCGATTCCACGTTTCCCCGTTTTCGGACATGTGAAATGTAATCGGTCAAGTTGTGGGAAATGATGTTATCCGCGACCACGACCGCTCCAGGGGCCAGGTGAAGCATGTCGAAAAAACGAATGTAATCTTCTTTTTCACAATCGATCAGGACAAAATCCATCTCCCCGAGTTCCGGAATGATCTTTCCAGCGTCTCCCAATCGGTAATTGACCCAGTCTTGCAGGCCCAGCGCGCTGATCGTATTCTTCGACTCCGCTTGTCGGGCTGGTTCGATCTCGAGGGAGGTGAGGCTTCCCCCTGTTTGCCGCGCCGCGGAAGCAAGCGCGATGGTGGAGATGCCGCTCGAGCCGCCGATTTCCAATAGCCTTTTGGAGTGACATCCTTCGGCCAAGGCGCAGATGAACTCGGCGGAATCAGGTTCCAAGTTGCGGTGTCGGTCCGACTTGGGAAGTTTGCGCGAATCCTGGTCCAATTTACGTTTCCACAGATCCGCGATGGCTTTACGTTTCAGGTCATCCAACATGACGGCTCTCCTTAGCTTACCGCGTATTATTTGTGTCCAATTCGAGGCCCCCTGTAGTAGCCCCTTGGTCACTACAGGGCACGGCAGTCATGAATAACTCTTTCACATCTCATCCGAGATTAAATTTAGTTTGGAAGCGGCATTTTTCGTATTTTTAGGGTCGTGAATGCAGCCCAATCCCTTTTCTTCCTCCATCAAAAATTCCACGATCCGCTCCAGTGACGGTTTTTGTTTTAATAATTCAATCACTTTGCCGATCAAATAATCGTATTCATCTTTCGTTTTCATCGCGCCTGAAACATTCAGAGGGTCCCAATCGTTAAAGAGAATATTCCTGACGGAAGAAATCAGTGCTTTGGCGTCCTCGCGCTTCTTGTTTTTCTCCATTTTTTAACCTTTGGAATTGTTTTTTTCCACAACGCTAAGAAGCGTAAAAAAGGGTTGGCCTGACCCCGATATTTACTTCACCATTTTAATCAAGCGCTGAAGGTCGAGCGGACGAGAGCGAACAAGCAGTAGAACCCCTTCTTCATTAAAGCTCTCCTTCAAGATCTTCATATTCAAACGCATTTCACTGATGACTCCTTGCGCTTTATAGGGAACGAGGATCTCCTTTTCGATCATGTCCTTCTCGAAAAAGTGGACAATGCGTTCACTGACGGCCCGCATGTCCTCGGGACTGCGGGTCGAGGTTAAAACAGCGTTCGGATACTCCGCCCCGAGAACCTGCTTCTGCCATTCGCTCAAGCGGTCGGCCTTATTGAGGATAAGAAGATAGGGCGTTGTGGCGGCGCCAATATCACCCAAGACTTCCCGAACCACCGAGAGCTGCGAACGAAAGTTGCGGTCAGAGGCGTCCACCACGTAAAGCAACAGGGACGCGGCGCGGGCCTCATCCAGCGTGGAGCGGAAGGACGCCACCAGATCGTGTGGAAGCTTGTGGATAAAACCAACCGTATCGGCGATCAGGATCCTCGGCTGGGTCTCTGGCTGCAGGGCGCGAACCGTTGTATCCAGGGTCGCGAAGAGCTTGTCCTCCACCAGGACATCGCTGCCGGTCAGAGCCCGCATGAGGGATGATTTTCCGGCATTCGTGTAGCCCACCAGCGCGGCGCCGAGCAGTTCGGCGCGCTTCATCCGGCGATGCTCTTCTTCTCTTTGAACCGCTTGTAACTCTTGCCTCAGCTCAGCCAGCCGGTCGCGGACTTTTCGCTTTTCCGTTTCGATGACGGTTTCCCCGGTTCCCCGGCCGGACTGGTGCCCCTTTCCCACCCCCACATCCCGCAAACGGGGCGCCTGATAGGTTTGGCGCGCGATATCGACCTGTAGGCGGGCCGCCCGGGTCTTCGCGTGCCGGTTGAAGATCTCGATGATCACCCCGGTCCGATCAAGCACCGGAACTCCCACGGCTGTTTCGACGTTCCGGATCTGGGACGGACTGAGATCACAGTCAAATACGACCACAGTCGCCAGTCCTTCAGAGGTTAAGGCCGGGTCTTGTGCCTCTTGAGTCCCTGAAAGGGGAGAAATCCCCGACCTGGGGGGCTGTGGCGCAAGCGAGTCCCCCTTTACCCCATCCTGGGCACCCTTTCCGATGGTACGTTGGGCGATCTCCATCAATTTACCCTCACCGACCACAGCGACCCCTGATGTGCTGGGTTGCCGCTGGGACATAGTCCCGGTCACCTCGTAACCTAAGGTCGTCACCAGCCGTTCGAGCTCGATCATCGATTCCATCGCCTCGGTTTCGGTCACCTTGGGCGTTCTGACCGAAAACAGGAGCGCTTTCGGATTCGTGTTTGTCTGCGGGGATTCCATTTCCAGCCTCAATTGAATTCTATAGACTTTTATTTACTCGGCTTACACAACTGTCAAAGTTATCTTAACGTTATTAAAAATCGAAACCCAGCTACCATTATCCATTTTGCTTTGTTCAATCCGGGTCCCGGGATCAGACAACAAATGGTTTGCCCTGAGTTCATCGAAGGGCTCCCTGTCGCGGACAACAAAATTCACGTGCGTTCATCCCATCAACTTTATAACATCCGGGTCGAATATTGCTTGAGGAGACTTTGTTTTCAGCGTGGTCAGAAATTCCCTCAAATCCTTTTTCGATAAATTTAACATTCCTAGGCGGATGGACCTTTTTTCAGCCATATTTTTAATTGAGAAAACCAAATGAAGACTTCCTAATGGATAACCGCATAATTCGACCCCTTGAACTTGGTCCCAATCCGTCTGAAAAGATCCGGTTTTGAATGAACATTTGTAAAAATAGAGGGTGTAGTTGAAAACGTAATTGTATTTAAAACATTTTTCCCTAATCTCCAATATCTGCGCATTACCTAGATAACAAATACCAAAAAGAAAACCCAGCCAAATTAAAAAGAAGATTGGCGAATAGAAGGGTGAACGCAGACGATAAATGATAAATAATAAGCCACACATTAAAAATGTGAAGTAAAACCAAAAGATCAAAGGCACCCGATAAGTAATCGGTAATTGGATTTTTGACATTTATTCTCTCCGCATATCAAGAACCGACCTCAACAGAATGATTGTTCACGACGGGTCCCCTGTAGTAGACCCTTGGTCTCTGTTGGGCATGTCCTAAAGTGCCGTGCCATGAAGCGTGTGAAGCTCTGCTGCATGGTGCCCAACGGGCTCTACTTTAGGGCAGAGCCATCTTGATCACAATTTTAACCAATATCCATCAGCGAGAGTTTACCCAACAATAAGCTTCTAAAAAGGGGGATTTATTCCGCGGAAAAGGAAAATATAATGTCTATCCTGAACCTGCACTTCTGCTAGGAGATTGTTTAAAAATATGCTGAAAGTTGAAGACCAGTTTTCAATCCGCTTAGGTCCACGGTCAGTAGCGTGGCTCCGGATGGAACGGTTTGGTTGTTGGCGAAAAAACCTATCCGATTGCCGTAGGGAGTGGAGTAAAGTTCCAATTGTCCTTGACTGGAACCGGTCCCGGTCCCGTTGATAGCAGAGGATAATGACCCTTGAAAACCGTTCCCGCTGGCCAATTGGTACCCCACCATGGGACTGATCACGATCGTATCACCCAGATGCCAATCCAAGCCGATCTGGAACTGCCCCCCCATACCGGTCGAGGAAAAAGTGCCGGTCTGAGTTGTGGTGACAGGCGATCCGCCGCCAAGCGTCAAGTTGGTTTGATAATTGAGACTGATCGGTACGAAAAGAGGCCCCGCTGAAACGAACATCTGCATGGTCTTCCCTAAAGGAATGAAATACCAGGCGTCCAAGCCGACAGAAAAGGCGCTTATATCGTAGGACGAGGATAGGTTGTAGCCGCTATTGTCCTGAAGACCTTCCGTGGCGGTACCGACCGGAAGGATGGCGAAAGGCAAACCCAGCGCGAAGTCCGAGCCCAGATTCAGCACCGGTTCCACCCCTCCCCCAAAATAGCCGGCCGGTATGCTCGCGGTGAAGTTCAGGCTTGGGTCCATCGGTTGAAGCTGTTGGAATGTCTTCAAATTAGTCTTGGCGTCGGTATTCAGGTCGGCCAGTCTATCCATAAAGACGGCTGGTTCAAGACGGATCCCGAAACTTTTAACGGGGGCCGGGCTGGAAACCCCCGCGGAAGCAACATTACTTGAAGCGGCGGCTTGTGCGTCTACCCACCGCTGATCTTCCGGAGCAAGCCGGGTCTTTATATTCATAATATAATTTTCAATCGAGGCGTTCGGTTGTTTCTTGTCGTAGAGGGTCAGGTTGACCGCCGCGTCTTTAAAATCACCCGTCATGGCTTGGGTCACGCCCAGATAATAATAAATCCTGGCGTCATTAGGGTTTTCCCGCACAGACTGTTGGAACATTGGAAGGGCGTTCAGGTATTGTTTCTGGTTGAAAAAAGCCATTCCCTGATCGAAGGACCCGGCTGGCAGGGCTGGAAATGTGGAAGCTGGTAATGTCGTGGAAGAACTTATTTTCGCTTGAAGGTTTTGGATCATGGCGGCGATCTTGTCGTTGGGTTGGAGGACCTGGACCTTTTGGTAATCCGCCAGGGCTTGCGGGTATTGTCCCAGATAGTAATAGCAGTTGGCCCGGACCATGTAGGACGATGGGTTGTTGGGGTCCAAACTGATGGCAGTGCTGAAATATTGGATGGCTTGGGTGAAATTTTTATCCGAATAAGTCTTGAGACCGGCATTGTAGTAATCAGACGTGGTGTAAGCTTGGACTGGGTTCAGGGATAAGCCAAGGGTCAAAAGGCAGGAAAGGATACCGGGCATAAAAAAGCGCGGTTTCATAAATGCTCCCAAAAAGGCGAATCATGCGTTTATATCAGCCAAATACAACCACTTCAATAGCATCAGCATAACAGGTCGGGCAGGATGACGGAATTAGGATACTAAACCCAACCTGCCGGTATCCTCCCGTAAAACCATGCGTTAGGAAAAACAAAATGAAATCATGGAGAATGCCAAACATCATTTAAATAACTGGTTGGTGAACTCCCCGCGATAACCCACATTTCGTTATTAAAAACAACCGAAGCTTGATCCCAACGAACGGAAAATGGATTAGCCCCGTAGGAATACCAGTTGATCCCGTCGCTTGAGTATTCACTAAAATTCGAACATTTAATCGGAGAAAAATTGTACACACCGGCAAACAACCACATTTGGCTGTTATAAACGACCGCGGAGAAATTAGTCAAAGGGCCATATTCAGCATAGGTCGTTGCCGCTGTCCAATTAACTCCATCAGAGGAATACCAGGCATCGTCCTGTATAACATCGCTTCCATTCCAACCCCCGATCACCCACATCTCATTGTCATAAACCAAAGAAGAATGGCCCGCCCGCGGACCAAAAGCCGCAGCTGCGGTTACCTGCGTCCAATTAATCCCATCCGGGCTAGAGCAAACCTTGCTTATACAAGTACCCGAAGCGGTCCCTGCTATCACCCAAATTTTATTGTTGTAAACCAAGGCAGTTTGTTGAGATAAGTCATAGGGGAGTAACCCCAATGGGGTTTGTTGTGTCCAGTTGATCCCATCTGTGGAACTAAATAAACCGTTACTGCCTTCGATGGCCCATAACACGTTGTTAAAAACAACAATGGAGCATTCCGTAAAGGGTAATGTGGTCGTCGCGTTATACCAATTGATCCCATCGGAGGAATACCAGGCGTCATAAAGATAACCGCCGCCGTTTTGACCGCCGAACACCCACATCTGATTATTAAAAACCACCGAACTAAGGAGCACACGGGGCGAGAAAGCCGCGGAGGCTGTCGCCTCCGTCCAGTCGTATCCAACGATGGGAGTGGGAGTTGGGGTCGAAGTAAAACCACTGAGGTTGGTTGGTGTGGGTGTGGAGGTAAATGACGGCACCGGGGTGTAAGACGGGGTAAAGGTCGGTGTGTTCTCGTTGCAATAGGTCAGGAACATCGACATCAGGTCTGGTACCGCGACGCTCCCGCTTGGGAAGGTAAAAGGGAAACTCCCTGTCCAGGAGTAAGGCGCGTAAACGGTAGAATTTCCCCCGACGCCGTTATAGACCGCGTTCGTGGTTCCCTGCATCTGGCAGACCAACCAGTAGTAATTCCCTGGGATATAAATGGCCGGAAGGGGCAAGGTATTCCATCCATTGACCGCAGTTTGGAACCCGGATTGGGCCACTAGATAATTGGGCGCGTTTCCAGCAGTGCCGGTTAACCCGGTCCCATTATCCCAGTACAAAGCTATATTGACCAATCCTTCGGCGTTTTGAAGGTAGACGGAAGCGGTCACGATCCCAACGTAGCTGGGCACTTCGATCTGCGTAGCCATTACGTACCCCGCTCCCTGGGCGAGTGTATTCGGCGCCACCATGGATAAGCCCGCCGATCCGGGGAAGGGACAGGTGATGGTGCTGCCCAAGGTCGGGGGATTTACAACATATGTGGTGGTGAAAGTAGGAGTAAAGGTCCCACCCGGCGGCAGGGTGGCGGTACGGGTAGGGCTCGAGGTCGGGGTGGAAGTATTCCAAATGCCGGTTGGGGTGGGCGTAGGCGAGAAAGTGGCAGTGATTGTAAAAGTGTGCGTTAAGGTAAATGTCGGTGTGTTCGTCGGACCGCTCGGTGTTGGGGAAAACGAGAAGGTTGCGGTCACGGCGGGTCCAGGAATGGAAGGCATCGAATATTTTGTCGAGCAAGCCAAGGTCAGAAGACTCGCCAAAAGAAAAACCACTGCCAAAAGCCAAACCTTCATAGTGCCTCCCAAACGGTAAGACTCCTCTTTCAAATACGTTGCTAATTATACCGCTTTTTAACTGCGCAATATACTTACCATGCCACGATTGTCTAAAAAACTACCTATATAGATGTCCGGCCGTTAGGATCGACCATTTTCCTTGTTCAATCCACCTCCTATAAGACTTCAAAAAAGAGGATTTATTCCTTGAAAAGGACGCCATCTGAAGAATAGGGATCAGGCTTTGTTATTTTGACTTTTGATATCACATGAATCCCATGAATCTGTGGCAAATTTTGGGAATGTTTGATTTTTAGTTGATCAGGTGTTTCCGTGAGAAAGCCACCACGCCCACGATGAAGGCGCTCCAGAAACCGATCAGGTTCAGGAACAGGTGGTTCTGGGTCTTGGCCAGGGTGATGAGGGCGACGGAAACATAAGGGGTGTAGAACATGCTGTCCATCATCAACTGCTTCCAGACGGTGTAGCTGAGGAAGAAGTCCACGAAGAACAGGGCGTGGAACAGTGGCACGATCCAGAGGGCGGTCTTGGAGCCGGACAAAAGCGACCCACTGCAAAAGAACAGGGCCAGGCCCGCCACGATCCAATAGATGAGCGACCCGGGGGGGCTGATGATGATGCCGCAGACCACCGAACGGCTGAAGAAGGTCCATCCGCAGAAGCAAAGGATGGCCAGGGTCAGGTCCACCACGCCGGCGATGAGGATATAGGTATTGAGTATCAATTTTTTGTGGATGATCTGGATGTCGGCCACCACCTGGCTGGAAGAAGAGGTCAGGTAGCGGATGCCCAGGCAGTACTCCCCCGCTGTGGGGTTGAGCCTGTCCCGGCAATAGAGGGTCTCGCCGAACCAAAGGATGAGGGTCAAGAAGGTCAGGCTGGATTGCCAGCCGAATGTGAAGCAGACCACCCAGGCCAGGAACCCGCAGATGAGCAGGTCCACGTACCAGCTGGCTACCAATCGCCAGGTGCTGGGCCGGGCGGAGGGCTGGCGTGGCTCGGTGGCGGAATCGGCGGTCATGAGTCCCCTTTTTCATGGCTAGGCGCGTCGGCCAGGTTGACGATCATGGCCACCTCGTCGCAGTCGGTGAATTTGGCGCAATGGATGCAATCGCCCCATATCTTTTGGGGCAGGGTCATCTTTTCGACCTTCTCAAAACCCATCTTGCCGAAGAACTCGGTCTGGTAGGTCAGGGTGAAGATGCGGTGCAAACCCATTTCCAGCCCGTCCCGTATGCAGTAACCCACCAGGGTCTTGCCGATGCCCCTGCCATGACAGGTCTCATCCACCGCCAGGCTTCTGATTTCGGCCATATCCTCGCCCACGGTGTGAAGCGCCACGATGCCCCGCAGGGTGGTGTTATAACCGTCGTCTTCCATGGCCACGGTGAAGTCGCGTATTTTTTCCACGATCTCGGTGTAGGGGCGGGGCAGCATCACCCCTTTGACGGAAAAATGCCCTATCAATTTGACGATGTCCCGGGCGTCATGGGGCTTTGCCCGGCGGTATCTAAGGTTGGCCAATGGTCGGCTTTCTGTCTCTGTATTCGGTTTCAAAGTGGTTGGATTATAGCAGGCTGTCCTCAAAGAAAAACAGGTCAGATAAAGGCCCGCGACTCAAAGTTCCTGAAAGAATCGTGGGGTTACGATAAAGTTTCATGGAAAAAAGAACGTTCTTCGAACTTTTTAAGAAGATTATTAAGGAACAGGCTGCCTGCCCCATTTCATCTACTTGAAAATGTTGATCGTAAACGGGGGTGTTCCCTTCTTCTTTCGCGATTCATCAAGAAAAGGGGGAAAGATCGAAAAGTACCACTATGGCTTTAAACGGCGTTTAGCCAAGACTTTGTTAACCTCATCCATATTTTCGAGTCTGTCTTTGGGATCATCGCTGACCTGAACACCCAATTTTTCTTTCGCGATCGGTTGTATAGCCTTCACGAATTCTTGCCATTGGGGTTCCAAGGACCGCAGGTCCTGGGTAATGGCCCGTTCAACGGCGGCACGGGCATAGGTGGAAAAATCCTCTACGCCTAACTTGGCCAAGGCTTTGAACCAGTATTGTTTTTGGCTGGCGTGGACACGAAAACGCAATGTTATGTCCCTCGATCCTCTTAAAGTCGCTTTGTTATTTTTCAATGGATTGATCCGATGACGCCTAACGCCAACAGCCTTAACTTGCGCGGGATTGGTTTTATGATCTTTATGCGCGATTGAGGACATAACAGCCTCCTTTTCTTAGCTTTCAGCAACATTGTAGCTCTCTTGTAGCTACAACTCAAGGTCAGCGGGTCTCTCTTCCGATAGATAAAACTTATCAATTACACAGGTTTCCGCCCAAACGAAGTATTTGGCCCTTATAAGTATTCGATTGTTCTCGCTTCTGACCCAAAAGGTATTAGTGTTTAGATCCATCCGAGGGATTGAAAAGAACTTTTGATCCGGAGGATAAGTTTCCAATTTTTCTTTTAGTCTTGCATAGATGCCTTTCAAAATTTCCCCTTCGGGCATCGCGAATATTTCATAAGCTTTCTTTTTAACTGAATCAATTTCATCTACAAACCATGTAGTTACTTCTTCTGGTCGAAGGTGCATATAAATTCTCCAAATTTAAGCTCTTTTAGTCATTAATGAAGCTACTCCCCGGGCAAAAGCCCGGGGTTTCAGCCTTTCGGCCTGCTTTGGTCTTGCTCTCGGATATACTTACGAATCATTTCTTCCTGCACCGTCCCAATACTTTCCACAAAGTACCCGTCCGCCCAAAAACTCGTTCCCCATAGTAACTCTTCCATTTCGGGAAATTCTTGCCTGATTTTGATACTTGTTCCACCCTTCAGTACTTGAACAACTTGGGCCACGCTTACACTTGGCTCAACCTGGATAAGCATATGAACGTGATCTCGCTGAATATTAAGCTTGTGTATTTCCCATCGGTTAACTTGGGCCGCCTCCCAAAATAGCTCTTGCAGGCGGACGACCACTTTGCCTGCCAGGACTCGTTTCCGATACTTGGGTATCCAAATGAGATGAAATTGCAGACGGTGCTTAGTATGTGCCCCTATCCAGTATTTCGTCATGCCCAGAGCATGCCATATTTTTTTGCCTGCGGTTCGGCAAAAATTCTGCCGAACCTCCGGGCAGCCATTCATCCCCAGGCTTAAAAGCCTGGGGGTTTCTGGCAAGTTTTATAAAACGGCACATCAGTTGCCAATTCGGCTTAAGCCGTTCCTTTTATCCTAAAGATTTAAATCTTTGATCTGACAATCTTGGCAATGGGATTACTGTTTCTTGGAGAGCGGTATTTGTGGATATAAAAAACAAAGCTTTTTCCGTGCCCTCTGTGCCTCTGTGGTGAATTTTTGGTTATTCATTTAATTTGAAGAGGACTTTAGCTCGGGATGATCTTGCAAGAGACGGTCCAAGTTTTTTTGAGCTGGTGAATAATTAGGGTCCAATTCAAGGGTTTCTTCCCAGAACTTTTTCGCGTCAGCCAGATCCCCTTTCCGATAACTATCCAAACCCAAGTTGTATGTTTCATCGGTTTTAGCGGTCGTGTCTTTTGCGGCGGTAGGATCGATCATAGCGTCCACTTTTACTTTCCAAGCGCTCAGTTTGGGGTTGTCGGGAGAAAGCTCCTTTATTTCGTTGTAATATTTTTTGGCTTTATCCTTCTGATTGGCTTTTAAGGCTTTTTCAAGACTGGCGATCTTTTGTTGAACAGGGTCTATATAACCCGTGACCCTTTCCAACCCTTTTGCGGCTTGGTCATTCTTGGGGTCTAATTTTAAAACTTCGGTGTACTTATTTTTCGCGTCAAGGAATTGGTTGTTCTGCTCGTCCTTTTTCGCCGCGTCCAATCCTTTCGCGATTCTTTCACGGTTTTGTTGATCGGTAGACGCTTCGATCTGTTTTTTCAGATCCAAAGCGGCCCGCGAATCGGGATTTATTTTCAATACGTTATCAAGGATCGACAGGGCTTTTTGACTTTCCCCGTTCTTCCATTCTTTATTCGCCTCTTGGATATTTTTATCCGTTAAAAGGCTCGAGTTGCTGTCTTGAATTAGCCCAAGCAAGTTTTTCACCTGGGTATTATCCGGATCCAAGCGTTGGGCCTGGTCGATCGCGTCCAATGATTCCGGATAGTGTTTTTGGCGGTAATATTTCAAGGCGTTATCGTAGTAGTTTTTAACAAGACGGTTGTATGGCCGATCCGGGTCCGTCTTGAAATCGCCTAATATGATCTCGGTCCTTAGATTTTTCACGCCAGGGTCATTAGCCGCTATCGACTCAAGGTTTTTCAGTATTTCCTGGGCGACGTCGTACTTCTTTTGCTCACACGCGTCCTGGGCTTTGGAGATTTGTGTACTGATCGCTTGGGTTTTATTGAGATCGTGGATCGAATCATTGACGGCTGTTTCCTGGCCGGATGGCGTGAGTTTTTCACGCGCCTCCGAAAGATCGGGGTCTATCTCCAGGGCTATTTTCCAATACTCAGTGGCTTTATTTAAGTATCCTTTCTTTTCATAGGCGTTACCCTTCTCTAAGAACTCTAGGGCCCGTTTTTCCTTACCCGAATCGACCACCGGAGTCACGCTTGGCGTTGGCCCGTTGTTTGGATCCGCGCTTAATGAAACTTTCGGGAATAGGAAAATGCCAATGAAAAGAAGTGTACTGATAAACAATAAATAATATTTTTCATGTATTTCTGTGGCCAAAAAATTATTTTTTCTTGGTGCCTTGGTGTCTTGGTGGTTAACTTCTTGATGTTTATTTATATTTTTCGGCATTAGTCGATTCCCTTTTTAAAAAATCAGGTCGAACGATAGCATTTGGGAGTCCCCGAGGTTGTTCGACTCGAATTCGTAAGCGTAATCCAGCCCATAGTTCAAATATCTAAACGACGCTCCCATGGTTGGATTGGAATTATCGATACCCCCGCGGACAGCGAAATATTTGATGAACCAAACTTCCGCTCCGGCGTGATGGATGATCTTGAAACTGCCCTGCAAAGTCGATTCAGCGTCATAAGCAACGACCACGGTTTGGTCGAAGAGTTTATAACTAAGCCCGGCCCGAAGATCGGGGTTCAGGTTTTGGGTTGTCCCGGTATCCCAGGCTAAAAAACCGCCCAGATGGTGGATACAAGCCCCTAAAGTCAGGTCATAGAGAGTCGATGGAACGACCAGAACGCCCAGATCCACACCATCGAACCCATAGGCGTGGGTTCCGGTCAGGTTTTGATATAGAAAGCCGGCGTTGATACCGGCTTTGAAGTGGTAACCCAGATCAATGGCATACGAAGCCCCGCAATCCAACTCCGTATCATTCAAATTGGAGGTCGATGATCCATTTGTGTCACTGCCAAAGATGTTGTTCACGCCGTATTGATCGATATGGAATCCGAGGTAGCTGTTAGGAGGCAGTTGTTGGGAAACGCTCGCGAAGTTATGCAGGCGGTCCAGGCTCAAAAGGTCGACCGAACCTGTGGCCAAGAAATCATTCAAGCCCATGGTGGCCAATCCAGCCGGATTGAACAAGGCCGCGTTACCATCGTCAGCCAGACCGGTGAAAGCGGAACCCATCCCCGCTGGCCTGGCGGCAGGGTCGATATCCAGATAGGACGCGGGCGTTGCCTGGACGGTGGAATTTACAAAGGCCAAAAGAAGAAAAGGTAATCCCAAAAATAGTATTTTTGTTTTCGGAGACAACAAAAGAAAAGCCTTTTGCTGTGTCTCTGTGCCTCTGTGGTGAATTATTAGATGTTCTAATGTTTTTCGGTTCATATTCATATGTCCTAACTGTTTAAATAAAAATCCGGCGCTCAATTAACGACCGATATCTTTTCACTCACTTGCGTGTGGCCCAAAGTGAAGTCGAGCAGGTAAACGCCTGTTTGTACCCTTGTTCCGCCCGACATGACATTCCACTGCACCGCGTTATTCCCCGCGACCGCCTGACCCAGATCGTTAAAAACAACCGTTCCGTTCATGTCGGTTATTTGGATCAAATAGCCGATGTAATAGGCGGAATTGAACGAGATCGTAAGGTTCTCACCGGGCATCACGGGATTGGGGAATATCGAGTATTCCGCTGGCGGGCCGAACCTCTTGACGCAATTGGTGCCTATATCCGCGATATAGAAATAAGTGGGGGAAGAAGTGATGGCGATCGAGAAAGGCACCTGGAATTGGCCGATGTTGCTACCCAGGCCTCCCCATTGGGACAGGTAATTGAAACTGGCATCGAATTTTTGGATACGTCCATTGGCGGAATCGGCCACGTAAATGTTGCCGCTGGCGTCGAAAGTGATCCCCTCTGGGGATCGAAACTGCGCCGGATTGGTACCGTAAGCGCCCCAGGTGTTTTGATAGGTGCCGGTGGGCGTGAAGCGTTGAACGCGGTTGTTCAAGGTATCCGTGACATAGACATTACCCGAGTTATCCAGCGCGATACCGGTGGGAGAATTGAAACTGGCCGGACCGCTTCCGGCACTACCCCAAGTCAGGGGCGCGGCCCCGCCGGCGAAGAATTTTTGTATACGGTCATTACCCTGGTCCACCACATAAACATCGCTGTATTGGTCAACGGCGATTCCCTGAGGGTTGTTGAACAAGCTGACGCCGGCGCCTGTACTTCCCCACCCGGTGATATAGTTCCCGGATGTGTCGAATTCTTGGACGCGGTTATTCCCGCTATCGGTGATATAAACATCGTTACCAGTTACGGCGATCCCGGTTGGGTTATTGAACGCCCCAACGATGGAGCCGGGGCTTCCCCATTGCGACAATAATTTACCGGTCGGGTCGAATTTTTCGATGCGGCTGTTACCAGCGTCGCAAGCGTAAATATTCCCCACTGAATCTGAAGTGATCCCTTCCAATTGGCTGAATTGGCCATTGCCGGCCCCGTTTCCACACCATTGGTTTAGGAAGAGGGGTAAGGATGTGAAGTCGCCAGCGGGGGCGGTGGGATTGGCGGTTTTGGATTGGCAAGAGAGAGAGGATATTGCCGAGAGTATCAATAGAAGGCTGAGAGTGTTGGATATTTTCATGGTCAAAAATTCCAACTGGCGTTGACAGTTCCAGAATTACTTCCGGAGCCGATGGGAGAACTTACGGAGGAATTAAAGACTGCACCGCCACCAGATGGCCATTCATACATTAATGTGAAAGATGCACCTGATTTTAATCCATGACACGTATAACTCGTGTATCCAGATATCTGACCAGAGTTAAAAGAAGTACCACTTAATTGCCAAACATTAACAGTTGCATTGTTAGGCCAAATCGTAATGTCCCACGGAGTACTACAGTCATTTTGTGTTGTAAAAATTACAGTCCAAAATGTCGTGTATAAATAACCGCCGTACGGTGGTGGAATTTCTTCTTTATTAGTTACATCCAACCTTGCATTAATTTCATATGACCTATTAATGGAAGTAGTGACAGAAGATGAATTTGAAATCCATCCATTATCAGATGCCTTAACTTGAAATGATGGCTGTTGATAAGAACAGTTTGGTACAGTGATGATCAGTTGTGAAGTTGTGTTCCCACTCGGGTCGCCTAACAGCGGCGGGAAAAATTGTGTGGTCCAGGCAGTCGTTGGCATATTGGTTACTTGGGTGGTTACCGCAACATTAAGATTGCCTCCCGGTTGATAACCAACACTGTATGTAACCGAACCACTTCCGTATGGGTAGGTGTTATTGATGTTTTTTAAAGTCAATATTGGATTGAGAGCTTGAAATGTTACGGAGGTAGACGGACTGACGCCTGTGAAATTGTAAAACATCGAGCTATTGTAGTACTTGCCTTGTTTAGGCACCTGCAAGAACCAATTTCCATTTTTAAACGGCGTCGGATTCAAAACCGCGACTCCAGTGGAATCGGTGATCGCCGAAAAATCATTCCCGGTTGGGTCGGATGCTTTCACGGTGATATTGGGGACCGGCGTTAAATTATCCCAAACATTAATCTTTATTGTCCCCTGAGTCGGTTGGATGGCATTGGCCGAAAATGGTTGGCTTGACTTGTTGCATCCTTGACTGAAAACCACAGACAATAAAACAAAGAGCAGACATTTTGTATTCATATGAGGTCCTAACTAAAATATTTTTTCGAAATATAAATAAAAAATTAGTAAATGCAACAAAAAATATTTTTGAGAAAAAAGCTTTAAGCTTTTACTCGACATGAAAACGATTCGAGATTTTATTTTTTTTATAAAATTGCGTGGTTTGAGCTGGTAGTTTCTGTGGCTTAATCGTTTTAAATAAATTTAAAGTTAAATAAAAAAAGCTGGCCCCTTTCGCAAGGAACCAGCTTTTTTAGAATGTTTAACTGAATTACATCGAAGCGAGGATGATTCCTCCGCCGATGAGAACACCGCCACCATTAAGAGGGACACCTAATAAAGCTTGAAGTTTAACCGTATCTAATTTTGCCCTTATCCCAGCGCCGAGAAAAGATCCACCTACCTGATATGAATATTGATTAGCCCCAATTTCTGCAATTCCAGTCAATTTATCGCTGAATGGGTAACCAACACCGGCATCACACGAAACAAATGTACCATTTGAAATGTGAATTCCCATGTCGCCATTTAAAAGCAAACCACTTGTTAAGATATAAGTTACTGTCCCTTCGGGTGTAAAAACAACATTTCCTCCGTTTGTCGGTATAGATAAATAACCGCCTACGCTGAAATCAGGAGTTTCCCTGTTGCCAGCGATGCGATATTTGGCGCCACCCATGAGATCGAAGAGGGTAGAAGAGCCGCCACGAGTTACATTTCCAATATATGGAACATCCACTACATATGTTGGACTGCTGAGCGACCATAATTGTGCTCCGACAGATACATCAACATTTTCAGCTGCGCCAAAATGGAAACCAAAAGGAATAGCTACGTTACTCCAATTTGCTGTCGGAGAGTAATAAGTAATATCCGCAGAACCTTCCCATTTCCCAACCTTGGCAACTTCGGAAGTATCCCCGAAGAATAACCCTGCCCGGCTGGAGAGGTTAGTTCCGGAAACATAAGCCACTTTAGGCTTAGATTCATCTTTCTTTACGATTTTCTTCTCTGAGGCCTTTTTCTTACCTTTCTTCGCGTCCTTAGCATTCGCTACCCCCAGGCTCAGGGCTAGGGTCAAAGCCAAACCCATCAAAACAACCTTATTCCAGACCTTCATAGATGATCCTCCGGTGATTTTTGACTTGTTTTCTTGCCAACAATGAAACGTAGCTTACCTTGCCAGCCTAATTTTTGTAAATAATTCTTTGGCGTGGGAACGGGAAGTTTCGGAAACCGGTTCCCCTCCCAGCATTTTCGCCAATTCCTCGATGCGGTTTTGTTCCGTTAAACGCTGAACATTGATACTAGTTTTGCCTTCTTTAAAGGTTTTGGTCACTTGGTAATGACATTCGCCTAAAACAGCGATAGGCGCAAGATGGGAGATACATAGTATCTGTTTGGAAGTAGCGAGCCGTTCTAACAGTTCCGCGACAGCTGAAGCTGTCCTGGCGCCAACGCCAGTGTCGATCTCATCGAAAATCAAGGTCGGTACGTCGTCGCTACCAGCCAAAATGGTTTTCAAGGCCAGCATGACCCGTGATGCTTCACCGCCCGAAGCGACTTTTGCTAAGGGTCGAAGGGGTTCACCGGGGTTGGCGGAAAAAAGAAACTCGACCCGGTCCCAACCAGTAGCGGATAAGGAGAGAGACTTGCCCTTGTCTTTGGCGGGGCTGGAGGCATCCTCAATTGGGTTGACCTGTACGGACATCTTGGCGTGCGGTAAACCTAATTCTTTAAGGGCCTCTTGTACCTTTTTAGCCAGATCGGTGCCCACCTTGACCCTCTGTTGGGTCAGTTGTTTTGCCGCGGATTGGTATTCATCAGCCGCCTTCTCTATCTCTTTACCTAAGGTCTCCAACCGGCCTTCCCGGCCCAAAAGTACCTTCAGTTCTTCGGTGATGTTGTCGTGGTACTTGATGATCTCGGCTACCGATTCGCCATACTTCTTTTTGAGTGTGTTGAGGCCGTCTATCTTGTCAGAAAGGTCCTCGAACTCGGCTTCGGTAAAGGAATAGCTCTCGATCTTGCGGGCCAGGTCGAATGATAGCTGGTTCAAGCTTTCCTGGAGGGCCTTGCCCGTATCTATCATATTTTCCAGTTCTTGATCGAGCCTGGATGCGTCCTGTAATCGGCCAATGACATGACCAAACAAGCCGGTGGCCCCGCCATCGCCATCCTCATCCAAGGCCTGCTGGGCCTCGGTGAGGAGCTTGGTGATTTTCTCGGCTTGCTTCATCATTTGGTACTTCTTGAGCAATTCTTCCTCGTTCAGCTCGGTTAGACGGGCGGCGGCTATCTCATCGGCCTGGAACTTCAAAAGGTCGGTCCGGCGGGCTATCTCGCGAGAATCGCCACCCAACCTGGATTGCTCATCCAAGAGGCCTGATAGGGTCTTGTAGGCCTCGGAAACGGGCTTTAAGTAAGTATCCAGATGTCCATAGGCATCAATGAGTTGTCGATGCTTGGTAATGTTGAAAATGGCTTGATGTTCGTGCTGGCCGTGGATGTCGATGAGCATGTCGCCAAGTTCAGAGATCATGGAAGCGGTCGCCATCTCGCCATTGATGAAACTGCGGGTCTTGGAGGAGGACCGGCTGAATTCCCTTTTGATCAGCATTTCCCCGTTGTCGCAGGCGATACCCCATTCTGCCAGTTTGAGGCCCGCCGAGCTCATGGGAAGCAGTTGAAAGAGGGCTTCTACCACCGCCCTATCCTCGCCCGCCCGGAGCATATCTGCCGAAATACGGTCACCCAGGAGGAAATATAGGGCATCTACGATGAGGGATTTACCGGCGCCTGTCTCGCCCGTGAGGACGTTGAAACCCTGGGCAAATTCCAGGGTCACGGATTCGACGATGGCGAAGTTCTTGATGGATAACTGGCGGAGCATGGGAAGTACTATATTTTGAGGGGAGGATTTAATCAATCAAAGGAAAATTCATTTATTCCAATCAGATGGCGATATATCGGCTTGGCGGAGAATTTCCCGAAGAAGAGAAATACCAATATCGCTTTGATGGGGATTAGGAATACGCAGTTTCAAGGAACCCTTGACCATGAACATATGCTTCCCGCCACTATAAGGTCCCGCAAAACCAAGGCGGACTAAACCCCGGATCAAATCCCTTCAGAAAATCGGTTTAAGCATGGATCAAATTCGGCAATTTAAGACGTTTCCCGTGGATCTGAGGGAGCTTGTCGCCCTGCCGAACTTTTAACAATACCCATTCCTCTAAGACTTCTTGAAGGACTTTACGGCAATCTTCAAGACCTTTTTCATTGGACCAAACGCCTTTAAACCCTGTGACTTCCCCATAGTAGGTCTTGTCCTCGAGAATTTTGTATTTCGCCTGTTTCATCGCGGTTTCGATGTATTCCATGAACATGTCTTATCTCCTTGTTGAAGGCATTATATCTAACTCGAATTGGAACCACCGAAGCATTTTGAGTATAAAAAAATAACTTATTACAGGGCGGAGGTCTTCCCAGCGCCTGTCTCGCCCGTGAGGACGTTGAACCCTTGGGCAAATTCCATGGTCACCGGCTGGTTTAAGTCCCCGGCATTATACCGACAGCGATAAATGGTTTATGGTAGTCGGTATAGCCGGGGACAAGCCGTGTACTTGGCCGGTGCTTGTAAAGCACAAGACACGGCCAAGTGGCGACCGAAGGGTCGCCCTTGACGGATTCGACGATGGCGAAGTTCTTGATAGATAACTGGCGGAGCATGGGAAGTACTATATTTTGAGGGGAGGATTTAATCAATGAGAGGGTTAAAAGATTTATAAAGATAATTTTGACAATTAAATTTCATTAAAGTAATCATTACTCACGTTTTGAATTTTTTTCCGGATTGGTTATTAGGAATATTTAAGGCGAGTACCAAACATCGTTCAAAGCCCCATTCATTCCGCCATTTCCACCTATAACCCAAATCAAATTATTGAACACAACTGATGAGAAATAATTCCGGGGAACAAACGGAGCAGAAGTGACCTGCCCCCAGGTTTAGTGCCACTCCTTATCTCACACTATAGACTCAGTTTCTTGACGTCGGCATGGGCCTGAATTTACTGACTGGCTCTATGCTGTACGCTTCTGGGGCCGGTGGCCGATACCCCAGTGAACTGTGTGGCCTTTTTGTATTGTACTCCTTCCTCCACTTCTCGGCGATCACTCGCGCTTCCCACACTGTATCGAATATCTCGCCGTCCAGTAGTTCATCCCTGAATTTCCCATTGAAGCTTTCGTTGTAGCCGTTCTCCCATGGGCTTCCAGGTTCAATAAACAAAGTCTTCACACCCACCTTCGGCAGCCAATCCTTCACCCTCTCAGCCGTGAACTCCGGGCCGTTGTCCGAGCGAATGTACTCCGGTACTCCTCGCTCGATAAACAGATCCGCCAGTACAGCCTGAACATCGTCCGCCGTGAACTTTCTCTGGACCGGCAGAGCCAGGCTTTCGTGGGTGAACTCGTCGATCACCGTCAAAAACCTCATTGGTCTTTTGTCGCTCGTCACTTCCGACACAAAGTCGTAACTCCAAACATGGTTTGGCCGCTCAGCTCTCAGGCGAATACATGACCCATCGTTGAACCACAACCTCCTTCGTTTCGGCTGTTTTTTCGGCACTTTCAGCCCCGCTTCCCTCCAGATTCTTTCCACCCGTTTGTGGTTTACTCGCCATCCTTCGTTCCGCAAGAGTCCCCAAACACGCCGATAACCATATCGTCCATACTGGCAAGCCATCTCAATGGTTCGTCCCACCAAGGGCGGTTCATCCGGCCTAATTCGAGGTACGTATCGTTGAGTACTTCTGGAATGGTTGAGGGCCCGACAGACTCGCCTTTGGGAAACCCTGTGGTTTTCACAGGCTTCCTTCACGGCTTTTCGGCGTTTCGCCGGGCTTAGGAGTTTCCCCGGGCCAGGTCTTTCAGGATGCGGTTATCCAGGGAAAGATCGGCCACAACGCGCTTTAACTGGGAGTTTTCTTTCTCCAGTTCTTTGAGGCGTTTGGCCTGGTCCAACTTGAGTCCGCCGTATTCTTTTCTCCAGCGGTAATAGGTGTGCGGGGTGATTTGAAGCTCACGACAGATTTCTTCAACAGAACGACCCTTAGACTGCTCAACATCAGCTTGGCGCAACAGGAATATAATCTGTTCGGCGCTGTGTTTCTTCCTTGGCATAAATGCCCCCTTTTGCTGGGCCCATTATAGAAAAGTATGACTTTTCAAATGGACCAGTTTTTGGGGGGCAGGTCAGTTTAAGGAAGCGTTTCGGAAATAACTGCTGGATTTCCCGTGTTAGATAATGCAAGTGATCCATTTATATAAATACAAACCGTAACTAAGCAACTAGCAAGAGTGCTTCCGCTATAAACAGCACAATCAACATAAAGACCTTGTCCGGACTGGAATGTCATCGTACCTGTCGAATTAGGTAATGGTAGCGTAGTATATTGAACATAATTGCCAGAAGGATTTAAGTATTCAAAATAACCGTCTGGTGAACCAGAGGCATTACACGACACAGTATAATAAACGTTGTAATAATAAATTGGCTTTGGCGTTGATGTTGGTACTGGAGTTAATGTAGCTGTTGGCGCTGTACTATAAGAGGTTGTTACTAAATGTGGACTGTTATTACTACAAGCGCTGATAAAAGTTACCATGACAAATAAAAGAAGTCCGAACGTTGCAAACATCCAAAATTTCATAAAAACCTCCTATAATTATTTTAAAGTGAAAAATTAAAACCTGTTTGAATTGGATAGTAAGAAACAGAATCGGTGATTTGGCCAAATTGGAAAGTATAAGTCGATTGAATTTCTGTTAATTTAAATTGAATGAAGTATTCGCAGCTGTTTGAGACATCAAAACGCAACCCTGCGCCAACTTCACCTAAAAGCAGGGATGGTGCTGATCCGTAATAAGGTATTCCAACTTCGAACGCTGTACCCCCTCCAAATAAGAAATAGGGCCTAACTTTTTTGCCGACACTTAATGTCCCTTCTAAAATTAAAGGCACATAACCAGCGCTGTAATTATAAGTCCATCCATAACTATGAAATCCGCTCAAAACCCCTAAAGCAAATATTCTGCTAAAGGAATAACCAAACTTAAATTCTCCATCAAAACCTGTATAGTATGGGTCTATATCCACACCGCCGTTCAATTGAATAAATAACCCCCCGGCATGAGAAGAATCCTTAATTATCGGGTGTTTTTTATGACGACCAGAAGTAACAACAAGTGAGTTGGTAGCTTTAATTGTAGGCGTCACTTCTTGAGATTGCGAAGGCAAAGGAGTTGGAGTGGATTTTTGAATGATAATAACTGGGGTGTCGGTTGGTATCGGAGGTTGCTCGGTTGCCGTAGCCGTAGGTTCAGCATCTGTATCAGCCGATTTAGAATCTTCATTATTTACAGACGATGTATCGGCGGATTTATCTTCTTGGTCCGAAACAGATTGATTTCTTTGGATATTTACTATTTGACGACTTTTGAATACAAATAAACTCCCATCGTTAGATTTAATTTTTAACGAAACGCCAGGCAATTCCTCAATGATCACTCCGTGGATAACATTGCCGTCTTTTAAAGTGACAATATCCTCGGTTGATTGTGAATAACTTGGATGGACAAATAAAAAGAAAATACATACCACAATCAATGTTTTCATAAATCTCCCTCGTTAAAACCATCAAGATATGTTTCTGCGAATCAACTGATCAAAAATGTAATGTCGCAGTGATCTGCGGGCCGCAAGCTATCGCGCTGGTCAGTTGCGATTGATTCATAAGAGAAGCGTTTATCCCGAGTGAATATTGATCGCCTGGGAATTCAAGTAATTCACCATATTCATGTTTTTTATGTTTGTGTTTTTTATTGTAGTCATTCGCGTACATTGGCGCGTCAACCATTCCAATGATCCAACCTGTCGCCATAGTGCCCAATCCAACGTAATACCAAGTCGATAAAGAAGATGTGGCATAAACATTGGAAACCTCTTCATAACCATCAAAATAAGAATCGTTATAATATGTGTATTGTGTGCCTGCCCCCTCAATGAGAATGAATCCTCCCAGATATAACGCATCACATAAAATGCCCACATTAACATCATCGCCACCATTGATGTACTGGCCTAACCCTGGAACCAAAAAAGAACATAGGAAAGCCATCCCTGGCTCCTTGCGTTCGTAACCGCCATTTTCGGAATTATTATTTTCAGAATAATCATTATCTGGATTTTTATTTTCCGAATTATCGTCAGAGTCTATTTCTTTTTTTTCGAGCTTCATCACTTGTTCAATTTTGTAAACGAAAACATTTCCATCATGTGTTTTAATTTTCAGAGAAACATTCGGAACCTCTTCAATGATCATCCCGTGAATAATGGAACCGTCCTTCAAATAAACAACGTCCTCGTAGGATTGGGAAAAACAGGGAGTGGTTAGAAAAAGTGAGAGGAAAGTTAAACTCAACAACATAGTTTTCAGATATTTCATGATTACCTCTATTTCGCTAATAATTTAAAACTGATCTTTAATAAAATAATGTTCCGCTAAAACACGGGTAAACGTTAACAACTCTATGGGTAAAAAAGTATGATTTTTATCATGCCGTACTTTTTCTCAAAGGAATTAAAGGCCGGCATGATTTTGAAAATCGATTAATTTGAGATGGTTTTTATAAAAGATATTATTTATCTCATTTAACTAGTTTTAATCAAACTCGATCACCATACGTGGTTATTGAAAGATTTATATAAGGTATTTTCATTGATCGTATTTTATGACCTGCCCCCCAAAAACTAGTCCACCCGAATGGGTATAATACCCTGAAAGGCGGACTGAAAAAGGGGGCTTTATGCCTAGAAAGAAACACAGTGCCGAGCAGATTATCTCGGTTCTTCGCCA